>Ga0209144_1000029_pt1 | contig 27490 bp, 15 predicted proteins | sample WorMettrBAHAMAS1_FD_187392 | JGI IMG/M metagenome (GOLD analysis project Ga0209144, IMG submission 187392) | Marine gutless worms symbiont microbial communities from Max Planck institute for Marine Microbiology, Germany - Inanidrilus... | ecosystem: Host-associated > Annelida > Digestive system...
GGCACAACGAAAACCCCAAGCCCTACAGATGGACGAAATCAGCCGACGAAATCCTCGCCGCCGTAAAACGCTTCTGCCAGAAAACAGAGAAAACTTTATGCGTCGAACTTTAGATTCGGATGACTAGCTGATGTCCCAGCGTTTATGGCGCTCACTGAAGAAGAGCGGGCTGAAGTCGCGCGCCTCGGCGAGCTGCTCAAAATGAAACCGGCGGAAATAATCTTCGTCGAAGGCGACCTTGAAGAGGGTGCCTATCTCGTGCTCGCGGGGCAGGTGGAACTAGTGATCAATCCGGACTCGGACCACCGAGTATCCGTGGACAGGCTCCATGAAGGCGCATTCTTCGCGGTCGACTCCATGTTCGAGGAGGAGACGGCGCGGCATCACGCGGTCATGGGTAACGAGGGCGGTATCGTACAGGTTATGCGCCGCCTCGACCTGGAGCAGTTCCTTGCCGCCAATCCGGCTATCAATGCCAAGGTTCAAAAAGCGCAACAAATGCATCTCGTGCTGGAGATTCTGGGTACGGCTCCCAGTCTCGCCAGCGTACCTGCACAGGGTATGGCGTCCTTGGCTGAAGATGCGGAGTTGGTGACGGCGACCGCAGGCACAAAAATCATCAAACAAGGCGAAGCCGAAGACCACTTGTTTATCGTTAAGACCGGCAAGCTTTACGTAACGCGCGACGAAGCACCTAATCACCGGATCGCCAGTCTCGGACCCGGTGATATCGTCGGCGAGATGGCGGTCTTAAAAGGAGAACGTCGAACCGCGAGTATTACCGCCGACGAAACGGTTGAGGCTTATCGCATTTCCGGCGACGCACTCCGTGAAGTCGTCAGATCCCATGAAGAGCTGGCCGCCAACCTTGATGAATTGATGCGGGTCCGTGTCGACGAGCTGTCACGCAAGGAAGAATTGCGACGCGAACGGCGCGCCGAGTTGGAGCGCAAGGAGTCCGAACGCCGGGAACGGATTGCCCAATCCGAAGAAGAAGCCAGAAAGCGATCTGAAACGGTCGAGGTCAAACAGGCCTGGTGGAAGCGTTTCACCAAGCCGCCGGCCGTCCGTCAGCACAGTGAGATGGATTGCAGCGCCGCCTGTCTGTGTACGGTCGTCAAGACCTACGGGAAGACGATCTCGATCAACGTTGCGCGCGAGGTCGCCCGTGTGCGTCAGGACGGCGCGTCGATGGCCAACGTCATTCGCGCCGCCAAGGAATTCGGTTTCGAGACGGAAGCCTATATGAGCACGGTCGAGCAGCTGCGCGAGAGAGATTTGCCGGCGATCGTCAACTGGAAAGGCTATCACTGGATCGTCGTCCACGAGATCAAGGGCGACATGATCATCGCCGCGGATCCGGCCCAGGGTCTGGTCGACATTACGCTGGAAGAGTTCGAGGCGAATTGGTCGCGCTACACCATTTTCATGAAGCCGACGGCGCGGTTCGAAGAACCACAGGAGAGCCCACCAACGCTGCGCGCCTTCGGCAAGTTTTTCGTTCCTTACAAAAGGATCATCTTCGAGGTCTTTGCGGCCGCGTTCTTCCTGCAAATCCTGAATGTCATGGTCCCGCTGTTCTCCAAGTTCGTCGTCGACGACGTCATCATGAAAGGCGACGAACAATGGTTGACCATGGCTTTGGTCGTCATGGCCGGGGTTTCGATCGTCAACATGCTGCTCAGCTATGTGAAGGACGAGATGACATTGCGCCTGACCATGCGCTGCAATCTCAACCTGATCAACCACGTCTACGATCGACTGTTGCGATTGCCGGTGAACTTTTACGAGAACCGCCGAACCGGCGACATCACGAGCCGCCTCGAGCAGCACGAAGAGATCACCAGTTTCATCACCGAAGACGGTCTTGAGACGTTCCTGAGCCTTTTTACGGCCGTCGCCTACCTATTCTTCATGTTTTATTTCAACGCAACGCCGACCTTTGCGGCGCTGTTCTTCATGTGTTTCGATTTCGTCATCATCCGTTACATCTCGCCGAGAATCCGCCAGATCAACCGCGAGACCTTCGTCAAGGAAGCGGAGCAGGAAAGCCATTTGATCGAATCGATCCGCGGTGCTGAGACCCTGAAGACCATGGGCGTCGATTTCATGGCCCGATGGAAATACGAGAACCACTTCGCTGCCGTCGCCAACATGGGTTTCAAGGAAGCGAAACTTGGGCAGATCGCCGGCCTGCTGTCGGGAACGCTCGACAGTCTCGGCGACATAGCCGTTCTGTTCCTGGGTGGCACCTTCGTCATCCAGGGCAAGATGACGATCGGCGAACTGATTGCCTTCACGGTTTTCACCAACGGTGTACAGGGTCCGATCAGTTCGATCATCGGCAAGTGGGACGAACTGCAGGAAGCCCTGGTGGCGGTGGAGCGGCTGAATGACATCCTGGAGAAGGATCCCGAATTCTCGTCCGATTACGAGCAGGATGAGGAGAAATTGCACCTGCCGCCGGTCCGCGGCGATATAGAGTTCCGTGGTGTCAGTTTCCGCTATGAACCCGACGATCAGTCAAACGTCGTTCAGAACATCAATCTGAAGATCAAGGCCGGCCAGAAGATCGCCTTCGTTGGTAGCAGCGGCTGTGGCAAGTCGACACTGCTCAAGTTGCTTTATGCCTTCTATCCACCGAGCAGCGGGCAAATCCTGCTCGACGGGTTCAGCACCAAGGAAGTGTCGATCCCCTCGCTCCGACGACAGATTGCCATGGTTCCCCAAGACAGTTTGATCTTCAAAGGTACGATCCGACAAAACATCGCGCTTGCCAACGAAGACGCCACTTTCGAGGAGATTCGCGAAGCCGCCGAACTGGCGGGCGCCGACGAGTTCATCGGCAAGATGCCGGCCGGATACGAAAGTATAGTCGAAGAGCAGGGCGCGAACCTAAGCGGCGGTCAGCGTCAACGACTGGTGATCGCGCGGGCGTTTCTCCAGCAGGCTTCCATTTTCGTGATGGACGAAGCGACGTCGGCGCTCGACAACGAGACGGAGCGTGTGGTGATGGATCACGTCAAAGCGCGTTTCGCCGACAAGACGGTTATCATGATTGCGCACCGTCTATCGACCATTCGCCACGCGGACCTCATCGTCGTCCTGAACAACGGGCTAATTGCGGAAAGCGGGACTCACGAAGAACTGATGGATGCCAAGGGTTTGTATTATCATCTTTGCGCCCGCCAGGTGACAGTCGAGTAGCTTTTAGCCGTCGTTCAAGTCGTCAATGCTGACGACCGCACGCTCCAGCAAGCTTTCCAGGAGTTGGTCGAATAGGCGATTTCGGACTTCGTCCTCAACGTCGTCGAGCTCCGGCCGATGGATGTCCGAGACGAGGAACAGTCCGAACCCTTCCTCGAGTTTGATCGGGCCGATGAGTTCGCCGGGATCGACGCTGAACACGGATACGCTGATTTCCTCAGGTACTTCCTGTCGTGTCAGGCGCCCGACGTACCCACCCAACGGTGCGGTTTCCAAATCGACGGAATGTTCCATAGCTTCCAAATGGAAACTCGTCTCGCCGGCGCCAACGCGTTTTACGATACCCTCTGCCGTCGCCTTGTCCTTCACCCGTGCACCGTAAAGCGTAACCCGCGTGAAATCCTCCCGGTGCTCGGCAAAGTAACCAGCAACGTCGTCTCGGGCGAACGACTGCCAGATCTTCTCCTGCAGGATCAGGTGAGCACAGGCCGATTGAAAATCGCCCAGTGAAAAGCGGTTCGCCGTCAACCAGCTCTCGGTATTGGCGGCACTTTCGAGGTCGAGTTCCCGACGGACTCTGTCGATCACGTCTTGAAGTTCGCCTTCGCTGACCGCAATTCCGGTTTCCAGCGCGTATTGGCGTATCAATGCGCGATCCCGCGTCGCCTCCACAAACGATGGGGTGTCCTCAATCGCCGACCAGCATAGGGCTTCGGAAAGCGAAATGCCTTTTCCGTTGACCTGTAGGAAACCACCCATGGAATCGAATCGATCTCAAAACTTGGACTAGATTCGGATATTTACACGATCTTAGCGATGCCACAAGCAGGTGCCGACGACCGACAGTAGTAATTTTCTCTTGTTTTCAAATGGGGCCTTTTTCCACCAGGCTCGCGATTATCTCGCCGATTTTCGTTTGCACCACATTCGAAATCCTTCATAACTTTTTACTACGGGGTTTCTGGAAATCACCGATGAGTGTGGACGCGGTAGTGCGCGGTTTGCATCGAAAATTCACCTACGGATTTGGAGCGGGTATACGCCTGTCGGTAATCGCGGCTCCGGTATTGCTGGTGCTGTCGTCGCAGGCGGCAGCGGTGACTTTACAGGAAGCTCTAATACACGCCTACCAGACCAACCCCCAACTGCTCGCCGGTCGCGAAGCATTGCGGGTGACAAACGAGCAGTATCCGCAAGCCATCGCTCAATGGCTGCCAACGGTCACTGCGGAGTCGTCGGCCGGACGAAACATTTCCAAGTCCGATCAAGACGGTCATTCGATGTCGACGACGCAGACGTTCAACAACGCGATTTCCTTCAGTCAGACGTTGTACAAGGGCGGACAAAATTTCGCCGGATTGCGTTCAGCCGCCGCGACCATCGACTACCGGCGCGTGACCTTGGCGAAGACCGAACAAACTGTGCTGCTCGCCGCGATTACCGCGTACATGAACCTGATCCGTGATTATGAGACCCGCAAGGCCCGCGCCAAGAACGTCGAGGTTCTCACGGAACGCCTAGCGACGACCCAGGTCCAGTTCGACCTCGGCCAAAAGACCCGAGCCGACTTGGCGCAGGCCCAATCACGCTTGGCCAGCGCGGAGGCCGACCTCACGACCTCGGAGTCCACGGTCAACAATTCGGAAGCCAGCTTCCAACGGGTGATCGGGCTCGACCCAGAGGACTTGGTGTTCCCGACCATCGAAGAAACCTTGCCGAAAACGGTCGATGATGCGGTGGAACAGGCGATGGCACAAAACCTTGACGTGCGGGCCGGCGAGCACAACATCCGCATCGCCGAAGCAAGCCTCGATTCGACACAGGGTAAGCGGCTGCCGACTTTGGCGATCTCGACCTCTTACCGCCGCGACCGGGTGGTCAAACTCGGAGACCCGGAGCTTCAGTTTCGCCAACACTACGTCCTACCAGAAGTACCGCCTTGCCGTCACCGCCAACAACGGACATTCAAACGAGGTGACGGTGGGTGAGCTGGAGATCGGTGGCCAGGGGCCGTTGTTCGCCGCGGTCAACATCGATGCCGTGGACCAAGGCCTGGACAGTCCGAGCCGCAACTACGCGGTGATGACGGACGACTGGGCGGTGGCTGCGACGCAGACCATGTTCACGGTCTCCGAGGGCGGCCTTAGATTGGAGACATCAGGCATCGGCGGCCGGTTCGCCGGCTCGACGCTGATGTTCGATGCGGGCCAGTGGGCCTTCGAAGCGACACACACGGTGATGTCGGCGGGGCGTTCCTACCGTGCTGTCGGTGTCGGGTCGCAGGATTGGTTCACGGACGGCGATTTCAACAACAACGACGCCTTTTTCTACCAGGAGGACGGGACCGTATGGGACGGCTCGGCCTGGGTCGCCTATGGCGCGGCCTGGAGTGTCAACGACGTGATCCGTACGGAGGTGGATTACGCCAATGGCACCATCGAGTGGTTCAAGAACGACGTCTCGCAGGGCCGGCTGAACGTCAGCTTCAACCCGATCTCCTATGCCGCCGGCGTTTACAGCGGCGGCAACGGGTCGGACAGCATCACCCTCGACTTCGGTCAACATGGCTTCACCCATACACCGACCGCCGGGTTCCAGGCGCTGACGGCGCAAAACCTCGACGGCACGACGTTCGGTGATCCGATCGTCACGCCGACGGAAGGCCACGACTCGATCGAGGGCACGGCCGAGGCGGATACCATCGACGGCCTCTCGGGCGACGACCAGCTGATCGGCAACGAAGGTGCGGACATCCTCTATGGCGTCAGCGGTGATGATCGGCTGCTTGGCGGCGACGGGGCCGACCGGCTTTATGGTGGCGCTGGCGACGACGTCATCTTGGGCGACGCCGGCGGCGATACGCTCGGCGGTGGGGCCGGCGACGATACGCTGTCGGGCGGCGATGACGACGACGTAATGGCCGGTGATGCCGGGCACGACGTGCTTTCCGGCGGTGGCGGTTCCGACAGCCTCGACGGCGGGGCCGGTGACGACATCCTGGCCGGTGGTGCCGGCAACGACGAACTGATCGGTGGCGAAGGGCTGGATACGGCCGACTATCTGGATGCGCAGGCCGACGTCAGTGTTGATCTGTCACAAACGACGGTCACCGCAACCGTGGGTGCCGATCACGATACCCTGTCCGGAATCGAGAATGTCATCGGTTCTGCTCACGGCGACACTCTGACCGGCGATGGCGGCGCCAATGTGTTCGACGGCAACGCCGGCGACGATACTTTGGCCGGCGGTTCCGGCGGCGACACGCTTGACGGCGGCGACGGTTCGGACACGGCCAGCTACGAAGGTTCCTGGTCCGGCGTCAGCGTCAATCTTTCCACCGGACAAGGGTCCGGCGGGCATGCCCAAGGCGACGCGCTGTCGAACATCGAGAACGTCGAAGGGTCGGACTTCGATGACGCCCTGACCGGCGACGCCGGCGTCAATACGCTGAGCGGTGGAGACGGTGACGATGTGCTGGCCGGCGGCGCCGGCGGTGATAGGCTGATCGGCGGCCTCGGGTCGGATACGGCCGGCTACCAGGACTCGGATTCCGCGGTGACGATCGACCTGCAGGCGGACACGGCTGCCGGCGGCCATGCGACGGGCGATGATCTCGACGGCATCGAGAACCTGATCGGTTCCGATCACGCCGACACCCTGACCGGCGACGGCAACGACAATGTCCTGACGGGCGGTGCCGGCGGCGATACGCTGACCGGCGGTTTGGGTTCCGACACGGTGAGCTACAGTGGATCGGACGCCGGTGTCACGGTCGACCTTCTCAGCGATACGGCAACCGGCGGACACGCCAGTGGCGACGACCTCGACGGCATCGAGAACCTGACCGGTTCCGGCCACGACGACACACTGACCGGCGACGGCGGCGACAACATCCTGGCCGGCGGTGCCGGCAACGACGTGCTGACCGGCGGCGCCGGCATCGACGCGGCCGATTACCAGGATTCCCAGGGAGCGGTCACGGTCGATCTGTCGCAGACCGATGGCAGCGGCAACGTCACCGCTTCCGTCGGCAGCGACGAGCAGGACGTCCTCAACGGCATCGAGGACGTGATCGGTTCCGCTTACGGCGATCTGCTGACCGGCGACGACGGCGTCAATGTTCTGGATGGCGGCTCGGGTAGTGACACGCTGACCGGTGGCGCCGGTGGCGACATCCTGAGCGGCGGCAGCGGCGACTATGGCGATTATACCATCACCGGCGACGACACGTCGGCGACGGTCACCGACACCAACGCCGCTGACGGCGATGATGGTGCGGACAGCCTCGATGGCGTCGAACACCTGCAGTTCGCCGACCGGACCATCCATCTCGACGGCACCAACAATGCGGTCGACGCGTTCGGCGACGGAAACGCCATTAATGAAGACGTGACGGTCCCGGTCACCGGAAACGTGCTCGACAACGATGACGACTTCGACGATGACGCCTTGAACGTTACTTCCGTTAACGGCGACACAGCCAATGTCGGACAGGCGCTGTCCGGCCTCTATGGCGACGTGACCATCCATGCCGACGGTACCTACAGCTACGCGTTGGACAACACCAAAACGGCGATCCAGGCGCTGGCCGATGGTGTCACCGTTACCGACACCTTCACCTACGATGTGGCAGATGGCTTCGGCGGCACGGACCAGGCGACGCTGACCATCACCATCACCGGCACCAACGACGTTCCGGTGATCGGCGGTGTTACGACCGGCGACGTCACCGAAGACGGTACCTTGACGGCGAGCGGCCTGTTGACGATCTCGGACGCCGATGCCGGCCAATCGGTTTTCCAGGCGGCGACCAACGTCGCTGGCAGCTACGGCAGCCTCGACATCCTGGCCGACGGCAACTGGACCTACAGTCTCACCAACACCGACCCGGCCGTACAGGGACTGGCCGCCGGGGCGACCCTGACCGATACCATCGCCGTGCAATCGTTTGACGGCACGTCCCAGGACATCGTCGTCACCATCACCGGCACCAACGACGTCCCGGTGATCGGCGGTGTATCGACCGGCGACGTCACCGAAGATGGCACGCTGACGGCGAGCGGCCTGCTGACGATCACGGATGCCGATGCCGGCCAGTCGGTCTTCCAGGCGGCGACGAACGTCGCCGGCAGCTACGGCAGCCTCGACATCCTGACCGACGGCAACTGGACCTACAGCCTGACCAACACCGACCCGGCCGTTCAGGGCCTGGCCGCCGGCGCGACCCTGACCGATACGATCACGGTCTATTCGGCCGACGGGACTTCGCAGGACATCGTCGTCACCATCACCGGCACCAACGACGTCCCGGTGATCGGCGGTGTATCGACCGGCGACGTCACCGAAGATGGCACGCTGACGGCGAGCGGCCTGCTGACGATCACGGATGCCGATGCCGGCCAGTCGGTCTTCCAGGCGGCGACGAACGTCGCCGGCAGCTACGGCAGCCTCGACATCCTGACCGACGGCAACTGGACCTACAGCCTGACCAACACCGACCCGGCCGTTCAGGGCCTGGCCGCCGGCGCGACCCTGACCGATACGATCACGGTCTATTCGGCCGACGGGACTTCGCAGGACATCGTCGTCACCATCACCGGCACCAACGATGCACCGGTGATCGGCGGTGTATCGACCAGTGACGTGACGGAAGACGGCACGCTGACGGCGAGCGGCCTGCTGACGATCACGGACGCCGATGCCGGCCAGTCGGTTTTCCAGGCGGCGACCAACGTCGCCGGCAGCTACGGCAGCCTCGACATCCTGGCCGACGGCAACTGGACCTATAGTCTCACCAACACCGACCCGGCCGTGCAGGGCCTGGCCGCCGGGGCGACGCTGATCGATACCATCGCCGTGCAATCGTTTGACGGCACGTCCCAGGACATCGTCGTCACCATCACCGGCACCAACGATGGTCCTGTTGCAGTTGCGGACGCGGCCTCGGTGGCGGAGGACACACTGCCGAACCCGATCAGTGGCAATCTGCTGACCAACGACACGGACGTCGACGGCGACAGCCTCATTGTGTCCGCGGTCACCGGCGGCACGGTCGGTCAGGCGATTGCTGGCAGTTTCGGCAGCGTGATAATCAACGGCGACGGCGGTTACGTCTACACCCTCGACAACACCAATTCGGCGGTGCAGGCCCTGGGTGTCGGCGCCAGCTTGACGGAAACCTTCACCTACGAGGTCTCGGACGGCAACGGCGGAACGGACCAAGCGGCGCTGACGATTACCATCGACGGTACCAACGATGCGCCGGTGATCGGCGGGATTTCGACCGGTGACGTGACGGAAGACGGCACCCTGACGGCGAGAGGTCTGCTGACGATCAGTGATGTCGATACGGATGAATCCGCCTTCCAGGCGGCGACGGGAATTGCCGGCAATTACGGCAGCCTCGACATCCTGGCCAACGGCAACTGGACCTACAGCCTCGACAACGCCGACCCGGCCGTTCAGGGTCTGGCCGCAGGGACGACGCTGTCCGATGTCGTCACCGTCCACTCGGTTGACGGTACGGGCCAGGACATTGTGGTCACCATCACCGGCACGAATGACGGCCCGATCGTCGTCAACCCGACGGCCGGATCGAGCGTCGACGAGGATACCAGCGAGGGCATTGGCGGTCCTGCGTCCTTCTATGTTCTCGGCGGCGTGAGCGACCCGGATGGTGACGCCCTTACGGTTACCGCCGTTTCGGAAACGAGCTCGACCGGCGTTGCTTTGACGGTGACGCCGACCGGCGATTACGAATACGACGCGGTCAACGGCTACGAAGGGGCGGACAGCTTCGACTTCCGGGTCACGGACAGCGCCACCGGTGTGTCCAGCACCGCGACGGTGGATGTCGGTGTCGGCTTCCCGGGGTATGCCATCGACAACTCGATTTCGCTGGATGGGTCGAGCGAGTCCCTGTCGATGACGCCGACAAGCGCCGGGAACCAGAAGACCTGGACTTGGTCGGGTTGGGTCAAGCCGGCAAGCGTCGGCGCCAACAACGTCATTTGGTCGGTCGGTTCGGTGGGCCGTGCCGAGATCATGTTCAATCCGAGCGGCCAGTTGTTCGCCTCTTTCGACAACTCGAATAGCACGCAGCTCGTGACCTCGGCCTCGTTCGCTGATTCAACGAAGTGGACGCATGTGGCCTTTGCGGTCGACACGACGCAGGGGGCGGCTTCGGAGCGGCTCAAGCTTTACATCGACGGCACCGAAGTGAGCAGTTTCTCGCAGGCTAACTATCCAGGCCAGGATGCGGTCGGTAACGTCAATTCGTCTCTCGAGCACCGGGTCGGCTACGATCTGGGCACCTACTTTGACGGCTCGGTGGCGGAAACGGCACTTGTAGACGGCCTGGCATTGGATGCGTCGTCGTTCGGCAAGTTCGACGGCTCGGGCAACTGGGTACCGAAGGACGTCAGCGGTCTCACTTATGGCACCAATGGCTTCCATCTGGACTTCGCGGACGGGGCCGATCTAGGCAACGATGTCTCGGGCAACAACCGCGACTTCGCGGGCACGAACATCGATGCCTCCGACCAGTCGTTCGACAGCCCGACGGACAACTTTGTGACCTTGGACCCGTCCTTCAGTGGCGGCTTGACTTTGTCCGACGGCAATCTGGTTGCACGCTCGGACGGTGTGACGTCGCGGGCCGTGGGGACGACGGCGATCCCTCTCGACGCGACGGGTCAGTACTACTTTGCTGGCGAGATCACGGGGCAGGGTTCGGGAAGCCACCCCTTTTACATCGGCATTCAGGCGGCCTCGGGTGAAGGCGCCGGCGGTACCAACCAGCTGTGGTATCGGGCCGAGATCGGCGAGATACAGGACGAGGCGGCGACGTGGACGAGCTACGGGTCCAGTTTTACGGTCGGTGACGAGGTCGGTGTCCTGGTCGACATGGATGCGGACACGGTGACCTTCTACAAGAACGGCGTCTCGCAGGGTGTTGCGTTCGACAACATATCGACCCGTCTGTCGTCGGCGTTTCTGCCGAAATTCAAGACGAACAATATCAGCGGCGACGAATGGACGGCGAAGTTCGGTGCCCAAGGTTACAAATACCCGGCGCCGGTGGGGGCCAAGACCCTGTCGTCGGCTGAAATGAGCGACGCCTACGTAGGCAACCCGATCGTGACGCCGACGTCTGGCAACGACAGCATCGAGGGCACGGCCGAGGCGGACACGATTGACGGCCTCGCCGGCGATGACCAGCTGATCGGCCAGGGCGGTGACGACACGCTGTCGGGCAACGACGGTGATGATCTGCTCATCGGTGGAGAGGGCGACGATACGCTTTCCGGTGGTGCCGGTGACGACACGGCTTCCTATGCCGACAACATCTCCGGTTACACGGTCAGCTACGACAGCGCCACGGACACCATCACCGTGACCGACACCGATACGTCCAACGGCGACGAGGGCTCTGACACCATCACCGGTGTCGAGAGCTTCGACTTCAATGGCACCACGCTGACCAAGGCCGACCTGGAGGCGGCGCCGACCGCCACCGACAGCGCGGCGCAATTGTCGAAGGACGGCGTCGCCGACTGGACGCTAACCGGATCGGGTACCGGAACGCTGAGCTATGCGGTCGAGAACGGCGGCGCGGCCATCGACACGACGGTGGCCACGGGCCTGGGCTTCGACACGCTCGCGGGCGACGTCTTCGCCACCACCCATGGCCATGTGCAGGTCCAGGCGGACGGTGGTTACGAGTACCGGCCGAATACGGGCTACGAGGGTGCGGACAGCTTCGACTTCCGGGTGACCGACGACGCCACCGGTGTGTCCAGTGTGGCGACGGTGGATGTCGGTGTCGGCTTCCCGGGCTACGAGATTGCCAATTCGGTCAACCTCAACGGCACGGACGAATACCTCAGTTTCACGCCATCGTCCGGAGACCCGAGCACGCGGTTTACGTTTAGCGGATGGGTCAAGCGTAATTCCTTGGGCGAACAGATCATTATCTCTTCAGGGGATAATTCGTCCGAACGGGCAGCGATCAAATTTACGTCCGTGGAAAACGGCAACAAGCTGCAAATGCATGCCGACAGTGCGGCGCAGGGGCAATATCTTCAACTGCAAAGCGACATCGCCATCGATACCGTTGGCGAATGGGTTCACATCTATGTTGCCATCGACAGTACCCAGGCGGTTGTCGCCGACCGGGTGGTGATGGCGGTCAACGGTACGCAGGTCGGTTATTCCCAGGAGACGTGGTTCGGCCAAAACACGACCATGCAGTGGGGCAATGCGGTAGCGCACCACATCGGCGATCAGAGTTATGATGGTATAAACTCGATGCTGGTATTGCGGATTTTGTCGTTGTTAACGATGCGATCGCCCCCATAGAGAGTTTCGCTGAGACCAACGGCGGCACCTGGGTGCCGGTCGAAGTGCTGCCGTCGAGCTGGCAGGTTCTGGGCACGGACGTTCTGGCCGGCACGGAGACGGTGACGGTCTCGGACACGACCTCTTCGGACGGTCCGGAAGTCGTTTATGACAACGACACGTCGGCGCAATGGCAGTCGGCGAACGGAACGTCCGGTAAATATTGGCAGGTCGACCTGGGATCCGGCCAGGAGCAGGCGGTGGAGCGGGTGAACCTCATGTCGGCCAACGACATGAACGGGGATTCGGCGCACAACATCACGTCCTTGCAGGTCAAGGGATCGGTCGACAGTTCGACCTGGGTGACGCTCGCCGACGTCGACCCGTCGAGTTGGGCGCTGAACCAGATGCACACCATCGACTTCTCCAACGACACCGCCTACCGCCACTACCGCCTGGAGAAGGCGGCCGGCGGCGCCAGCGGCGGGCTCAACCTGAAGGAAGTGGAACTGCTGGCCCGCAACGCCACCGCCACCGACTTCGGCACCAACGGCTTCCACCTGGACTTCGCGGACGGGGCCGATCTAGGCAACGATGTTGGTAGCAACAACAACGACTTCACGACAACCAACCTGGATGCCACCGATCAGACGTTGGACAGCCCGACGCGGAACTTTGCCACCTTCGATGCGGCGGACGGCCATTCGGATATCGTGCTGTCGGGCGGCAACCTGATCGTCGATAGCACGTCGGCTTACGGCCACAACCGGGCGATCAAGGCGTCGACGTCGGTTTCGACCGGCAAGTACTACTGGGAAGTGAAGATCGCCAACGGCGCGATCAACGGCTCGCGCTCGATCGGCATCATCGACGCCACCCATTCGCTGACCGGCTCGACGGACTACCTCGGCGGCCTGTCGAACGCCATCGCCTTGGATGCCAGCCAAGGTACGGTGCGCAGCAGCGACACGCCGATTGCCTACCTGGGCACGAGCCTTTCGGTGGGCGATGTGGTCGGTGTGGTTGTCGACATGGATGCGCAGAAGTTGTGGTTCAGTGTCAACGGCAGCTATGTCAACAACGGTGATCCGGAGACGGGGGCCAATCCGGTCGACACGGCATCGCTAGGCTTCACCTGGCCGGCGTCGATTGCGCCGGCGGCGAGTACGCAGTCGACACGCGAGCTTCACTTCAATTTCGGGGCGACGGACCTGCTGTACAAGCCGGCGGGCTTCGGGACGCTGGAAAGCGTCACTATTGAAGGCACGACGTTTGGCGATCCGATCGAGACGCCAACGGAAGGCAACGACAGCATCGAGGGCACGTTGGAAGCGGACGTCATCGACGGCCTAGGCGGGGATGACAAACTCATCGGCAACGGCGGCGTGGACACGCTGTCGGGCAACGACGGTGATGATCTGCTCATCGGTGGAGAGGGCGACGATACGCTTTCCGGTGGTGCCGGTGACGACACGGCTTCCTATGCCGACAACATCTCCGGTTACACGGTCAGCTACGACAGCGCCACGGACACCATCACCGTGACCGACACCGATACGTCCAACGGCGACGAGGGGACGGACACCATCACCGGTGTCGAGAGCTTCGACTTCAATAGCACCACGCTGACCAAGGCCGACCTGGAGGCGGCGCCGATCGCCACCGACAGCGCCGCGCAGGTGGCCACGGACGGCGTCGCCGACTGGACGCTGACCGGTTCCGGCGGCAGCGGCACGCTCACCTATGCAATCGAAGGGCTGGCGGCGAGCACGGACGGCGCACATCTGGCGGCTAACGGCTGGTACGAGACGGCGATGGGCAACTTCGTGCGGGTCACCGACGCGGCGACCGGCGATTACGAATACGACGCGGTCAACGGCTACGAAGGTGCGGACAGCTTTGACTTCCGTGTGACCGACGACGCCACCGGTGTGTCCAGCGTGGCGACGGTGGATGTCGGTGTCGGCTTCCCGGGGTATGCCATCGAGCACTCGGTGTCGTTCGATGCGGCGGAGGGCGAGTCCCTGTCACGGACACCGGCAGGCGCCGGCGACCGGAAGGCCTGGACCTATTCATTCTGGCTGAAGGGCGATGTCTCCGGTTCGACCTCGCAGAAGGTGCTGAGCGTCGGCCCGGACAGTTCGAACCGGTTCAACGTCTACTTCGCCGACAACAAGATGGGCGTCTACCAGCAGGCCTCGGGCAGCACCCAGCTGGACGCGGTCAGCGACACGCTGCCCGACAACAGCAACGGCACGGCCTGGCACCATTACGTGGTCTCCGTCGATACGGCGGCGGCGACGGGCGCGGAGCGGGTCCGGATCTACAAGGATGGGAACCTCGTCGGCTTTGATTCCGGTTATCCGAACACCTACATCGGCCAGAACGTCGACACCTTCGTCAACGGGACGGAGAAGCACCGCATCGGCGTTCAGTACGACGACACCAACCAGCATCTCGACAGCGACCTGGCCGAGGTCGTTCTGATCGACGGCCAGGCTTTGGACGCATTGGCATTCGGCGAGTTCGATGCGAATGGCGACTGGGTTGCCAAAGCGGTTGATCCATCGACTTGGATGGCACCCGAGGATGTGACGTCATCGGTTGATGCGGTGAACACGTCGGCATCAATGAGCGATCCGGACAGTGATGTGGCCCACCTAACGGATGGCAATGCAACGACCAAGTGGTCTTCGTTGAACGGATCCAGCGGTCAGTACTTCGAGTTTGACTTTGGTGCGGGCGATGAGCGCGCGATCGAGCAGATCTATATCGACTTCCGCCAGGACAATTCATCTGGATATCTGGACAGCCTGGATATCAAGGCCTCCAACGACGGTGTGACCTACACGACGGTGAGCACGGTCACCAATCCGGGTTGGGCCGAGGGCGAGAACGTTACACTGGAGTTCGCCAACAGCACGGCTTACCGCTATTGGCGGGTGGAAAAAGCAAGCGGCGCTTCGAACACCAATCTGAACATCTACGAAGCGAAGATGTACGTGATGGGCCCGGCAACGGACCTGGGCACGAACGGTTTCCACCTGGACTTCGCCGATGGGGCGAACCTCGGCGACGATGCGGCGGGGAGCAACGACTTCACGACAACCAACCTGGATGCCACCGATCAGACGTTGGACAGCCCGACGGACAATTACGCGACGCTCGATCCGAACGGTGTCCTTCTGGGCAGCGGTGGCACCTTGTCGGACGGCAACCTGTCGTGGGAAGGCGGATGGACGGGTACGCAGGAAGTGGTTGGAACGATCGCCATCCCGTCGTCGGGATCGTTCTATATGGAGGGCCGGATTACGACGGCGGGTTCGACGCCGCGCTCGACCTATTTCGGGTTCCTCGACGCCGATCGTGGTCCGAATTTCAGCCACGGCATCCTCAGCCGAGCCGACACGGCGGCATTGAGCGGCAGCGTCAAGGTCCTGGACGGCGCCGAAAGCACCGACGGCCCTTACGCTTCGTGGCGCTCGACGGATGTCGACATCGGCATGCTCTATGACGTCGACAACGATGTCGTTAAGGCTTACGTCGACGGTGTGCTGCAGTGGACCCAGGAGAACGCGTCGACCTACCTAACCGGCAACACCATCCTGCCCTACGTGGTCGGCGGTGATGGAACGGTATTCACTGTCGACTTTGGTCAGAACGGTTTCAACGAAACGATACCTGCGGGAGCGACGCCCTTGTCCTCCGCCCATATCGACGGCACCACATACGGTGAACCGCTCGTCACACCGACATCCGGCAACGACAGCATCGAGGGCACCTCCGACGCAGATGTCATCGACGGCCTCGCCGGGGATGACAAACCCACCGGTAACGAGGGTGGCGATACGCTGACGGGCAATGAGGGCGACGACCAGCTGATCGGTAACGCCGGCGACGACACGCTTTCAGGCGGATCCGGCGACGACACCTACAGCTTCGGCCGCGGTGACGACGCCGATCTGATCGACAACATCGGCGAGGGCGCGAGCGCCGATACCGTCAAGTTCGGCGCCACCATTGACACCGATCAGTTGTGGTTCCGCCAGGACGGTAATGATCTCGTCGTCGACGTCATCGGCACCGCGGACAGCGTCACCATCGACGAGTGGTATGCGAGCGCTGACAATCGTGTCGATACCTTCGAAACCGCCGACGGTTCGACCCTCGACGACGCTAATGTCCAGAACCTGGTATCGGCGATGGCGTCGTTCAGCCCGCCGGCGCTCGGCGAGACGGAACTGTCACAGGCCCTGCACGACAGCCTCGACCCGGTGATCGCGGCGAACTGGCAATCCGGCGGCAGCTAACGGCCGGTGCCGATTCCCGGTCTCAGGCCCGCTCGGTCGCCGAGGGGATGAGTTCGGGACATGTCGCCGAAACGATGGCGGTGAGGGTGGGATTCGAACCCACGAAACGGTTTCCCGTTTGCTGGTTTTCAAGACCAGTGCCTTCAACCACTCGGCCACCTCACCCCGCGGATTTGTCCGCGCCCGGCGCTTGCGTTTTGCCGCCGGCGTGGACGATTTCTAGCCGCCCCCAGGCGCGCCTTCAAGGTTTCCTTGAGGCTTTGATCTCACGCAATTTCGCGGCGCCGCGGATCGCTTATGATTTGGTCAAATTCGCTATCGGGGCCGGCGGAGGGCCCCTGTCCGATAGGAGGAACGATCCATGGCAACGGATTATCCGGAACTGGCGCGCGAGCTGACGGTCGCCATTCGTGACCTGAGGAAAGGCATACCGGAGACGATGAAGGGGTTTTCGGTGATGGCCGCCGCGGCGACGGCGCCCGGTGTGCTCGATACCAAGACCAAGGAACTGATCGCCACCGCCATCGGCGTCGCCGTGCGCTGCGACGGCTGTCTGGCGTTCCACGTCAAGGCGGCGGTGAAAAACGGCGCCACCCGCCAGGAGATCCTGGAGACGCTCGGCATGGCCGTCTACATGGGCGGCGGGCCGTCCATGGTCTATGCGGCCCAGGCCCTCGAGGCCTACGACCAATTCGCGCCGGTGGCAGCCGATCCGGCGGCTTAGGTCCGACCGACCGCAGGACCGTCGTGCACATGCCGGGTTGCCGGTGGTATACTGTGGCCATGGACACGCAACGATTCGCCGCCATTTCCGCCGTCCTCGCCGGGGCCGGTCTCATCGCCGCCAATTGGGATGTGGTCGCCGGATCCTTTATGGTGCGCTATGTCGACGCCTCGACTTGGTCCTTCATCTGTTTCTGAGCGCCGGTTTTCCAGCGTTTTTCGCCCACCGCTTCGACGCTGATCATCGACCGATAGGTTCAAGAACACATTGGCGTGAGCGATCTCGCCCTAAGGCCGCGGGGGCTGTGAGGGAGGCGCGGCTTCGTGGTAGACTTGAGCGTCCAACCACAGCAACGGGTCGATCGCCATGCCGGGCCATAAGTCGCCGAGAGCGGGTCTCCACGGAATTGTCGGGTTTTTGTTCATCGTCGGTGTCGTCGTCGCGAGTCCAACCCAATCCCGGGCCGCCGATACGCCTTTTGCCGAAATCCTGCGGTCCATCGTCAAGGTCCACGCCGTCATTCCAGGCGATGCCCGCACGGCCCATTCCCTAGGGACGGAGCGGGAAGGAAACGGCGTTGTCATCGGAGATGACGGGCTGGTCCTGACCATCGGCTATTTGATCCTCGAAGCGTCAGCGGTTCAGGTCACGGTAGGGACCGGCGAGCCGTCACCGGCCGAGATCGTCGCTTATGACCACGCCACCGGTTTCGGCTTGGTCCGCGCGCCGTCCCTGGCTGGCGTCAAACCGCTGCCGCTCGGCCGCTCCGCCGACCTGGCAAAAGGAGTCCGCGCACTTGCCGTGTCGGCGGAAGGGACCAGCCGGCGATCCCCGGTGACGCCGGTCGCCGTGGTTTCCAGGCGGGAATTCGCCGGATACTGGGAGTACCTGTTGGACAGCGCCATCTACACCAGGCCCTATCACGATTCCTATGGTGGCGCCGCGTTGCTTGATTCCGAAGGGGCGCTGGTCGGCATCGGTTCTTTGTTCGTCAACGATGCCGAAACCGGTGACGAGGCAGCGCCCGGTAACCTTTTCGTTCCGATCGACCTGTTGAAACCGATTCTCGGCGAATTGGTCGAAAAGGGGCGTTCTTCGGCCCCGGCCAATCCCTGGCTCGGCCTCTATGCCGGCGAGGCCCAGGGACGGGTCTTCGTCAGGCGGGTCGCCCGCGGCGGCCCGGCGGAGACGGCCGGAGTCAAACCCGGCGACATCATCATCGGCGTCGGCGGGCGCCGGGTCGCGGGTCTCGCCGATTTCTACCGTAAAATCTGGTCACGGGGAGCGGCCGGTATCGAGGTCGGCGTCGACATCCTGCCCATCGGTTCCAAGGACTTGGCCATCGAGAACGTCAGTATCCGCTCTCTCGACCGCCCCCTGGCTAAAACTCCGGCGCCAGCAATAGGGAGTTGTGGTTCCAAAGGGGCTATGGCAGAACGCTGCCATGAAGCCGATCATCACCATGCTGCCGGGCCCGCGGGAAATGGGCGGAAAGGTCGCCAAAATCCTGCTGGCCACTCTCCTTGCGGTTTCATTGTCCCCGTCTGCGCCGGCCCAGGAGACGCCGCCGCCGTTCGCACCGTGGCTCGAGGACCTGAAAGTCGAAGCCCGCCAAATCGGTGTCGGCGAGGAGACGCTTCAACGGGTGCTCGGCGGTATCAAACCCATCCCCCGGGTCATCGAACTGGACCGCCGCCAGCCGGAATTCATGCTGACGTTCTGGAGCTACCTCAAGCGCAGCATCAGTGATAAACGGATCAACACGGCGCGTAGGCTCATGGCGAAACACCGTGGCCTGCTCGAGAAGGTCTCGGCCCGTTACGGTGTCCAGCCCCGTTTTCTTGTCTCGTTCTGGGGTTTGGAGAGCAATTTCGGCGAATACACCGGCACGTTCCCCGTCGCCGGAGCCCTGGTCACTCTGGCCCACGATCGCCGCAGGGCGCGGTTCTTCCGAGCCCAGCTGTTGGCCGTGCTGAAACTGATGGACAGGGGTGATATCGCCGCCAACGCCAAAGGCTCCTGGGCCGGCGCCATGGGTAACCATCAGTTCATTCCGACCACCTACCGAGATTTCGCCGTCGATTTCGACGGCGACGGCAAGCGCGACTTGTGGAACAGCCTGCCCGATATCTTCGCCTCGGCCGCCAACTACCTGAGCCGGTCGGGCTGGGACTCGAAGCGGACTTGGGGACGCGAGGTACAGCTGCCAAAAGGGTTCGATTTTGAACTGGCCGGGCTCACGGAGCGCAAGTCCCTGGCTGTTTGGCAGAAGATCGGAGTGCGCCGCGCCGACGGCCGAGACCTTCCCCGGGTCGATATCGAGGGATCGATCGTCCTGCCGGCCGGTTCCCAAGGGCCGGCTTTCATGGTCTACAAAAACTACCGGACGATCCTGGTGTGGAACCGTTCTATCCTCTACGCCCTTGCCGTCGGTCACCTGGCGGATCGGATCGCCGGCGGTGGCGGCCTTTTGGCCAAACCGCGGGAGGGTGATGCGCCCATGTCGCGGCGCGATATCGTTACCTTGCAGACGGTCCTGGCCGAACGCGGCTTCGATGCCGGCGGCGCCGACGGCATTGTCGGCCCGGCAACGCGCCAGGCCATCAAGGCCTATCAGAAGAGCGTCAATCTGCCGCCGGACGGCTACCCCTCGATGGGTTTGTTGGAACGGTTGCGTGGGACCGGCGGATGAACGAGAGGCGGTGGCGCGGAAACGCTTGTGGCTCTTGCCCGCGCTGGCCGCAATCCGTAAGATGCGCAACATAATGTGAGTGGTATCGCGGTGTTCTACCAGATATCGTAAGCTTCAATGAGTTGCCTGATCAGGCGAGGCCAATTGTAGGGGGAATGCCGGGCTGTCCAATCGCTTCGGAAGACTGATGGTTGTCGCCTCGGTGCTGCTTGTCGCCGCTTGCGCCGAGACCCGTTTGGTCGTCCATTCGGCAAAACGGGTTATGGGCTCGTCGGAGGAGCCGCCAAAGGCCGATTACAAGGTCGGCAAGCCCTACCAGATCAAGGGTTCCTGGTATTATCCGCGGGAAGACTTCGAATACGACGAGACCGGGATCGCGTCCTGGTACGGCACCAAGTTCCACGGACGTCGGACCGCCAACGGCGAACTCTATGACATGAACGCGCTGACGGCGGCCCACCGGACGCTGCCGATGCTGAGCTACGTACGCGTCACCAATCTGGAAAACGGCCGCAGCCTGATCGCCCGGGTCAACGATCGGGGGCCCTTCGCCCGCGGCCGCATCATCGATATGTCCAGGCGCGGGTCGCAGTTGCTCGGGTTTCAGAAACAGGGGACGGCACGGGTCCGAGTGCAGATTCTTGCCGACCGCAGCCGCGCCATGAAGGCCAGGCTGAAGAACCGGGCCGAACTGGCCAAGGTGGGCTCACCGATCACCGTCGACCGCCTGGCAAAGCCGCGCGTGCAAAGCCAATCCCTGCCGCCGCCGGCGCCAGTCAGCACCGCTCCCGCCGGCACCGCCCCCGCCGGCGTTCTCCCGGCACCGGCCGCCGCCGCGCCGGCCGAACCGCAAAGCCAGGTCATCGCGTCGCCCGAGCCGGTGGCTCAGGAGGAATCCTTCGAACCGAGCGGCGTCGTCGAGCAAAGGCCGGTCGGTGCGACTCAGATCTATATCCAGGCCGGGGCCTTCGGCCGTTACGACAATGCCAACAAGGTCCGCGCCAAGCTGACCCCCCTGGGTCCCGTTAAATTGAGCCAGGTCCTGGTCAATGGCCGCGACCTCTACCGCGTGCGACTCGGTCCGTTGACCAGCGTGGCGGCCGCTGACCGGTTGTTGGGCGCGGTGGCGGATGCTGGTTATCCCGAGGCGAGAATCATCGTAGAATAACGTCCGGTCGTGGCAAACGTGAAAGTCTGCCAAGGGCGCTAAAGTGGAAAATATTAAAAAAATCAGTATATTATGAGAAAATTTTCGACAACGCTGTTAACTTGCGCACTGATCCTGTTGGGCGGGGGCGGCCCGGCTTCGGCCATCGATACGATCGCCCGCGAGGCGATCATGATCGATTACGACACCGGCGCCGTACTGTTCGAGAAGAACGCCGATCAACCGATGCCGCCGGCGTCCATGAGCAAGCTGATGACGCTCTATCTGCTCTTCGAACGGGTGCGCGACGGCGTCCTGTCGCTCGACGATACCTTCCGGGTCAGCGAAAATGCCTGGCGCAAGGGCGGCGCCAAGAGCGGCAGTTCAACCATGTTCTTGTTGCCCAACAAAAGGGTGCGCATCGAGGATTTGATCCGGGGTATCATCGTGCAGTCGGGAAACGACGCCTGCATCGTCGTCGCCGAGGGGATTTCCGGTACGGAAGAGGCGTTCGCCGAGGAGATGACGACACGTGGCCGAGAAATGGGCCTGAAGAACAGCATCTTCAGGAATTCTACGGGCTGGCCCGATCCCGAACACAAGATGTCAGCCCGCGATTTGACGATCCTGGCGAAACGCCTGATCAGCGATTTTCCCGATCTCTACGGATACTTCGACGAGCTCAAGTTCACCTATGGCGGCATCAAACAGCACAACCGCAATCCTCTGCTTTACAAGGACATGGGCGCTGACGGCCTGAAGACCGGCCATACGGAGGAAGCCGGTTACGGTCTGACCGCGTCGGCAGTTCGCGGCGGCCGCCGCCTGATCCTGGTGGTCAACGGACTGCCCTCGAAGAAGGCGAGAAGCCAGGAACCGGAACGGCTCCTTGAATGGGGGCTTCGCGAGTTCGGCAACTTCGCCTTGTTTTCCGCCGGCGAAACAGTGGAATCGGCGGATGTCTGGCTGGGTCAAAAACCGGCGATCCCGCTTATCATCGAGAAAGACCTGCTTCTCACCCTATCGCGTAAGGCGCGCCGCAACATGAAGGTTCGCGTCGTCTATGAGGGTCCCATTCCCGCACCCGTCGAAAAAGGTGCCGAGGTGGCCAAGCTCGTGGTTACGGCGCCCAACCACGCCCCCTTCGAAGTCCCGCTGGTCGCAGGCGAAAGCGTCGCCCGGCTGGGGTTGTTCGGGCGCTTGGGTGCGGCTCTGTCGGCGATCATCTGGGGCCGGTCGGGGTAGGGCCGCATGGCCCGCGGCAAATTCGTCACGCTCGAAGGGGGCGAAGGCGGGGGCAAGTCGACCCAAGCCCAAAAACTGGCCGAGGCACTCGCCGCCAAGGGCGTCGACGCAGTCCTCACCCGGGAGCCCGGTGGTTCGCCCGGCGCCGAGGAAATCCGCCGCCTTCTGGTGACCGGCGAAACGGAACGCTGGCAACCGTTCAGTGAAATCCTGCTCCACTATGCGGCACGCATCGAACACGTTCATAACACCATTTTACCGGCGCTCGAGGCCGGGAAATGGGTGATCAGCGACCGCTTCGCCGATTCGACCCTGGCCTACCAGGGCTACGGCCACGGCATGGACCGGGACGACATCGCCGCCATCCATCGCATGGCGCTTGGTGATTTCGGCCCCGACCTGACCGTCGTCCTCGACCTGCCGCACGAGGCCGGCTTGGCGCGGGCCGGCAGCCGGGCCGATTCCGAGGATCGATACGAACGCATGGAGGAAGCGTTTCACGACCGCATCCGCAAGGGGTTCCTGTCGATCGCCGAATTGCACCCGGAGCGCTGCTGCGTCGTCGACGTGACAGCCGACATTGATGCCGTGCACCGAGCGATCCTGGACGCCGTGGAATCGCGCCTGCTGTCGGGACCAGGATGATGGCGGCGGTAACGGCCCCGGCGACGGATGAAGCGTGGCCGCCGTCGCCCCATTTTAACGCGGACCTTCTTGGCCACGAGGCGGCCGAAAAGGAGCTGTTGGAGGCGTTTCATGGCGGCGCATTCGCCCACGCCTGGCTGATTTCGGGACCCCAGGGTATCGGTAAGGCGACATTGGCTCATCGGTTCGCGCGCTACATCCTGTCACAGGGCGATGCCGACGCCTTCGGCGGTATCGGCGGAAACGGGCTGTTCGGCACCACAGATGCGCCGCCCGATAACCTTTACGTGGCGCCGGAGACACCGGTTTTCCGCCGTGTTGCCGCCGGCGGACACACGGATTTCCTGACCGTGGAACGGACCGTCAATGACAGGGGAAAACTGAGAAACGAGATCGTCGTCGATGACATTCGCCGCGTGCCGGCGTTTTTCGGTCATACCTCCGGGGAAGGGGGATGGCGGGTCGTCATCGTCGACAGCGCCGACGAAATGAACCGCAATGCCGCCAATGCGCTGCTCAAGGTGCTGGAAGAGCCACCGGACCGCTCCGTCCTGTTGCTGGTCAGCCACAATCCGGGACGCCTGCTGCCGACAATCCGGTCCCGTTGCCGGAACATGCCGCTGCCGCCGCTGGCCGAGGACGTGCTGAAAAAGCTCCTGAAACGGTACCTGAGCGATTTGCCGGATGATCAATCCGGCATCTTGTCCAGGCTCGCTGCCGGCAGCATCGGCGATGCGGTGAAGCTTTGGGAGTCGGGCGGTATCGAGCTTTACAACGCCACTCTCGAGCTGCTGGCTTCGGCGCCGGACCAGGACGTGGAGGCCCTGCATCGGTTCGCTGACGACCTCACCGCGCGTGGCAAGGACCCTCAGGCCTTCGCCACGGCGATGGAACTGCTCAAGGGTATCCTGTTGCGGCTGACGCGATATGAGGCCCAATCCGGGGCCCGGTCGATGGATGTGGACAGCCGCGAGGACGAAGTGATCCGCGCCATTGCGCCGATGGCCACGCTTGATCGGTGGCTTGAGGTATGGGAAAACGTCGGGGAATTGATAGAGCGTGCAGACGCCGTAAATCTCGAACACAAGCAAATCGTCTTGAACGTATTTTCCGAGATCGGCGGTGCCGTGCGCCAATAGGTTGGACGCCGGTTCTTTAATTTCCTTCCCCGAAGGTCCCGATGGATAAACGGTACTACGTCACTACGCCGATCTACTACGTCAACGATGCGCCGCATATAGGCCACGCCTATACGACGCTGGCCTGTGACGTGATCGCGCGGTTCAAACGGCTGGACGGGTACGATGTAAAGTTCCTGACCGGTACCGACGAACACGGCCAGAAAGTGGAAAAGTCGGCGACCGCGGCCGGGCTCGATCCGCAAGCGTTCACGGACAAGGTGTCTCAGAACTTCCGCGAACTGGCGGAGACCATGGGATTTTCCAACGACGATTTCATCCGCACCACGGAACACCGCCATACGTTGGCCTGTCAGGACCTGTGGCGTCGCTTGCAGGAAGCAGGCGAGATTTACCTCGGGTCCTATGCCGGTTGGTATGCAGTCCGTGACGAGGCCTTCTATGGCGAGGACGAGCTGACGACCGACGCCGAAGGCAAAAAGGTGGCGCCGAGCGGGGCCGAGGTCGAGTGGGTCGAGGAACCGAGCTATTTCTTTCGCCTCTCGGCTTGGCAGGACCGCTTGCTCCAGCACTACGAGAACAACCCGGATTTCATCTTGCCGACGACGCGGCGCAACGAAGTCGTCAGTTTCGTCAAGGGCGGGCTGCAGGACCTTTCAGTCTCGCGGACCACGTTCAATTGGGGAGTACCGGTGCCCGGTGACGATGCCCACATCATGTACGTGTGGCTAGACGCCTTGACCAACTACATCACCGCGATCGGATATCCGGAAACGGAAGGCGGCGAATACGCCCATTACTGGCCGGCCGACCTGCACATGGTCGGCAAGGACATCCTGCGATTCCACGCCGTCTACTGGCCGGCCTTCCTGATGGCCGCCGGTCTCCAACCGCCGAAACGTGTCTTCGCTCACGGTTGGTGGACCAACGAGGGACAGAAGATCTCGAAATCGCTGGGCAACGTCATCGACCCGCATGATCTCGTCGACAAATACGGTCTCGACCCGGTCCGCTATTTCCTGTTGCGCGAGGTGCCCTTCGGCAACGACGGCGACTTTTCCCACCGCGCCATGGTCGGTCGCCTGAACGGCGAGTTGGCCAATGATTTCGGCAATTTGGCGCAGCGCGTTCTCTCCATGATTCACAAGAACTGCGATGCGACGGTGCCGCAGCCGGGCACGTATTCGGCCGACGACGAGACCATGCTCGGTGCTGCCGACGGCCTTCTCGATGCCGTTCGCGAGAAGATCGACCGGCAAGCCTTCAACGAGGCGCTCGACACCATCTGGCAGGTTATCCGCGGCGCCAACAGTTATGTCGATTCGCAAGCCCCGTGGAAGCTGCGCAAGGAAGACCCGCCGCGTATGGAGACGGTGCTCTATGTGTTGGCCGAGGTCATCCGCAAGCTCGCCGTGTTGACCCAACCGTTCATGCCCGATGCGTCGTCAAGACTGCTCGACCAACTGGCGCAAGGCGAGGGGAGGCGGTCTTTCGCCACCCTCGGTGCCGGCGAGCGCCTGGATCCCGGCGCCGGATTGCCGAAGCCGGAAGGCGTTTTCCCGCGTTTCGTGGATGACGAAGGGTAATCCAGTCGTTCGACAGGAAGTGAAGACAAACACATTCAAAGTTGGTAAACTATCGCCGGCTTAGATTAGGGATTGGAGGCGCGGCCTCCGGCTGGAGGAGTTAATCAGGCCATGGCGCAGGCAATGACAATCGTCCGAATTTCAGTGGTGGCCACGGTTGCCGCCCTACTTTCCTTGCGCGCCGGCGATGCTCCGGCCGCTGAACTGGTGATGTTCGATTCCCCCGTCTGCGAGTGGTGCGAGGTTTGGGAGGAAGAGGTCGGTATTGTCTACAACAAGACCGAAGAGGCCTGTGTCGCCCCCATCCGCCGGGTATCCGTCTGGGACGAGCGACCGGAGGATCTCAAATCCGTGCGCTCAATCGTCTTCACGCCGACCTTTGTCCTGGTTGAGGATGGGAACGAAGTCGGGCGGATCCTGGGATACCCGGGGGAAAGCCATTTTTGGGGTCTGCTTGGACAAATGATCCAGCGAATCGATACCGCATCCGTGGTCTCGACAAACTGTGAGCGGCGCGGCGATACGGCGGCGAATCGGGGACAAAAGGCCGACGATTCATAGGGATTAATCGAGGATTACGAAAAAAACCCGTAGATTGGTGGAAAATACATTCGAAATCGCGTATATAAAGAGCAGATCGTAGTTTTTGTTTCTTTCGTGAGCAGGAGTTTCGATACCATTTTTAGGTTTTCGATACCGGGGGACGACATATGCAAGTTCAAGACGTGCTCAGTAATGCCAAGCGGGCGAGCCGTTTTTTGAAGGCTTTAGCCAACGACAATCGACTGGTCATTCTCTGTGCATTGGTTGATAGCGAAAAAAGCGTTGGTGAATTGGAGCAGATTTTAGGTATTCGCCAACCAACGCTGTCGCAACAATTGGCGCGGTTGCGCGCCGACAAGATGGTTTCGACGCGCCGCGAATCGAAACAGATTTTCTACCGGCTGGCGAGCGAAGAGGCCGAAAAGATGATCGGTCTGCTCTACGAGCTCTTCTGCTCGCAAGGCATGGAAGAGGGCCAGACCTGCGGTGCTGGTTCGGACAGCGATGCCGTTTCCGGCGGCAAGATCGACGACGAGGAAGCGGAAGCCGCCTGAGACTCTCTTTCTTTCCGTAATCCCGGCTATCCGGAATGACCGATCGTTGGATCGCTCACGAACTGCAGGCAAACAACTCTGAGGCAAGAAGCTAGTCATCTGGAACTGAAGTTCAATTCATAATAAGGTTTTCTCTCGAGACGGATCATCGAGGGGGGGTGTCATGACGCCTACCAGGGGCCGGCAAGCGCCGGTCGTTGAATTGAGCGAAGAAGAGCGGAGATTTTTGCAAGGCCAGGTTCGGCGTCACCGTGTTGCGCGTTCAATGTCGGAGCGTTGCCGTATCATTCTAAGATGTGCTGATGGGCTGACGAGCAAGGCGGTTGCGGCGGAGGTTGGGGTTCATGAACACACGGTCG
>Ga0209144_1000030_pt1 | contig 27138 bp, 27 predicted proteins | sample WorMettrBAHAMAS1_FD_187392 | JGI IMG/M metagenome (GOLD analysis project Ga0209144, IMG submission 187392) | Marine gutless worms symbiont microbial communities from Max Planck institute for Marine Microbiology, Germany - Inanidrilus... | ecosystem: Host-associated > Annelida > Digestive system...
CGACCGTGTGTTCATGAACCCCAACCTCCGCCGCAACCGCCTTGCTCGTCAGCCCATCAGCACATCTTAGAATGATACGGCAACGCTCCGACATTGAACGCGCAACACGGTGACGCCGAACCTGGCCTTGCAAAAATCTCCGCTCTTCTTCGCTCAATTCAACGACCGGCGCTTGCCGGCCCCTGGTAGGCGTCATGACACCCCCCCCTCGATGATCCGTCTCGAGAGAAAACCTTATTATGAATTGAACTTCAGTTCCAGATGACTAGTATGGCAAGGGATTCGCAAAAACGACATTAACGTATTAATTGAAGTATGCATTATTGTCGTTGCCCGTTAAATAGTAAAGAACGGGTCGGCTCGGAGGCACATCAAAAATGTCCTTCGTTCCACCTTTCTTTTGGGAGCCTAACAATACACAGGGTAGAACGATCGCAGGTCGGTCCGCCCTTGCCGATGGGCATCGTGATCGGCTGATCGGAAGACTTTAGGATGGTGATTCAACCATGAAGGTTGTCATTACCGGGGGTGCCGGTTTCCTGGGCCGGCGGTTGGCCCGGCGGTTATTGGAGAGAGGTCGCCTGACGGCACCGTCGGGAGCATCCGAGCCGATCGATGAAATCGTCCTCTTCGATGTGGGAGAGCCGCCGGAGGCGATTTCGGCCGACCGCGTTGCAGTCCGAACCATTAAGGGCGACATCAGTGATCGCGACACCGTTTTTGGACTAATCGACCGGGATGACGTTTCGGTCTTTCACCTGGCATCGATCGTCAGCGGCGGCGGCGAGAAGGATTTCGACCTGGCCATGCGTGTCAACCTGAACGGCGGCCGCCATCTGCTGGAAGCGGTGCGCACTCGCAACGGAATACCCCGTGTCGTGTTCGCCAGCTCGCTCGCCGTGTTCGGCGGCGCGGCGATGCCGATGGCGGTCGGCGACACGACCAAACAGACACCGCAAACGACCTATGGGATCACCAAGGCGATTCTCGAGATGCTGGTCAACGACTATACGCGCAAGGGGTACCTGGACGGCCGATCGGCGCGCCTGCCGACGGTGATCGTGCGACCCGGCAAACCGAATGCGGCGGCCTCGTCGTTTGTCAGCGGAGTCATTCGTGAACCGTTGAACGGCATCGACTTCGCCCTGCCGGTCCCGGAAACGATGTCGGTTGCGGTGCTCGGTTACCGGGCCATTGTTGACGGTATTTTACACCTGCATGAACTTGACGGCGACCGCCTCGGTGACGACCGGGCGGTCGGCTTGCCGAGCCTGACGGTCACGGTCAGCGAAATGATCGACGCTTTGAGGCGGGTTGCGGGAACTCGCCGGTTGGGCCGTATCGCCGTTGAGCCGGATCCTTTCATCAGTAGTGTCGTCGATGCCTGGCCGACCGTTTGTCTGTCGGAGAGGGCCGGACATCTGGGTTTTCCCAGCGAAGAAAGCCTGGACGAAATTATCCGGTACTTCATTGAGGATTATTTGGAGGAATAGCGGGCCGGTCAAACACGCCGCCGCAGTAGGAGAGTGATAGATGGGTGACAAGAAACAGAAATTCCGCAGCGCCGAATGGTTCGGGCAGGTCAATAAAGACGGCTACGCCCACCGTAGTTGGATGAAGAACCAGGGTATTCCCGATGACCAGTTCGACGGGCGGCCGGTCATCGGTATCTGCAACACCTGGTCGGAATTGACGCCATGCAACGCCCATTTCCGCGATATCGCTGAGAAAGTCAAACAAGGCGTCCTGGAAGCCGGTGGCTTTCCCCTCGAGTTTCCGGTGATGTCCCTGGGCGAGACGATTATGCGGCCGACGACCATGTTGTATCGGAATTTGGTCAGCATGGACGTCGAGGAGTCGATCCGTGCCAATCCAATCGACGGGGTCGTGCTGTTGGTCGGCTGCGATAAGACGACGCCGGCGCTGATGATGGGTGCGGCGAGTTGCGATCTGCCGACCCTGACCTTCTCAGGCGGACCGATGCTGAACGGCTATTATCACGGTGAACGCATCGGGTCTGGCACCCATGTCTGGAAATTCGACGCCATGGTCAAGGCCGGGGAGATGACGCTGGCCGATTTCATGTCCGCCGAGGCGGCCAACGCGCGATCACCGGGCCATTGCATGACCATGGGCACGGCTTCGACAATGGCCAGCATGGTCGAGGCGTTGGGTACCGGAATGCCCTCCAATGCCGCCATCCCAGCCGCAGATTCGAGGCGCAAGACGCTGGCCCAATTGGCCGGTCGTCGCATTGTCGAGATGGTCCGAGAGGATATGCGGTTATCGAAAATCCTGACCCGGGAGGCCTTCGAGAACGCCATCCGCACCAACGGCGCCATCGGTGGATCGACCAACGCCGTGTTGCATCTGATGGCAATCGCTGGACGCATCGGGATCAGCCTGAGCCTCGATGATTGGGATCGCCTCGGCTGCGACGTCCCCTGTATCGTCAACCTGATGCCGTCCGGCGAATACCTGATGGAAGACTTTTTCTATGCGGGAGGACTGCCCATGGTGCTCAAGGAACTGGGCGATCATGGTTTGCTTCACAAGGATGCGCTGACCGTCAATGGTCGCACCATCTGGGAGAATGTCGAAGACGCCGAGTGTTTCAATCGGGACGTCATCTTCCCGATCGAAAAGCCGTTCAAGGACAAGGGCGGCATCGTCGTTCTCAAGGGCAATCTGGCGCCGTCCGGCGCGGTGTTGAAACCGTCGGCGGCGACCCCGGAACTGATGCAGCACCGCGGCCGCGCCGTCGTCTTCGAGGATATCGAGGATTACCACGCGCGGGTCGACGATCCGGACCTCGACATTGATGAGACCTGCGTCATGGTGCTCAAGAATTGCGGACCGCGGGGTTATCCGGGCATGGCCGAAGTCGGCAATATGGCGCTGCCGGCGAAAATCCTGAAAAAGGGCATCGAGGACATGGTGCGCATTTCGGACGCCCGCATGAGCGGCACCGCCTATGGAACCGTGGTCCTGCATACGGCGCCGGAAGCCGCCGCCGGCGGCACTCTGGCCCTGGTCCGCAACGGGGACATGATCGAGCTCGATGTAGAGGGCCGGCGCCTTCATCTCGACGTCGACGATGCGGAACTGGAACGCCGACGAGGCGAATGGTCGCCGCCGCCGCCCTTCGAGCGGGGTTACCAGTCCATGCACTTTCACCATGTGACCCAGGCCGACACCGGTTGCGATATGGATTTCCTCGTCGGTGCAAGCGGTGCCGACGTGCCGCGCGAAAGCCACTAAACGGATCCGGCCACGATGACGACGAATATACGCGAGTTCGATATTGCGGTGATTCCTGGCGACGGGATCGGCGTCGAGATCATGGATGCTTGTCTCGACGTGTTGCGGGCCGTGGAAGGAAAGACCGGTGGATTCCGGTTGCGGCCCGAAAAGCTCGAAGCCGGCGCCAATTGTTACCGCGACACTGGCGAGGACATGTCGGCGGAAGCCTTCACCAAGGCCGGGGAGGCCGACGCCATCCTCTTGGGCGCCATCGGCGATCCGGCGATCCGCTATCCCGACGGCACCGAGATCTCACCGCATCTGCGATTGCGCACAGCCTACAACCTGATTGCCGGTTTGCGGCCGATCAAGACCTATCCGAGTATCCCGACGCCGCTCGGCGACCCGCGTGCCGCCGACATCGACTTCGTCATCGTTCGCGAGTCGACGGAGGGGCTCTTCGCGTCGGTCGGCAAGGGGACGGTCGAGGACGACAGGCGGGCGACGGAAACGCTGGTCATTACCCGCGACGTCTGCGAGCCGCTTTTCGACATGACTTTCGATTTAGCGCGTTCGCGAAGAAACAAAGGCAAGTCCGGCCATGTCACCTGCGTTGACAAGGCCAACGTGTTCTCGGCCATGGCCTTTTTCCGCAAGATCTTCGACGAACGGGCGGCAACGGCGGCGGATATCGAGACCAACCACCTCTACGTCGATGCGGCAGCGCTCAACATGGTCCGCAACCCGTGGGATTTCGATGTCATCGTCACCGAGAACATGTACGGCGATATCCTGTCCGACCTCGGTGCCGGTATCGTCGGCAGCATGGGCTTGGCCCCTTGTGCCGAGATCGGCGAGACCCACGGCCTCTTCCAGCCGGCCCACGGCAGCGCCCCCGACATCGCCGGCACCGGCAAGGCCAATCCGACGGCCATGTTCCTGTCGGCGGCGATGATGCTGGAATGGCTCGGCGACCAGCACGGGGTCAATGAGTGTAAAACCGCCGCCGACCGCCTGGATCGCGCCGTCGACCGCACCTTCGCCAACGGCGGCCTGCTGCCCTGTGAGTTCGGCGGCAGCGACGGCACGGCGGCGATCACCGAAGCGGTGATCGGCAACCTGGACTAGCCGCTCAGGGTCCTTTTCACGGCATCCTTCCAGCCGGCGTACTTGGCCTCGCGGTTGGCCTCTTCCATGACCGGCTCGAAGCGTGTCTCCAGGCGCCAGGTTTTGGCGAAGTCGTCGAGGCCGGGATAGAACCCGGATTTCATGCCGGCCAGATAGGCGGCGCCGAGCGCTGTCGTTTCGAGCACCTGCGGCCGGTCGACGGGGGCGGCCAGGATGTCGGCCAGACACTGCATGGTCCAGTCGCCCTGCATCGCCTCCAGCAGATCGCGGGTCTGGTAACAGACCGACTCGAGGGCGGCGCGGGCCAGTTCCTTGGGTCCCGTGGCTCTGGTCAATCCGAACATCGCGCCGCGCGCGTTAGCGTCCCAATAGGGGGCGCCGAGACCGACAAAGGCGGGGACCAGATAGACCGATTGGCCGGGATCGGCGTCGGCCGCCATGGGTCCGGTCTCGGGGGCGCTGTCGATCAGGCCGAGGCCGTCGCGCAGCCACTGGACGGCGGCACCGGCAACAAAAATCGATCCTTCGAGAGCGTATGTGGTCTTACCGTCGAGCCGATAGGCGATCGTCGTCAACAGACGGTTTTGCGAACGGACCGGCTGGTCGCCGGTGTTGAGTACGGCGAAGCAGCCGGTGCCGTAAGTCGACTTGAACATGTCGGGCTCGAAGCAGGCCTGGCCGACGGTGGCGGCCTGCTGGTCGCCGGCGACGCCGCGGATGGCGATGGCGCCGCCGAAAAGGCCGGGGTCGGCATCGCCGAATTCCGCCGCACTATCCAGGACCTCAGGAAGAATGTCGCGCGGTACGCGCAGGATCTCTAAAAGGCCGTCGTCCCAGTCGCCGCGATGAATGTCGTGGAGTAAAGTCCGCGACGCGTTGGTCGCATCCGTGACGTGGACCCGCCCGCCGGTCAGGCGCCAGATCAGGAAGGTGTCGATGGTGCCGAAGGCCAGTTCGCCGCGCTCGGCGCGTTCCCTCGCGCCCTCCACGTTGTCGAGAAGCCAGGGCACCTTGGTGCCGGAAAAACAGGGGTCGATGAGCAGGCCGGTCTTGGCGGTGAATTCCGCTTCGTGGCCGTCGTCTTTCAAGGACGCACAATAATCAGCGGTCCGACGGTCCTGCCAGACGATAGCCCGGTGGATCGGTTCGCCGGTCTCCCGGTCCCAGATAACGACGGTCTCGCGTTGGTTGGTGATGCCAATGGCGGCGATGTCGGCGGCCGCCGCACCGGCCTTTTCCATAGCCTCGCGACAGGTCGAGAGGACGGAGTCCCATATCTCCTCGGCATCGTGTTCAACCCAGCCCGAATGGGGGAAGTGCTGGGTGAATTCCTGCTGGGAAACCGCTTTTACCGCGCAATCCTTGTCGAAAAGAATGGCCCGCGACGATGTCGTTCCTTGATCGATGGCAAGGATGTATTGCGACATGACATGATCCCTCTCATGTTCGGTCGACGGACCGTGTGTCAACCGGCCGCCCGCGCCTTCATCCAGGCATCGAGCCGCCCCGTCAGGTCCGGGTTCATCCTAAGCCCCAATTTGCTGCGCCGCCACAACACATCGTCCGCCGACTTGGCCAATTCCCTGTCCATCAGGTAGGTGACTTCCCGTTCGAAAAGCCCGGCGCCGAAATCCTCGCCGAGATCGTCCCAGGCTTCGCTGTCGCCGATGATCTCGGCGGCGCGGGTGCCGTAGGCGCGGACCAGACGTTGGCAAAGGGATTGGGTGAGGAACGGATGGTCATGGTGAAGCGTCTCGCCCAACCGATCACGCTCGCCGACGGGAAAATCGCCGCCCGGCAACTTCGCGTCCGCCGTCCAGGCCGGTCCCAGATCGGGAAGGTAGGGGGACAGTTTTTCGAGCGCGTGTTCCGCCAGTTTGCGGTACGTGGTGATCTTGCCGCCGAAGATGTTGAGCACCGGTGCAGCCTCGCCGTCGCTGACCTTGAGCACGTAATCGCGTGTCGCTTCCTGCGCTTTCGAAGCGCCGTCGTCGTAAAGCGGGCGCACGCCGGAGAAATCGGAGACGACGTCTTTCGAAGAGATATCGACGGTGAAATAGCGGTTGACGTTGCTGCAGATGTAGTCGACCTCGTCGGCCGAAATGGCGAAGTCGTCGAGATCGCCGGTGAACTCCTCGTCGGTGGTGCCGAGCATCGTGAAGTCCTGCTCGTAGGGGATGGCGAAGATGATGCGCCCGTCCGGGTTTTGGAAAATGTAGGGCTGGTCGTGCTCGAACAGGCGCCGGACGATAATGTGGCTGCCTTTGACCAGGCGCACGCCGTCTGACAGGTTCAGGCCGAGGCCGTTCTCGATGAACCGCGATACCCAGGGTCCCGATGCGTTGATACGGATCTGCGCCCGGATCTCGCGGCGATTGCCCGCTTCGTCTTCGACGATCACCGACCATTCGTTGCCATCGCGCCGAGCGCTCGTGCACCGCGTGCGGGTTTCGATGGTCGCTCCCTTTTCGACGGCGTCGACGGCGTTGAGGACGACGAGACGCGAATCGTCGACCCAGCAGGCTGAGTATTCGAACCCCTTGACGAATTCGTCGCGCAACGGCCGGCCGACAGGGTCGTCACCGAAGGTCAGATCGCGCGTCCCCGGCAGGATCTTGCGACCGCCCAGATGATCGTAGAAGAACAATCCCAACCTCAGGAACCACCATGGCCTGAGACCTTTGTGATGCGGCAAGACGAAGCGCAGCGGGTGGATGATATGCGGTGCCGCGCGATAGAGGGTTTCCCGTTCGATCAGCGCTTCGCGGACGAGCCGGAACTCGTAGTACTCGAGATAACGAAGCCCGCCGTGGATCAGTTTGGTGCTGGCCGACGAAGTCGCCGAGGCTAGGTCGTTCTGTTCGCAAAGATAGACCGACAATCCGCGACCGGCCGCATCCCTGGCGATGCCACAGCCGTTCACCCCACCGCCGACAATGGCGATATCGTACAATTGGTCGGTCACCCGTGTCCCCCCAGGTCGCACACGGTCGGCAGGCGCCGGTTGCGTGCGGCCACAATTCATCCAAACGAACCTTAAGCGAAGAAAACGGAACCCACAATGAAAATAAGTGCGGATTTATGAAGGTTCAAGCGCCTCGGCGATTTCGATGCCCACCTCATTGTCCTGGCAGATGCGGACGATCGGTTCCGGCGGAGTCCGGTCGGTGACGAAGGTGTGGATCTGAGATAGATGTCCAATGCGGACGGGTGCGGAGCGTTCGTACTTCATGCTGTCGGCAACCAAGATGGTATGCCGCGCGTTGTCGATGATCGCCTGGGCGACCTTCACCTCCCGGTAATCATAGTCGAGAAGGGCGCCGCTTTCGTCGATGGCGGATACCCCGATGACGGCGAAATCGACCTTGAACTGGTGGATGAAATCGACCGCCGGCTCGCCGATGATGCCGCCGTCCGAGCGCCTGAGAATACCGCCGGCGACGACGACCTCGATATCGGGAAATCTTCTTAATATATTGATAACGTTAAGATTATTCGTAATGGCCAGAATGCCGCGTTTGCCGCGGAGCGCCGTCGCCACCTGTTCAGTCGTGGTGCCGATGTTGATCAGCAACGAACAATCGTCATGGATCAGCGAAGCGGCCTGGAGGCCGATCCGGCGTTTTTCCTCGGAGGCCAGTTCCCGGCGCGCTTCATAGCCGTAGTTGGCGACGCCCGAGGAGAGAACCGCGCCGCCGTGTATACGCTGCAACATGCCGCGTTCGCACAAGTCATTGAGGTCTTTGCGGATTGTCTGCGGGGTCACGTCGAAGCGTTCGGCCAGCATGTCGACGCTGAGACGGCCCAGTTCGTGGGCGAGATCGACGATGTCCGACTGGCGCGGTGAGATGGGTTCCATGACTGGTTATGTCCCTATTGTTCATTATCAAATAGCGCAATACCGGGAAAAACGCTAGTCCATGAGAAACCCTAATTTTCTAATGACTTTCGCAATTTTCGATTGACCTTCGTTTTTTTTCGTATGATAGTTGCGGCGGTATCACGCATTGGGAGGGTCATCAATGAAAATGCGAAGGGGCTGTCGCCGTAGCCGCGGCGGGCCTCTTCACCTTTGCCGGCTCCAGCTTCGCCGGCACGGACGAGGCGAAAAAGTGGGTCGACAGCGAGTTCCAGCCGTCGACCTTGTCGAAAGCCGATCAGATGAAGGAGATGCAGTGGTTCATCGATGCCGCCGCTCCCTTCAAGGGCATGGAAATCAACGTGTTGTCGGAAACCATCCCGACCCACGAGTATGAATCCAAGACCCTGACCAAGGCTTTCGAGGAAATCACCGGCATCAAGGTCAACCACCAGCTCCTGGGCGAAGGCGAAGTCGTCCAGGCGGTGCAGACCCAGATGCAGACCAAGCGTAACCTCTACGACGCCTACATCAACGACTCGGACCTGATCGGCACCCATTCGCGCCTGCAGCTGGCGGTCAACCTGACCGACTGGATGGCCGGCGACGGCAAGGACGTCACCAATCCGATGCTCGACGTCGACGACTTCATGGGCAAGTCGTTCACCACGGGTCCCGATGGCAAGCTCTATCAGTTGCCGGACCAGCAATTCGCCAACCTATACTGGTTCCGTTACGACTGGTTCCAGCGTCCGGAACTGAAGAAGAAGTTCAAGGAGATCTATGGCTACGATCTCGGCGTTCCGGTCAACTGGTCGGCCTATGAAGACATTGCCGAGTCCTTCTCCGTCCACGTCAAGGAGATCGACGGTGTCCGCGTTTACGGTCACATGGACTACGGTAAGCGCGCCCCTGACCTCGGTTGGCGCATGACCGACGCCTGGCTGTCGATGGCCGGCGCCGGCTCGAAGGGCCTGCCGAACGGTGTTCCGGTCGACGAATGGGGCATCCGCATGGAGCCCGGCACCTGCAACCCGGTCGGCGCATCCGTCAGCCGCGGTGGTGCCGCCAACGGCCCGGCCGCCGTCTACGCCATCCGCAAGTGGGATGAGTGGCTGCGCAAATACGCGCCTCCGGGTGCCGCCAGCTACGATTTCTATCAGTCGCTGCCGGCCCTTTCGACGGGCAACGTCGCCCAGCAGATCTTCTGGTATACGGCCTTTACGTCTTCCATGGTCGCGCCGAAGAGCTCGGGCAACAACACCGTCGACGATGCCGGCAATCCGCTGTGGCGCATGGCACCGTCACCGCACGGTCCTTACTGGGTCGACGGCCAGAAGCTCGGCTACCAGGACGCCGGTTCGTGGACGCTGTTCAAGTCGACCCCGGTCGATCGCCGCAAGGCTGCCTGGCTCTACGCCCAGTTCGTGGTCTCGAAAACGGTCTCTCTGAAGAAGACCCACGTCGGCCTGACGCCGATTCGCGACAGCGACATCCGTCATGCGTCGTTCACCGAGCGTGCGCCCAAGCTGGGTGGTCTCGTCGAGTTCTACCGCTCGCCGGACCGGGTACGCTGGTCGCCGACGGGCATCAACGTTCCCGATTATCCGAAGTTGGCCCAGATTTGGTGGCAGCAGATCGGTGACGTGAACTCGGGCGCCTTTACGCCGCAACAGGCCATGGACCGTCTTGCTTCTGAGATGGACCAGGTCATGGCCCGCATGCAGGCGGCCGACGAGAAGACCGGCACCTACGGTGGCTGCGGTCCGCGGCTGAACAAGGAAAGCGATCCCAACGAATGGCTCAACAAGCCGGGTTCGCCAAAAGCCAAGGTCAACGAAAAACCGCAGGGCGAGACCGTCGATTACGACGAACTCGTCAAGCGGTGGAAAGACGCCGGTTAAGCTGACAGACCGGACACGAAGCTTCCCGGGGAGCGCCCAAGGCGTTCCCCGGGGCTCGTGGAAACCACACGATCGACGATGCCCTTGTTTCGGGACCGCCGCCCTGACCATACTGGCGGTGTGATCGAACGGTTCGTGGAAAACGAAAGCCACCTCTACTGCCTAACAGGGTGCCGACGGCCGGAAATGAGCCCATGACTCTCGCCTTGAAAAACGTCGTTAAACGCGTTGGTGCGGACTTCCACATCTACGACACCAGCGTCGAGCTGCAGAACGATGGCTTCAACATCCTGCTCGGTACGACACTGGCCGGTAAGACGACGCTCATGCAGTTGATGGCGGGGCTGGAAAAACCGACGTCGGGCGAAGTCTGGTTCGACGGCAAGAACGTCACCGGCGTTCCCGTCCAGAAACGTAATGTTTCGTTCGTCCATCAACAGTTCATCAACTATCCGAATTTCAGCGTTTTCGAGAACATCGCTTCGCCGCTCCGCGTCGCCGGAACCGCCAGCAATGAATTGACCGAGCGCGTCGAGCGCATTGCCGATCTCCTGAAACTGACGCCGATGTTGGGTCGTCGCCCTAGCGAATTGTCGGGCGGCCAGCAGCAACGAACGGCGCTGGCTCGGGCACTCGTCAAGGACGCCGACCTTGTGCTCCTCGACGAACCGCTGGCCAACCTCGATTACAAGCTCCGCGAAGAGTTGCGCGACGAATTACCGAAGCTCTTCGAAGACCGCGGCTGTACGGTCGTCTACGCGACCACGGAGCCGACCGAGGCCCTGCTGCTCGGGGGCCACACGGCGACCTTGCATGAGGGCCGCATCACGCAGTTCGGGGAAACCAAGGACGTCTATCGCCAGCCAATGGACTTACGGTCGGCCAAGGTGTTTTCAGACCCGCCGATCAATTCCGCCGAAGTAACCAAGAAAGGCGACGTCTTCCACCTCAACGACCACGCCAGCTGGCCGGCCGAAGGGGCCAAGAGGAACCTTAAGGACGGCACCTACTGGATCGCTATCCGGCCTCATTTCGTGACGCCCGTGAACGGCAACAACCATGCGGTCAAGGTTAGTGGTCGCGTATTGGTCACCGAGCTCAGCGGTTCGGAAAGCGTCATTCACTTCGATCTCGGCGGTCATACGTGGATCTCACAGTCGCACGGCATCCACGCCTTCAACGTCGGCGACAGCGCCGAATTCTTTATCGACATCGCCCATGGACTGTTGTTCGGGTCCGAAAACGAACGGGTGGCCGCATGACAGGTTTAATTTCCGTTGCCGGGGATACCCGCCGCCGTCGCGTAAGGAAGTCCTCATGTCGATGATCAGCCTCAAGGGCCTGCGCCACAGCTACCTCTCGGAGCCGAACGGCGACGAGGATTGGGCCTTGAAGCGCATGAGCGTCGACTGGTCGGACGGCGGTGCCTATGCGCTCCTCGGCCCGTCCGGTTGCGGCAAGACGACGCTGCTCAACATCATCTCCGGGCTCATCACGCCGACCGAAGGCGAGGTCTGGTTCGATGACCGCAACGTCACCGAGATTCCGCCCGACCAACGCAACATCGCCCAGGTGTTCCAGTTCCCGGTCGTCTACGACACCATGTCGGTCTACGACAACCTCGCTTTTCCCTTACGCAACCGGGGGGTGGCGGAAGGGGAGGTTGATGCCAAGGTGCGCGAGATCGCGGACATGCTCGACCTCTCCGAAACGCTTCACAACCGGGCTGCCGGGTTGACCGCCGACGGTAAGCAAAAGATCTCGCTGGGCCGCGGCCTGGTCCGGTCCGACGTCAACGTCATCATGTTCGACGAACCGCTGACCGTCATCGACCCGCACCTGAAATGGATCCTGCGATCCAAGCTCAAGGAACTGCACCAGCAGATTCACCGGACCATGATCTATGTGACCCACGACCAGACCGAGGCCCTGACCTTCGCCGATCAGGTCGTTGTCATGCACGAAGGAACGGTGGTGCAGATTGGAACGCCGGTCGAGCTCTTCGAGAAGCCGCGGCATACCTTCGTCGGGCATTTCATCGGATCACCCGGCATGAACGTACTGCCATGCTCTCTTGAAAACGGGACCGCCTATTTCGGGGGCCACGCCGTGCCGACCAATCATCCGGTCGCCCACAAGGCCGACGGCGAGCGTCTCGAGATCGGAATCCGGCCCGAGTTCGTGCGGTTCGCCGACGACGGGATTCCGGTTCAGATCGCCAAAGTCAGCGATGCCGGCCGGTTCAGCATCGTCGAAGCCAACCATGGCGACCATATCATCAAGCTGCTCGTTCCGGACGGCCAGGCGATGCCGTCGGAGAACGCGCGGCTTTATTTCGATCCGGCGCGGACCCAGGTCTACGTCGACGGCTATCCCTTCTGGCGGTTCTTCGTGAAGATCTTCATCCCGACCATCGCCGCCGGTATCGGCGTCGCCGCGTTTTTCTGTTTCATGTTCTCCTGGGTCGAACTGCTGCTGGCCAAGACGTTGACCTCGGTGGCCGCCAAACCGATCGCCGTGACCATGACCCGCACGGCCAGCACGTCGGGCTACGAACTCGGCCTATTGGCGGCGGCAGGATGTTTGACCATCGTGCCCGGTGCCTTCGTCATCTACTTCGTCAGGAACTACATCGCCAAGGGCTTCGCCCTCGGGCGCGTGTAGGCAGTGTTAGGAGGCGGATATGGGACTCTCATGGATGGCCTGGACCTGGCCGACGGCGGCCTTCTTTCTCTTTATCGTCGCCGCGTTGACGACCATGGCTCTATGGGAATGGCGCTCTCCGGGCGGTTCGCCGCGCAAGGGAATCCTGACCCTCGACACGACGCGGGGTGATCGCCTGTTCATCACGCTTCTCGGCAGCGCTTTCATCTTCCTGGCCTGGCTCGGCCTCGTCGGCACGCCCCTATGGGGCGCGCTCGGCATTTCCCTGGTCTACGGGTTCTGCGTTTTCCGCTGGGTCTAGGGCTGCAAAAGGTGCCGCTTCCAGGCGCCGCCCTTGATTTCCTTGCTATCCGCGATATTCATCGGGCCTATTGGCTGCAGCCGTTACCATAACCTGGTGTTGACCCGATGCATGAGATGTCCCTGATGCAGAGCGTGGTGTCGATCCTCGAAGAGGAAGCGGCGCGTCAAAACTTTACCCAGGTCAAGGCAGTGTGGCTGGAAATCGGTAAACTGTCGCACGTCGAACCGGAGGCCCTGCGTTTCTGTTTCGACGTGGTGATCAAAGATACGGTCGCCGACGGCGCCCGCCTGGAGATTGTTGAAATCCCAGGGCAGGCATGGTGTATGAATTGTTCGAAGTCGGTCGAGGTGGCCGAACGCTTCGATGCCTGCCCCGACTGCGGTGGTTATCAGCTGCAGATGACCGGCGGCGACGAGATGCGGATCAAGGAATTGGAGGTGGCGTGATGTGCGTGGTATGCGGTTGCGGCAAGCCGGACGGCCCGCCGAAGCACGAGCACGATCATTCCCACGCGCATGAGCACGATCATCACCATGATCAATCCCACGATCACGACCATGGGCACGACCATGGGCACGATCACGGGCACGACCATGCTCATGTTCATTCCCATACCCATGATCATGGGCATCATCACCATCACGGTGAAGGCGGGGACATCCATTTTGGTGAGGGCGCTGCCGGTGTGACGGTTCCCGGCTTGAGCCAGGAGCGGGTCGTGCAGATCGAACGCGACATCCTGTCGAAAAACGATGCCTATGCCGCGGCAAACCGCGAGCGCTTGGCCCAGACCGGAACACTGGCCCTCAACCTGGTCTCCAGCCCCGGTGCCGGCAAGACGACGCTCCTGGTCCGATCGATCACCGACCTGGAAGGCCGTTATCCCATCGCCGTCATCGAGGGGGACCAACAGACCGCCAACGACGCCGATCGCATCCGCGAGACCGGCGTGCCGGCGGTGCAGGTCAACACCGGCAAAGGCTGTCATTTGGACGCCCATATGGTCGGCCACGCCTTCGACAGCATCGAGCTCAAGGACGGCGGGATCTTGTTCATCGAGAACGTTGGTAATCTCGTCTGCCCCGCCGGCTTCGACTTGGGCGAGGCGCACAAGGTGGCGATCCTGTCGGTCACCGAAGGGGACGACAAGCCGATCAAGTACCCGGATATGTTCGCCGCCGCCGACGTCATGATCCTCAACAAGACCGACCTGCTGCCCTACGTGGACTTCGACGTCGAGCGTTGCCTCGCGTTCGCCCGGCGCGTCAACCCGGACATCCTCTGTTTCCAACTGTCGGCGACGACCGGCGAAGGCACGGAAGCCTGGTACGGTTGGATCGAGGAAACGGCGGCGAAGGCCCGGGCCGCCGCATGACCGCCGCCGTCGCCAATTCGGTGCCAAATGAGGGTTCGGCCATCGCCCTGCGGGTGCCCCTGGCTCGATCCTATCCAGCGGTGCTGGCGCTCGGCGCCTTCCTCAAGAACACGGCTTGCGTCATCGACGGCGACAAGGCCTATCTTTCTCAAGCCGCCAGCGACCTCGACAGCCCCGAGGCCATCGAAGAGTTCGAGCGGCGCGTATCCGACCTTTTGGCGGAAACCAATGCCGAGCCCGTCCTCGTCGCCCACGACCTTCATCCCGACTTTTTTTCGAGCCGGCACGCTTCGACCTTTGGTGTGCCGTCACTTCCGGTGCAACACCACCACGCCCACACTGCTGCGCTGATTGCCGAGCACCGGTTGACATGTCCAGTGATCGGATTGGCGTTGGATGGTTTCGGCCTTGGTCCCGGTAACGAATCCTGGGGCGGCGAGTTGTTGTGGGTCGACGGCGCCAAATACCGTCGTCTGGGCCACCTCAAACGCCTGACCCAACCAGGCGGCGACGTGGCGGCCCGAGAGCCCTGGCGTATGGGGGCGGCGGCGCTGCATTCGCTCGGCCGCGGCGGCGAAATCGCCGAGCGCTACGCCGACCACAAAGCAGCCGCCTTGCTCGACCAGATCATGGAAAAAGGCCTCAACTCACCGGAGACGTCGAGTTGCGGGCGTCTGTTCGACGCCGCCTGCGGCCTTTTGGGTATCCGCCCGGTGGCCGAGTTCGAAGGGCAGGCGCCGATGGAACTGGAAGGCCTGGTCCAAGTCCCGCTAATTCTCGATGGCGGTTGGGCGATGACTGATGATGGCGTACTTGGCTTCGATCCGTTGCTGACGCGACTTGCCGATTGTGAACCGCAAGAAGGCGCGGACCTGTTCCACGGGACGCTCGCTGCCGCCCTTGTCCAATGGGCCCGTTGGGCATCGGAAATGACAGGTGTAACCCGGGTGGCTCTTGGCGGCGGCTGCTTCTTCAACAAGGTCCTCTGCCGTCTGCTGGCCGACGGCCTTGCCGAAAATGATCTCACCACCTATTTCCCAGAGAGCCTGTCGCCGGGCGATCCGGCCGTCAGCGTCGGACAGGCCCTGATTGCCGGTGAGATCGCCGCCGAGACTGCCGCCAACGAAAGGGCACCCTGACATGTGTCTGGCCATTCCCGCCGAGATCGTCGAACTGCTGGATGACGGCATGGCCCGGGTCAATCTCGGCGGCGTCACCAAGGATGTATCGATCGCTCTGATCGAGGATCCGGCCGTCGGCGAGTACGTCATCGTCCATGTGGGGTACGCGCTCTCCAAGGTCGATGCCGAGGAGGCAGAGAAGACCCTGGCGTTGTTCGCTGAGATGGACGAGGCCATGGGCCTCGAAGTCACGCCGTGAAATACATCACCGAATACCGCGACGGCGACAAAGCGAGGACCATCGGCGCAGCCATCGAACGCGAGGTCGAAGCGGACCGGGGCTATCACTTCATGGAGTTCTGCGGCGGCCACACCCACGCCATCTCGCGCTACGGCATCTCCGATATGCTGCCGGACAACGTGCGCATGATCCACGGGCCCGGCTGTCCTGTCTGCGTATTGCCCGTCGGCCAGATCGACAGTGCCATCCGGCTGGCGCGTATGGAAGGGGTGACGCTCTGCACCTATGCGGACCTGATGCGGGTGCCAGCCTCGGGTCGCACCAGCCTGATGACGGCCAAGGCCGAGGGCGTCGATATCCGAATGGTCTATTCGACACTGGATGCGCTCACGATTGCCGAGGAGAACCCGGAACGCCAGATCGTCTTCTTCGCCATCGGCTTCGAGACGACGACGCCGCCAACCGCGCTTGCCGTCAAGGCTGCCAAAGCGAAGGGCCTCAACAATTTCACCGTCTTTTGCAACCACGTGCTGACCCCGGCCGCCATTCAGAACATTCTGGAGAGCCCGGACGTGCGTGAACTCGGCACCCTTCCGTTGGAAGGCTTTATCGGTCCGGCCCACGTCAGCACGGTGATCGGCACATCGCCCTACGAGTTCTTCGCCGAGGAATTCGAGAAACCGGTGGTCATCGCCGGCTTCGAACCCCTGGATGTGGTCCAAGCCATTTTGATGCTGGTGCGCCAGGTCAACGAAGGGCGCTTCGAGGTCGAGAATGAATACAGCCGTGCCGTCACGCGGGAAGGGAACATCAAGGCCAAGGTGGAGGTGGCGGACGTCTTCGAACTGCGCGAAAGCTTCGAATGGCGAGGCCTCGGCGAAGTCCCCTACAGCGCGCTCCGGGTCAAGGCCGCCTATGCTGATTTCGACGCCGAGCGCCGCTTCGACATCCATTACGAGCCGGCTCCCGACAACCCGGCCTGCGAATGCGGTGCCATCCTCAGGGGCGTCAAGAAACCGCAGGACTGCAAACTCTTCGGAACCGCTTGCACGCCGGACACGCCAATGGGGTCGTGCATGGTATCGGCCGAGGGCGCCTGCGCGGCCCATTGGACCTACGGCCGCTTCCGCGACCAGCAAATGAGCGCCTGACATGGACGACACGATGTCGCCGCCGGAAAAAACATACAAACGCAAACTAGACCTGAAGACCGGCCGCGTCGACATGAGCCACGGCTCCGGTGGGCGCGCCATGGCGCAATTGATCGACGACCTGTTCGCGGTGGCACTGGACAACGAGTACTTGGCCCAGGGCAACGACCAGGCCGCCTTCGACATCGAGGGCGGGCGCATGGTCATGTCCACGGACGGTTATGTCATCTCGCCGCTGTTCTTCCCGGGCGGCGATATCGGATCACTTTCCGTGCACGGCACCATTAACGATCTCGCCGTCGGCGGTGCCAAGCCGCTCTATCTTTCGGCTACGTTCATCATCGAGGAGGGGTTCCCGCTGACCGACCTCGACCGCATCGCCAGGAGCATGGCCGCCACCTCGAAGGAGGCCGGCGTACCGGTTGTCACCGGTGACACCAAGGTCGTCGAGCGCGGCAAGGCGGACGGTGTCTTCATCTCGACGGCCGGCGTCGGCGTCGTGCCGCCGGGCCTCGAGTTCTCCGGCGATCGGGCCCAGGTCGCTGATAAGGTGGTGATCAGCGGGACGCTGGGTGATCATGGCGTCGCCGTCATGTCGAAGCGGGAAAACCTGACCTTCGAAACGGAGATCCTGTCCGATTCCGCGGCACTCCACAACCTGGTCGCGGCCATGGTCGAGACGGCCGGTGCATCGATCCGCTGCATGCGCGACCCAACCCGTGGCGGCCTAGCCGCCACGCTTAACGAACTGGCCGGACAGTCCGGCGTCGGAATCCACCTGGACGAGGCGTCGATCCCGGTCAAACCGCAGGTCGAGGCGGCCTGTGAACTCCTGGGGCTCGACCCCCTGAACGTCGCCAACGAGGGTAAGCTGATTGCGATCGTCGCCGCCGAGGCGGCCGACGATCTGGTCGCCGCCATGCGTGCCCATGAACTCGGTGTCGATGCCGCCGTCATCGGCGATGTTATCAAAGACGACCGCCACTTCGTCAGCATGAAGACGACCTTCGGTGGAGAGCGCATGGTCGACTGGCTTTCCGGGGAGCAGTTACCGCGGATTTGTTAACGCGTTCGACCAGTGGGAGACATCGCGATGGGCAGACGATCGAGAGTCTTGTTGACGATCGCGGTTTCGTGGGTTGTTCTTTCGCCTGAAGTGCAGGCTGATCAAATCGACGGCTACTGGTGTCGCGGCTTGCGCCACCTTTATATCGACGGCCCCAATATCATGACGCCGGGCGGTACCCGGATGACCGGAGAGTACGACCGCCACGGCTTCCGGTATATCGTACCGAGCGGCGAGACGGGCGCCGGCGATACCATCGTCATGTGGCAGGTCCATGACGGACTGATGCAGATGACGGTCAGTTCGAAACCGAATCAGGTCGAAGATTGGACTCGCTGCCAGCAGAAGATTAGCTGACGGATACTCGGGTTATTCGGAAAACCCGGGGAAACGGGCCAGTGAATAGGGGGCCAAGAGCTCAGGGCGCTTACCGCTGTCGATGAACTCGGCCATCAGGCGGCCGAGGATCGGGGCCAAGGTGATGCCGCTGTGCGTGGCGATGACATAGAGGCCCTCTGAACCAGGCAGAGTGTCGGCGATGCTGCGCCCGTCCTCGGGCATCGGCCGGATGCCGATACCGAGATGGCAATCATCGATGCCAAGTTCTTCCGGAAAGCCGGTAATCCGCTCGCGGGCGCGTCGCAGCAATTGTTCTCCGCCCGCCGTGTCGCCGCATCATCGTTTTCCGCGACCATGCCGTCGGTGTCTTCGGCACCCATTCTCAATCCGCCGGAAAAGTGCGACAGCACATGTAGGTCCGGATTTTCGGCCCAATAGACGACTCGGCGCAGCAGGCGCCGCGGCGACAGGTCGGGGGTCGTCAGCAGCAGGCCCGGCGAACGACGAACGGGAAAGCGGGTCGCGAACCCGTCGAATCCGGTCAACCGCGCCAACTCTTCCGCACTGTCCGGACCGGCGGCCAGAAGAACGTTGCGGGCGGCGACGGGGCCGGCGCTGGTTTCCACACCCAGAACTTCGCCGCCTTCTCCCAATTGCAACGACTGCGCCGTTGATTCCTCGACTATATCACCGCCCAGAGAAGAGACTTGGTCGGCGATGAAGCCCACGAACCGCGGCGCGTCCAACGACAGTTCACAAGAATTGAGGAGCCCTTCATATTCTCGGTCGAAATTGATCGACGGCTCCAGGTCCGGCAAATCCTTGCCTTCGACCCAGACGGCGGGATATTCGAGGTCTTGCAACAGCAGCCATTGCTTGCGCAAGGCAGCGAGGCGCGACTGATCCGCGACCGGTGCCACAGATAATTCGCCGCAGGACGTAATTCCTAGGGCAATTTCACCAAATTCCGAAGCCAGTTTTTTGTGTTCGGCCAACCCTCGCGCATTCAGGCGATGATAGTCGGCGTCCGCCGCCTTGGAACTGGCGTTGATCCAGGCGAAGCTGTTGCAGGTCGTCCCCCGTGCCAGTTGGCACCGTTCGAGTAGAACGACTTTCTTGCCGCGCCGCGCCAGGTAGAACGCGGCCGTAACGCCGATAATACCGCCGCCAATGACGGCGACGTCGAATTCCGTCTCTTCGGCTTTTACCATGCGCGTGAAGACTTTCGATCGGTGGCTGCAATAAATCGCCGGCACCGCTCCGTTGATACGCCAGCAAGAAAGCTGGACGCCGGGGCGGGTCGGTCCGGTGTCCCGGCCGCGCCCCGGCGGGTTTCGATCCTACTTAAAGATCGTGTCGAAGAAGTGCATGGTCTGACGCCAGGAATCGCCGTCGGCCTTGGCATTGTAGGCGAGCGGTAGCTTGAATTTTTGGCCTTTCGCCGTTGCGCCGGGGCTGGTGAAGCTGTGCACGGCGCCCGGATAGTTGACGAACTCGTAATCGGCCCCGGCGGTTTCCATTTCCGCCTTGAAGGCGTCGATCGACTCCTGTTTGACGAACGGATCGTCAGCGCCGTTGAAGGCACGGACCTTAGCCTTGATGCCGCCCGGTCTCGGTTTGACGCCCGGCGTCAGGTTGCCGTGATAGCTGACCACACCGTCGAGATCGACGCCGGCGCGGGCCATGTCGAGGACCACCTTGCCGCCGAAACAGAAACCGATGGCGGCCGTCTTCGAGGCGTCAACGGTGTTATGCCCCTTCAGAACATCGTAAGCCGCGCGGAAACGGGCCTGCATGGTGTCGGCCGATTTGACCGCTTCCATCATGAAGGACTTGGCGTCCTTTGGATGTTCGGCCAGCTTACCGGTGCCGTACATGTCGAGCGCCAGCGCTGTGTAGCCCCGCGCCGCCAGCATATCGGCACGTTGACGGGCATAGGCGTCGTGGCCCCACCACTCATGGACGACAATGACGCCCGGCCGCCTGTCGGCGATCGAATCGTCATAGGCGAGGTGGCCGGTGAACTCCTGGTCGCCGATCTTGTAGATGACTTTCTCTGACTTGACGGCGGCTTCGGCGACTCCGGCGCCGAGACCGAGCAAAAGGGCGACGCCGAGCGCCGCCTGGACAATACCTCTGATCATGGAAAACTCCCTGTATAGCCTGATGGCAGTTTATACCACCCATGCTATCCAGTTTCCCCATCGATTGGAACTATTCCAATCTTCTTTTCCGAGGGGACCAAACCGGGTCTGATCCCGGGGACCCAGGAATCCCGACGGGGGGCGGTTCGGCCGACGGCTCCCGGTGATCCATCAACCATTCAAGGGCACGTTGTTCGGAGACGTTCCTTTCCGCCGGGGACAACTTTTTGGAAATACGGTTCAAGTTCAATGCGGCGAGAGGGTCGCCCCGGGCAGCCGCGATTTTCAACCACATGTGGGCTTGGCTGAGGTTCGGTGCCTCGGCATAACCATCTTCATACAGGTAAGCCAAGTAGGTTTGAGCCCGGACATGGCCCTGTTTGGCCGCCAGGACCAGCCACTGCATCGCCGTTTTCGGAGCCTTCGCGACGCCAAGACCGTCCATGTACATGGTCGCCAGTATGACCTGGGCCCGGGCTTCGCCTTTTTCAGCGAGGGGGGTCCACTCCTTCAGTGCCAAGGAGAAATCACCCCGATTGTAGGCGGCGATACCGTCGTCGAAGCCAGCGTTCGCGGGACTGGCCCCTCCGACCAAGAAGGCGACAAGCGCAGTGACCGCGACCAAATTTCTCAAAACCCAACTCCATATAGCAGTGGTTTGCGCCAACCAAGTTACCATCGGCGCGGGCGATTTTCTGCTGTCCGGACGTATACCTTCGGGTACTCAAAAGTATGGGGTGGCGTTCGGGCGCCGCAACGGCAGCCGAAATCTGACGACTAGTGCGACGAAGATTATGCCACATCGGGATCACGTTGAACGAAGATGCTGAGCAGCGCCAGAACTCCCGAGCCGACCATCAGCAGGATGGATACGGCGTTGAGGACGGGTGTCGAACCCTCGCGCAGTCGGTCATACATTTCGATGGTCAAGGGTGCGTCGGAGCCGACCAGCATCAGGGTGGTGTTGAAGTTCTCGAACGACATGAGAAAGGCGACGATGCCGGCGCCGATTAGGGCCGGCTTCAGATAAGGGAGCGTTATCGTGGCGACAGCGACCAGCCGCGTCGCTCCGAGGTTCAACGCCGCTTCCTCGAGGGTCCGGTCGAACTTTCGGAGCCGGGCCGAGATGACCAGCGTGACGATGGTGGTAATGAAGGCGAACTGGCCGACGACGACCAACAATAGACCGGGTCGCATGGCATCCATTTCGATGCCGATGAGCCCGTCGACCCCTTTGATAATGGAGTTGGAGAAGACGAGTATCGAGATGCCGAGGATGACGCCCGGAATGACCAGCGGCGCCAGCATCAGCATGTAGAGGAAATCCTTGAACGGAAACGTCTCGCGTTCGAACAGGAAGGCATTGCAGGTGCCGACGGTGAGCGCCAGCACCGTCACCCAGAAGGCGACGATGGCCGACGTGCCGATGCTCTCCGTGAGTGCGTGATCGTGCATCAGGCCGAGCCGAGGTTCCGTGTCGTTGGTGAACCAGTCGAGCGTAAAGCCATTCCACGGCAACGACGGAAACATCGAATCGTTGAAGGCGAAGACCGCAACGACGACCAAAGGGGCGATCAGGTAGATGAAGAAGACGATCACGTAGGCTGCATAGAAACCGCGAAGCGCTTTCGGCTGGGGGATCGACGGAATCATGATGCCGCCTCCCTCACCGGATCGCCTGAGACAGGGTCTGGCCGGACAACCGCAACCCCAGCCAGACGATGATCGAGGACAGCACCAGGAGCAGGAAGCCGAAAGCCGATCCGAGCTCCCAATTGAAGCGTGTGATGAACTGGTTGTAGATTTGCTCCGTGAACCACAGGCTGTCCTTGCCGCCGAGCAGGGTCGGCGTCAGGTAGTTGCCGAGCGTTAGCATGAAGACGACGATGCAGCCCGATGCGATGCCCGGCATGGCGTGCGGAACGACGATCTCGCGCATCACTGTGAAGCCGTTTCCGCCGAGGTCGTAACCGGCCTCGATCAGGCTGTCGTCGAGGCTGTCCAGCACCGTGACCAGGGGCACGACCATGAACAGCATCGATGTATAGACAAGGCCGACCATAATGGCGGCGTCGTTATAGAGCATCTCGATTGGCCCATCGACGAGGCCCAACCATTGCAGAGTGTTGCTGACCACGCCGGTTTCGCGGAGCAGGATCATCCATCCGAAGGTGCGGACAAGTTCGCTGACCCAGAACGGGATCAGACACAGCATGAACAGGAAGTTCTTGATGCGCCCGCGCAGCACCTTGGCGATGTAGTAGGAAACCGGGAAGGCGATGATCAGTGTCAGCAGGGTCGCCGTCACCGACATGACGGCGGTCCGCATGAAGGTGTTCCAGTAAAGCGGTTCCGTGAAGAACTCCACGTAATTGGCGAAGCTCGGTTCGTAGACCCGAGGTGCCACACGGATTCGCATGGAAATGACCAGCATGTCGACGTGCGGCAGGATAATCAGGCAGGCCAGCCACAGGGCGATCGGTGTCAGCAACAGAAAGAGGCCGAGGCGCGACGCCGCCTTCATGACGTCGCCTCGCGGTCTTCAGCAGTTTTCGGGGCCGGAAAGCACTTGGCCTGGTCGGCGTTCCAGGCCAGATGCAGGTCCTGGTCCTTGGCGAGATCGGCGAACTCGCCGGTCTGCGGCAACGCCACCATGATCTCGCCGCCGGTCCGTTGGTCGCGGACCAGGACGGCGCTGTTGGCACCATTGAAAAGCACGTTGTCGACGCGCCCCGTGAGGGAATTGTCGAACCCTTCAACGCCACTCGATCCGCGGGATAACTGGACGGATTCGGGACGAACAAAGATCTCGGTCCGCTCGCCGGCGGCCAAGGCTTGGCCTTCGGCAGCGACGGCGAGAAACGGTAGGCCGTCCTCCGTGGTGACCCGCAACCGGCCGTCGTCGACTTCCTCGACTCGACCGTACCAGACATTGGAATCTCCAACGAACTCCGCGACGAAGCGGGTCTTCGGATCGTAATAGAGCCCCTGCGGCGTGCCGACCTGTTCGAAGCGGCCCTCGTTCATCACCGCCACCTGGTCCGACATGACCAAGGCTTCCGACTGGTCGTGCGTTATATAAACGAAGGTGGTGCCGATCTCGCTCTGCAGCTGCTTCAGTTCCACCTTCATCTGTTCGCGTAGCTTGAGATCGAGCGCGCCCAACGGTTCGTCGAGCAAGAGCAGGGCAGGATCGAGGACCAGGCACCGCGCGATGGCGATGCGCTGCATCTGGCCACCGGAAAGCTGGTTGATGCGCTTGTTACCGGCATCGGGAAGGGCGACACGTTCGAGGGCTTCCCCGACCTTGCGTGAGATCTCGTCCTTCGGCGTGTGGCGACGCTTGAGGCCGTAGGCGATGTTGTCGGCCACCGTCATCATCGGGAACAGGGCCAAGTGCTGGAAAATCATATTGACCGGGCGCCGGTTGGGAGCGACGCCGAGTACAGAAGTCCCTTTGATCCGAACATCGCCCTCGTCGGGTGCGTGGAACCCGGCGATCATGCGCAACAAGGTTGTCTTGCCGCATCCGGACGGGCCGAGGATTGAGAAGAAAGCGCCGGTCGTAATGGAAATAGACACATCGTCGACGGCGATGAAGTCGCCGAAGCGTTTAACCAAGTCCTGGCATTCCAGGTCGGCGGTGGGCAGCCGATCAGCTTCGGACATGGTGCCTCCCGAGTTCGTTCGTTAACCAAAAACCGACGGGCCGCCACATTGGCGAGGGCGGCCCGTCATTGAGAGAACCGGATCAGCCGGACTTGGCTGCCTTCACGCGGTCGAGGACCTTTCCTTCCATATCCTCCAAGCCCGCGGAAACCGGTGGATACCATTTGATGTTGTCGATATCCGGCTGCGGGAAGCTCTCCTGGTATTGCGCCTTCAGCTTCGGTTCGACGAAGGCATCGCCGCCTTTCGAGGCCGTGAAGTTGCCGGCCGCCGACGTGATCATCGATGCGATCTTCGGGCGCATGACGAAGTTGATCCACTTGTAGGCCGCCGCCTCGTTCTCGGTCTTGCGTGGCAGGACGAAGGTGTCGATCCAGCCGAGCGCACCCGATTTCGGCGCGATGAACTTGATGTCGGCGTTCTCCTTGTTGAGTTTCCATCCGCCGGCATCCCAAGCCATGGCGGCCACCGCCTCGCCGGACCGCATCAGGTTGAGCATGGCGTCACCGCCCGACCAATAGGCTTTGACGTTTTTCTTGCAGTCGATCAGCTTGGCTTCGACCTTGCCGAGGATCTCCTGATACTTGGCCTTGTCGTTGTAGGCGGCGAACGGGTCCATGCCCATCGAGAAAGCGAAGCCGATCAGGGTCGGCCGTTTGACCCGATAGGTGACCTTGCCGTCGAGACCGGGGCCGTAGAGATCGACATAGTCCTTGATCTTACCGGCGACTCTCTTGTGCACGATCAGGCCGCTGGTGCCCCAGACATGCGGCACACCATAGACCTTGCCATCAAGCATCGTGCTCTTCTTGGTCGCCTCCAGCATCGAGACGATCATCTGGCCGGCGTCGATCTTGGACAGATCAAGCGGTTTGTAAATGTCAAAGTCGGCCTGGGCGCTGGTCACCCGGTCCTGACTCGGTTGCGCCAGATCGAAGCCGGATCCGCCGGTGGCCCGCAATTTCGAGATCATGTCTTCGTTGTTGGATTTGGTGACCTCGACGTCGATACCGGTCTCGGCCTTGAACATCTCGATCACCTTCTCCGGTGCGTAGCCGCCCCAGGTCAGCAAGCGCAGTTTTTCGGCGCTGGCGCTGCCCATGGTCAGGGCGATGGCCGTCACGAAACTGACGACCGCGATGGTAATCTTGCCTTTCATAACATCCTCCTCCGCGCCACGGGATGGGGCGCGTCCGTGATGCGGCTTCCAATAAGACCGCAAGTAAATTGTGGATATTTGGGTAGAATCCCGGTCAATGGAAAACGGTACGTCTTTCAGGCGGTTACGGCCATGATCTGGGTCATGGAGATGCGATCGAGCCGCTCCATCGGGCGCCTAACCCTTGACACAAACCACCTGTTTCAGCGTGTGGACGACCTCGACCAGATCCGTTTGGGCCGCCATGACGGCATCGATGTCCTTGTAGGCGCCTGGCGTCTCATCCAACACGCCTGCATCCTTGCGGCATTCGACGTTACGGGTCGCCCGCGCGTGATCTTCGACGGTGAAGTGCTTCTTGGCCTGGGTTCTCGATAGGGCGCGGCCGGCACCATGGGCGCAGGAACAGAAGGATTGGGCGTTGCCCTTGCCGCGGACGATATAGCTTCGGGCGCCCATGGAGCCGGGGATGATCCCAAGGTCGCCCGCTCTCGCCCGGACCGCACCCTTGCGGGTCAGCCAGACATTGGCGCCGAAGTGATCCTCCTTGGCGACGTAGTTGTGATGGCAATTGACGGCCAGGTCGGTGATGTCGAAGTCAGGCAGGGTCTGCAGCATGGCGTTGAGCGTCGCCACCATCATCTCGCGACGGTTCTCGGCGGCGTAGTCCTGGGCCCAGCCGACGGCCTCCACGTAGTCGTCGAAAAGATCCGAGCCCTCGACCAGGTAGGCCAGGTTCTTGTCCGGCAGGCGGATGAACCAGCGTTCCATCTCGGTCTTGGCCTGGGCGATGAAATAGGTGCCGAGCTTGTTACCGCAGCCGCGCGAACCGGAATGCAGCATCACCCAGACCCGATCACTTTCGTCGAGACAGACCTCGATGAAATGGTTGCCGGTACCGAGCGTGCCCAGGTGGCGGTGGTTGTTGTCGGAAAAGGCCTTCGGATGCTTGTCGACGATGGCCTGGTAGCGTCCGGCAAGCGTCTGCCAGCGTTCCGTCGCCGTCTCCGGGATGCTTTCACCCCAGGCACCGCGATCGTTCTTGCCGCCGTTATCCGTACGCCCGTGCGGCACGGCCCTTTCGATGTCGGTGCGAAGGCCCAAAAGATTATCCGGCAACTGGCCGGCGCGAAGCGTCGTCTCGACGGCCATCATGCCGCAACCGATGTCGACGCCGACGGCGGCCGGGATGATCACGCCCAATGTAGGGATGACCGAGCCGATGGTGGCGCCGAGCCCCCAGTGGACGTCCGGCATGGCAGCGACGTGGTCGTGAATGAAGGGCAGCGAGGCGACGTTGATCAACTGCTGGCGTGCCGCCTCGTCGAGATCGACACCGTCGATCCAGGCCTTGATCGGCCGCCCGCCCTGCTGGATGACCTGAAAGTGTTCCATGTCTACCCTTCAATTATACGCTTGTGACCAGCGAAAAGCTGCGTTAACCGAAGCCCTGATCAACCGCCCTGAGGATGTCCGTGGAGGACCGGCATCAGTTCGAAATAGGGCCGCACCTCGGGCGCATCACAGGCTTCGAACTCGGCGAGGCTGCCGTCGAAAAAAATACGGCCGTCGTGGATCATGGCGATCCGGGGCTTCAGGCGTTTAAGGAGGTCCTTATCGTGGGTGATGATAACGCTGGTCCGTCTAGTCATCCGAATCTAAAGTTCGACGCATAAAGTTTTCTCTGTTTTCTGGCAGAAGCGTTTTACGGCGGCGAGGATTTCGTCGGCTGATTTCGTCCATCTGTAGGGCTTGGGGTTTTCGTTGTGCC
>Ga0209144_1000031_pt1 | contig 27087 bp, 20 predicted proteins | sample WorMettrBAHAMAS1_FD_187392 | JGI IMG/M metagenome (GOLD analysis project Ga0209144, IMG submission 187392) | Marine gutless worms symbiont microbial communities from Max Planck institute for Marine Microbiology, Germany - Inanidrilus... | ecosystem: Host-associated > Annelida > Digestive system...
CATCATCGAGACCGCACGCAAACGTGGAAAGTCTCTGGTCAGCGGGCTCATGGACTTGTTCCGTTCTGACAATCAGGCATCTGATCCGATTCCTTCCGACTCCGCTTCCGGTGCATCCTGATAACCTACAACCCTCGGGGCACAGGACTAGGCCGCGCGAGAAGCTGCCTCGCTAATCAATTGCGTTGTGCGACTTAACGATTTGACCCCCACTGCTTTTGCCATCTTTGGCGCCTGGATTCCGGCAATCCCTGCCGGAATGACGGGGTAGGGGTCGGATGGCTCAAGGTCGTCTTTGCAGTCTGTGTTGCCATGGATGCCTCCTTGGTCGCTTGGTTGGCCCAAAGCTACGCCACGGTACGCCCCCTCATGGCCATCATAGGCTGGGTTATCGCGTTGGCGCTCGCCGTCATCATCGTGTACGTCAACTACCGTGCCTATCGTCGCATCAAAGAACTGGAGGATACCTGAGATGGAATGGCTCCCCATTACCGCTGCCCTTGCCCTGGCCATCGCCATGGTGATTGTTGCCTGGCAGTCGGGCTCACACAGGCGAAAGTAGCGTGCCTGACCTTGTATCCGCAGATTACGCAGATTCTTATCTTTGTTCCCCCTGTAAGCGGAACCCGACGCGGGCGGTTGCTCGACTTCGGCACCAAGTGTCCAATGTCGCCGCATGGCCTTCTTGAGAAATCTGCGCGAATCGGCGTAATCTGCGGATGAAAGGCGGGAAACAAAGAGGAGTCCCCCCGGCAGGCAGGCACCGTGCCCGACAAGATTCCTCGTTGCACTCGGGATAACAAGAAGGTCAGGCATGCAGCCGTCTGTGGCGGCTTTGCCTAACTGTCAGGTCCCGGATGTCTCCGGTAATCACGGATCTCCCACAGTCCATCAGGATACCAGCTCAATGCCATTAAGTTAGCTGTTGGCCACTTACCGATGCGGAAGAGAAAACTACGAATCACGCGAATTGGCATTGGATACCAGCTACCGTGGACCCAATATCATATATTGAGCCATCATTCCGGCAGGGAGTGCCGGAATCCAGTCACAGGAATGCGAGATTTCTCACAATTTTCATAGCTTTTCGATTCCGGCAATCCCTGTCAAACCGGCGGCATTGCCTCAACTTGATGGCATTGACCAAAGATCCGCTCATGCCGCAGGAACTTCTTCTTCGGGCCCCAACTCTCGCGCCTCCTCTTCCAGCATTATGGGAATATCGTCCCGGATCGGGTAGGCCAGACGATCGCCCCTGCAGATGAGTTCCGCAGCCGTCTTGTCATAGTGGAGGACGCCCTTGCACATGGGACACCGCAGGATGCCCAAGAGTCTTTTATCCATTGCCGATACCCTCCAGTTTTTCCAACAGCAGTCGCTCAAACCCGTTCTCGAACCGCGCCGCTATGGGCAGATACCAGAAATCCGGGCGCGCAAGCCCGGCGCACTTGACCGCATCCTTCTCCGTCATGATCACCGGCCCCGGTGGCCAGGATGCCGCGTCCTCACGGCTGAACGGATGATGATCCGGATAGGGGCGCTCGTCCACATGCAGCCCCCGGTGGCGCAGGAACCGGAAGAAGCGGTCAGGATTGCCGATGCCCGCGACCGCCGTGACCCGTTGCCGGCGCAACCCTTCCAGGCTGCGCGTGATTCCCCGGTCGGCGAGCTTGACCAGCGGTCCGGGAACCAGGTGCATGAGGTGCCCCCCCGGACAGGGACCACCGTTGCATACGGTCAGGTCCACTGAACGGTTCCGGGCTTCGGGCTCGCGCAGCGGTCCGGCAGGCAGACAGCGCCCGTTGCCGAACCGACGCGAGGCATCTATCACCAGGATCTCCAGGTCCCGCTGCAGACCATAGTGCTGGAGCCCATCGTCGCTGACAATCATATCGCATTCGGAGTCGGCCAGAAGCAGTTCGCCGGCCGCGACCCGATCGGCCCCCGCGACGACGGGGCAACCGCTGCGCCGCGCCAGCAGGACCGACTCGTCTCCGACTGTGAAGGGATCGCTGTCTGCGATTACCAGGCGGCGTCGCCGGGTCCCGCTACCGCCGTAGCCTCGGGTCAGGATACCGGGCCGGTAACCCCGACGGCACAGCAGATCGGCCACTGCCAGCACCAGCGGGGTCTTGCCGGTACCACCGACGGTGAGATTACCCACCACAATTACGGGAACCGGCAGGCGACAGCTGCGCAGCCATGCCCTTCGGTAGGCCAGCTGCCGCAGCCTGACACCACCGCAATAGAGCCAGCTCGCAGGCAACAATCCGTAGGAGAGCGGATGGCCGCCGTACCAGACCGCCGCAGCAAGACGAAGCATCGCGATCCGACCCGCCGATCCGTTCATGCGGGCACCGGATGTGCTTGGAATTGCATACGGTGCAGCCGCGCGTAGTAGCCTCCCTGGGCCAACAGGTCCGAGTGCCGGCCCTGTTCCACGATACGGCCCTGTTCGATGACCAGGATCCGATCCGCATGCTCGATGGTGGAGAGCCGATGGGCGATGACCAGGGTCGTGCGGTGCTGCATCAGCTCCAACAGGGCAGCCTGAATATAGCGCTCCGACTCGGTATCCAGGGCGGACGTGGCCTCGTCCAGGATCAGGATGGGGGCGTCCTTGAGCATGGCCCGCGCGATGGCGATGCGTTGGCGTTGTCCGCCGGAGAGGAGTACCCCTCGGTCGCCGATCGGGGTCTCGAAGCCGCGGGGGAGGGCGCGAATAAAGTCCAGGGCATGGGCCGCGTCGGCCACCCGCTCGATTTCCCGCGGGTCGACCTCCCCCGGACGACCGTAGGCGATATTGTTTGCCACCGAGTCGTTGAACAGAACCACCTCCTGGGCTACCAGGGAGATCTGGTCGCGCAGGTTCCGCAGGATCAGCTCCCGCACCGGTACGCCGTCGATGAGGATCTGCCCGCAGGTGGCGTCGTAAAAGCGGGGCAAGAGGCTGACCAAGGTGCTCTTTCCGCTGCCGGAACGCCCTACGAAGGCGACCGCCTCCCCCGGTGCGATGGTGAGGGTCACATCCTCGAGCACAGGTCCCTGCTTCGGGTCGTAGACATGGCCTACCCCCCGATACTCCACCCTACCTGCGACGCGGTCCAGGGTGCGGGTACCGGTATCGCGTTCGGTTTCGGTATCCAGCAGCTCGAACAAACTCTCGGCGGCGACGATCCCCCGCTGCAGATGGGCATTGACCGCGGTCAGGCGTTTGGCCGGTGACAGCAGCAGCCCCATGGCTACTACGAAGGACATGAAGGTACCGACCGAAATCCCCTCCCGAAGCCCTTGCATGGTGGACAAATAGACGATCACGGCGATCGCCAGGGCTGAGATGAGTTGCACCAGGGGAACACTCGCCGCCTCGGTGGCGATCATCTTCATCTGCAGGGAGCGGGTCTTCTCGTTGACGCGGCCGAAGCGGGTGCACTCCCGGTCCTGGCCGCCGAAGGCCTTGACCACTCGATGGGCGTCGATGACTTCCTGGGTGGCATGGGTAAGCTCACCCACCCGATCCTGGATGCGCCGGCTGTGATGGCGAAAGCGCTTGGTGGCATACTTTGTCGCCCACGCCATGGCTGGCCCGATCAGAAGGAAGATCACCGACAGGGAGGCATTGAGGTAGAGCATATAAGCCATCAGACCGATAACGGTGAGACCGTCGCGTACGATGGTGGTCAAGGCCGTGGTCGCGGCACTGGCGACGTTTTCCACGTTGTAGGTGAACTTGGACAGGATCTGGCCGGAGCCGTGGTTATCGTAATAGCGGGTAGGGGAGTGCATCAGGTGTTCGAACATCTCCCGGCGCAGATTCGCCACTACCCGTCGTCCCACCCACATGAGGAAGTAGGTGTTCACGAACCCGGCGCTACCCCGGATCACAAACAGGATTACTAAGAGCACCGGTATGATGCGCACCACATCCGGATCGCGGTCTACAAAGCTGCCGTCCACCAGCGGTTGCATCATGGCAGCAAACAACGGCTCGGTGACCGCATAGACGAGCATCCCTAGGAGCGAGACGGAAAAGGGCCGCCAGTAAGGCTTGGCATAACCGAGCAGACGACGATAGATCAGCCGGGCGGAGCCCGAAACGACACCGCCCACCCCGTTCATCGGGATGCGTCGGGCCGGGTCGCGGCAAAGGCGAAACGCAGCAGCCCGAGCCGGCTGGCCGCGTCCATGGCGGTCATGACTGCCTGGTGCGGGGTCGCGGCGTCGGCCCTGATAACGACTGGGAACCCCCGCTCCTCGCCGACCGCGCCTATGATCGCTTCCCGCAGCGTGGCCGGCTCGTGGTCGGCCACCCTCCGTTCATTGACATGGAAGGTACCCGCGTCGTCGATGGCAATCTCCAGGACGCGGGGCTCATCGGCAGGAGCCTCCTCTCCTTTGGCCTCCGGAAACCGGATTTGGATCCGAGTGTCTTCCTTGAAAGTGGTGGATACCATGAAAAAAATCAGGAGCAGGAAGACGACGTCGATCATCGGGGTCAGGTTGATATCGGGGGGCTCCGGGCGATGCGGACGCAGGTTCACTGGGCGTCTCCCTCCACGCGCTCGCCCTTGATGACCGCCACCAGCTCGAGGGCCTGCTCTTCCATATCGAGGGTGAGCTCGTCGACCTTGCTGTTGAAGTGGCGATGAAACATCAGGGCCGGGATGGCCACCGAGAGACCGGCGGCGGTGGTGATCAGGGCCTTGGAAATCGCGCCCGCCAAGACTCCGGGGTTGCCCACGCCGACATCCATGATGACCCCGAATACCTCGATCATGCCGATAACGGTCCCCAATAGCCCCAGCAGCGGTGTCACCGAGGCAATCGTACCCAAAGTGTTGAGATAACGCTCCAGCTCTGCCACCACTTGGCGGCCGGTATCATGGATGGCCTCCTTCATCACCTCCCGGGAGTACTCCCGGTTCGCCAGACCCGCCGTCAGGATCCGCCCCAGGGGAGAGCCGTCCCGCACTTCGACCAAGAGTTCCTCTGTGAGCTGCTTCCGGTAGTACCATTCCCGGATCCCGACCACTAGGCCGGCGGGCATGACCCGGCGACGACGCAGGGTCCACAGCCGCTCCAGGACGATAGCCATGGCGATGACCGAACAGGCAAGGATGGGTAGCATCAGCCAGCCCCCGGCCCGCGTCAACTCCAGTACCTGGAAGTCACCTAGATTCCCGAAATTCGTGTCGATTGCCGATCCCACTTGCATCCAGGCCATGAGCCAGCTATTTCCCTTCCGGTTTCTCAGCAGCTTTAGGGGCTCAATTATGGCAGCCGTTAGCGAACGCGTCGATAGCCTCGAACAAACCCTGCAGGATTTCATCAGGAACGCCGATGTTCAGTTCACCAGGCTCTGCAACTCGCAGCTGCAAACGGAAGTGGGGTTACGCCTGTTCAAGGACGAAATGGGCACATTCAAGGACGAAATAAGTAATTTTAAGGATGAGATGCGCGACTACAAGGACAAGACGCGCCGGCAGTATCGGGAGATGAACAAAAGTGGGGGGAAATCTCCAACAAACTGGGTACCCTGGTCGAAGACCTGGTCGCCCCGAGTCTACCCCGCATCATTGAAGAACGCCTGAACGAGCACGCCTACGATCTCATGGTGAGGCTCAAACGCCGGTTGCCCAACGGGCGCGTGAAGGAGTTCGACGCCCTGGTGATAACCCCCGAGTGTGCCTGTCTCAACACAGCACCAAAGCGACCCTGCGCAGCGCCGACGTGGACAGCTTCGTGGCCGACATCGCTGCCTTCCACACCTTCTTTCCCGAGCACGATGCCTTGCCCCTGGTAGGGATCTTGGCCAGCCTCGCGGTGGAAAAAAGCGTGCTCGCCTACGCGGAGAAGCAGGACTTTCTCGTCCTGGCGGTCGGCGACGAGCTCATGGAGGTCAAGAACCGACCCGATTTCGAGCCCAAGCGCTGGTAATTACACCAGGCTCGGCGCCTGGGGTCCGCCGGCAGTTTTGGAGTACCGTCCGCTGCCCGCACGAGATATACAGGCTGGAACCTACGATTCCCGCTCTATCGTTCGAACCGCAGAGACGCACAGCAAACGATAAAAAGCAGGTTTCTGCGGTCAGAGTATATCGAACAATCCGTATTGCCCACCATCCAGCAGCCTCGTCGGAGACACTCCGCGTCCCCTGTGTCCGGAGCGGCCAATCAATCCGCACATGTCTATGATCAAGCTCTTCCTCTCCCACAGCACGCAGGACGGTGACTTGGTGCGCGTGCTCCAGCGGGCGCTCGGCGACCTCGGGCTGGACGTCCGGATCGATTCGCGGCAGCTGCACGGCGGCAATCCCCTGGAGTCCACTATCAAGCAGGCCATCGAAGACGCAACGGCCTACGCAGTCCTGATCAGCCCGCCCGCCTTACAGTCCCAGTGGGTAGGCAAGGAGCTGCGCCATGCCCTCAAGGTCCAGAAAGCACGCGGCAAAGGAAAATTTCCGGTCATCCCGCTCTGTCTCGACGGCGCCCGGCTCGGTGCCTTCACGTCCTTCTTCGACGAAGAGCCGCTGTGGGTTCCCGTGCGTAGCGCCGGTGGTATCGAGCAGGCCCTGCATCCCATCCTGATCGCCATGGGTGAGCGGCTCCCGACCGACCTGACCTCCTCCCCGCAACCCAAGGCCGAGCCGCTGGCAGAGCTGATACTCGAGGTCACCGACGTTGGCTTCAGCGATCCGGAGCCCGATGAGAATGGGCCGACAGGTATACGGCGCACCTCGGCGCGCGCCCGGCTGATCTACGAGCCGGCCACCTCGGGATGGCGTAGTGTCCACAGCAATCGGAGCTGGCGACTGATTGCGCCCTCAGGGCCCATCGAGGCCGAGGACCTGCGCTGGTATCTGGAGAAATACTCCGTTTGGCCAAGCGATAGCTACCACGACCGGGCAGACAAGATCGAGAAAAAGCTCATCGCCTGGGGCCGTCGTCTCTATAAGGCGGCCTTGCCGACCGAGTACACCGCCAATGTCCTGCATGCCTGGGTGCAGATCGGCAACTGCGTGGGGCGTCGCTTCTCAGTCCTGGTGGACCCCCCGGACCCCAGCGGCCGACGTCTCCGAGGAGCAGGAACGGACCACCCGCGAGGCCGCCACCCTCCTGCTGGGCCTGCCCTGGAAGCTGCTACACGACGGTAAGGCCTTTCTGTTCCAGGGCACCCGGCCGACCCGGGTGCGCCGGTGTCTGCCCGGTACTCGGGCGTTCGATGCTCCCCCCGTAGCCACCCCCATCCGTATTCTGTTGATCAGCGCCCGACCGGAAGATGATGCCTGCGACTACGTCGACCACCGCATCAGTGCCCGGCCCCTGCTGGAGGCCATGGAAGAGCTGGGTGGACAGGTCACAATCGAGCTCCTCGCCTCCCCGACCCTGCCGGCCCTGAGTGAGGCATTGGCACGTGCCCGCGAGGCCCGGACGCCCTACTACCATGTGGTCCACTTCGACGGCCAAGGCGTCTACGACCGCCGGGTGGGACGCGGTGGCCTTTGCTTCGAGGACCTGCAGGATACCGGCCGACTCGAAAATCGCCACCATACCACCGTCTACACGAATGAATTAGGCCCGCTGCTGAGGGACCACCACATCCCCCTGGTATTCCTGGAGGCCTGTCAGAGCGCCCAGGCCGAGTAGGTCTCCGAAATGGTCGCCTCCGAATTGCTGAGGGTGGGCGTGGCCTCGGTAGTGGCTATGAGCCATAGCGCGCTGGTAGAGACCGCCCGTCGTTTCGCCGCCGCCTTCTACCAGGCCCTGGCCGCGGGCGGGCGGGTAGGCGATGCCATGCTCGCGGGCCAGCATGGGCTCAAGGAAGACGACTTTCGCGGTCGGATCTTCGGTGGCGGTGCACTGCGACTCCAGGACTGGTTCGTACCCGTCCTGTTCCAGGGGCGGGGACGACCCCCAGCTCTTTTTCAAGACCTCCGGTGCCCATACGCGGGAGGATACTGAGACCGCGCTTGAGAGCCGGCTCGGCGCACTGCCGGCACCGCCGGCGACCGGCTTCGTTGGCCGCAGCCGGGACCTGCTGGCTTTGGAACGTCTGTTGCGCCGCAAATCCTATGGGGTGATCCGCGGTCAGGGCGGCGCAGGGAAGACTGCCCTGGCCGTCGAGCTGGCCCGCTGGCTGGTGCGCTCACACCGGATCCAGCGTGCCGCTTTCGTTTCGGTGGGGATCTATGATCATCCGGACGCCGTGCTCGATGCCCTGGGTTCCCAGCTCGTCGGCAAGGAATACTCGGTCGCCAAATTCGATGATCCGGAACAGGCCATCCTGCCCATCGAGCGTGAGCTGGCCAAGCAGCCTACCCTGCTGGTCCTGGACAATCTGGAGAGCATCCTGCCACCACCCCATCTCTGGGCGAGGAGGCCCTGGATCCTCGACGAAGAAACCGATCGGGAGCTGAAGGTTATCCTGGAACTCTGCAAGCGACTCATCGGCAAGGGCAGCACCCGGCTGGTCTTTACCAGCTGCGAGGAACTGCCGGCACCCTTTGCCGGGGCAGTCAACCACCGCAGGCTGCGCCACCTCGAACGCGCGGACGCGGTCAAACTGGCAGAGCGGGCACTCGACCAAGCCACCGACGCCGGGAGCGATACCGTGGAAGCCAGGCGTGCAGCTATCGAGGAGCTGGTCGATGCCGTTCAGCGCCATGCCCGCACTCTGGCCCTGTTGGTCCCCAATATACAGCTGCGGAGCGTGGAGGCGACCCGGAAATCTCTGGTAGACCTGATGGCGAAAATGGAGCACCGATTCCCCGGTAACCACGAACGGTCGGTCTTCGCCAGCGTGGAGCTCTCCCTACACCAGCTGTCCCCCCAAAACCAAAAACGAGTGCGAGTACTGGGACTATTCCATAAGGGGGCCGATCTGAATGTGCTTGTCCACATGATGGAATGGGAGAAAAAGGACGTAGGCGCATTGGCAAAGGAACTGATCTGGACCGGCCTGGCAACGGCGGGCCCCTACGGCCATCTCTCCCTCCATCCCGCCCTCTGTCCCTATCTGCGTGGGGGGTTGGACACCATCGAACGGGCCGATCTGACCGCTCGCTGGCTCCGGACCATGCAGGGGCATATCGCGTTTCTCGTTCAGCAGCAGCATAATAAAGACCGAGCTAGCAGCGACCCTGACTCGGCTGGAGCTGCCGAACCTGTTCGCCCTGCTGGAACAGGTACAAAATGCCGAGGATGCAACGGCGACCATCGAGCTGACCACCGGGCTCTATAGCTTGCTGCAAGCCGCCGGCAAACCGCGCCTGCTGGAATATGTAGATCGAATACGCGATGTCGCGGCAAAGGCACCGGGTGTAGCCTGAAGCCATGCGGGCTTCGAGGCCCAGCGGGACCCGCTTCGGGTAGTGGTGATTTTTGAAGTGATAGAGTAGATGGATTCATCGGTAATCATTCCGATTGCCACCGTTTTCCTCGTTACCTGATTCTAGATTTTAGCCCTCTCTTCCGGAAGAATACGCTTGGTCTGAACGATTGCGTTCATTGATAAAACGAACCGAAGAGTTTTCAATTATGATTATCGACACTAAAGTATACAGCTGTCGCAAATGTCAGAGCGAAGATCTCGTTAGAAATGGCACAAATGCGTCCGGTAGCTCGCAATATCCTGTAAATCCTGTGGTGCCTATGGCGTACTTGAGCGCACAGAACGCGCGACGGAAGAAAAGAAAGAACTCATTATAAACGTTTATCAAGAAAGATCCAGTATGCGCGGGATTGAACGGACGTTATCGCCCTGTGGGTAAAGAAACGGGGAAACGGCTCATATTGAGCATTGGAATAATACCTTACGGCAACAGTTGACACGCTTCGTACGTAAGACGTTGTCTTTTTCCAAATGTATTAAAATTCATGAGATTTGTTTAGAGGCTATCTAAAAAGACATAAGTTAATAGAAAAGCACCCAACGGTCATTTTATAGGGCGTCTAGTTATTACAGATCTGTTGGAGAAGCAAGCGACTTGATGTGAAACAAACCTGAGCTTCACTCGAAGTTGGCTTACGTTCGTAACTTCACTTAATCGACGTGATCGAACTGGCCAGGCAAAGGTTCTTTCAACCACCCATCGACGAGGTAACACGGGAAGCCGGGAAACCCTGTTTGTTTTCTAACGACCTCGATCAGGCATCCGAATTGGATGCCAGAGCCAATCGGAAAGCTCCGGGCCGGAATAACCACTGTCGGCCCAGATTTTTGTGATGGTATGAAGGAATGAGAACAGATCCGTTATGGGCTGACGAACCGCTTTCCCATCAAATACGTTGGCTGCGAACACCCGAACAATAATCAGACAACCCATTGTATCGAAAAGGATATTTCTTTTTCTTCCTTTAATGAGCTTGCCTCTATCGAACCCTGATTCCAGACAGGATTCTGGGGTTCCCTTGATGCTTTGACTGTCAATGATGGCTGCCGTTTGGTCTGGGTTTCGACTTTTTTCACGTAACTTCTGACGTAGCGCGGTATTGACTTTTTCCAACGTTCGATTGTCCGTCCATTTGTTGTAGTAAGAGTTAACCGGTCGGTAAGGGGGAAAGTCTGTTGGGAGGTAGCGCCATGGACAACCGGTTTTATTCAGACAAAAAATCGTATTCAGGATTTCGCGAAGATCGGTCGTTCATGGACGTCCAGTGGTATAGGGTTCGAGCTCATCAAAAATAGGCTGGAAATTTCCCACTCTTCATCAATGAGGTCGCTCGGGTACCTGATAGGAGATTGAGTCCTTTCAGGAGTCATATTGTAATCCGAAATAGAAGTGCTCGCAGTTATTATACCACCAGAAAATCTGATTTTTTTATCATTAAAATCAATAAGTTAGCTTTTAGACAGACTCTTAGGGTCTAGATAACTTTAGAGTGGGTTTTCTTTCAGTAGAGCAAGTATTCTACCAGAGAGATCTTCCTCTCGGTGATGAAAGCTGGATTCACATTCCTTGAGGTGTAAAAGGAACGTTTGTCGGGGAACAGCATTGAACTTTGCAAGCCTCCGTTTGGCATATGACCAGAATGACTCAATGCCATTGATATGGCAATTACCGCGGGCAAACTCATGCTCGCCATGATGCACCCGGAAATGCTTTTTGTAGCCCATGTCCACCAGCCCATTGTAGCCTCTCCAACCGTCCGAGTGGATGATGCTTCCAGGGCTGCCTGATCCCGGATCGCGCTCTGTAGCTGCTTCCTGGAGGCATCAGGGACGATTTCCGACACTTTCCCGTGGCGTTCCAGGATTCCGAAGACGATCTTTCACCGCTCCGTGCCCCTCTGCTTTTTCCGCGAACACGGCGTGCGCAAAAATAAGATTCATCGACTTCACCCTCACCGGATAGAGGGGATGAAGCGTTACAAACCTGGGCGATCCTGATTCGTAACTTCATGAATAGCTGATTAATCGTCGGGCGGCTTACACCACTCAGCTCGGCGATTTTTCAGGCCCGCAAATCGTGCGCGAAATAGCGTATAAGTGCTCTGAATTTAGCTTCCCAAAGGTGTGAACGCCTGAAATATCTGTTTTTTCCTTGCATAACATAACCTTGGCATACTCTCAAGATGCTAAAGTTATCCAGACCCTACCGAATTATTGCCGATTGTTGGCTAGATATCACTTCAAAAATCACCACTACCCGCACGCAAACGCGGAAAGTCTCTGGTCAGCGGGCTCATGGACTTGTTCCGTTCTGACAATCAGGCATCTGATCCGATTCCTTCCGATTCCGCTTTCGGTGCATCCTGATAACCTCCAACCCTCGGGGAACGCCTCTCCCTAGAACTAGGCCGCGCGAGAAGCTGCCTCGCTAATCAATTACTCCGCGACAGACTGGACAGAAGAAAATAGTTTTAAGCGTTCGTGCTCATCAAATCGAACTCCCCACTCTGTGTATTTGATGCTCACCCCACTAAATCCGACCTACCCATCAGCCACTCGTCCACGGTACGGGCACACTGGCGACCTTCGCGAATAGCCCATACTACCAGAGATTGGCCGCGGCGCATGTCGCCGGCGGCGAAGACGCCGGGGAGGGAGGTGTGGTAGGCGTCGGGGCCTTCGGTGGGAGTCTTGACGTTGCCGCATCCGTCGCGCTCGACGCCGAGTTCTTGGATCATCCCTTCACGGACCGGATGTACGAAACCCATGGCGAGGGTGACCAGATCGGCTTCTAGGGAGAATTCGGTGCCTGGGACCTCGCTCACCCGCCAGTTTCCAGTGTCGTCCCTGGTCCAGTCCACCTGGATGCAGTTGAGGGCCTTGACCTGGCCCTTGCCGTCGTCGATGAATTCCTTGGTGAGCACGGACCACTTGCGTTCGCAGCCTTCTTCCTGGGAGCTGGAGGTGCGCAGTTTGTTGGGCCAGTCGGGCCAAGTCAGTCCCTTGTTTTCCTGTTCCGGGGGCTTGGGCAGGATTTCGAGCTGGGTGACGGTCTTGGCGCCGTGGCGGTTGGCGGTGCCGATGCAGTCGGAGCCGGTGTCGCCGCCGCCGATGACGACGACTTGCTTGCCTTCGGCGCTGATGAATTCGGCGTCCGGCACATGGACGCCCTGGACGCGCTTGCTGTTGGAGCGCAGAAAGTCCATGGCGAAGTGCACGCCCTTCAGGTCACGGCCCGGTACATCTAAGTCCCTAGGTTGCTCGGAGCCGCCGGCGAGTACAACGGCGTCATAGTCCTCGACCAGCTTGCGGGCCGGGGGGGCGATCCCCACATGGCAGTTGGTGCGGAACTCTACACCCTCGGCGCGCATTTGGGCCATGCGCCGGTCGATGAGCCGCTTGTCGAGCTTGAAGTCCGGGATGCCGTAGCGCAGTAGTCCGCCGATCCGGTCCTGGCGCTCGTAGATGGTAACGGAGTGGCCGGCACGGGCAAGCTGTTGTGCCGCCGCCAGCCCGGCGGGGCCGGAGCCGACCACGGCCACTTGCTTACGGGTCTTGTGGCGGGAGATTTGGGGTTGGACCCGGCCCTGCTCCCAGGCCTTGTCGATGATGGCGCATTCGATGGTCTTGATGGTGACGGGGGCGTCGTGCAGGTTCAAGGTGCAGGCGGCCTCGCAGGGGGCGGGGCAAATGCGCCCAGTGAACTCGGGGAAGTTGTTGGTGGCGTGCAGGACTTCGAGCGCCGCCTGCCAATCGCCCCGGTAGACCAGGTCGTTCCAGTCCGGGATGAGGTTGTCCACCGGACAGCCTTCATGGCAGTAGGGGATGCCGCAGTCCATGCAGCGGGCACCCTGGGTGCTCAGGTCTGAGTCGGAGAGGGAGACGAGGAATTCTCGGTAGTGGACGACGCGATCGGAGACGGGCTGGTAGCCCCGGTCCAACCGCTCGTATTCCATGAATCCGGTGGGCTTACCCATGCTTGATAACTCCTAGCGAGAATTTTTTGTGCATGCACAAGGTCGAGTCGGATAGAGCAAATACCGAGGATCAGTTTTTGATCCCCCTCTCCCGGCGAGGGTATCGCAAAAGACACCGATCTTCGCCCTTTGACCCCTTCTCCCCGAGGGGAGAGGGGCTTTCGTCAGCCGGAATGTTGACGTGAACAATAGGCAGAGGAGCTGCTCGAGGGAGCAGGATTGAAGACTCCAACTTTGCCGGTCAGCTCTGTCAATGTCGGTTGCGCGCTGAATCAGCGTCGCCTCTCTTTGCCGCGATGCGTTCTACATCCTCCGGAGCCAGACCGAGTAACTCGGAAACCTCCGTGACGCCAAGCCGGCCCAACAGCCGATGCACAAGCTGCGCCTTGCCTTCTTCCCTGCCTTTTTTCTCGCCTTGCTCGAAGCCAATGGCGAAAGACGGCAAGCGTTCGATATCGACTTGGGTCAAGATGTGTTCAGCCTCCTCGACCTGTGCCCGGAGATCCCGATTTTCCGACAGGATCTGCATGTTCATGTAATCGCAGAATCCCCGCTCGTCGGCACCCAACAACTCTTGCAAGCGGCGCACGATATAGGTGACAACCTCCTGGGGCCTGCGGTCCCCAAAGTCGCAGAGTACGGCTAGTACCAAGGCATCGGGATTGTCTTGGACCAGTAAACCGGCACAGTCGACGCGGTGCATGTCGAGCAGGCCATAGTGGTAGTCGAGCAGTCCCGGCTCGTCGAGCCCCGCCGGCATGATCAGGCAATCAGCGCCGATGTAGATCAGAAATTGTCGGATAAGTCCCCGGTGACCGGCAAAGCGGATGTCGGTGTAGTACCGCAGCATCCGCAACGGCATGTTCGCCTTATTGTCGTTGGCGATTTCGATGTGCAGCAGGAATTCTTGGCCGTCGGTCGCGCGCATGCGGGCGACTAGATCAGCCCGGCGGTCTTCGATCCGTTGGTTCTGGGTCTCCAGTAGTTCAACGGCCTCGGCGTCGAGCACTAAGAGATGGCGTGCCAGGTCGGTGGTCAGGCGCTTGAGCGCACCGGGGCTGATGATGTCTTTGGCGGTCATATCACTCAAGGGGGCCTGGTGACTGCCGCGCGGGAAGCCCCGGCGGCCGGCGGTGTCGGGCCTGCATCTCGGTGAGGGCGCGGCGGTAGTCTACGGGCATGACCTTGACGAATCTAGGTAGATAGGTCGCCCACTTGTCCAAGATACGCTTGGCCATCGGGCTGTCGGTGTAGTGCAGGTGCTTGGCGATGAGTTGGCGCAGGCGGACGGCGTCGAAGCGTGTCATATCGTGGCTCACGTCCACCCAGCCCATGGTCTCTAGGTCGCCGCCCTGGTGGAAGGTTTCCAGGGCATCGTCCTCGGCTACGATGGGCTCGAGCTCGACCATGGCCATATTACAGCGCCGGGAAAAACCTTCCTCTTCGTCGAGCACATAGGCGATGCCGCCGGACATGCCGGCGGCGAAGTTGCGGCCGGTGGGTCCCAGGCAGACCATGACACCCCCGGTCATGTACTCGCAGCCATGGTCGCCCACGCCTTCGATGACTGCGCTGGCTCCCGAGTTGCGGACGCAGAAGCGCTCGCCGGCCACGCCACGGAAGTAACATTCACCGGCGATGGCGCCGTAGAGCACTGTATTGCCGACGATGATGTTGTCTTCGGCCCGGTCTGCCATGCCCGACTCCCGGGGCGGGTAAACGACCAGACGGCCGCCGGAAAGCCCTTTGCCCACGTAGTCGTTGGCCTCGCCTTCCAGCTCAATGGTGATACCCTTGGCCACCCAGGCGCCCCAGGATTGACCGCCGACGCCCTTGGCCTTGATGTAGATGGTATCGTCCGGTAGCCCGGCCAGGCCGTAGCGTTTAGCCACCTCTCCCGAGAGCATGGTCCCGACGGTGCGGTGGTAGTTCTTGACCGGGAGCTCGATGCGCACCGGCTCGCCGCGTTCCAATGCCGGCTCGGCCCGGCGAATCAGCTCATGGTCCAGGGCCTTGTCTAAGCTATGGTCCTGCGGCTCGCAATTGTAGAGGGCAACGCTCGCCGGGACCTGGGGCTTGGTCAGGAGCCTAGTGAAATCCAGACCCCTGGCCTTCCAATGGTCGATGGCACGGCGCATCGACAGGCGATCGGTCTGCCCGATCACGTCATCGACCTTGGCAAAGCCCAACCTGGCCATGATCCGGCGCACTTCCTCGGCCACGAAGAAGAAATAGTTGACTACGTGTTCCGGCTTGCCAGTGAATTTTTTTCTCAGTTCAGGGTCCTGGGTCGCCAACCCCACCGGGCAGGTGTTGAGGTGGCACTTGCGCATCATGATGCAGCCCGAGACGATCAGGGGGGCAGTGGAAAAGCCGATCTCGTCGGCACCGAGCAGCAGGGCGACGGCCACGTCGTGGCCAGTTCTCATGCCCCCGTCGACCTGGACCGCGATGCGCCCGCGCAGGCGGTTCAGCACCAGGGTCTGGTGGGTCTCGGCCAGGCCGATCTCCCAGGGTGAGCCGGCGTGCTTGATGGAGGTCAGGGGCGATGCCCCCGTGCCGCCGTCGTAGCCCGAGATGGTCACATGGTCGGCGTGGGCTTTGGAAACCCCAGCCGCCACCGTGCCCACGCCGATCTCGGACACCAGCTTGACGGAGATACGGGCCTTGGGGTTGGCGTTTTTGAGGTCGTGGATGAGCTGGGCCAAATCTTCTATCGAGTAAATGTCGTGGTGCGGCGGCGGCGAGATCAGGCCCACGCCGGGGGTAGAGTGACGCACCCGGGCGATCTGCCGGTTGACCTTGTGGCCGGGGAGCTGACCGCCCTCCCCCGGCTTGGCGCCTTGGGCGATCTTGATCTGGATGTCATCGGAATTGGCTAGGTACTCGATGGTCACCCCGAAACGGCCGGAGGCTACCTGCTTGATCGCCGAACGCTCCGGGTTGCGGGACCCGTCCGGGAGCGGATTGAAACGCTCCGGCTCCTCTCCCCCTTCTCCGGTGTTGGACTTGCCGCCGAGCCGGTTCATGGCCCGCGCTAGGGTCGAGTGGGCCTCGTAGGAGATGGACCCGAAGGACATGGCCCCGGTGGCGAAGCGCTTGACGATCTCGGTCGCGGGCTCGACCTTTTCTAAAGGTAGCGGCCGGTCCGCCCACTTGAACTCCATGAGTCCGCGGAAGGTCATCAGCTTCTCGTTCTGCTCATTGACCAGCCGGGCGTATTCCTCGTAGGTCTCGGCATTCTTGGAACGGGTCGCGTGCTGGAGCTTGGCGATGGTATTCGGCGTCCAAACGTGGTCCTCGCCGCGCAGGCGGAAGGCATAGTCCCCGCCCACGTCTAGGTGCCTGCGATAGATGTGGGCGTCGCCGTAGCCGGCCTGATGCCAGCGCACCGCCTCCCGGGCGATTTGTTCGAGGTCGACCCCTTCCACCCGGGTATGGGTGCCGGCGAAGTAGGCATCCACGAGGGGGGTGGCAAGACCCACCGCATCGAAGATCTGGGCCCCGCAATAGGACTGATAGGTGGAGATCCCCATCTTGGACATCACCTTGAGCAGGCCCTTGCCCACGGCCTTGATGTAGCGTTTCTGGGCCTCCTCGAAGTCGAGCCGCTCGGGAAGCCGCGGCAGCAGCTCGGCGATGGTATCGAAGGCTAAATAGGGATTGATGGCCTCAGCCCCGTAGCCGGCCAGGGTCGCGAAGTGGTGGACCTCCAAGGCCGCGCCGGTCTCCACCACCAGCCCCGAGCTGGTGCGCAGACCCCGTCGGATCAGATGATGATGCACGGCGGACGTGGCCAGCAGGACCGGGATGGCAATGTAGTCCTGGTTCATGTGGCGGTCGGAGAGGATCAGGATATTGAAGCCCTCGAGCACCGCCTCCTCCGCGTCCTTGCACAACTGCTTCAGGGCTGGCTCCATGCCGGCGGCACCCTGATCGGCCGTGTAGGTGATGTCTAGGGTCCGGGTGCGGAAGGCGCCGCCGGTGTTGTCCTCGATATGACGGACCCGTTCCAGGTCCTCGTTGGTCAGGACCGGCTGCTTGACTTCCAGGCGCATGTGTTTGCCGGCTTGCGTGAGCCCCAACAGGTTGGGTCGCGGGCCGATCAGGGACACCAGGGACATCACCAGCTCTTCGCGGATCGGGTCGATGGCCGGATTGGTCACTTGGGCGAAGTTCTGCTTGAAATAGGTCGAGAGGTGCTTGGAGCGGCTCGAAAGCACAGAGGGCGGGTTATCCGCCCCCATGGAACCCACCGCTTCCTGGCCCGTCAGGACCATGGGGATGAGCAGGAACTTGATATCTTCCTGGCTATAGCCGAAGGCCTGCTGGGCGTGCAGCAGGGTCTCCCGGTCCGGGGCCATGGGGGCCACGTCCGTCGGCAGGGTATCCACGGAGATCTGGGTCTTGTGCAGCCATTGCCGGTAGGGCTGAGAGTCGGCCAACTGTGCCTTGACCTCCGCATCGTCGATGATGCGGCCCTGCTCTAGGTCGATCAGAAACATCTTGCCCGGCTGCAGACGCCACTTCTTGATGATCTTCTCTTCCGGGATGTCGAGTACCCCCATCTCGGAGCCCATGATGACCATATCGTCGTTGGTGACCAGATAGCGGGCCGGGCGCAGGCCGTTGCGGTCCAGGGTAGCGCCGATTTGGTGGCCGTCCGTGAAGGCCACCGCCGCAGGGCCGTCCCAGGGCTCCATCAACGCGGCGTGATACTCATAAAAAGCGCGACGCCGCTCATCCATCAGACTGTTGCCGGTCCAGGCCTCGGGGATCAAGAGCATCATGGCATGGGCCAGGGAGTAGCCGCCCATCACCAAGAGCTCCAGGGCATTGTCGAAACAGGCCGAGTCGGACTGGCCCTCGGCGATCAGGGGCCAAATCCGGTCCAGGTCGGCGCCGAGGACCTCGGATTTCATGGTATGCCGGCGCGCCGCCATCCAGTTGACATTGCCGCGCAGGGTGTTGATCTCCCCGTTGTGGCAGATCATGCGGAAGGGCTGGGCCAGGTCCCAGGTGGGGAAGGTATTGGTCGAAAAACGCTGGTGCACCAGGGCTAGGGCGGACGCGAAGCGCTCGTCCTTAAGATCCAGGTAAAAGCGGCCTACCTGGTCGGCGAGCAACATCCCCTTGTAGGTAATGGTGCGCGACGACATGGAGGTGACGTAATAGGCGGTCTTGTCGATACCGGCCCGGCGGATCTCATTGCTCATGCCCTTGCGGGTGCTAAACAGCCGGCGCTCGAAGCCGTCCTGATCCGGGCAGTCCACAGGGCAGCCGATGAACACCTGGCGGATACAGGGCTCGGTCGGAAGCACACTCTCGCCCAGGTCGCGGTTGTCCACCGGGACATCCCGCCAGGCCAAGAGCCGGTGTCCACCCTCGCTCAGGTGACGCTCGACCAGTGTCTCCATCTCCTGCCGCGCCTCCGCGTCCTGGGGCAGAAAGACATGGCCGACGCCGTACTGGCCGGCGGGCGGCAGCTCGAAATCCACGACGGCGCGGAAGAAAGCATCCGGGATCTGGATCAGGATACCGGCCCCGTCGCCCGCCCTGGGATCGGCGCCCACGGCACCACGATGGGTCAGGCGTTGCAGAATCTCCAGGCCCTGCCGGATGATCGCGTGGCTTTTATAGTTCTTGATGTTGCAGACAAAGCCGACGCCACAGGCATCATGCTCGCGGGCAGGGTCGTAGAGACCCTGCGCTGAGGGTAGGGCACGAAGGCTCATCGCTGATCTCGCTGGTACTAGGTGTTCTTATCGACGAAGCGGGTGTTACGGGGCCCATAGACAGATTCGGCGCTCTGGCGCGCCAAACCTCTAAAGTTACCAAACAAACAGGCATCGTGCCAATGACGGTTTCTCACTCCGTAGGGTGAGTACGTGTTGTCAGCTACCAGTCGCCAGCTACCAGTCACTAGCGAGGCTTCGCCTCAGACCGACGAGGCTGCTCCTTCTTAAGGATCCAAGCTTCCAGCAGCTGGCGACTGGTAGCTGGTCGATGATGCGGTTCGGTCAAGCTCCCTCCTGCGTCGGGACAAGCCTGACGCTCACCGCATCCTGCATTTCCGGCGTAGCCGTAAGATGAGGTGAACGCACCGCACCATAATGGGGTGGTTTTCTGGTTCAGACCGGCAGCGACCTGCCGACGAAAGGCGGCTGCTGGATAGGAGATTGAGTCTTTTCAGGAGTCATATTGGAATCCGAAATAGAAGTGCTCACAGTTATTATTCCACCAGAAAATCTGATTTTTTTATCATTAAAAATCAATAAGTTAGTTTTTAGACAGCCTCTAAGTGGCCGCCGCCTATACCTGCGATGGCGAGACAGACGTACTCAAGAACATAAGCTAGTATAAACTATTTAGGTTTTGGCCTAGCAGTGACGAGAGCACCCAACTCCATTGCGGAGGATTGAACATGATGCCGGGTAATTTCTCTGGGAAAGTTGAGTGCTTTGGATGCATCACCAAGCCGAGTGGAACGACGGAACAATTCCTCTGAGAAATCTGACACAGTCTTTTTATATCTAAGCACGGATATCTAAGCACGGCCGTGTCCGTATAACCCGCTTCTCGCAGTGGGGCCTCATCGAAGGTCACCTGCAGTATTGGTATTTGGTCGGATATCTAATGAGCATCTCCCTTTTTTGACCCCTCAACACCTGGATAGGTCCCTGGGAACCACTCCATCTTACTTGCCTCAATCCTCGGTTGAAGCTGATGTGGGTCCCTCCGTCACGGTACCGACAGGGACATCACCCGTGGGATTTAATTGCCCTTGTCTAGTGCCGGTAGCTGGAGCAGGTCGCGATGTGAGACCGGTACCGGGCGTGGGTCGGATCGGATCCGCCGCCGTGTCGGACGTAGGTCTCGGCTCTGCCGCCTCTTGCAGCGTCACGGTATCCGACTGCTTGCCGGATGCGGATGCGCTCGGATCGGAGTCGACGGGGAGAGCGGATGGGATCTCCTCGCCGCTGCCGTCACGGGCCACTATCTTCTTCCTGCTGCGTCCCCCACCGCCGCGCCGGCGGCGTGGTTTAGGGCCATCCTGGTTCGGTTCTCCTTCCTGGGCAGGCTCGTCGCTGCCCGCTTCCAGCACGCCGGCGGGTGGTTCCTCCATGGATTCCGCCGGTGCGTCCCTTCACCCGTCCGGGAGGGACTGAGAGGCTTTTTCGGCTTGGGGGAGAGGGATCCGGGCACCGGGGACGGGAGCCGGGTCCGGTTTCGCGCTGGGTGTCGGTTCGGGTCGAGCCGGTACAGCCTGCTCTGTCGGCTTGGGTTCTTCTCGGGTCGATTGGGCGTCAGCGTCCATGATCGGGTCCGCAGACGCTTGGGTTTCCAGCAACCAGTCGCCTTCAGACTCCGGGTCGGTGGCAGCGGCGGCAGGCGTCGGTGCGGGTCCCTGCTTGCGGGTCGGTTGCCGGTATTTGTCGGATGCACCACACCCGTTACCATTCGCTGTCTCGGGTGGTCTCTCGCCGGTTGCGTCGGCTTGCCCGCCCCGGTCTCCCTGACGCTGGTTGTCGTCCCGGCGCCCCTCACCACCCCTACGGCCGCGTCCACGGCTGCCGCGGCGCGCTCTGCGCTCCCCGCTCTTGGGCTGGTCCGAAGCGTCCACCGCACCCTGGCCGCCTGACTTGCGCCCGTCTTCGCCTCCCGTGGCCTGGCTGGAGGTAGATACCTTCAATGCCTGGTCCGGGCTGCGTTCAGGTCGGGCATCGGGGCGTTCGGGTTTGGGCGCGGATTCCCTGCGTCGCTGCGACTGTCCACCGCGTCGGGGTGCCCCCGCGGGCTGCGGTTGAGGTGATACCTTAGGTTCCGGTGTGGATGTTCCCTCTTCGCTGGTGCGCCCAGAGGCGACCAAGTTGGTCCAGATTCGCTTCAGGAGGCCATGGGCCGACCTTGTATCCCCTGGTATCTCCTCCCGGTTTTGCGTCGGGACGGGCGCAGTGGGAGTGAGCTGCTTGACCGCGGGTTCCTCCATCTGACCGGCCTCGGTCCGGCGTGCAAGGCCCGGGGATTCGGCCTCTACGGCGGTTGCCATCTCATAGCTTGCCTGCTCCTTCGCCATCTTTCCCAAATCCTGGGTACGGATGCGCTCGATCCGGTAATCGGGCGTGTCCATGAGCTGGTTGGGCAGCAGGATGACGTCAACGTCCTGTCGCTGCTCGATCTCGAGGATGGTGCGGCGCTTCTCGTTGAGGAGAAAGGTGGCCACATCGACCGGCAGCTGGGCCAGGATGCGTTCCGTGTTCTCCTTCATCGTCTCTTCTTCAACGATGCGCAGGATCGATAAGGCCAGTGACTCCACTCCACGAATGGTGCCCTGACCGCGACAGCGCGGGCATACGAGCTGGCTCGATTCGCCGAGGGACGGGCGCTGGCGCTGGCGTGACATCTCCAGCAGGCCGAAGCGGGAGATACGGCCGAGCTGAACTCTGGCACGGTCCTGTTTGAGGGCCTCGCGCAGTCGGGTCTCTACCTCGCGTTGGTTGCGCGCGGGGGCCATGTCGATGAAGTCGATGACGAACAGGCCCCCGAGGTCGCGCAGCCGCAGCTGGCGGGCGATCTCGTCCGCCGCCTCCAGATTGGTGTTCAGGGCTGTTTCCTCGATGCCCGCGCCCTTGGTGGCCCGCGCGGAGTTGATGTCGATGGAGGTCAGGGCCTCGGAGTGGTCGATGACGATGGAACCGCCGGAAGGGAGCTGAAGCTCGCGCTGGAATGCGGATTCGATCTGGCTCTCGATCTGATAACGGGTGAACAGCGGCACCTCGTCATCGTAGAGACGCAGCTTCTTGAGGTTGGAGGGCATCACTTGGCGGATGAACTGCTCCGCCTTTTCGTACACCCGGCGGTCATCGACCACGATCTCGCCGATGTCGGTACGCAGGTGATCGCGGATGGAACGGATGATGACGTCGCTCTCCTGGTAAATCAGGAAGGGCGCCCCACGTTCCGTTGCCGATTGCTCGATGGCGTTCCAGAGCTGGACGAGGTAATCCAGGTCCCACTGCAGCTCTTCGACATTTTTGCCGACACCGGCAGTACGCACGATCAGTCCCATGTCTTCCGGGATCTCGAGCTGGCCCATGGCCTCGCGCAGCTCCGTGCGCTCCTGACCCTCGATGCGGCGGGACACACCGCCGGCGCGCGGGTTGTTGGGCATCAGTACCAGGTAGCGGCCGGCGAGGGAGATGAAGGTGGTCAGTGCCGCGCCCTTGTTACCGCGTTCCTCCTTGTCCACCTGGACCATGAGCTCCTGGCCGTTGCGCAACGCATCCTTGATGCTGACGCGAGTGCCGGGGGTGACGGCCTTCGGGTCGAAGTAGCCGCGGGCGGTCTCTTTCAACGGCAGGAAGCCGTGGCGCTCGCTGCCGTAATTGACGAAAGCGGCCTCCAGGCTGGGCTCGATGCGGATGATAATCCCTTTATAGATATTGGCCTTTTTTTGTTCCCGGCCCGGCGCTTCGATGTCGAGATTAAAGAGCTTTTGGCCATCGACGATCGCTACCCGCAACTCCTCCGGCTGAGTCGCGTTGATCAGCATTCTCTTCATGTATTTTTGAATTCCGCGATAGGGTGCGGGTCCGGGCGACAGACTACCGCGGCGCCGGTAGCGCCTGTCTGTGTCCGCTACCTCGGACCGTGCGGGCCCGACAGACCCAAACCGGCCCCAGATCGTGCTGGGGCACGCACCTTAAGATCTCTTCCGTCGCGGCCGCCACAGTTGGGCGACCGCGTAAGTCGCTCCTCGCGACTTCGGGGGACCGTGAAACCTGGGGTTTGCAGCAGGCGATGGCGTGCGCTCGAGCCATCTCGATGTACAATCCGCGCCCGCTCGCAACAGCTCTGAAAGGCGCAGACCACCTACCACCGATGCGGGGGTAGGGCCGCGGGATGTCCGGGATGGTACCTGAGCTTTATGGAAATGCGGCGGATCTTTGGGTGAACGCCTTACCGCCGGCAGCCGTTGCCACTGCAAACAACACAAGTTTTTAATACTATCAGTGAGCGACTATTGCTTCAATTTTAAGTTGGGTAGGAAGACAAAGTGTGTCGTTAGCTACAACTACCAGCTTCCAGTCGCCGGCTTCCGGCAGACGGGACGCCTGCGCTACGTGAATTTGGCTTAATCGAGAACGCCCCCTAGTAGACCATTTCATCCGATCTTTCTGATTGTCATTTCGAGCGTAGCGAGAAATCCTGGGCGCTGAGGACTTTTGCCAAGCCGAAGATCCCTCGCTACGCTCGGGATGACAGGGATGGTTTTAACAGCAAATTTTGATGAAACGGGGTACTAGGGGCTGTTGACATTCATCGCTCACGGTCCGATTGCGGCCCTTTCCCGCGCTGACGGCGTTACGGCTCGTCAAAATAGGCCGGCTATTCTTCCTCGCCGCGCCTTGTCAGCACGAAAAAATTCCTCGCAACCGTCCTCGCTCAGATAAATGTCAACAGCCCTTAGGAAATACCGAGCAGTTTGTGGATCTGAAGGCTCAGCCGCCAGCGGGGGTGATCCAGGCAGAAGGTCAATGCGTCCCGCGTGTTTGCCTCCAGGTTCGGCCCGGCCATCGGCTGTAGGAAGAAGTAATCGAAGGCCAGCTGCTCGAAGCGCTCCGGCGGTGCCTTCGCTTGCGGGTAGACCAGCTTCAGCTCGTTGCCTGAGCGTACTGCCAGCTCTTCATTGGCCTTCGGACTGACGCAGACCCAGTCGAGACCCGGAGGGACCGGCCGGGTCCCGTTGGTCTCCACGGCAACCTCAAAGCCACGGACATGGAGTGCCGTGATCAGGTCTTGGTCGAGCTGCAAGAGAGGCTCGCCGCCGGTGCAGACGACGAAGGGGGCGCTGGTTTCCCCGGTGAGGAGCGACGGCCAGGTCGCGGCAATCCGGTCCGCCAGCTTCGCAGCATTCCGGTAGCTGCCGCCGTGCGTGTCGTCGGTGCCCCGAAAATCCGTGTCGCAGAACCGGCAACGGGCCGTGGATCTGTCCTGTTCCCGCCCCGTCCATAGGTTGCAGCCGGCAAAGCGACACAATACAGCTGCGCGGCCCGTGTTCGCACCCTCACCCTGGAGCGTATAGAAGATCTCCTTGACGGCGTAGCTCATGTAGGCAGCGCCGGACCCTGCTCGCCCCAGCACAGCAGGACTCCGCAGCCGGGAGTTTCCTGCAGGTCGATACGGTCGAGCTGGGGGAGATCGGGTTCTACCTCTTCGCGTAACCACCGGACCAGGCTCGCCGGATCGACATCCTCGATACGCGGCAGCTCGTTGAGCAGTCGATGGTCGAGTTGCTTATAAACGGGCCGGAAGCGTTCTTTGACATCCCCATAGTCCATGACCCAACCCATGACCCGGTCCAAGGGCGCGCTCAGGTGCAGCCGCACCAGGTAGCTGTGACCATGCAGGCGGTGCCCGGAAACGCCATCGGGCGCCCGGACCAGGCGCAGGGCGCTCTCGAATCGCTGCTCGGTCCAGATGCGGAAGCGCTGGCCATCGTAGTGGCAGCCGGCGCGAGCGGTCTCATAGACGCTGATCCAGGACAAGGCCGGCAGGGTCGGCTTCAGGCGTTCCCATAACCAGGCCGAGAAGAGCTCGCTGGTGGGGTTTGCGAGCCCCGGCAGATCGTTGAGGCAGGCGGCGTGGAGTGTTCGGTGCAAGGGCGCCCAGGTATCGCCGAGCTGGTCGAAGTCGATGCCCATGTCATCGCTTCCCGGGTCCTGATCCGCATGCAGGATGACTTCGAATCCATGTCCGTGCATACACCCGCACTTGTGGCCCGCCGGTACATTGGGCAGCTGGTGGGCGGCCTCGAAACGGAAGCGGTGCCAGAGATGGGCATGGTCCGAACCGTCGAGGTCCACCCCCTGGTCGCGGGTACTCTGGATGCCTACCGCCTCGATGCCCGGTATCCGAAGACGCGCGCGCACCCAGCGAGCGAGGTTCTCGTCGGTGGGAACCGGCAGGTGCTCGTTGAGATCGCAGTAATCGAGATCCGCGACACAGCGTGCCAGGTGGTCTCTCAACGTACCTGTCTCGCCCCCCGGAAACGACGCCCAGTCGGTCGGCAGCTCGGCCCGCACGCGGGCAAGGAAGCTGTGTCCATGCAGGCGTCGTGATCTGTGTCTTGCGGGGAGGATAGACACCCGTCTCGCCGCCTCGAACGGGGCGTCTGCCAGGTGCAGGAGACGCGCGGTCATGGTGCGGGACTGCCGTATCCGGCGAGCAAGGGGTCGGCGACCCCGGCCTCGTGAAAACCCTTAGCGCGCAGCCGACAGGCATCGCACCGGCGACAGGGGTGACCATCCGTACCCGGGTCATAGCAGCTGCTGGTAAGGGCGTAGTCCAGGCCCAGCTCCATACCCTTACGGATGATCCGGGCCTTGGTAAGCCGGATCAAGGGGGCGTGGATCTTGATTGTCCGGCGTCCCTCGGTATCTATCTTGGTGGCCAGGTTGGCCATGCGTTGGTAGGCCGCGATGTACTCGGGCCGACAATCGGGATAGCCGGAGTAGTCGAGGGCATTGACACCGATGAAGATGCCGCTCGCCTCCAGCACCTCCGCCCAGGCCAGGGCAAAGGACAGGAAGACGGTATTGCGCGCCGGGACATAGGTGACCGGGATACCTGCCTCTGTCCGATACGGACCCCGATCCTTCGGCACCGCCAGGTCACCGGTGAGGGCCGATCCACCGAAACGGCACAGGTCGATGTCCAGAATAAGGTGCTCGGCCACATCTAAGGTCTGCGCCACCCGCCTCGCGGACTCGAGCTCCACTTCCTGGTGCCGCTGGCCGTACCGGAAGGACAGGGCGTAGCACTCGAATCCCTCTGCTTTGGCAATGGCCAGGGTCGTTGTAGAGTCCAGCCCACCACTAAGGAGGACCACCGCCTTGGTCATACATCCACCTAGTAGGAGTGCTTGGTTCACTTTGAGTGATGAATGATGAGGAACAATTCACTAACAAGTTAGACATGTTTAGTATTAGTGGATTCGTTAAAAATGTCGGTAGCGAGTTGAACATACGAAGTTCTCATAGTAGAATGAGCCTACCTGAAGTACAAGATACCGGTAACCTGACAAACGGGTTTCAAGGCTACCAATCGCACGAAGACTTTGATATGTCTACTTCCGTTCGCTGCCGGGAGACCACAGACGCCGCCACGCCGCGGTCGAGGCGCTGAAGATCGGCTTTGGCGGTTTCGCGTATGTGGCGCGAGTGTTGGGGATGAGCCGGCAAACGATCTATACGGGAATCGGCGAGCTGGAGGCCATGGGCAACGAGGATCACCCCCCCCCACAGCGTCCCCGTGGCGGTGCCAAGCGCATCCGCCGTCCTGGCGGTGGTCGTCGCCAAGTCACCCAACGCCAACTGGGGCTGGGGGAAGTGGTAGACGAGGTGCTCGAAGCCCACAGTGCCGGCAGCCCGACCGATGAAGCGGTGCGCTGGACCGACCTTGTGCTGGTGCAGCAGGTGCTGGCGGGGGCCGGCTATCGGCGTCGTTCCCTGCGCAAGGCGTTGATTAGCGGTGACGTCGATCCGCATGAACGCGACCGGCAGTTCCGGTTGATCGCCACCTTGCGCCGCCGAGCCCGTGCCCGTGGCGTACCGGTGTTGTGTGTCGATACCAGGAAGAAAGAGAGGCTGGGCCACCTGCCTCGTCGCGGGTCCTGTTACAGCACCGATGTTCAGTTCGTTTATGACCGCGATTATCG
>Ga0209144_1000032_pt1 | contig 26708 bp, 23 predicted proteins | sample WorMettrBAHAMAS1_FD_187392 | JGI IMG/M metagenome (GOLD analysis project Ga0209144, IMG submission 187392) | Marine gutless worms symbiont microbial communities from Max Planck institute for Marine Microbiology, Germany - Inanidrilus... | ecosystem: Host-associated > Annelida > Digestive system...
GGATCGGCAGATCCCATCAGGGCCAGCGGGCACAAAGCCCCGCACCAAAGGCCGGATACAAAACTGCAATCTGCCCCTGACCGTCACACCCAAATCGGTCCTTGCCTCCCGGGAGGCGTCCATACAAACGTCATGGAGCCTGCGTCGTGTCCTGAAGAACGACCGGCCGAAGAAAGTCCTGATCGTCGCCGCGAACATGCGAAACAAGATGCCGCATGAGACCAATTTCGACGACAGCGGGCCCGGCCAACTCAAGCAGATCTTCCCCGTGCTCAGTCTAGCGAATTCCGGCCAGTCGACCGATCAGTTCGAATTGGCGCGTCCGCAACTGCTGCGCACCATGACGTTACTGGGCAAGGCTGCCCCCGACACGGAGATCATTCCGCCCATCTTTATCAGTTCCGGCGATGAGCCGAACGGGGCCCTCCGCGACTGTCTCGAATCATTCGAGGTCAAGTCGCCCCACTTGCGCGAAGACATGCTGGCGGTTAAGCGCCTGGCGCGGCGGGCCCTCTACGGCAACAAGAACCTGAAGGCTTTCATGGACGAGAACGGATGGCAACCGGCGAAGGAAACGGGTCGTAGCGGGGACCCGGCACCGGGGAACGGTACCTGCTCGGAATACGAATGATCGGAAATCGGGACGTGGACGGCGGGGGATGAGCTCGGATTTCACGAATTCGCGAGAATGCGATTGCGCTGACGGAGGTCCGCCGATCGGGCGAAAGCGCAACTCAGACAGAATCGCGCAGAACCGGGGTCGGGCGGGCATACCGTGACACGCCATCTCTTCTTTTGGATCGGCCTTTTCGCCGGGGTCATCCTGGCCACGACGTCCTTGGTCGGCGTCTGGGAATTGGCCGTGCAAAACGCAAAGGACATTGTCACATTCCTTTTCGGCATGATCGCGACCCTCGGCGTTTTGCTTCTGATCGTTATCCTTTTCCGGAACTGGTTCTTGAAGAAACTGAACCTCGTCGAGGCCTCAATTGTCGAAATCGGCGAGTCCGCGGTCAGAACGATCGGCTTGGCCGCCCAGGGCCGGGACCAGTTCGCGACCCAGGAAGCGGAGATTTTGGTCAAATCGACGGTCGGCTGGTGGGCCTGGGTCAGTCTATACAGATGGATCATCGCAACCGCGATCGCCCTCCTTTTCGCGATCGGCGCATTCGCCGGAACGATCCTGCTGTTCGAACAAAACCAGCACCTGGAGTCCCAGGGCGAACGGCTGGCCAAGCAAAATGTGGCCCTGAACTGGCAGAACAAACAACTGGCCTCGCAATTCCTGGGGAACGTACGCGATCAATTGACCATCGATAAAGTGACCGACCAATTTCCCAGCGATCAGCGTTACGAGGAAATCGTTGGGAAAGATACATGCAAGCTAATTCAAGAGCTGAATTTCAGTCTTTTCACCTCGCCCAATCCTTCCATTACGGCCTATGTGGAGCTTACCGCTTCCGACCCCGACCTCGAGAACGAAATGGCTCTGGTCTTGCGCTCGCTGCTGAGAGACACCAACCAGACCGTTGCCATCGGCGCGCTTCAGGTGCTTGACGATTTGACGTCCAAATTGGTCGGCCCTAAAGCTCGAGGCCGTGCAAAAGCTCGAAACGTCCATCCACGACGATGTTAAGGTTGAACTCACGAAACGGATCGCGCACTACAAAACGCTGTTGCTTGACGGCGAATTCAGTACGGACCCGATCGAGTTATCCGAGATACGGATCGATGGGCTGGCGTTGAAGAACAGGATTAAGCTTAACATTTCCAATAGCTATGTCCGGAATTTCACCTGCGAGAACTGCACCATCATCTTCGCAAATTCCTACCTTGAGAACGTAACGGCCAAAAGCCTTCAATTGAGCCACTCGTTCGCGAGGTTGACCGGCGCTCCCGATAAGGTGGGCCAGGTGAGTTCGGTATTCGACTTGTCCGATTTGGCCGAGGCCGCGGTCGGTGGCGTCAAGAAAGGCAATTTCCTTTTCGCAAACGCGCCGGCGGCAAACAGGGCGTAAACGTCAAATCGCCTGGACCACCGTCGAGACTTGTGGAATGCGCGCCGCTGAAGGGATTTTGCGAGAAAAACCCCTTTTTCAGTTGTAGCCGGTGACCGTTGGCGCCCACACGGGCCAGATCACGCCGGTTTTCTCAGGCGACGGCGCCCGCTGTAGTCGGTGGCAAGCACCGTCGCCGCCACGGGAAAGTGACAGGAAAAAACGCTGCCTTTGCCCGGCGTGCTGGCGATCTTCAGACTACCGCCGTGGCGCTCGACGGCGTGCTTGACGATGGCCAGCCCGAGCCCGGTGCCGCCCCGTTCGCGTTGGCGCCCGGGATCGACGCGGTAGAACCGTTCGGTCAGGCGCGGCAGATGGTAGGCCGCGATGCCCGGCCCGTCGTCGCTGACCCGCAGGACACAACCGCCCTCGTCGGCGGCCCATTCGACGGTGATCCGGGTGCCGGCCGGGGTGTGCTTGAGGGCGTTGACGATCAGGTTGGTGAAGGTTGTCCGCAAGGTGGACTTGTCGCCGGCAAGCCACAATTCCGGGTCGGCATCCACCCGAATGTCGTGATCGCGGGCTTCGGTTAAGCCCTTCGCTTCTTCGACGATGGTATGAATCAGATCCGGCACGGCGACCGGCTCCATCGACGTTGGACGGTCCGTGAACTCCAATCTCGAAAGGCGAAGCAGGTCCTCGACCAGGTCGTGCATGCGGTCGGATTGCTGGTCGAGCAGTTCCACGGGCCTCCCGAGCTCAGGGATATCTTCGGCGAGTTCTTCGAGGACCTCCAAGTAGCCTCGGAACACGGTCAAGGGAGTGCGCAGTTCATGGGACACGTTGGCGACGAATTCGCGCCGCGAGCGTTCGACGTTATAGGTCTTGGTGATATCGCGGGCGACCAGCAGGCGCTGGTCTGTGCCGCGAATGGCGGAGACTTCGACCGACAGCATGGTCGCTCCGTTGACCGGCGACGGGGTCTCCACCGGGCGCGCATCACCGCCGGCATTGAGGTGATCCTCGAGGACCGGGTGGTTGACGACCTCGGTCATACCGACAAGCGAATCACGAGGCCAATTCAGGCCCAGTAACCGTTCAGCGGCCGGATTAAACCAGCGGATGCGGGTACGTTTATCCAACAGAACCACGCCATCCGGTATATTGGCCGCCAACTCGCGCAATTGCCGCAACAAGTCGAGCAGTGCCCGTTTGCGCCGGCGGTTCCTGAGCTGGACCGCCTGCAGGTCGTCGAAGATCCCCTCCCACAAGCCGTAAGACACGGGCGCCCGGAAGCGGCCGCCGATGAGCCACCATTTGAGTCGTGCGAGATTGACCACGTGCCAGGACAGGTAGACCGCCGCCGCCGCCGAAAGGAACCAGACCTCATAGCCGAACAACCAACCGGCCACCGAGGCCGCGGCCACCAGGGCGCCTAACGCGAACATCTCCTGGCCCAGTCTACGCAATTGGCCGTTCCTTACCCTTAAGTGGGGGAGAACCGGTACCCGGCGCCGCGGATTGTCTGAATCCACGTCTGCCGGCCGGTCGGTTCCAGCGCTTTGCGCAGGGCGCTGATGTGAACGTCGACGGTCCGTTCTCCGACATGCACGTTGTGCGGCCACACCAGATCGAGGAGCTGGGCGCGGCTATAGACGCGGTCGGGATTGCTCATCAGCAGATTGAGAAGGTCGAACTCCGTCAGACTCAAATCCAGTTCGGAATCATCGACACGGACGCGGCGACTGCGATTGTCGAGAACAAGACCGTCAACGGTGATCTCGTCGAGGGCACTGCTGACAGAACGTCTTAGTACGGCCCGGATGCGGGCCACCAACTCTCTTGGCGAGAACGGTTTGGTGATGTAGTCGTCGACGCCCGATTCCAGACTGCGCACCTTGTCGTCCTCCTCGCCGCGCGCCGTCAGCATGATAATGGGCAGGGAAGCCGTCTCCGGATCGCCGCGCAAGCGTCTCGCCAGTTCGACCCCGGATACATCGGGCAGCATCCAGTCGAGTAGGAGCAGATCGGGCGGTTCCCGGCCGATCTGTTCGAGCGCCAGCTCAGCATTGGCCACCGCGACGTGATCGATACCGGCACGCGACAACGCGAACTCGACCATTTCACGGATCGCTTGCTCGTCATCGACGACGAGAATCCTCGGCGGCATCAATCAGCTCCCTCGGGGGCCCGCTCCGCGCCGAATTCCAAGGCCCCGGTGTCAACTGGCCCTTCTTCCGCCAGCGGCGCGATTTCCCCTGTCGTTCACCCACCGCGCGGCACGGCCGCGCGCTCAACCATGAACAAAACATGACATATTTATGAACGCCATAGAGAATAGGACACTCCTGGGTCGACGCGATGATTTAATCAAATCTGGGCCGGTGGCCGGCGGCCGGGCCACATGCAAAAACCCGAACCTATTCCTCAGCCGGCGGTGCCGAAGCGCGGGCCTCGTGGATCAGCTCGTCACTGTGGCGTTCCAGGTACCACTCCAGGACGATGGGGGAGACGAGGGTCGTCAAGGCGATGACGATGATCAGTGCGGCATAGGTTTCGCTGTCGAAAACGCCGCTCGAACGCCCCAGTTCGGCGAAGATCAGACCGACCTCGCCGCGCGGGACCATGGCGATGGATATGGCGACGCGGGATGGCCAGCTTTCCCTGATAACGAATGCCCCGGCGGATTTGCCGACCACCGCCACGGCCAGCAAGGCCAGTGACAGGCCCCAAATATGGTACGACCCCCAGTCGACCTCCTTCAGATTGAGGGACAGGCCGACGGTGACGAAGAAGATCGGCGTGAACAGATAGACGATGGGGCGGATCTGCACCTCGATCTTGTGGGTGAAGGCCGGATCCTCGTGCAGCGCGATGCCGAGGGGCAGGAAAAAGCGCCGGGACAGGGCCAGTCCGGCGGCGAAACCACCAAGCATTTCGGGCGCCCCCACTTCCTTGGCCAGCCAGGCGAAAAGGAGGACAAGCGATACCATCATCACCGGGATCAGGCCCGGGATCTCGGTACGGTGCTCGAACTCACCGATGACCAGCGAGATCAGTTTGGCGGCGACCGGTGCGGTGATGAAGAAAATGCTGATGAAGGCCATGACCTTTCCGGTGTTGGCGAGATTGACGCCGCCGCCGGTGGCGAACTCGTAGAGCAGCGCCAGCAGGATGACGCCGAAGATGTCGTCGAGCACGGCGGCACCGAGGACGATCTGCCCTTCCTTGCCATGGTGTATATGGAGGTCCGTCAACACGCGCACCGTTATGCCGATACTGGTGGCGGTCAAGGTGCCGCCGATGAACAGGGATACCAGGACCGAAAGCCCGAAGACGAAGTTGCTGACGGCGAAACCGAGGAGAAACGGAAAAACGAAGCCGCCGACGGCGACCAATACGGACTGCCAACCGGACTCAGCAAGCTGCTTGAGGTCGGTGTCGAGTCCAACCTCGAAGAGCAACAGAATGATACCGATTTCGGCCAGCAGTTTGATCGCCTCGTAGGGCTCGATCCATCCCATGAGACTGGGCCCGAGGACGACGCCGGCGACCAGTTCTCCGATAACGGACGGCGCCTTCAAGCGCGTTGCCAGTTCGGCGAACACCCGCGCCGTGATCAGGATAATCAGCAGGACCTGGACAAACTCATGGACTTCCATGTCGGCCTCTACTCTTCAGAGTCCGTGCCCCAGGGTCGGCCCCGCGGCCGGCCCCTGCACCCGATGTTCGTCCTCCCAGCGTCTGGGGTCAGGCGCCGGCGGAGTCGCCCTCGGTGTTGGCCGTTGTCTCGGCGGTCTCCGGCGCGACGCTTTTCTTGGCCGCCTTGTCTCCGCTCTTGTCGGAGTCGCTTGCCGCATCGGTCTTCTTGGGCGCGGTTTTCTTGGCTGCCGCCTTCTTGCCGCTACCGGCCGCCGATTTGGTCGGTTTGGTTTCCGGAATTCTCGATGGTGCCTTGGGTGCGGCGGCCGCCGCCTTTTCCGTCGCGGCCGCCGGAGCCGCCGGAGCCGCGGGTTTTGCCTCGACCGCCGGCGCCTGCTTGGCATCGACGGCCGGAGCCGGTTTGCTGCCTTCACCCGACGGATCGGCATAAAGGTCGTTCATGCGCTGCACCTGGGCCGCCGAAGCGTCGCGGATCTGGCGGAACTTCTTGCGCGCCCAGCGTCCCCAGCCGGCCGGAACGGATCGGAAGATGGACCGGTAGAAACGGGTATTGAGCAGGAAGGCCGAACGCAAGTTGAGGCCGACCTGACCGGTCTCAGCCGGCAGTTTGGCGGCGACGCTACGTGCCGCCAGCGAGCGCATCCAGAAGTGCCCGGCGAAGAAGACGACGCCGAGGCTGACCAGGGTAACCCCCAACTCGACGGGGTCCTTAATGCTCTGCACGATGGAATCGAGGGTGACGCCCTCCCATTTGCTGATCAGGGCGCCAAGCCCGAGGACCAGGGCGGCCAGCCACAGCCCATCACCGATGAGCGTGCGGTTGCGCCAACTGACGATGGCGTCCTCGAGGGCCGGTGCCAATTCGCGTTCGACCTCGTCGACCACTGACTGCAGGACGCCAACGATCCGGTAGTTGCGTTCGATACCGACGTCGGCGATGCGGTCTTTGATCGCGCTGACGTCCGTATCGCGTTTGGAACGGTAGCGCTTGCGCAGGGCCGCATCCTCGATCGGCATCGCCGCCTCTTCATTGTAGATGGTGAAGAACCGCCCGGTGGCGAGTCCGGCCTGGGAGACGGCCCGCTGCCAGGCGGCGACCACCTCTTCTGGATTGTCCTCGCGTGCCGTGACGTCGATCTGGTTGAGGATGTACATGAACTTGCCTGCGTCGGGCCGATGAACCGTATCGGAGACCAGATGTTGCAGGGTGTCCTGCATGGCACCCGGCTCCGGATGCCGGGCATCGAAAAACACCAGGACCAGGTCCGACAGCCCGATGATGTGATCCGTGATGCGCAGCGTCGAGCGGCGCTGGTCATCGGCGTCGAACCCGGGCGAGTCGATGACGATCTTGCCCTTGATGGCGTCGGCCGAGCTGGTCTTGAGCTGCAGATAGGAATCGATCCGCTTGCCCTCGCCAGCGACCACCTCCTCGATCTCGTCGCTCATCCGGTAGAACGGGAAGCGCGGATCGGCATCGAGCGCCATGCCGGGCAGCACGTGCTGCTGCTCACCGGGGCCGTAGCAGACGACCGTGAACATGTCGTCGACGGCCTGATTGCCGGTCGCCTGCAGCTTCTGGCCGAGATAGTCGTTGATGAAGGTCGACTTGCCCGAAGAGAAGGTCCCGAGGACGCTGATCAGGGGCCACCAGGGGATCCGTGTTGCCAGCGAGTCCTCGGTTTCCATCAGGCCCATTTTGCGCAGCAACTTGTCCAGTTTGTAGAAACTGGGCATGGCATCGATCAGCATCGGGCTTTCCGCCTTGAGGTGGGCCTCGAGACTGGCCAGGCGCTCCGTCAGGGCCATCTTGGTGGCGAGCGTATCCATGTTATCCGTTCTCCTTGCCGGCCGGCGCCCCTGCACCGCTCGGCGTGGTTTCCTTCGTTATCCGCTTCGTCCGCTCCATCTTGCAGCCAGGCGCTCTCCTAGAACTCGCCGGCGGCACCGCGGTTGAGGATATCGAGCATGATGTCCTTGACGCCGAGGGCTTCTTCACGCAATGCCGGCGGCAGCGGTTTGCCGCCGTGGATCATCATGTCCATGTTGAGCGTATAGAGCCAGAGTTGCTTGTCCTTGTCCTCGACGACGGCGATGCGGCACGGCAGATAGGCCGAATAAGCGAGGCTGAACTCCAGCATGCGCATGGCCGTCAGCGGGTTGCAGAACTGGTAGATCTTGACGATCGGCTGTTTGGTGCCGGTCATCAGCTCGACCTGTTCAGACAGCGGCAGTTTGCCGACGCCCCGGATATTCCGTTCGACGGAAATGGAATCGATCGACTCCTCGACATCCTCGAAGGTGACGTCTTCCGCCACTTTCGCCTTCCAGACCGTGGCTTCGGCCGGATTGCCGGTGGCCAACAGGCTGACCACCATCTCGCTGTAAGTGCGGTAGGCCTCGTCATCGAACTCGTTGAACGCCGCGATCATCGGCGCCATCTTCACGTATCCGCCGACGCCGACGACGATGGCCAGGACGCCGATTACGGCGAGGATATTTCTGATGGCATTCATGGGATTCCCTCCTCGATCAATTCTCCTGCCCGGCATGCGGGTTCATCTTTTCCATCATTTTCTTGCGCAGCACTTCGGCCTTCTCCGGCGACAGGTTGCCGAGGATGCCGACGACCATTCCGGCGCGGCGCGGCATCGGTCCGCGCAGCATCCTCAGTCCTGCCTCCAGATAGAAACCGGCCGCGTCGTCCCGTTTGCCCATCTGCAGCAACAGGTTGGCCAGTTCACCGGCGAGATCGGGTTCGTCGGCATGCTCGCGAACCAGGGACATGTAGGCCTCCTCCGCCTTGGCCAAGTCGCCGCGCCAATAGAGTTCGCGGGCTTGCGACCAATCGCGGACAAGCTCGGGAGACAGGGCGAAGCCCGGCGGCGCCATTTGCGGTGGCACAGGCGCGCCCGGCATCGGGGCCGGAGCGGCCTGCATGGGGGCCGGGAACGCCGGCATGGGCGCGGTGGGAGCAGGGGCGGCCTGCATTGGGGCCGGGGCGGCAGCGATCTCGCTCGGAGCAGCCGGCTGTTCCGCCGGAGCAGATGCCGTTTCTTCCACCGGAGCTGGTGCCGTTTCCTCCGCCGCGTCTGCGGTTTCCGTTTCCACAACGGGTTCCGCGACAGGCTCTGCGACGGGTTCCGCTGTGGATTTGCCCGTGGGCTGCGCCTCGCTCTCAGCGACGGGCTCAGCGGCGGGTTCCGCGGCGGATTCAGGGGCCTGTTCTACCACCTGTTCAGCAACGGCTTGTGCTTCGGGTTCTGCGGCCGGGGTTGGTTCCGGCGTCGGCTCCTGCGGTGCCGTGGCTGTTTCGGTCGCTGCCGGTGCTTCTTGCTGCGGCTCCGGAGCTGGTTCGGTCTGAGCCGGTGTTTCGGCTTTATCGGCGGCCGGTTCCTCGGCTTTTTCCGCCGCGGCGTCGTCGCCATCATCGGACTTCAGGTAGGCGGCGATCTCGCTGTCGCCGGCGACATCGATCACCCACTCGCTGATCTCCTGGCGGTAGAAAAAGCCGACAACGCCGGCGACGAACAGCCAGAACAGAAGGAAGTGGGTCAAGCCTTTTGCTGCCATATTCATGATCGTCTCTCTTTTCGGCGTTATCGCCGTTCCTTGAAGAATTCCTTGGCCAAACGGTCCAGCTCATCGGCCGCCTTGCCTCTCGGTTCCAGTTCGAAGACCGCTAGTCCCTCGCTGAATGAACGACGGAAAGCAATCCGCTGCGACAACCGCGATTTCATGACTTTCATGGCGCCGATCGATTTCAGCGCCGAAAGCGTCTCGTCATTTTCGAGCGCCCCCGGGTGCGTATCGGCGCGGCTAAGAAACGTGATCAGTTCCGGTTTCTTACGCCGCCTCTTGACCGAATCCTGGACGATATCGAGGAAGTGCTGCGTCGACCATACGTCGGCCTGGCTCGGCGCCACCGGGATCAGGACCCGGTCGGCACGGGCCAGGGCGCCCCGCATGGCCGGCGTATCGGACATGCCGACGTCGACGAGGACTTCACCCTTGACCGTTTTCGGCAGACGCCCGGATACGGTCAGCATGGGCTCGACACCCTCCTCGAAGCGGACATCGGCAGCATCGCGCACCGTCGCCTGCGGATCGAGGTCGCAGACCGCCGTATCCGTCTCGCCGTGAATGATCCGCCACAGGGCCAGGTTGAAGACGACCGTGCTCTTGCCGGTACCGCCCTTCAGGTTTCCAACGACTGTAATCATTGTTGCCTCGGGGCCTGGTACGGGCGCTGCATCTGCTGGCCGCCGTAAGGTTGCTGGCGCTGGCGCGGGTATTGCTGCTGCATGCGGCGCTGTTGCTGGCCACGCTGCATCTGCTGTTTCGGCGGGTCGACCTTGCGATAGTCGGCCGGTACCATGAACCAGTTGGGATCGGGCTGGGTGACCTTGATGTTGTGCAGCGACCGCATCATGCCATTCGGCATCTGCTCCTTGACGGCAAGCCCCAGTTCCGGATCGAACAGGCGCTCGGCCGACTGCGCCTTCTGGCCCTGGCTGGTGAAGGTCGCCGTCCATCGTTCGACCTTGCGGCCCTCGTAATCGACGGTCCCGGCCAGCGTCGTCTGCATGACGCGGCCATCTAAAAATTGCTGGCGGCGGATCATCTTGCGCTCCGCGTCCCACCAGATTATCACCGATTGGTTCCCTTGTTTGGCATTGACCTGCCACTTTTCTGTGTTGGCGTCGCCGAGTTTTTCGACACCCACCTTGTTGCAGATCGTATTGGGGAATGACTGGCACGGATTGTCGGGTTGGGATCCGGGCGCCTGCTGGGAGACCGGCCCCTTCCACTCCATGAATGTCTTTTGACTGGGATCGAGATAGCGGCTTACGCCTTGGGCCGGCAGCATGATCTGCACCATGGTCCGGCCCTGGTTGGAGAACTCCATACGCATGCCCTGAGGAGCAACGAATATCCTCCCCTTCTGACTGCCGCCTTGGGGATGGCTCTGAACGACGTCCGCCATGAACGACGGGGTTTCCGCCTGGGCGCCGGTAACAGCGGCGGCGGCAACCAGGACAATGGCGAGTCCGACGGTGCGCATGATCTCTCTCCCGAAAAACAATCAAACGAAAAGGCGGGAAAGAGCGGCGCCTCGCCCGAAGCCGGGCGCCGCTCCAACCCAAAGACCCAGTTACTGGGTGGTGGCCGGAGCCGCAGGAGCCGCAGGAGCCGCCGGGACGCCATAAGGCACGCCACCGTACGGGACACCATAGCCGCCATAGGGCACGCCATAGCCGCCGTACGGATAGCCGCCCCAACCGCCGGGATATCCACCCCAGCCGCCCGGGTAGCCATAGCCGCCATACGGGTAGCCGTAGCCGCCGTAGTACGGATTGCCGTAGCCGTAGCCGCGGCCGGTGCCCGAGAAGTTCATGCTGAGGTTACCGTCGCCCCAGCCACTTCCGTTCCACGGACCGCCGCCACCCCAAGGGCCACCCCAGCCCCAGAAGGCTTGAGCCGATGTCGCGGCGAGACCGGCGGCGCTAACGACGCCGACCACCGCCAAAGTTTTCAGAAGTTTATTCATCGTAGGTCCTCCTAACGATTTCCCTCTCTGAACGGGACACAGAAGGGAGGGAGGCCTCCAGTGTCCATTGGGCCGGTCGGCCCAAAGCTCTAAAAAACTCAATCAAAACCATGGCAATCCGCCTCCGGACCAGGGGCCACCGCCCCATCCCGACCACGGGCCGCCGCCCATACCGGACCAGGGACCGCCGCCCCATCCCGACCATGGGCCGCCGCCCCAGCCATTACCCCAGTTGTTGCCCCAGCCGCTGCCGTAACCGCCGCCGTAACCGCCGACGAGGCTGTCGCGCAGGACCGGATCGCTGAAACTGAACGGGGTTCCACCATAGGGGTAGCCGCCATAGCCGCCGTAGGGCAGGCCGTATCCGCCCGGATAGGCGCCAGAGGCCTGAGGTTGGACGACCTGCGGATACTGGCGGGCCGGATACTGAGATGCGGGTGTTTGAACCTGCGAGGTCTCCCGCGGCGGGAAGGCCGTCGTCGATTGTGTCGACGGGAATGCGGTACCCGACTGGACCGGCGGGAAAGCCGTGCCCGACTGGATCGGGGGGAATCCCGACCCGGCGTCTTGTGCCGGAAACGAGCCGGTCTGTTCCATTGGCGGAAAGACGTCCTGGCGGCCCATTCCCGGCGTCGGGTAGATGGGTGCCGCGGACGGTGCCGCGCCCGATCCGGCTTGCGGGTACTGCGGTGCCACGCTTTCCGGATTGGCTGCCGTCCCGCTCCAGCCACCGGACGGAGTGGCCGTGTAGGTATCGCCGCGCCAGGAACTCTGCGCCCAGGCGCCGGCGCCAACCATCAGACCCGCGGTCAGGATACCGATGAGGAGGGAACGGTTTCGCGTCATCGATCAGCCTTTTTGATCCTGTGTTTGCTCACCGCCGGCGGCCGGTTGGCCGGGGTCCGCCGGAGCGGCCGGACCAGCGGTGCCGTCAGGTGCGGCAGAGGCGTCGGGACCGGTCATCGGCATCTGCGGCGCGCCGTATCCCCAACCGCCGTAGGGGTTGGGTTGCGGCGCGTACCCGCCGCCGTAGGGATAACCCATGGGGTAATCGCCATAGCCGTAGGGTTGACCGCCCGGGAAGGCGCCTGGAAAACCGCCCTGGTAACCTTGGGGTTGGCCGAAACCAAAGGGCATGGGCATGCCGCCTTGTGGCATCTGCATGGCTTGTCCCGTCGCCTGGCCTTGCGCGGTCGTCGGATCGCCGGCCGGCGGCATGGTGTTGCCCCAGCCCATACCCTGCCCTGGGCCCTGTCCTGGGCCCTCGCCCTGTTGCATCCAACCCGGGCACGGGCAGGTGCCGGAGCGCATCATATGCTGCGGGCCCATGCCATATCCGTGGTGGTAGCCGGGCCCATATCCTTGCCCGTATCCATGACCATAGCCCCGGCCGTAACCCGGTCCAAATCCTTGACCGTAACCGGGCCCGTATCCCTGTCCGTATCCCTGGTCAAAGCCGGGCATCGGCTGTTGCTGGGCCATATCGGCGTCGCCCTGCCCCGGTCCTTGCGGAAATCCGTGCATCCCCTGCGGCGCGCCCTGGTGCATGCCTTGGCCCATTCCCGGGCCCATTCCGTGTCCCATACCCGGGCTCATCCCCGGAGGCATCATACCGAACGGCATCATGCCCTGGCCCATCTGGGGCTGCTCGCCGGGCTGCCCCATCGGCGGCTGTCCTTCCATCGGCGGCATGCCCTGCCCGGCGCCTTGCGCCTGAGCCCCTTGTTGAGCGGGGTCGTATCCCATCGGCGGCAAGCCGCCCGGCATCGGCGGTGGGAACCCGCCCTGCTGGGCCGGCAGCTGCGACGAGCTGTAGGGACCGCTGGGTGCCGGAGGCACGGGCTTGGACTCGCCTTCCGAAGCGGCGTTGGCCGCCAGCGGTGCCGCAATCGCGATTGCCGAAACCAGGGATACGATACGCATGTCAAACTCCTTTGCTGATGCCGCTCGCGGCGTCACCTATCTCGATTTCAAGCGAATGCCCCGCCGGGCGCCGCGCCGCCGCGATGCCGTCGGGTTGTCTTGGCCGGTCGTTTTGGCAGCGGCCGGCCGGGCCGGTTTCGACTTCGGCTTGGCTGTCGTCACGGTTTTGGTCGGCGTTGCTTTGGGAGCCGCTTTCGGTTTCTGTTTTCGGGCCGGTCTGACAGCCGGTTTCTTCTCGGCCTTCTTCACCGTCGGCTTGGCCGCGGTCTTTTTCAGAGCCGGTTTCGCCGCCGTTTTTTTCGGAGCCGCTTTTTTCGGAGCCGTTTTCGTCACGGGTTTTTTCACAGGCGTTTTCACCGTTTCTTTCGCAGCCTTCTTCGCTGTCGTCTTACGCTTCGCCGCCGCCTTCACCGGTGCCGGCGTCGCATCGGACGCCACCACGGGTTCGGAAACGGCCGCCGGTTGCGCTGCCGCCGCCGTCGCCGGCGCGGGATTGGGGGCCGGGTTGGGGGTCGGGTTGGTCGTCGGCGCCGGATTGGCCGTCGCGGGTTGGGCCGGCGGTGGCGGCGGTGCAGCGATGCGCGCCGCCAAGCCCTTGACCGATTCCTTGATGAACAGCCACGCGAAGAACGGCAAGGCCCTGAGGGCGTAGAAGACCATGGTCAGCTTCTCGGCGACGCCGAACTTCGAGGCGAGCGCCTTGAGGCCCATCCAGGCGAAAATGAACAAGGCCCGGACGGCGTAGAACGCCATGGTCACGACAGTACCGATCTTGGCGCCCCAACCGGGTTTGGTCTCTTGCGGTTCGGCCGCGGCGGCGGGGCCGGTGGCGGCTTGCACAGCCATGGTGCCGTCGGTCGGGCAGAAGGAGGCTTCGGCCTTGACGCAGCTCAGCGGGATGACGACCAGGGTCAAGAGCGTCGAGATGATGGCGCCGAACATCAGCGAGATGGCCATGCCCTGGAAGATCGGGTCGGTCAGGATGACGCTGGATCCGGCGACCAGCGCCAGCGCGGTAATGATGATCGGGCGTGTCCGTGCCTTGCACGACTGGATGACCGCTTCGCGGACATCGAGGCCGTCCTCGACAACCGCTTTTTTCGAAAAATCGACCAGCAGGATCGAGTTGCGCACGATGATCCCGGCGAGCGCGATGAACCCGATCATCGAGGTCGCCGTGAACGGCGCATCGAACAGCCAGTGGCCGGGGATGATGCCTATCAGGGTCAGCGGGATCGGCGCCATGATGATGCCGGGCAGGCGGAAGTTGCCGAACTCCCAGACGACCAGCATGTAGATGAGGATCAAGGCGGCGGCAAAGGCGATGCCCATGTCGCGGAAGGTCTCATAGGTGACCGTCCATTCGCCGCTCCACTCGAAACCGCTTTCGAAGCCAGTCTCCGGCGGGCCGATGTAATGGGACTGCGGCGTCACACCGTCGGGAGCCTTGTAGTCCGCCAACAGGTCCTCGATGGCCAGCATGCCGTAGATCGGAGCACCGAGGCGGCCGGTGACCTCGCCGGTAACGAACTCGACCGGTCGCAGGTCCTTATGGAACAGGATCGGGTCCTTGGTGATCCGCTTGAAACGGCCCAGTTCGGCCAGCGGCACCAGGCCGCCCGTCGCCGTCGGCACCGGCAGTTCACCTAGCCTGGCGAACTGCGAGCGGATGGCCATCGGCAACTGGATGACGATGAACCGGGGCTCCAGCGTCGTGCCGACCTTGACGTCGCCGACCTTGAAGCCGCCCATGGCCATCTCAAGCTGGGTGTTGATATCCTCGACCGAGACGCCGCGCCTGACGGCCTTCTCACGATCGACGACGAATTCCCAGACCGGATAGGGCGCCTGCATCAAATTGTCGACGTCGACGACGTTTTCCGCTTTCTCGAACATGCGGGTCATGTCGGCGGCGACCTGACGCCGGGTGCGGTCATCGGGTCCGTAGATCTCGGCAACCACCGTCTGCAGCACCGGCGGGCCCGGCGGCATTTCGACGACTTGGATGCGCGCGCCCAGCTTGTTGGCGATTGGCGTCAGCACGCTGCGTGCGGCATCGGCGATTTCGTGGCTCGAGCGCTCGCGGTCGTTCTTGTGCAGGAGCTGTACCTGGATGTCGCCCTGCCACGGATCGCGCCTCAGGTAGTAGTGGCGCACAAGTCCGTTGAAGTTGAAGGGTGAGGCCGTGCCGACGTAACTCTGGACGGCGGTCACCTCCGGAATCTCCAACAGTTTCTCGGCCAGTTGCTCGGCGACGTTGGCCGTGTCCGGCAGTGCGACACCATCGGGCATGTTGATGACGACGTTGAACTCGGGCTTGTTGTCGAGCGGCAGCATCTTCACGGACACCGCCGTCGTATAGAACATGGCGAAACAGGCGAACAGAACGCTGTACATGGTCAATCGGAACAGCTTGCTCTTGGCGGGGCTTTGGATCAGCGGCACCAGGATGCGGCGGAACCAACCCTCGAGGCGTTCGCTCTGGCGGTGCTCCTTGTCCTGGGCCTTCTGCATGGCGTCCAGCGACGGCCGGATGCGCATGGCCAGCCACGGCGTAAAGATGAACGCGGCGAACAACGAAAACAGCATGGCCACGGAGCCCAACACCGGGATCGGGCGCATGTAGGGGCCCATCATACCGCTGACGAAACCCATGGGCAGAAGGGCTGCGATGACGGTGAAGGTGGCGAGAATGGTCGGGTTGCCGACCTCGCGCACGGCGTCGACGGAAGTTTCCGTGTCGATTCCGCCCTTCATTAGCCATCGCCGGTATATGTTCTCGATGACGACGATGGCGTCGTCGACCAGGATTCCGATGGAGAAGATCAATGCGAACAGGCTGACCCGGTCGATGGTGTAGCCGAGAATCCAGGCCGAAAACACGGTCGTCAGGATGACCACCGGGATGACGATGAGCACCACCATGGCCGCCCGGAAACCGAGGAAGAACCAGACCAGCAGGGTCACCGCGCCGGTCGCCACGAACAGCTTGAACAAGAGCTCGTTGACCTTGTCGTTGGCCGTCTCGCCGTAGTTCCGCGTGATCGCCACATGGATGTTGTCGGGAATGACCCGGCCCTTCAGGCGTTCGACTTGGTCGAGCACGTCCTGGGCGACGGTGACGCCGTTGGTCCCGGGTTTCTTGGCGATGGCTATGGCCACCGCCGGCGCGCCCTTGGGCACGCTCGGGCCCTCGCCATAAGCCGGTCCGGTGAAATAGCGGACCATGGACCGGGTTTCGGCCGGGCCGTCGGAAACCAGGGCGACGTCGCGCACGTAAACGGGGCTGCCCTCACGTACGCCAATGATCAAACGCTTGACGTCCTCGGCGCTTTTCAGGAAGGCGCCGGAGTGCAGAGTAAAACTGCCTTCCGACGATTCCACGTATCCGATCTCGCGTTCGCTGTTCGCGGAACTGATGGTTTTCGCGAGCTGGCCGACGCTGACACGAAATCCGGAAAGCCGTTCCGGCAGGATCTCTACGCGAATCTGTTCCGAGCGGCCGCCGACGACGAAGCTTTGCGAGGTATTCCTGACCTCTTTCAGGCGTTGCAGCACGTCGAGCGCGACGAGGCGGAGAACGGCGTCGTCCATGTCCTCGGACCACAGGGTCAGGGTGACGACCGGCACGTCGTCGACGCCCTTTGGCTTGACCAAGGGTTCCGACACGCCGGGCGGTACCTTGTCCATGTTGGACATCAGCTTGTCGTAGAGCTTGACCAGGGAGGGCTCCATGTCCTCGCCGACGTCGAACTCGACGGTGACCATGCCGTTGCCGCGTTGCGAGGCGGAATAGACGTGTTTGACCCCGGGGATCTCGCTCATTATGCGTTCCAGCGGATCGACGGCAAGGCTGGCCACCTGTTCCGAGGAGGCGCCCGGGTACTGGAAGAAGATGTCGACCATGGGGACCGAGATCTGCGGGTCCTCCTGTCGCGGCGTAAAGGCGAGGCCAAGGACGCCGATGGCCAGGCTGGCGATCAACAGCAACGGCGACAGCGGCGAATGAATGAACGCCCGCGCCATGCGTCCAGCCAGCCCGAGATCGGCGTGTCCGGCTTCTTGCGGTTCGTTATCGGTCTGCTGAGGAGCGTCCGACATTGTATTCCCTGTCAGTCTTTGGTTCGTTCGTAAGTCAGTTGTTTAGCGTGCCGCCCGAGGCCATGCCGGCCGACGGGTTGACGATGACTTGCTCACCGCCCTTAAGTCCGGCGATGACGCTGGCCTTGCCGCCGCCGGCCGGTGCACCGAGACGGATCAGACGCAACGACGGCTTGCCGTCCTTCAGGATGAAGACGCCCGGCAGGCTGCCGCGCCAGATCAGGGCCTGGGACGGCACCACGACGAACTCGCGTTCGCCACCGCTGGCCTCCGGAATACGGACTTCGGCATACATGCCTGGGCCGCCGCGAACGCCGATCGGCAGGTCAAATTTGACGGTCACCGTATGGCGTCCGGCGTCGGCCACGGGATAGATGCGGGCCACGCGCGCCGTGATATCGGACGTATGAACGTCGAGACGGGCCGGGACGATCATGCCTTCGCGAAGCGCCGACGCGAGGCGCACCGGAACTTCCGCCTGGATGCGCAGGTACTTGGTATGGGCGAATTTCATGAGCGGCTGGCCCGGCTGCACGGTATCGCCGGCCTCGACCATCTTCGACAGGATGACTCCTTCGAAGGGCGCCGTCATGCGGGCGTCCTTAATCTTGGCATCGAGGGTCTCGACTTGGGCACGAGACGAAAGCAGGCGCGATTGCGCCTGATTGAGATGGCTGGCCTGGCTCGACAGGTCGGCATAGCGCTCGATCCACTGGTTCGACCCGGAAAGGCCGGTCATGTTGCCGAAACCACGCGAGAACATACGGTCGAACATCATCGGCATGGCCATGCCCGGCGAGCGATAGGCGTTGTTGACGCTGGGCGCCCACATTTCGCGGGAATACTGGACCCGGGCGTTCCTGAGGATCGATTCGGCGTGCATCATGTCGGCCATGGCGGCGCGGCGCTGGGCCTGCAGGCCATCGTCGTCGATGGTCAGCAGAAGGGCGCCGGCCTGGAAGGCGTCGCCCTCGCTGCCGGCAATGAACAGGACCTGACCCGGCACCTGGGCGGCCAGGGTCACTTCCTTATAGGGGATGACGGTTCCGCCGACGGTCGCCGTCGCCGCAACGCGTTCGGACTTGGCGATGACCGTCTGGTAGTCGGCCGCCTGGGCAGCCGCACCGGATAGCGCCAACCCAAGCACAATAAGCCAGGCTGGGAAGCGCATGAATCAAACCCTTCCCATTGCCGAAAAGCTTTTGATGAACGGTCCCGCCATGCGCGGGTCCTTGATCATGCCGGCGTAATCGCCAATCTTGAATTTCAGCTTGCCCGAGGTGTAGGCCATGCCGAGACCCATCAGGCCCGGCGGCTTTTTCAGCCAGCCTTCCCAATTCGCCTTGGTGGCGCGCAGATCCCAATCAAGATTTTGGCCGTCGAATGCGGCCCCCGCGATCGCCTTGCCGTTCTCGACGACGAGCACGCCCACGGGGTTGTCGTCGCCGTCGAAACCATATGCGATGGTCGAGTTGAACCCGATCTTCTCGAGTTCGCCAGCCAGTTCGCCGTCGGCGTTCCAGGCCTCCTGGAACTTCGCCATCCACTCTGCGGAAAAAAGATCAGCCATAGAACCTCTCCCAGTTAATCAGATCGTCCCAATATAGACAGCAAGGGTCGTGCCAATTACTAACGCATTGAAAACAAAAGATTCCCGTGTTGCGGAAAATGCAACAGTGCAACAGTCGAGTGAATTGTCTCGGGCATGAAATTCGAATCTACTGATTTGAATTCATTGGATTTTCGAACCAACACCAGGTATTGTCCCTGTTGCGCAACAGTCTGGAAGATGCAACAGGTCGCAACAGCTGGAAACAGGGTCCGGAAGCGGACTTCGATCGTACACCAATCGACCGGCGAGATCGATAAGGATCATACTCAATTATGCAGGGATTGAACGATTTTTACCCGCTCCTCGAAGCCATCGTTTCGTTCATGGACGAAGGCGTGATCATTGCCGACGAGAAGGGTGAGGTGCTTTACCAGAATCCTGCCGCCGGCGAAATGCTGGGCCTGGCCTCCAATACGCCAATCCAGTCCCTGGAAAGCATCGGCATCGGCGATCTGGGTACCATATCCGAGGCCGGCAAGACGACCGGATACAAACTCGACGACGGGTTCGTCCGTCTTGAGCGGCGGGTCAACGGTGAAGGACCGCCCCGGCACCTGGAATTCCATACCGGCGTCATCCAAACCCCTAGGAGCAAGAAACGCCTGCGCCTGGTCATCACCCACGACCGCACGGACACACGGAACCTGGAGGCCGTCCTCAACCGGCGAAGCGACGAACTGGTCACCAACGACCCGAGGATGCTCGACATCCTGACCAAGATCGACCAGGTCTCGGCAAGCAACGCCTCCGTCCTGCTGCAGGGCGAATCGGGGACCGGCAAAACCCACCTGGGGCGGATAATTCACCGTAAGAGCCTGCGTGCCAACGGCCCCTTCGTCGAGGTCAACTGCGCCGCCATCCCCGAACCGCTCATCGAATCGGAACTGTTCGGCCACGTCAAAGGCGCCTTCACCGGCGCCACCCAGGACCGCCAGGGTCGGTTCCAGGCGGCCGACAAGGGAACCCTGTTCCTCGACGAGGTCGGCGAGATCCCGCTTCATCTGCAGGCGAAACTGCTGCGCGCCGTTCAGGACCAGGAGTTCGAAATGGTCGGTTCCGACAAACCGATCCGCGTCGATGTGCGCATCATCAGCGCCAGCAACAAGAACCTGAAGGATATGGTCGACGCCAACGAGTTCCGCTCCGACCTGTTCTACCGGCTGGCCGTCATCCCGATGCTGATCCCGGCGCTCAGGAACCGGCCCGGCGACATCCCGCTGATGCTCAAGAAGTTCTGCTCGAACCTGATGGAGCGCGGCTATTCGGACGAGATCGAGTGTTCTCCCGGCGCCATGCGCCTGATGATGGATTACCCTTGGCCCGGCAACGTTCGTGAAATGGAAAACGCCGTCGAACACGCCATGGTCTGCGCCGTCAACAACGTCGTGCTGCCGGAGAGCCTGCCGCAGGATATTCGCGAATACACCGGGACGGTGATCGCCGAGCCGTTCCCAGCAAACCTGCCCAACCAACGCCAGAGCCGTGAGATCGAGGAGGCCCTCAAGGAAGCCGGTGGCAACCGTTCACAGGCGGCCCGCCTGCTCGGCATCGACCGGACGACGCTGTGGCGGCGCATGCAGCGTCTCGGGGTGGCTGGATAGACGCAGCAGGACTGACTCAGGAGGACGCCAATCTTGTAAGCGCTTAGGCCCTCGAATACCACCTAAGGTGTGAACGAGGAATCGCCATGCCCGGCTACTTATCAAAGGCCGTTTTCGTCATCTTTCTGGCGCTGCTCCCGCCGGTACCAGCTGCGGCGCATTCGGAACCGCCAACCCTGGTCATCGCCGGTCCCGGCATCAATTCCGATGGCGGAGTCCTTTTCTACCACGTCCAGCAGATGTTCGGCATGGCTGGCAAAGGCTATAAGCCGACCAGCGTCACCTTCGACGGCGATACCGCCCGTGTAAGAGGCGGCGCACCACTCGGCGCCAAACGCAACCATTATAGAGCGATCCGGGGAGCGGCGCGGCGGGTCGGCGAAATCGCCGCGGAGTCTCCGAAATCGATGTTGCGGTTGGACATGGATTTGCTCGGCTTCGCCGTGCTCGTTGATAAAGGTTCGGCCGGCATCGCCCATCGCCTGAGTGGACCAAGGCTTGGCAAGAAGCGTGGCGCCCTCCTCGACAAGCTCCGGACTCGATGGAACGAGGAGACCGAACGCGCGTCGGCGTTCATCGAAGAGGCGGCCCGCGAGTTCAAGAAGAAGCATCCCAACGGCAAGGTTGTCGTCGTTGGCCACAGCGCCTTCACCAATGCGGTCGATTTGACTCCCCTAGACGACCCTCGAACCGGAAAACCGTTGATCGACTTTCGGGTCTTGAGCTCGCCCATGGTCCGCAAGATGAAATACCAGGACGCCGTGCGGACCATGATCGTTACCCATGAGAGCGACCTCCCACCCGCCAACATGGGGAACATCCACAGCCCGCTGAGCACAACCGATCAGGATCTGACCTGGGCCGGCACCGTGCTTCACCTCAAAGGCAAGACCATTGATTGGATCGATGCCCATTCTCGGACCCAGCACTACAGGTCCGTTTTCGACATGGAGATCCGGACGATCGGCGGCAAACAAGATTTTCGCGGCACGCCGGCCGAGGTCATCCTGAAGAACAAGGACGCCGTGTTTCAGGGCAAGAAGAAGTCCTGATCAACACGCTGAAGTCGCTGGCACCGATCGAGTCCCGTGTCGGCGGCATCACCCTGACGAAACCGGCCGACCTGTCTTTGGACCCGGCGCCCATCGTCGACCTCGACATCGGAACCGTCAGCGACTGGCCGCAACTGAACTACGGCTCAAGGGGCATCATCGAATTGCCGCGCGACATCGAACCGGCAACGGCGGCGGCGGCCATGGCCTGTGTTTATCTGGACCGGCCGCCGGAACTATCTCTGTCGCCGGGAACCCTGCCAGACGGAGGGCAGGTAACCGGGGTCGACTATATCTGCCAGCATCTGGCCTGGACCCGGTTGGGTGACATGATGCGCGAGGCCGATCGGATCCTGGGCGCCCTGGCCCTCGGCGGACCAGACTCCCGACGCCTGGCAAACGCCCTGCCCGGCTTCCATCCGTTCGCCGAAATAGCGCTCGACCATGAAACCTTCTGGGACGGGACGCTTGGGCTTCGCGTCTGGGTGGTTCCCGCCAGATTACCACTGACCGCCGAAAGGTCGACGATGGCTGTCCGCCTGGAATTTTACCCGATCGACAAACAGCGTGAGTATTTCGACGACAATGCGGACGTCGGAATTTCCGGAAGCGCCGGCGATTTCATCGCCGCCCGGTTGACCGCCGACTACCATACCCTGGCCGCCGCTTACCCGGTTTTGGCTGACTTGACGCGCGCCGCCGAATTCGTCGGGGGGCTGATCTGGGCCAGACGCAACGGCATCGAACTGAGCGACCGGTCGCGGCGCTGGATGGAACGGCATTACCGGCGTGATCTCAACACCAACCTTTACACCAACCATACTCGCGACCTGAAACACATCGGTGGCCAAGTATTCGACGTCCTCCCGTTCGAAGAATTCGAAAGACCCGACCCGGCGACGATCCCGAAACCGTTGATCGTATTCAACCAATTCGGCGTCAGCCGGATGCTGTGGCCTGACGGTGGCACGAGCGTCGTCAAATATGCGCCGAACGGGCTCGTCGAGGGCGTCAAGAACCGCAACGGTGAGCGTGTTCACTTTCTTCGCGATGAGACCGGCCGGCTCGCTGCCATCACCGAGGCCTCGGGGCAAGGCATCAGTATCCTTTGGGACCGAGAACTGGCGGCCGCCGTCTTTTGGGCGGATATCGACGCCAAACGCCTCCAGTTCACGGTTGGCGGCGAGGCCCGTTTGATGCCGGTCGCCGACCCCAGAACCCTCGTCCGGGAGTGGCTGGGCACTTGGATTAATGCCGAGATCGAGGGCGGCGATGGGCGTTTTAACCGGCAACGGCTGAAGTCCCTGGGAACGACTTTATCCTGGATCCGATGGTCCTACGATTGGTGGCAATTGGCGTTGACGGTTCTTGCTGCTGCCCTATTCGCCATTCTGCTCCATTACCGGACCCAGGGCTCGATGGCGTTCCTGCGCCAGTCATCAGCTCTTGCCGCCACCGTTCTTCATGTCATGTGCCTAACCCTCATCCTTGTCGCGCTCGAGGTCTTCGCGTGGGGCGCATATTCCTTGCAGCCGTTGACATTTGAACAAATCGTCTTGGTTTGGACGGTAATGGGCATCGTCACCTTGTGGGTGTTCAAGCCTCGGAAGACGTGGCTGGGGAGCGTCGCCGGGAGCATCGTCGCCGGCGGCGTGGTCTTCGCGATGGCGTTCGAAAATCTCCCGGAGGGCGGTTTCGAACAGTTCTTTCTCGATGACCTTCATGCCATCGGTGCCGCCTTCATGGTCAGCGCATTCAATTTCCACTGCCTTCGCGACTCGGTGACGCCGCGATTGTCGTCGGCGGTCCTCGCCATCGCTGTCACGTTTTTGCTGTTTGCCCTTCCCAAGGGGCAGCAACTCTTTTCCGCTTGGTCGCCCTTATCGGTGCCACTAGCACCGGTGGCAACGGTCGGCGAAACGACTCAAGCAGCGGCCATATCGTTGGTTCAACTCCTCAATGCCAGCGCACCCGTTGGCGCGCACCATCCTCAGTTGGGCCTATTGCCGGTCGCTCTGGTACTGGCCCTGACCGCGTTCTTTCTGGAACGTCGGATGGCATCCCGGCAGCGGGTTGCGGAGGTACCGTCCGCGCCGCGTCCGTCTGTGACCGGCACCACCGATACATCGCCGGTTCTGGTGTCTCACCCCCCCGTTTACGACGAATCATTTTGTTGGTTTTGCAAGACGCGCCCCGCCGGCGGCGAAGGCCCGGATTTCATTGCCTGGGTCCACGCCCCAGCCGACTATCAGGGGGGCAGTCGAACGACGATCTGGGACGAACGACCGATTTCCGTGCCGCGCTGCGACGTCTGCCGCGACCGCCATGACCGCTTCCGCCGGACCGTCAAAATCGTGCAGGTATTGAGTTGGATCGCGGTGGCGGGGGTTTTGGTTGTTTTCGTGATCCAGAAGTTCCCGTTGCTGCAATTCGTGTTGCTGGCGCTCGGCGTCGTCGTCATTGCCTTCCTGATCCGGCTGGGCCTTCTTGCATTCGATCAGGTGCGCGGCACCGAACCGGAATCGGCCGCCGCCAAGTTCAGTCGGGTGAAGGATATCCTCGATCGCGGCGCCCGCTATGGCCCGGCACCGAGGGAATGGCGGCGTGAAAGACGTTCAAGCCGCCATCAGGCGGCGTTCCATCATCCGGCGCACGATGGGGCGCAGGATCAGCAGCATGGCCATGGCCAACTTGCCGCCGGGCACGACGATGGTGTTGCGCCTCGACATCCAGGAACCGTCGAGGTTGCGGAGCAGGCAGGGGAAGTCGACATCGAAGTCTTCCGGCTTGCGGAAGCGGATGACGACGACGCTCTCGTCGACCGTCGGCACATCGCGGGCGATGATCGGATCCGACGTGTCGACCACGGGGACGCGCTGGAAGTTGATATCGGCGCGGCGGAACTGTGGCAGGATGTAGTGGACGTAGTCCGGCATGCGCCGGAGGATGGTCTCGACCACCGCTTCCTCGGAATAGCCGCGCAGGTTGGTGTCGCGGTTGATCTTCTGGATCCATTCCAGGTTGATCACCGGAACGACCCCGATCTTCAGATCGACGTGCGAGGCGAGGTCGGCGTTCGGCGCCATGGCCCAGCCGTGCAGGCCCTCGTAGACCATCATGTCGGACCCGGCCGGCAGGTCCTCCCAAGGCGTGAATTCGCCGGGTCCCAGGTTCTGCTCCTCAAAGGCTTCCGCCTCTTCCCAGTTGTGGATATAGAAACGGCGCTGGCCGGTTCCGGTCTCACCGTACTGCCGGTAGAGCGATTCTTGTTTGTCGAACAGGTTGGCCGCCGGCTGGAAGTGGGAGAAGGTGTCGCAGCCCTCCGCCGCTTCACGCTCGAGCATCTCGTTCATCGCCTTGCGGTCGTAGCGGTGGAAACCGTCGCCTTGCACGTAGGCCGCGTTCAAGCCCTCAATCCGGCACAACTCGTTGAACGTCTCGCGTACCGTCTTGCGGTTGGCGCCCGACGAACCGGTTACGGCGATGATGGGGTGTTTTTTCGACATGGGATTTTCCGGCCGTCCGTGCTCAAGCCGCGGTGGCGCGGGTCAACTGGCGTTTCTCCTCGATGATGTTGCGCATGATCGGCGTCAACACCAGTTCCATGGCGAGGCCCATCTTGCCGCCGGGCACGACGATGGTGTTGCGCCTCGACATCCAGGAGCCGTGCAGCATCTGCAAAAGGAAGGAGAAGTCGACCTCGAACAGTTCCGGATCGCGAAAGCGGATGACGACGAGGCTCTCGTCCGGCGTCGGAATGTCGCGGGCGATGATCGGATCCGAGGTGTCGACAATGGGCACGCGTTGGAAGTTGATGTCCGTATATTGGAACTGTGGGATGATGTAGTGCACGTAGTCGTACATGCGCCGCAGGATGGTATCCATCACCGCTTCCTCGGAGTAACCCCGCGTCTGCGTGTCGCGGTGGATCTTCTGAATCCATTCCAGGTTGATCACCGGCACCACGCCGATCTTCAGGTCGACATAGCGCGCCATGTTGACGCTCTCATCGACGACGCATCCGTGCAGACCCTCGTAGAAGAGGATGTCGGTGTCCCTGTCGAAGGGCTGCCACGGCGTGAACTCGCCCGGGCCCAGGCCTTCGAAGGCTTCCGCCTCCTCGTGATTGTGTAGATAGAGGCGCCACTTCCCGCTGCCGGTCTCGCCGTATTGACGGAGGGTCTCTTCCAGGTCCTCGAACAGATTGGCTTCGGGGCCGAAGTGCGAGAAGTTGGTGCAGCCCTCCTGCTCCTCGAAACGCTTCATGGCCTCTTTCATTTCGGCCCGGTTGAAGCGGTGATAGCTGTCGCCTTCGATGACGGTCGGCTTCACGCCTTCACGGCGGAACATGTGCTCGAAGGCCACCTTGACCGTACTCGTACCGGCGCCCGATGATCCGGTTACGGCGATGATGGGATGTTTTTTCGACATGTCACGCCCTCGCCATTGTGTGCCGAGGACCGTGATGTCCGTCAGCCGGGAATGTCCGAGTCAGTGTAACTTTCTGCCGGCCCATGCCGGTGAAGCGGGAGAAAGGATCCATTTCTTTATCGTCTCTTCTTTGTCTCGAATCCACGGTGAAGCTCTCACACCGGCCACGGAATGCCGTACTCTTCCGGCGTTTTCCGTGCAGGGATGGCCGATGCGGGACCGACAATTACAAAATCGTGAATGTGATAGAACACCTCCCGGTGTGGGTACCAGCAGAATTCCGAGTGGGGGCGTCGCTACCCGTTCGGGCAGGTATCGGTCAGAGTGCGCCTTCTATTGGCTCCCGTCGATGGCCGCACGGATCGCTTTCGTGCAGTCCGTCGTCGAACCCTGCCCGCCCAGGTCCGGTGTCACTCAGCGGCCCTCGGCGAGGACCGCCTCGGTCGCCGAGCGTACCCGCCCGGCGGCGGCTGTCAGGCATGGGTCGGTATGACGATCGCCGAGCCACTCTAGTCATCTGGAACTGAAGTTCAATTCATAATAAGGTTTTCTCTCGAGACGGATCATCGAGGGGGGGTGTCATGACGCCTACCAGGGGCCGGCAAGCGCCGGTCGTTGAATTGAGCGAAGAAGAGCGGAGATTTTTGCAAGGCCAGGTTCGGCGTCACCGTGTTGCGCGTTCAATGTCGGAGCGTTGCCGTATCATTCTAAGATGTGCTGATGGGCTGACGAGCAAGGCGGTTGCGGCGGAGGTTGGGGTTCATGAACACACGGTCG
>Ga0209144_1000033_pt1 | contig 26636 bp, 26 predicted proteins | sample WorMettrBAHAMAS1_FD_187392 | JGI IMG/M metagenome (GOLD analysis project Ga0209144, IMG submission 187392) | Marine gutless worms symbiont microbial communities from Max Planck institute for Marine Microbiology, Germany - Inanidrilus... | ecosystem: Host-associated > Annelida > Digestive system...
ACTGAGCTGCGCGTAGCGTTCGTCAAGATCGAAAAACCCAAGTTGACCCTTCATTCCTCTCTCCCATGGCCATTTCCCTCAATGAATCAGAAACCGGCGACAAAGGGGAGGTTTTTCGAGATGTCCAATCGGCGATATCGCGTTCCAGGGCGCTGTCGTCGTAAACGTCGCGATGGACGACGATGTCCTGGGGTAGCCTGAGAGAAACGTTGCCCTCGGCCGCCGGCCAGCCGACGGTCAGGCCGGCGATGGGGAAAATCCCGTGCGGCAACTTGAGAATCCGGGTGAGGTCGTCGATGCGGTTGCGCACATAGCTGATCGGGCAGGTGCCGAGCCCGAGGCTCTCGGCGGCGACGACGAGAGCCTGCATGGTCAGCGCCGCGTCGATGGTCGCGTTCATGAAGGTATCTGCGTTGTCGTTGCGGTATTCGTAGCCGCGCATTTCGGCCAGGCGCCGAATGCGGCGGACGTCCCCGAGGAAGACCAGGATCAATGGTGCGTCGGCGATCCAGGGCATGGTCGGGACCAGGGATGCAATCTCGCCCCGTTTGGTCTCATCCGTTGTCGCGATAATGGAAGGGGCTGCTGAAGGTTCGATTTGGTCGGCGCCGATTGGGCGCAGCTTAGGAGCAGCCGGATCAAATCCTCGGCGAGGCCTTCCGGCTTGAACCGGCGACAGGACCGGTGCCCGAGCAGGGTGCGGACGGTCTCTGAAGCCCCCTCTTCCACCTCGACTGGCAGGCCGTACCGCGCCTCGGCCAGTTCGCGAACACTTGTCATCGCACCCTCCCTTTATCCCGTTGCCGGCCGCATCGCGTCGAACGTGGCCGCAAAGGCGGTTGGCGTGCGACGGTGATTAGATCGTGTCGCCGAGAACCCGGTCCGGCGGATTGTGGCCGTCGACGAAGGTCTTAATGTTGACGAGCACCTTCTCGCCCATGTCGACACGGCCCTCGACGGTGGCCGATCCCATGTGCGGCAGCAGGACCACGTTGTCCATGGCCAAGAGCTTCGGGTTGACCGCCGGTTCGTTTTCGAAGACGTCGAGGCCGGCGCCGGCAATCTCGCCGGCCGCCAACATCCGGGTCAGGGCGTTTTCGTCGATGACCTCGCCACGCGACGTATTGATGACGATGGCGTGCGGTTGCAGAAGCTTGAGACGCCGGGCCGACAGCAGGTGGTAGGTGGCCGGCGTGTGCGGACAGTTGACGGAAACGAAATCGACGCGGGCCAGCATCTGATCCAGGCTCTCCCAATAGGTCGCTTCCAGTTCCTCTTCAATCTCCTCGTGAACGCGGTGGCGATTGTGGTAGTGGATGGAAAGGCCGAACCCCTTGGCGCGCCGGGCCACGGCCTGCCCGATGCGGCCCATGCCGATGATGCCCAGACGTTTGCCGTAGATGCGGTGGCCGAGCATCCAGGTCGGTGACCAACCGGCCCAATCTTCGGTGCGAAGGACGCGCACACCCTCGGCCAGGCGCCTTGGAACCGACAGCAGCAGCGCCATGGTCATATCCGCGGTGTCCTCGGTGAGGACGTCAGGCGTATTGGTGACGGTGATGCCGCGCTGGCGCGCCGTCGCCAGATCGATGTGATCGACGCCGGTCCCGTAATTGGCGATCAGACGCAAATCCGGTCCGGCTTGCGACAGGATCGACGAATCGATGCGGTCGGTAACGGTCGGCACCAGAATATCGACCGACTTCACCGCCTCGATGAGGTCGCTTTTCGACGGCGGCGTATCATCCAGATTGAGCCGGACGTCGAACAGTTCCATCATGCGCGTTTCAATGGCGTCCGGGAGTTTCCGGGTGACGACCACGCTCGGTTTTTTGTGGACCATGGGTCCTCCTCGACTGAAGGCATCCAGCCCTCAGGCCATAGCAACAGGGCCCGGTGATGTCCAGCGTGCTTTGCCCTCCGGCCGGCCGAAGCCGCCGAGACCGCCTCTTGCCGGGGCCCGGTGTAAAGCCTAATAATGCGAAACCGATTCAATCCAATCGCGGAACGATCGCCGACACGCCATGCTCGCCCCCGGAAAGGTCATCTCCTTCCTCCTGTTGATTGCGGTGGCGTCCATCGGCGCCCCGCATCCCGTGTCCGCCCAATTGAAGGGAACCGGCCTACCACTGCCCCGCTTCGTCAGCCTGCGCGCCGACGAAGTCAACATGCGGGCGGGACCGGGCGTGCAATATCCGGTTGAGTGGGTCTATCACCGCCAGTACCTGCCGGTCGAGGTCATCGCCGAATACGGCACCTGGCGCAAGGTCCGTGACTGGCAGGGGACACAGGGCTGGATCCATCAGAGCATGCTGGCCGGACGGCGCTCGCTGGTCGTTACCGGCGCGGTACGCACGGTCCGGCGCGAGGCCAGTTCCGACAGCGCGGCGGCGGCCAAGGCGGAGCCGGGCTCGGTCGGCCGGGTGCTCCGATGCTCATCTGAATCCTCCTGGTGCAAGGTCGAGATCGGCGGCCACGAGGGCTGGCTTAGGCGCGTCGATTTCTGGGGGACTTATCGGCGGGAAGCGGTCGAGTAACCGCTCACCGACCGACGACAATCGACCAAGGACGGTCAGTCCGAAAAATCGCCCGACAGGGCTTCACGGACCTCGGGAGAAAGGATGGCCATGTGCCCGTAGGCGGTATGTCCGATCCCGACCGTGATCCGCACATCCGGATCGCGGAACCGGGCGACTTGTTCCGCCGTGAACGGGAAGTGCAGGAACTGGATCGACGAGGCCTTGCCGGCGGCGTTGGTCCGCTCCACGTCTTCCTCCGGCACCGCGGTGATGACCTCGTCACCGAGGGAAATCTCGATCGTATGTTCGACGCCGCCAAGACCGGCCAGCACATGCGCCCGGCGCTCCGGGTCGTCGATCTCGAACATCAGGGTGGCGACCAGTTCCGAGCCGTTGGGGATCAGCGGATTATAGGCCCTGAGCTCGTCCTCGATCTGTTCGTCGCCGCCTTTTTCGATCCACAGCATCTCGTGGATTTGGTGCCACATGGTGTCGTAGTTCTCGGAGTAGATGGTGGCATCCGGGCCGATGGCCAGGCGGCGGTTCTTTTTGATCGCCGTAATGCGCTTGCGGCTTTCCATGCGGCGCTGGCCATACTCCTCCATGGACAGGATGTCTTCGCGGGTGATTTCGGTTCGGTTGCTCATGTCATTTTCTCCGCCGGGCGGGTTCACGGATGCCGTCAAAGCCCGTAGGCCTGGGCAAGCAGCTGGATCGGATGCTGGTGGGCGCTGGTTTGGCCGGTGTCGGCTTCCTGGCGCTCCATGCCCTGAAGGATATGGTCCCGGGCCAAGGGACATTCGGAAACCACATGGGTCGAGCCGGCCTCCTTGGCTTGGCGGGCGACGGGGCGGCCGACCTTGATGCCGACCTCGAAGTTGTCCTTCATGACACCCCAGGAGCCGCCGTGGCCGGAACAGCGTTCGATGACCTTGATTTCGGTATCCGGGATCTGCTTCAGCATCTCGGCGCCCTTCTGGCCCATGTTCTGGGCCCGGGCGTGGCAAGCGATGTGGATGGTGACGCCACCGTCGAGCGGGCTCAAACCCTCGGCCAGCCCCTCCTTTGCGGCCATCGACATCACGTATTCGGTGATATCGAACGTCGCTTCGGAGAGGGTTTTGACATCGGCGTTGTCGGGCACGATCAGGGGCCACTCGAACTTCATCATCAGGGCGCAGGACGGCACCGTGGCGACGACGTCATAGCCTTTTTCGATCCACGGTTTGAGCGCGGCGGCGACCTCAGCGGCGCTTTCGGCGACACGCGCCAGATCACCGTGCTCCAGCTGCGGCATGCCGCAACAGGCCGGATAGACCACCTCCGTCTCGACACCGTTCTTGGCCAGGACGGCGCGTGCTGCGTGACCGATGGCGGCATTGTTGTACTCGGCGAAACAGGTCGCGTAGAGCACGACCTTGCGGCCGAAGCCGGGCGCCTTTTCGTTGATCGCCGGCGGTGACTTCGCCGTCGCCTTGGTGAAGGGCGTTCCCTCGAAACGGGGTAGCGCCGCGTCGCGGTGAACGCCCAGCATGCTCTCCATGGCCGGGCGGGTCATGGTGTTCCCGCATTTCGACGTCCAGTTGGTGATCCCGGAAAATCCGCACCCCAACCGCCCGTTGCGGTCGGTTTCCGTCAACTGACGTTCGGCCCAACCGATGTCGCCCTTTTTGAGTTGCACCGCCCGGGCGCGAACCATCAGGTGCGGAAAATCGAGGTTAAAGTCGTGCGGCGGCACGTAGGGACATTTGGTCAGAAAACACATGTCACAGAGCGTACAGGCGTCGATGACCGGTTTGAAATCGGCGCTGGAAACGGTATCCAGCTCTCCAGATTCGGATTCGTCGATCAGGTCGAACAGCCTCGGGAAACTGTCACAGAGGTTGAAGCAGCGCCGGCAACCGTGACAGATGTCGAAGACGCGCCGGAGTTCGGCGTCCAGTTTGTCTTCGTCGTAGAAGTCCGCTTCCTTCCACGCGATCGGATGGCGCGTCGGCGCCTCGAGACTACCTTCTCTCATGGCCTGTTCCTTTGCTTGTCAGCCGACGCTCCAGCCGCCGGGACGGGTCTCAGCGGACCCTTTCACCCGAATGAAAACGGGGGAGCCGAGACCGGCCCCCCGTTCATCAACGGTCGAGGCCGTTATCAGTCCATGGTGTCGAGCGCTTTCTGGAAACGCCCGGCATGGGATTTTTCGGCCTTGGCAAGGGTCTCGAACCAGTCCGCGATCTCGTCGAAACCTTCGTCGCGGGCGGTCTTGGCCATGCCCGGATACATGTCGGTGTACTCGTGGGTTTCACCGGCGATGGAGGCTTTCAGATTGTCGCCGGTGCCGCCGATGGGCTCGCCGGTCGCCGGGTCGCCGGTCTCCTCGAGGAACTCGAGATGACCGTGGGCGTGGCCGGTCTCACCTTCCGCGGTGGAGCGGAAGACGGCAGCGACGTCGTTGTAGCCTTCGATATCGGCCTTTTGGGCGAAATAAAGGTAGCGGCGGTTGGCCTGCGATTCGCCGGCGAAGGCGTCCTTGAGGTTTTGTTCGGTCTTGCTGTCTTTGAGTGCTGGCATGTCCGTTCTCCCTGGCTGGGTTTCGCGTGAAATCTTTTAAATATTACGGGTGTCGCGGCGGAGTGTCGCAACGGATGTCGAAGCCGCAGGCGGCCACGTTCGAAATATGATCGAACGAATCGGAGAAGTCAAGCATTTTTCAACTATTATAAAAAATGCCTTAACTTATTGAATTTAAACGATTAACCGGCTCGAATTACAACGTCGACGCTTTTGATTTCCGTGCCGTCGGGAGCGGAGGGAAGCGACGTCACGACGATCTCGTCGGCCGGGATGTCTTCCAGCCGGTTCGACTTTTCGAAAAAGAAATGATGATGCTCGCTGGTATTGGTGTCGAAATAACAGCGCTGCGAATCGACGACGATCTCGCGGAGCAGGTCGGCTTCCGTGAACTGATGGAGCGTATTGTAAACGGTGGCCAGGGACACCCGGATGTTGGCCGTCTTGGCTTCCGCGTGCAGCAACTCGGCGGTCACGTGCCGGTCGCCATCATCGAACAATAGTTTGGCAAGTGCGATCCGTTGGCGCGTCGGACGCAACCCGCAGGCGCGCAGCCTGGCGATCACGTTGCTATAGGTTCGGTTCGTTTCCATTTGCAGCATATGGGGATCCGTCTACCAAATACCAACTCGTTTCATCAATTCGGGTGAGGCACACCATAAACCATAATTCGAGTAAGGAAAAGTTCCGTTCTGGCGGCGCCAGTTCAGTCGGTCTCGGGCTCGTCCGCGCCCGGGACCGGCATGCCGATGGCATTGTAGCCGCCGTCGACATGGTGGACCTCGCCGGTCACGCTCAAGGACAGGTCCGAAAGCAGGTAGAGGGCGGCACCGCCGATGTCGTCGAGATCCAGGGTCCGGTTCAATGGTGCCGTCCGCTGACAGTACCTGAGGATGTCCCGGGCTCCGCCGATGGCGCTCCCCGCGAGCGTCCGCATGGGCCCCGCCGAGATCGCATTGACCCGGATGTCCGAAGGTCCGAGATCGGCGGCTAGGTAGCGGATGCTGGCCTCGAGGGCGGCTTTCGCAACACCCATCACATTGTAATTGGGAAAGACCTTCTCGGCGCCGGTGAAACTGAGCGAAACCATGCTCCCACCATCCGTCATCAAAGGCGCCGCGCGGCGCGCAACGGAGGTGAAGGAATAGCACGAAACATCCAGGGTCTTCAGGAAGTTCTCGCGGGTCGTATCGACATAACGGCCCTTCAGTTCCTCCTTGTCGGAGTAGGCGATCGCATGGACGACGAAATCCAACGACGGCCAGCGGTCGGCAATTTCATCGAATACAGCATCGACACTGGCCTCGTCTTCGACATCACATTGAACGAGGATGTTTGAGCCGACCGATTCGGCCAAGGGGCGGACCCTCTTGGCGATGGCCTCTCCCTGATAAGTGAACGCCAATTCCGCACCATGGCGGCTCAGTTGATTGGCGATGCCCCAGGCGATCGAACGATTATTGGCGACTCCCATGACGACGCCGCGCTTGCCCGCCATCAGCGGGCCGGGCGCGGCCAGTGGTTCCGTCTCGCGGTCCAATTCTTGAGGTTCCGACACGCGTATGTCTCCCGATACCGATTGGGTTTTGCGGTCTTATTGCTCGTAGCGGCTGAACGCCAGCGAAGCGTTGGTTCCCCCGAAGCCGAAGCTGTTCGAGAGAACGCATTTGAGGCCGGCGTTGTCGACCCGCTCGGTGACGATATTGGCATCACCAACTTCCGGGTCGAGGTTCTCGACATTGGCCGACGCGGCGACAAAATCATTGTCGAGCATGATCAACGAGTAGATCGCCTCATGAACGCCGGTGGCACCCTGCGAATGGCCGGTCAGGGATTTGGTCGAAGAGATCATTGGCCGGTGCGCGCCGAACACCTCGCGGATGGAATTGATTTCGACCATATCGCCGGCCGGCGTCGACGTGCCGTGGGCGTTGATGTAGTCGACGGCCGTATTGCCGAGCCCCTGCATGGCCATGCGCATGCAACGCATACCGCCCTCGCCGGAAGGTGCCACCATGTCAACGCCGTCGGAGGTGGCGCCGTAGCCGACGACCTCGGCATAGATCTTGGCGCCGCGCACTTTCGCCCGTTCCATGTCCTCGAGGACGACGACGCCGGCGCCGCCGGCGATGACGAAACCGTCGCGATCGGCGTCGAAAGGCCTCGATGCCCGTTCCGGCGTGTCATTGAATTTGGACGACAAAGCGCCCATGGCGTCGAACAGCACGGTCAACGTCCAATCGACCTCCTCGCCGCCGCCGGCGAAGACCACGTCCTGCTTGTTCCACTGGATCAGTTCGGCGGCGTTTCCGATGCAGTGCGCGCTGGTCGCGCAGGCCGACGAAATGGAATAGCTGAGCCCGCGCATGTGGAGGGCTGTCGCCATATTGGCGGAGTTCGTCGAACACATGGATTTCGGCACGGCATAGGGCCCGATGCGTTTGGCGCCCCTGTTGCGCGCCGTATCGGCGGCACCGACCAAGGCGGAGGTCGACGGCCCCCCCGATCCCATGACCAGGCCGGTCCGCTCGTCCGTTACGTCATCATCGCCGAGGCCGGCGTCCTCGATGGCCTCGCGCATGGCGACATAGTTATAGGCGGCCCCGTCACCCATGAAGCGGCGCACCTTACGGTCGATCAGATCGTCCATGTCGATTTGGGGCTTGCCGTGGACGTGGGAGCGAAATCCCCGTTCGGCGTAGTCCTCGCAAAAGACGATCCCGGACCGACCGTCGCGCAGGCTATCGGTAACCTCCGCCACATTGTTGCCGATGGGCGATACGATTCCCAATCCGGTTACGGCTACTCGTCTCATGGGTGCCTCACCACCATTAATCCTCGCTCGTAAACAGCGTTACGCGCAATCCTTCCGTCTCATAAGCCGTTTTTCCGTCCACCTTCATGACGCCGTCGGCTATCCCTAAGGTGATCTGGCGGCTCATGATCCTTTTGATGTCGATATGATAACTTACCAGCTTGGCGTCGGGTTGCACCTGTTCGGAAAACCCGACCTTGCCGACGCCCAAGGCGCGGCCGCGTCCGGGCGCCCCCGTCCAGCCCAGGTAAAACCCGAGCAACTGCCACAGGCCATCGAGCCCGAGGCATCCGGGCATCACCGGATCGCCGGGGAAATGGCATTCGAAAAACCAAAGATCGGGGCGGATGTCGAGTTCGGCCTCGATATGGCCCTTTCCGTAGGCGCCGCCGTCTTCGCTGACCGCTGCGATGCGATCGAACATGAGCATCGGCGGTAACGGCAATTGCGCATTTCCCGGCCCGAACAGTTCGCCGCGGGCACAGGCAAGCAATTCGTCACGTGTATAGCTCGAATTTTTGGTCACGGGCTGCCGTGCCCCTCCTCTCCATCCGGTCCGAACAGTCCGCCCAGAATTGGCGGCGTCGGTTACAGTTTGTATATCCTACCCGACCCCCGTCGACTAGAAGACTTTCCATGTAAAAAGAATAGGGGCCAGGTAAATCAAAAAGGGGCGCCGAACGGGCGCCCCTTCGATTAACCTTGCCCACTTAGTGGGAGGCGCGTTTCGACGCCCGTTCATCCGGCAATTCCTCGCCGGTTTCCTGGTCGACGACACGCATGGAAAGCTTGATCTTTCCGCGGTCGTCGATGCCGATCAGCTTGACCCGCACCTCATCGCCGACATTGACGATATCGGTGGTTTTGCCGACCCGGTGCTGCGCCAGCTCGGAAATGTGAACCAAGCCGTCTTTACTGCCCATGAAGTTGACGAAGGCGCCGAAGTCGACCGTCTTGACGACCTTGCCCTTGTAGAGCTTGCCGACCTCCGGCTCCGCTGTCAGGCCCTCGATCCAGTCGATCGCTGCCTGTGCTGCCGTCTCGTCAACGCCGGCCACCTTCACCGTGCCGTCGTCTTCGATATCGATCTTGGCGCCGGTGGTCTCGCAGATCTCGCGGATCATCTTGCCGCCCGGGCCGATGACGTCACGGATCTTGTCGCGGTTGATGTTGATCACGGTGATCCGGGGGGCGTTGGCACTGACCCCTTCGCGGGCATTGGAGATCGCCTTCGACATTTCGTCGAGGATGTGCAGCCGACCGCCGCGCGCCTGCTCGAGCGCGACCTTCATGATCTCCGCCGTGATCGAGGTGATCTTGATGTCCATCTGCAGCGACGTTACGCCTTCCGACGTGCCGGCGACCTTGAAGTCCATGTCGCCCAGGTGGTCCTCGTCCCCGAGGATGTCGGACAGGACGGCGAAGTCGTCGCCTTCCTTGATCAGGCCCATGGCGATGCCGGCAACCGGCCTCGGCAGGGGCACGCCCGAATCCATCAGGGCCAGCGATGCCCCACAAACGCTCGCCATACTGGATGAGCCGTTGGATTCGGTGATTTCGGAAACGACGCGAACCGTATAGGGGAAGTCGGTCTTCGACGGCATCAGCGGATGGATGGCCCGCCAAGCCAGCTTGCCATGGCCGATTTCGCGCCTTCCGGTGAACCCGAAACGCCCGGCTTCGCCGACCGAATAGGGCGGGAAGTTGTAATGCAGCATGAAGTGTTCGCGGTAATCCTCGGCGAGGCCGTCGATGATCTGTTCGTCCTGGCCGGTGCCGAGCGTGGCGACGACCAGCGCCTGGGTTTCACCGCGGGTGAACAACGCCGAACCGTGGGAGCGCGGCAGGACCCCGACCTCGACGGCGATCGGGCGAACGGTTTCCGTGTCGCGGCCGTCGATGCGCTTGCCGGTCTTCAGGATATCCTGGCGGACGATGTCCGATTCCAGGCCCTTGAGGACTTCCGGCAGAACCTGGCCGACGAATTCCTTATCGAGGGAATCGTCTTCGGCCAATTCTTCGGTGACCCGTTTCTTGACGGCCCCGACCTTGTCCTGACGTTCGAGCTTGATGATCTCGCCGTAAGCCTCGCGCAGGTCGCTTTCGGCCATGGTCTTGACCCGATCGGCAAGTTCGGCCTTGCCGGCCGGCGGTTCGGGAACGTCGAACGGTTCCTTGGCGCAGGCCTCGGCCAGATCGATGATGGCGTCAATGATCGGCTGGAAGGCCTCGTGCCCGAAGGTCACGGCGCCCAGCATGACTTCCTCGGAGAGCTCGCTGGCCTCCGATTCGACCATCAACACGCCGTCCTTGGTCCCGGCGACGACGAGATCAAGTTGGGTCGACGGCATTTCGTCGAGCTGCGGGTTGAGCACGTATTCACCGTCGATGTAGCCAACGCGGGCACCGCCGATGGGCCCCATGAACGGAAGGCCGGAGATGGTCAGCGCCGCCGAGGTTCCGATCATCGCCGGGATGTCTGGGTCGTTCTCCAGGTCGTGGGCCATGACCGTGCAAATGACCTGGGTTTCATTGCGGAACCCCTTGACGAACAAGGGCCGGATCGGCCGGTCGATGAGGCGCGACGTCAACGTCTCGCGGTCGCTCGGGCGGGTTTCACGTTTGAAAAAACCGCCGGGGATCTTTCCGGCGGCATAGGCTTTTTCCTGGTAGTGGACCGACAGCGGGAAAAAATCGAGGCGGGGGCGCGGTGACTTTTCACCGACCACCGTGCACAGCACTTTCGTTTCGCCATAGGTCACCAAGACGGCACCGTCGGCTTGGCGGGCAACCTTGCCCGTCTCCAGGGTCAGCTTGCGCCCGCCCCAGTCGATCTCTTTTCTGAATTCTTGGAACATGATTGATTTATCCTAGCTTCCTACGTCGGACCGGCACCCCATGTGCCGATCCTCCCGAAACCGCCCATCCATCAGGCCTGTTTCGGTCTTTTATCGTTTCTGGGTTTTCCGGACAGGTGTGTTCTCCGCCGTGGTTTCCGCGTGTCACGTCCAGCGGGAACACCAATGACGCCATCTAACGCCTCAGACCGAGTCTCTTGACGAGATCCTCGTAGCGTTTGGTTCCCTTGCGCTTAACATAGTCCAGCAGGCGTCGGCGCTGGCCGACCATCATCAGGAGGCCCCGCCGGGAATGAAAATCGGTCTTATGGGTCTTCAGATGTTCGGTGAGATTGGCGATCCTTTCACTCAGGATGGCCACTTGGACTTCCGGCGAACCGGTGTCGCCTTCTTTGGTCGCGAACTCCTTGACGAGTTCCTGTTTCCGCTCTGCGGTGATCGACATCGTTTACTCCAATCCATCTAAGTTCAAAACGCGAAGGGGTCGTATTTCCCCTCCTGCAATCCGGGCCAATGCCACCATCCTTCCCTCCGCCATAGCGCATACGACGTCGCCCTGGGCGATGTCCTTGAAAGGGGATCGGCTGGCAACCGGCAGAACGGGAACACCCTGTCCGTGCCGTAGCTTTCGGGCCTCTTCCTTGGTCAGGGCCAGCGCCGGGATGTCGTCCAGCGCGGTCTCAACCGGAAAAAAGGCCTCCGAATCGGGCGCACTATGCCCGAGCGACTCCAGATAATCCAGCGAAATCGCGTCGTCTTCCGTAAACCTGCCGACGGCCGTTCGGCGAAGCCCAGCAACGTGTCCGACCGTGCCCAAGGCCTCGGCCAAATCCCGGGCCAGGCTGCGGATATAGGTCCCTTTTCCGCAGACGGCCCTGAACTCGGCATGGTCCGAATCGGGAGAGCCGAGGTATTCGAGCGACTCGACCGTGACCGTCCGCGGCTCAAGTTCGATATCGACGTTGGCCCGGGCCAGATCGTAGGCGCGTTCGCCGTTGACCTTGATGGCCGAATACAACGGAGGAACCTGCTCGATATCGCCTGTGAATTGCGCAAGATTGGCGCGGATCTGATCTTCGTCGGGTCGGACATCGCTGGTTTCCGTAACCGCACCCTCACGGTCGTCGGTGCTCCGGACCTCGCCCCAGCACACCGTGAACCGGTAGGTCTTGGTGCTGTCCATGGCGTAAGAAACGGTTTTCGTCGCTTCGCCGAAGGCGACCGGCAGGACGCCGGTGGCCAGGGGGTCGAGGGTGCCGCCGTGCCCGGCCTTGGCCGCGTCCAGGGCACGCCGTGCCTTTCCGACGACGGCGCTCGACGACAGTCCGGCCGGTTTGTCGACGATGATCCAGCCGTGGATGGGACGGCCTTTTCGCTTACGCCCCATCGTCGGTCTCGTCGCCGTCCTTCACCAAATCCTGCAAGACACGGGGTTCGTGAAGCAGGGCGTCGATGCGGCCGGCCTCGTCGAACGAGGTGTCCCAAATGAACGACAGGCGCGGCACATACTTCAGGCGGACAGATTTGGCGATCCGCCGGCGCAGAAACGGCACCGCCCTCTCGAGGCCGCCCAAGACCTGATCATGATCCGCCGGGTCGCCGCCGCCGAGCGGCAGGACGAAAGCCGTCGCGTTCTTGAGGTCGGGGCTGATGCGGACTTCGGTGACGGTCACCGGTAGGCCGCTGACGGCCGGATCCCGGATCTCGCCCCTTTCGAGGATCCATGCGAGCGCGTGACGGATTTCCTCACCGACACGCAACTGGCGCTGACTGGGCCCGGCGGCCCCTCGGTTGATCATCGCGACCTCGCGCAACTGTACCTATGGTAGACTGAAATCAACCCCGAGCGGGGGCTTGCGACCCTCAGAGCTCGCGGGCGACTTCCTCGACATCGAAGCATTCGATCATGTCGCCGGTCTGGATGTCCTGGTAATTGGCGAACGCCATGCCGCATTCGGTCCCGGACTGGACTTCCTTGACGTCGTCCTTGAAACGCTTCAACTGGCTGAGTTCGCCCTCGTGAACGACCACCTCGTCGCGAATGAGGCGGACGCGGGCACCGCGCTTGACGATGCCCTCGGTGACGATGCAGCCGGCCACCCGGCCGACCTTGGAAACGGTGAACACCTCGCGGATTTCGGCATACCCCAAGAGCGTCTCCTTGACCTCCGGCGACAACATGCCCGACAGCACCTTCTTCAGGTCGTCGGTCAGGTCGTAGATGATCGAGTAGTAGCGGATCTCGATGTTGTCACGCTTGGCTAGGTCGCGGGCCTGCGGGTTGGCGCGCACGTTAAAGCCGAGAATGATGGCGTTCGATGCCCGGGCCAGCGTGATGTCCGATTCGTTGATGCCGCCGACCGCCGAATGCAGAACCTGGACCTTGACCTCGTCGGTCGAAATGTTCTCCAGGGCGCCGATGATCGCCTCGACCGATCCGTGAACGTCGGCCTTGATGATGACCGGCAGCAGTTCCGCTTCGCCCTCCTTGATCTTCTCGAACATCTGCTCGAGCGTGCCCCGCGAACTGGCGAGCTGGCGGGCGTCGCGGTCGCGGCGCTGGCGGAACTCGGTGACCTCACGGGCTCGGCCCTCGGTTTCGACACCGGTCACCTCGTCACCGGCAGCCGGAGTCCCGTTGAGGCCAAGAACCTCGACCGGCACCGCCGGTCCCGCCTCTTCGACGGTTTCTCCGCGAGCATCGAGCATGGCGCGCACGCGGCCCCATTCGCTGCCGGCCACGAAGATGTCGCCGACCCTGAGGGTGCCGCGCTGGACGAGAACGGTGGCGACCGAGCCGCGGCCCTGTTCCATTTTCGATTCGACGATGACGCCTTCTGCCGCACGGTCCGGATTGGCCTTGAGGTCGAGCAGTTCGGCCTGCAGGAGAATGGCCTCCTCGAGTCGGTCGAGGTTGGTCTTCTCGAGAGCCGAGACCTCGACGGCGAGAACGTCGCCGCCCATTTCCTCGACCTGGATGTCGTGCTGCAGGAGTTCCGTGCGCACCCGGTTGGCGTCGGCCTGTGGCCGGTCCATCTTGTTGATGGCGACGATGATCGGAACACCAGCGGCCTTCGCATGGTGAATGGCCTCGACAGTTTGCGGCATAATGCCGTCGTCGGCGGCGACGCAGAGCACGACGATGTCGGTGACCTGGGCGCCGCGCGAGCGCATTTCCGTGAACGCGGCATGGCCGGGCGTGTCGATGAAGGTGATCTTGTCCCCGTGCGGCATGGTCACCTGGTAGGCGCCGATATGCTGGGTTATGCCGCCGGCCTCGTGGGCGGCGACGTCGGTCTCCCGGAGCGCATCCAACAGCGAGGTCTTGCCGTGATCGACGTGCCCCATCACCGTTACCACGGCAGCCCTGGGTTGGGTGGCGGCATCGTCGTCCGCTTCGGTCCGCAGCCCTTCCTCGACGTCGGCCTCCGACACGCGCTTGAACTTGTGGCCGAATTCACCGACGACCAGCTCGGCCGTATCGGCGTCGATGGTCTGGTTGATCGTCACCATCACGTCCATGTTCATCAGAGTCTTGATGACATCGGAGGCTCTTTCGGCCATGCGGTTGGCCAGTTCCTGAACGGTAATGGACTCCGGGATGACGACTTCGCGGATGACCTTCATACCCTCGCTTCTTTGCAATTGGGCTTTCTGTTTTTCCCGTTCGCGTTTTCGCTTGACCGAAGCGAGGCTTCGCTGACGCCCCTCCTGATCCTCAAGGGCTTCGGAGATGGTCAGCTTGCCGGACCGGCGCCTGGGTTCGCCGCGCCTGGACGGCGCCTTACGGTTGTCCGGTTTGGCCCCCTTCTTCGGACGGGCACGATGATCCTCTTCCTCTTCCTCTTCCTCTTCCTTGCGCCGCGCCAGCTCGGCTTCCGCCTGGCTGGCCTTTTTGCGTTCGGCATCTTGGGCGGCCGGTGCCGCCTCGGGCGCCGCTTCCGGCTCGGCAGCCGCCTCCGGTTCTTCCGCTTCTTCGGGCTCCGGCGGCTGTTCCTTGGCGCGAGCCGCTTCCTCCGCCGCCCGGGCCGCCTCGCGCTCGGCGGCGAGACGTTGCTCCTCGCGCGCCAGTTCGTCGGATTTCTTTGCGTCTTCAAGCGCTTTCAGGCGAGCTGCGCGTTCTTCGTCGGTGAGCTGGCGGGCCGGGGCCTCTTCGACGGGCGCCTCCTCATCTTCGACGACGGCGGGCGCCTCGCTGAGTTCTTCCTTGAATGCGGCGGCGGATTCTTTGACCTCCGCCATGCGCCCACCTGAGTCCGGCGCAAACGTCCTCTTTTTGCGAACCTCGACCGTCACCATCTTGGAGCGCCCGTGAGAAAAGCTCTGGCGGACCTGTCCGGTTTCCACCGTCTTTTTCAGCTCGAGCTTGCCGGGCCGTGAGAGTCCCAGCTTCTTGTCCTTGTTCGTTTCTTTCGTTTCGGTCATCGGATTCGATTCCAACCTTCATACGGCCCCGGTTCGGGGGCATTCCTTTAGCGTCAAACTGCCGTCGCTTCGTCGTCCGGGTATTGGCGGAAACCCGTGAGACGACCCAAATCCCTCATCAACCGGTCCGCCAACCGGCCCGGGCCGATGGCCACATGTACGACCGTTTCCCGACCCAATGCCTGGCCCAATTCGGCGCTCGTCAAAACGCTTTGCACGGGCACGGCAGCTGCCAAGCGTTCCATCTTTTTGCGGCCGTCGGCTCCCGCATCGGAGGCCGTCAACAGGAGCCCGGTCCGGCCGTTGGCCAAGCTGGTGCGGACCTTTTCGAATCCGCCGACCGCGGCGCCGGCGCGCCTCGACAGGCCGATCAGCTCCATACACCGACGCGACAGCAGGCCCTCGATACGGTCCGCGAACCCGACGGGAACCTCGACCTTGCGGCGAGCCGCCCTGGCGAACAGGTTCTTCGCGCACGCAGTATTTACCACATCGCGTTGGGCGCTCAACCATAAACCCCTTCCCGGCAACCTTTCCTCTAAGTCCGCCACCGGCTGCCCGTCTGGCGCAATGACGAAGCGAATGAGCTGGTGTTTCGGTTTTCGCTCGCCGGTAACGATACATTTCCGTTCCTTATCAACGCCGTCGCCGTATCGGTCCTGGGGTCGGTCCGGGGCTCGATCCTCGTGCACAACGTGGTCTCCGGTTCCCTTTTACCGACTCCTTTAACACTATTCTCCAGCCGGTTTTTCTTGTTCAGCGGGTTCGGCGGTTTCGCTCGGCGCTTCCGTGGGAACCGACGTTTCGCCGTCCGCCGCTGCAGCCTCGGCACCCTCTTCGGCCGGGGTTTCCCCTTCCGCCGGTTCTTCGTCCGCGGTTTCCTCATCCGCAAACCAGTGAGCGCGAGCCGCCATGATGATGTCGTTGGCCTTGTCCAACGATAGCGACCCCTCGCCGAGGATCTCGATGAGCTCGTCGCCGGCGAGATCGGCCAGGTCGTCGCGCGTCTTCAGACCGGCCTCACCCAGAGTCACCATCATCGACGGCGTCACGCCGGTGACCTCCGCCATGTCGTTGTCGACACCAAGGTCAAGGCGGCGCTTCTCCAGTTCCTCGTCGCGGACCGCCAGAAAGTTGCGGGCCCGGGCCCGGAGCTCGGTGGCCACCTCTTCGTCAAATCCCTCGATTTCCGTGAGATCGTCGACCGGAACGAAGGCCACCTCCTCGATCGACGAGAAACCCTCGGTGACCAGCAGGTGGGCGATCACATCATCCACGTCGAGCGCCTCGACGAAGTTCTGGGAGCGATCCTGGAATTCCTTGGTGCGGCGCTCCGATTCCTCCTCCTCGGTGAGGATGTCGATGTCCCATCCGGACAGTTGCGAGGCGAGCCGCACGTTCTGGCCGCGCCGCCCGATGGCCAGGCTCAGTTGATCGTCGGGGACAACGACCTCGATCTTGCTCTTCTCCTCATCGAGGACGACTTTCGCTACCTCGGCCGGCGCCAGGGCATTGACGATGAAGGTCGCCGGGTCGGGAGACCATTGGATGATGTCGATCTTCTCGCCCTGCAGTTCGCCGACGACGGCCTGCACCCGCGAGCCGCGCATGCCGATGCACGGGCCGACTGGATCGAGGCTCGAATCGTGGGACATGACGGCGATCTTGGCCCGAGATCCGGGATCGCGCGCCACCGATTTAATCTCAATGATGCCGTCGTAGATTTCCGGCACTTCCTGGGCAAACAGCTTGGCCATGAATTCCGGATGGGTGCGCGACAGGAAGATTTGCGGCCCCCGGGTTTCCTCGCGAACATCGACGATATAGGCGCGGACCCGGTCGCCGTTGTTGGCGTGTTCCCTGGAAATCGACTCATCGCGCCTGAGCATGGCCTCGGCCCGACCGAGGTCGACGACGATATTGCCGTATTCGATGCGCTTGACGATGCCGTTGACGATCTCGCCGACCCGGTCCTTGTACTCGTCGTACTGGCGGCTGCGCTCCGCCTCGCGCACCTTCTGCACGATGACCTGCTTGGCCGTTTGCGCGGCGATGCGCCCGAAATCGATGGGCGGCAGCTCGTCGACCAGGAACTCGCCCGGCTGAGCGTCCGGCTTCTTGCGCTGCGCCTTGGCCAGGTCGACCTGAGTGATCTCGTTTTCGATTTCGTCGGCGGTTGCGACGACCTCGACGTAACGGGCCAGCGAGATGGCGCCGCTGGTGCGGTCGATGCGGGCGCGAATGTCGTGTTCATGTCCGTATTTGGAACGGCCGGCTTTTTCGATCGCCTGTTCCATGGCTTCGAGGACTTCGTCGCGCTCGATGCTCTTGTCGCGGGCCACCGTCTCGGCGACCTGAAGAAGCTCGGGGCGTGCGTGCACGTCGCTGATGTCGGTCGCGCTTTCGGTCATCGTTTCACTCATGTCTATTCACCTTTTTCCGCCGCCGCGATCAATTCGTCGGTCAGCACCAACTTCGCTTTTTGAATATTGTCGAAGGCAATGGTCTTTTCCTGTCCGTCGTCGACGATGATTTTCACGTTGCCGTTGTCGACGCCGGCAAGACGGCCCCGGAAACGGCGCCGGTCCCCGATCGGCTGAAAAGCCTCGACCTTGGCCTCGAACCCGGCAAACCGCTCGAAATCCCTGAGCTTGACCAACGGCCGGTCGAGCCCGGGCGAGCTGACTTCCAGGGTATAGGTCCCGTCGATAGGGTCCTCGACGTCGAGAACCGCCGAGACGGCGCGGCTGATGTTCGCACAATCGTCCACCGTCATGGTCTTGCCGTCCCTCGGCTCGGCCATGACCTGCAGGCAGAGATCGTGTTTTCCGGATATCTGAATCCGGACGATTTCAAACCCCAGGCCCTCGACCGTCGGGGCGATCAATTGCTCGACACGTTCGGCCAAATCCACGGCCCTGAACTCCTCCGTCTTTGCACCGGCACCCGGAAAATAAAAAAGGCGGGCCGGAGGCCCACCCCATCAAATTCACGACCGCATACGGGCATGTGACGAGATACACTCGAAACAAAGTGTGGGCGTCATATAAACCCGTCTCCGCCGAAATTCAAGTGAATCCGACGCCCGGTCACGGGCTGCGGGGCAACCGGGCGAACCGCAGGAACACCGGGTTGGCGCCGCGTTTTCGTGCTTTCTTTTCGTAGCGGGTCGCGACCCAACCGTCGGGCGGCCGGCGCCAATCCGACGGTCGCCCGGCCAGCCAGCGAAGCGCGCCGCCCCGAAGGAAATGCTCCAGGGCCCAGGCGATGTAACCCATGTGGTCGCTGGCGAACAGAATCTCTCCGTCGTCCTTGAGCAACCGGGCCAGGCATTCGACGGTCTGCGGCGATACGAAGCGGCGCCGATGATGGCGCTTCTTCGGCCAGGGGTCATTGAACAGGATGAAGATACGCCCGATCGATGCCGCCGGCAGGTGTTCGCCGGCACCGAATCCGATCTCCAACCAGAGGTCGTCGACCGGTTCGGGAAACAGCGTGCTCAGGTCCTGGCCGGCCAGGGCCGCAGGGTCGATCCGCAAACTCGGCAGCAGGTCATCGACCAATGCCTGGCGGCCGGGCCGCAGTTTTTTGCCGCGGCGCCGGCCGTACCAACGGGAATCGGTTGCGGGTTGGCTCGCCGTCAAGAAAGGTTGAAGGCCGACCGGATATCGTCGACGAGGTCGGTGCGCTCCCAGGAGAAACCGCCGTCACCGTTGGGAATACGACCGAAATGGCCGTAGGCCGCTGTCCGTTCGTAGATCGGGCGGCTCAGTCCCAGGTGTTCACGGATGCCGCGCGGCGACAGGTCGACGAGCTCCTGGAGGACCTGGGCGAGTTTGTCCTCTTCGTTGTTCTTACCGGTCTCGTGCATGTTGACGTAGAGCGATAACGGCTTCGAGACACCGATGGCATAGGCCAACTGGATGGTGCAGGCCCGGGACAGGCCCGACGCGACGACGTTCTTGGCGAGGTAACGGCAAATATAGGCGGCCGAACGGTCGACCTTGGTCGGGTCCTTGCCGGAAAAAGCACCCCCGCCGTGCGGCGCCGCGCCGCCATAGGTGTCGACGATGATCTTGCGGCCGGTGAGGCCGGCATCTCCGTCGGGGCCGCCGATGACGAAGCGGCCGGTCGGATTGACGTAGAACTCGTCTTCCGGGCACATCCATCTTTCGGGCAGGGACTTCTCGACATAGGGCCGCACGATCTCGCGGACGTCGTCCTGGCTGAGATTGTCGTCGTGCTGGGTCGAGACGACGACCGACGTGGAGCCGACCGGGCGATCCTGGACATACCGCAGGGTGACCTGGCTTTTCGAGTCAGGGCCGATGCCGGGCAGATCGCCGGCATGGCGGGCATCGGCCAGGGCTTTCAGGATCAGGTGCGAATAGTGGATGGGTGCCGGCATCAGCACGTCGGTCTCGTCGCAGGCATAGCCGAACATCAGACCCTGGTCGCCGGCTCCTTCGTCCTTGTTGCCGGCGGCATCGACGCCCTGCGCAATGTCGGCCGATTGTTTGTGGACGCGGACTTGGACGTCCGAGTTCTCCCAATGGAAGTTCTCCTGGTCGTAGCCGATGTCCTTTATGGCGCGGCGCGCGGCGACCTCTATCTGATCCTTGGTGATGTCCTTGGAACAGCGAGTCTCACCGGCGAGAACGACCAGGTTCGTGGTCACCAGAGTCTCGACGGCGACACGCGAGACCGGGTCAGCATCCAAGAAAAGATCGACGATGGCGTCCGACACGCGATCGCAGACCTTGTCCGGGTGTCCTTCGGAAACGGATTCGCTGGTGAAGAGAAAATCTGATTTACGCACGATCTAACCCTCTGGTAAAATGTTCGGGGCGATTGGACCGAGGGCCTCAACGTCTGATCGTCGTTGGAAAGAGCCCACTTAGCGCCATTGTTTACGTGGTGGCAAGCGGTCCAAATCCATCCACGGCCGCGCGCTGGCGAGCGGCGGTCGTTTTTGGCAAGGTTTGCAGAACCCGTCAAGGTCAATGAAAGCCTGGATGCCTCGAGGCGCCGTTTCACGCCTCGAACCGGTGTCGCCGGGGGCGCATATTCACGCCCCGCCGTCCGGCCCGGACCGGATACCGGACGGCCGGAGAAAGACCAGCGAAAGGACCACTACGAAAACCAACACCATCGCCGTGATCCAATCGCCCCATCGGCCATAGGGCGGTGCCGAGGCAAGGCGCACCGGCAGGCCGCTATCGAGAGTGCCCTGGCGGCCCAAGTCCAGACGCTTGATGATCCGACCATAGGGATCGGTGACCGCGGAAATGCCTGTGTTGGCGACGCGGACCAGTGGGATACCCATCTCGATAGACCTGAGGCGTGCGGCCGCCAAATGCTGATAGGGTCCCGCCGACATGCCGAACCAGGCGTCGTTGGTGACATTCAAGAGCCACGCCGGCCTCGAACCCAGGGCCGTGACCTCGGCTGGGAAGATCACTTCGTAGCAGATCAGCGGCGCCACCGGCGGCAGCCCGGGGATGTCGAGAACCGGCGAACCGGAACCGGGCGAAAAGTCGACCCGCCCCGCCGTCAGCTTGGAGAAACCGAGAATACCGCGCATTGGCACGTATTCTCCGACCGGCACCAGATGGACTTTGTCGTAGGTGGCGCTCAGCACTCCACCGTCATCGATGACGTGGAGGCTGTTCCAGTAGGCCGGGCCGCCCTCGCCGCCGAGTTCCCCGCGCGGCGCCCCGGTGATCAGGTGTCCGCCCTTGGGCGCGATGCTGCCAAGCAGCCGGATTAGCGGCGGATCGTGGGACAGGTTGAAGGGCACCGCGGTCTCGGCCCAAATGATATGGGTCGGCCCCTCTCCGGGCTTGGCCGGGCTCCGGCTCAGATCGATCTGTGTCTTCACGTGCGAAGCGCGAAGGTCCGCTTTCCACTTGAGGTGCTGGGGGATGTTCGGCTGCACGAGGCGCAGGCGCACACCGTCGACCCAGGCCGGTTCAACCGCCGACAAGCGCCAATGGCCGGCAGCGAAGACCAGCGCCAGCAAGCCGAAACCGGCGGCGACCGTTCCCCACCGCCGCAGGGCCGGAGCCTGGTCGATCACGGCGAGGGGGCATGTGGCGGCGATCAGGGTCAGCAGACCCAGCACGTAGACGCCGCCGAAACCGACAAACTGGACCATGGTATCGGACCCATCCCAGACGGTGCCGATGAGGTTCCAGGGCAGGCCGGTGAAGATCCACCCGCGGATCCATTCCGACGTGGCCCACAGACCGGCGAACAAGCAGATTCTGCCAAGGACCGACAGGTTCAACCGCCGCTCAAAAAGCCACAACAGCAGGGCGACGGTACCCGGAAACAAGGCCAGCCCGGCGGCCAGCGCAGCAACGGCGAGCGGCGCCAATAGCCCATAAGTGGCTGCGTCGACGAGGAAGGCATGGGCGATCCAATAGAAGCCGGCGGCGAAATGGCCGACCCCGAACCACCATCCGGCAGCGAACGCGGAGCGGGCCCGGCCGGCAGATTGGATCGTCAGCAAGAGACCCGTAAAGCCCGGCACGATCAAGAGGAACCAGTTCCAGGGCGGCAACGCGAAAGCGGTCAGGGCCCCCAGCAAGAGGATGACCAGCCAAAGGCGCCAGCCGATCAGGCCGGCGAAACGATACCTGAGATCATGAAGGGTCCGGCGGTCGGGCGGGGTCATCGTAGCGGCCGGTCGTTCCTGCGGATTTCGATGCGATCAGTCTTGAGTGCTTCTCGACGGCGGCTTCTTGCCGGTTCTTTTCATACGGAGGCGGCGGATACGGCGGGGATCGGCATCGAGAACCTCGAACTCCAGACCCGAGGGATGACGGATCAATTCGCCGCGGATGGGGACGCGCCCGGCCAGGGAAAAGACGAGACCGCCCAGGGTATCCAGGTCTTCGCGCTCCTCTTCCGAGAAAACTTCGCCGAACTCCTGCTCCAGGGCCTCGATGGTGACCCGGGCATCCGCATTATAGCTACCGTCGGACGTCTTGATCAGACGCGGTTCCTCCGAGTGGTCATGCTCGTCCTCGATTTCACCGACGATCTCTTCGACCAGGTCCTCAATCGTCACCAGCCCGTCGACGCCGCCGTATTCGTCGACGACCAGCGCCATGTGCGATCGCGACACGCGCATTTCCAGCAACAATTCCAGAACCTGCATGGACGGTGCCACGAAGAGCACGTTGCGGATGATCTTGTCCGGCGTGAACTCCGCTTCCTTGCCGCGCCATGCGAGCACGTCCTTGGCGTGGATGAATCCGATGGAGTCATCGAGTGTGTCCTTGAAGACCGGCAGCCGCGAATGACCTTCCCGGGTGATCAAATCGATGATTTCCGTTAACGCCGTATCCTCGTCGATGGCGATGATATCGACCCGCGGGACCATCACGTCATGAACGTCGCGGCTCCTCAGTTCCAGGATATTGGCGAGCAGCGCCCTTTCCTCGGCGGTAATCGGGACTTCCTGTTCCTCGCGCTCTTCCAATAATTCCTCGAGCGTATCGCGCGGCGAGGAGTCACCGTTGCCGAACTTGAGGATCGACCGCAACCATTTCCGGGGGCCCGGACTGGAGGTTTCGGTGTCGGGCACCGTGCTCTCTTGGTTGCGACTGGCCGCCGGGTCGTTCATGGGTCCGTTCTCCCCTCCGGTTTCGGACCCGGGCCCCGGTAGGGGTCGGCGATGCCCAGCGTTGCCAGGGCGTCTCTTTCCAGTTCTTCCATCACAGCCGCATCTTCTTCTTCGATGTGGTCGAATCCAAGCAGGTGCAGCATACCATGGGCAACCATATGTGTGAGATGGTCGGTCATGGCCTTGCCTTCGGCGATGGCTTCGCGCTCGACGGTCTCGTAGGCGACGATGATGTCGCCGAGCAAAACCGGCGCATCCGGTGGCAGGGCATCCACCGCGCCGGCGTCGAGTGACGCAAAGGACAGGACATTGGTGGGTCCATCACGGTCGCGGTATTCCCGATTGAGCTCGCGGATACGGGCATCACTGGTCAAAGCGACGCTGGTTTCGCAAAACCGTTCCCCAAAGGCATGGTCTTTCATATGAGATGAGGCCGAGACAAAAGCGGCGGCAGCGGCCGTCACACAGAGATCGATGGGATCCGCCGGCAGTGCGTACCAATCGTCGGACTCGACCGCAACGTCGGTATTCAGGCGCTCCCCGCCCGGTACCCAACCGGGTTCAGTCTTTTGACCCTGTGCTTTCCCCATCCCCACCCGGCTCCGATTCGTAGCGTGCGCCCGCGCGCCGCCTCGTTTCGACTTCCATATAGGCGTCGACGATACGGGTCACCAGCGGATGGCGGACGACGTCGCCGGTGCCGAAGGTGATGAACCGAACGCCCTTGACCTCTTGCAGCGTCTCCATGGCGTCCCTCAGGCCGGAACGGATGCCCCGGGGCAGATCGACCTGAGAGAGGTCGCCGGTGATCACCATCCGTGAGTTCTCGCCCAGCCGGGTCAGGAACATCTTCATCTGGACGGCAGTGGTGTTCTGCGCCTCGTCCAGAATGACGAAGGCGTTGGCCAGGGTACGGCCCCGCATGAAGGCCAGCGGCGCCACTTCGATTTCGCCGTTCTCCAGGCGCTTGACGACCTGCTGGGCGGGCAGCATGTCGTAGAGCGCATCGTAGAGTGGCCGCAAATAAGGATCGACCTTCTCGCGCATGTCACCGGGCAGGAACCCGAGTTGTTCGCCGGCCTCGACGGCCGGTCGCGACAATATGATGCGGTCAACGTCGCCGCGCACCAGCAACTCGACGGCCTTGGCCACGGCCAAGTAGGTCTTGCCGGTTCCGGCCGGGCCCTGGCCGAACACCAGCTCCGCCTGGTCGATGGCCCGGAGGTATTCGGCCTGTAGGGGCGAACGCGGCGAAATCTTGCGGTTGCGCGTATTGACAGTGACGTTGACGTCCTCGACCCGGCCGTTCGGCGCCTTCGCCATTCTCAGTGCGCCGTCGACCTCGGATTGATCGAGGGGCAGCCCCTTTTCGAGCCGCCCGTAAAGATTGTCGAGGACATCACAAGCAGCGGCAACTGCCGCGCTCTCGCCGGAAAAGGTCACCTCGTTCCCGCGCGCATGGGCGGTCACACCCAGGACTTGTTCGACACGGGCCAGATGGGCATGGTGGGAGCCGAACAATTGCATGGCGAGGCCGTTGTCGTCGTAGACCCGTTTTGCCGAAGGTGTCTTGCCGGCCTGGTCGTTGCGCGGCGATTTCAGGTTCTGCGATCGTGTCGCCACTAGCCGAAATTCCTCTTCTGGTCCGGGCCGTCCGACTGGCCGGCAATGCGCGCGCCCAGGCTGTTGCCGTGCGCCGATGTGATCTCGAGATCGACGAAGGTCCCCATCGTTTCGGCCGGGGCGTCGACGTGAACGGCCTGCATATAAGGGCTGCGTCCAACCAGTTGGCCCGGATGCCGTCCCCGGTTTTCGAGTAGAACCGGCATGACGATGCCGACGCAGGATTCGTTGAAGGCCCGCTGTCCGGCGTTGAGCCGGTTTTGCAGTTCCGTCAACCGTTCGCCTTTCACCGGCTCGGGCACCTGGCCGTCGAGCGCCGCCGCCGGTGTCCCGGGCCGGGCGCTGTATTTGAAGGAATAAGCCTGAATGAACCCGACCTCGTCGACCAGGGCGAGCGTTTGATCGAAATCGCTATCCGTTTCGCCGGGAAATCCGACGATGAAGTCAGACGACAGCGCGATATCGTTGCGCGCCTCACGCAGCCTGTCGACGAGGCGCCGGTAGTCGTCGGCGGTATGGCGCCGGTTCATGGCCTTGAGAATCCTGTCCGAGCCGGATTGCACCGGGAGGTGGATGAACGGTGCCAAAGCCGGGATATCCCGGTGGGCGGCGATCAGTTCGTCATCCATGTCGGCCGGATAAGAGGTCGTATACCGGATGCGCTCGAGCCCGTCGATCTCCGCCAGTGCCGCGATCAGGCGGCCGAGACCCCAGACCTCTCCCTTGGACTCGCCGTGATAGGCATTGACGTTTTGTCCGAGAAGCGTGATCTCGCTGATACCCGCATCGACCATGCCGCGCGCCTCGTCCAGGACCTGTCGCGCTGGGCGCGAATACTCGGCGCCGCGCGTATAGGGAACGACACAGAACGTGCAAAACCGGTCACAGCCTTCCTGAACGGTCAGAAATGCCGAAAATCCGCCCTTGTGGTCCGGCGCGGGCAACGTGTCGAATTTCGAACGAGCCGGGAAATTGGTGTCGAGGACGCGGCCTGAATCGCGATGCGCCCTGGCGATCATCTCGGGCAATCGGTGGTAGGTCTGGGGCCCGAAAACCAGATCCACGTAGGGCGCGCGCCGGAAAATCTCTTCCCCTTCCGCCTGCGCGACGCAACCGCCAACGGCGAGAACCATGCGCTCGCCCCGTTTTTCATGCTCGTTTTTCTGAACGCGCAGCCGGCCCAAATCGGAGTAGACCTTCTCGACCGCCTTCTCGCGGATGTGGCAGGTGTTGAGGATCACCAAGTCGGCGCTTTCCGCGTCGTCGGAAAGTTCGTAGCCGAGCGGAACCAGGACATCGGCCATGCGCTCTGCGTCATAGACGTTCATCTGGCAGCCGAAGGATTTTATGTGGAGCTTTTTCAACGGTCCAATCTTCACGGCGTGCTGGCCACGCGCAACCCGATGCGGGTTCGACGATCCATTTTGGCGGCGACCGGCGGCACCGTTCCACGAACCAACAATCGTGGGTCTCGGTTACGGTGATAGGTAGCACCCGTCGAATTCATGTCAAGCGCAGAGGCGATCAAGGATCATCAGCCGTCGGCGTCAATGGGCACGCAGTAGAGTTCGAGACGGTGGCCGACCAGTTTCATGCCGTGTTTCTTGGCGATCTGCTGCTGCAGTTTCTCGATTTCGTCGTTCTTGAACTCGATGACATGGCCGGATTTCATGTCGATCAGATGATCGTGGTGTTCGTCGGTGATTTCCTCGTAACGGGCCCGCCCATCACCGAAGTCATGGCGCTCGATGATACCGGCCTCCTCGAACAAACGGGCGGTGCGGTAGACGGTCGCGATCGAGATCCGCGAATCCAGAGCGCTGGCCCGCCTGTAGACCTCCTCCACATCCGGGTGATCGGATGCATCCGACAGAACGCGAGCGATGATGCGTCGCTGCTCGGTCATCTTCATGCCTTTTTCGACACAGATTTGTTCGATTCTTGAAGACGTCATTGCCGTTCCTGCGTTTGCACTCCCCCCACGATCAGCGCGCAGTATACCCCTTGGCTCTGAGCGCCACAATCATAGGCGACCAGGGTCTTTGTCGGCGCCAGTCGGCCGGCATGACGAGACTGGACATCTCGAAAAACCTCCCCTTTGTCGCCGGTTTCTGATTCATTGAGGGAAATGGCCATGGGAGAGAGGAATGAAGGGTCAACTTGGGTTTTTCGATCTTGACGAACGCTACGCGCAGCTC
>Ga0209144_1000034_pt1 | contig 26622 bp, 26 predicted proteins | sample WorMettrBAHAMAS1_FD_187392 | JGI IMG/M metagenome (GOLD analysis project Ga0209144, IMG submission 187392) | Marine gutless worms symbiont microbial communities from Max Planck institute for Marine Microbiology, Germany - Inanidrilus... | ecosystem: Host-associated > Annelida > Digestive system...
CCTCAAGCGTTGGCCGGAACGCCTCGAAATCAATAACCCGCAACATCTCTTCCAGCGGATCGCCGGTCTCAGACAGACGTCGCATATGATCCGGAAGGTCGAAAAATCCAAGCTGTTTCATGGCATCCCCCTCGGAAAGCCATCGAATCACAAAACCGCCAAATTGGCGAGGTTAATGGGGGTGTCCAAATGGCTGCCGCGCCTGAAAGACGCTCAGGAAACCGAAGAACTACTAAAAAACCAAGCGCTTGGGCTTAAAACCGATTAATCCCCCTTTTTCAGACGCTGTTCGCTTGACGGAGCACGCTCAAGGATGACCAACCCCGAAGTCGTAATTCTCATGCTGTCCCTCTTCATCTTGATGGTGTTGTTGGGATTTCCGGTCGCCTTCACGCTGCTCGCCATGGGCGTTGGCTTCGGCTACTACGCTTACTACGAAGCCGGCACTGTCGAGACGATCGCCGACGCCTTCAACAATAAGATCTTCTACCTCCTGAACCAGAACACCTATTCGGTGATGGAGAACGACACCCTGGTGGCGATCCCCCTGTTTCTGTTCATGGGCTACGTGGTCGAACGTGCCGATATCGTCAACAGATTGTTTTATGCATTGCAAATGGCGGCCCGCAATCTGCCGGGATCGATGGCGATTGCGGCCTTGATCACCTGCGCGGTTTTTTCGACGGCCAGCGGTATCGTCGGTGCGGTCGTCACGCTGATGGGGCTTCTGGCGTTCCCGGCGATGGCCAAGGCCGGGTACAACAAAAGCTTCGCCTCCGGTGTCATCTGCGCCGGCGGCACCTTGGGAATTCTGATCCCGCCGTCGATCATGCTGATCGTTTATGCCGCCATCGCCGAGTTGTCGCCGCTGCGCCTTTATGCCGCCGCCATGTTCCCGGGCCTGCTCCTGGCGGGAGCATACATCGTCTATGTGATCATTCGAGTCGGGATCAATCCGTCGATCGCGCCAAAACCACGCGAGGAAGACGTGCCGCCCCGCCACGTTGTCTACCTACAACTCCTGACCTCCTTCGTTCCCCTGACGGCACTCATCATGCTGGTCCTCGGTTCCATTCTGGGTGGCTTGGCGACGCCGGCGGAGGCCGCGGCCATGGGCGCGTTCGGCGGGCTGGTGCTGGCTGGTATCTACCGATCGCTGAATTGGGTCATGCTCAAGGAGTCGGTCTACCTGACAGCGAAGGCGACGGCGATGGTCTGTTGGCTGTTCGTCGGCTCTTGGACCTTTGCGTCCGTGTTCTCCTACCTGGGCGGGCACGAGATCATCGAACATTTCATCCTCGGATTCAATTTGGCGCCTTGGCAGTTCCTGGTCCTGGTGCAGGTCATCATCTTCCTGCTCGGCTGGCCTCTGGAATGGTCGGAGATCCTGATCATTTTCGTGCCGATCTTCCTGCCGATGCTGCCTGCGTTCGACGTCAATCCCTATTTCTTCGCCATGCTGGTGGCACTCAACCTGCAGACCTCTTTCCTGACGCCGCCCATGGCCATGTCCGCCTACTATCTGAAAGGTGTCCTCGGCAAAGTGATCGAACTGATGGATATCTTCAAAGGCACCATGCCGTATTTGGGCATCGTGATCGGCATTATGGTCCTGATGTATCAGTTCCCCGCTATCGCACTGTGGCTTCCCGACTATCTGTTCGGTAAGTATATTCCCTGAAGCGGGACGCGATATTGGACTGATGAAATAGGAGCGGGCCTCGTTTAGGAGTGAAGACGAAATGTCTCAAGATACTGTCGAAAAGATTTTTGGATTGCTCGGGGCCCTGATCGTCTCCGTATTTGTTCTCGGTCTTGCAGAGAGCATTTCTTCCGGCTTTGCCGGATTCTGGGGCGGTTTTCCGTTCTGGGTCATCTGCTTGATGATCCTGCCGCTCGTCTTCTACGACTACTGGGATACATGCTTTCGCAAAAAGGACTAAGGTCCCGGTGCCCAATTCTAGGGGCGGCGAAGACATATCGGACACACAACGATGATTGACCTTTCCGCCACCGAGCTTGCCGGCCAATTGCGAGACGGAGAAATCTCGTCGGAAGAACTCGTGGGCGCCTGTCTGGAACGCATCGACCAAATTGACGACACGGTAGAGGCCTGGGCGCACCTCGATCGCGATTACGCCATAGGCCAGGCCCGGTTTTGCGACACGGTGCGCGCATCGGGCATCAACACCGGTCCGCTCCACGGCGTGCCGGTGGGCATCAAGGACATCATCGACACCAAGGACATGCCGACGGAAAACGGCACCGTCCTCGACGCGGGCCGCCGTTCCATGGATGACAGTTCCCTGGTCGCTCAGTTGCGCGCCGCCGGCGCCGTTATCCTCGGCAAGACGGTGACCACGGAGCTCGCCTTCTACACGCCGGGCAAGACCCGCAACCCGCACAACCCGGACCACACGCCGGGCGGCTCGTCGAGCGGATCGGCGGCTGCCGTCGCCGCTGGCATGGCACCGCTCGGTGTCGGTTCGCAGACCAACGGATCGGTCATCCGCCCGGCGTCCTATTGCGGCGTCGTCGGCTTCAAGCCCACATCCGGTCTCATATCGCGCCGCGGCGTCGTCGCCCAGTCGCCGACCCTTGATCAAATGGGCGTGTTCGGGCGCACCGTCGCGGACGCAGCCTTGATCGCCGAGAACATCATGGCTTTCGATCCGCAGGACCCAGCCACGAAGCCGGCCGCGGCACCCGCGCTATCGGCCACGGCCGCTACCGAGCCGCCTGTCCCGCCGATGTTCGCCCTCGTCAAATCACCTGTCTGGGATGAAGCCGAAGACGATTGCCAGGAGGCCTTCGCCGAATTGGCCGATGCCCTCGGCGGACGGTGCGAAGAGGTACCCCTCCCCGATGCCTTCGACGAGGCGGTCGCCATGCATCGGACTGTTCACAGCGCCGAGATGGCGAAATGCTATGCCCGCTACTACGAACGCGGAAAAGGCGAGCTCAGCGACGCCCTGAGGAACATGATCGAGGAGGGGCAGCGGGTGTCGGCCGTCGACTACCAGCGCGCCCTCGACGGACGGAACCGCTTGGCCGCCTGGCTGGGCGAGTTCTTCAACGATTACGACGCAATCGTGACCCTGGCCACCACCGGCGAGGCCCCGAAGGGACTGGAGGCGACGGGAAGCCCCATCTTCTGTGCGATCTGGACCTTCTGCGGGACGCCCGCCATTACTCTGCCTTTGATGGAGGGCTCGAACGGTCTCCCCCTCGGCGTGCAACTGGTCGGCGCGCGCGGCGACGATGCCCGCCTGCTCAGAACCGCCAATTGGTTGTCAACGAACGCCACGAAACTTTGACCCAGGCATCGCGCGTTTGCGGCACGCTCAAACTGCTTGACCGAACGGCGATTTGAACTACGCCGCCTCGGCGTCGCCCTCGTCGGTCGAACAGGTGCGGATGCCGAACGGCAGGTAGGCCGGGCACCAGCCGATCGCCGCGGTTGCGATCGGAATCACGCCAATCCACCCCCACAGGCTCTCGGGCCCGACGAAAACCAACGAAATCAGGATCAATCCGACAACGACGCGCAAGGCCCGGTCGACGTCACCGACGTTTTGCATGGGGGTCCTCCTAAGAGAATAACGGTTGGTGGAGCCTAACACATCCGCGCCTGAGATGACGACACCCGCGATCCCGCACGGTCTGGACAGGGCATCCCTGATCTGGCACCATCTTAGGGATGCGAATGCTCTCCGCCCTCGCCTTCTGCTTGGCTTTGCTTGGTTTGACCGGCAATGCCGATGCCGATGAATTCGATGATGCGAAAGCGGCATTCGAGAAGGGGTTTTACGGGTTCACCGGGGAGATTACGCCGCTTGAAGGGACTGTCGACATCCGTTATCGGCCGTTTTCGAAGGCCCGTGTCGAGATGACAATCGATACCGTATTTGGCTTCAAAGAGGGTGCTGAGCGTGCGGCTTTCGTGGCGGATATCGGCGTGGAGAGTTCGAGTGGGGGAATCTAGTGGCGCGCTGGTTTTCTTGGGTTCGGCCGTGAAGATGTCGACCCAAACAACATTGTCGTGACTTGGTTTTACGATAGCAATGAACTTGGTAGCGAGTTAGCCGTGCGGCAAAAATGTTTGTGGGAACCAAGGGGCGAAAGACCTTGCCCCGCGGCGAACCCGACGAAGGTCGTGTTGGACAGCCTGCTGAAACCGCGTCCCAATCGCCCGGTAAGCCAAAACGATGTCATCTATGAGACGAACTATGAAGAATTCGGATGGAAGGGTTTCTTAACCAATCCCAATTTTCTCCAATCAAGTGCCCACGGCGCGTGTCAAAGGCATATCGAGCCTCGGCGGCCGCAAGGTCTTGGTAACTGAAATCTCCGGCGAGGCAACTCGCGAGGACGGGGAAAGAAGGCTGCTTGGCACGACTACTGGCTATGATGCCATCGATTTGCAGACAGGAATTTCCGTACAATCTGCTGTTCGTTTCCACATCGAGCCCTACGGAGAAGGCACGGAGAAATAAAGCCTCGACGCCATTGCGACCATCGTAACCGTATTCGATCCGCCCGACTTAGCCAGATAGACTGAGATTTGTTAAGCCGAACTAGCGGTCGGGTCTGCTATCCACCTTACGCGGATTTCAATCCGCCAACGGATGCGCCTCCTCGACCAGCGCCTTCAGCCGCTCGTCCAGCACGTGCGTATAAATCTGCGTCGTCGAGATGTCGGAATGGCCGAGCATCTGCTGCAGGGCGCGGAGGTCGGCACCGTGGGCGAGCAGGTGGCTGGCAAAGGAGTGGCGCAGCACATGCGGCGATACGCGGCGCCGGTCGAGGCCGGCGTCGGTGGCCAGTTCCTTGAGGAGCTGGCCGAAGCGGGCCCGGGTCAGGTGGCCCTCCTTGCCGCGTGACGGGAAGAAGAACTGGGCCGCGCTATTGGCGACCCGGCCTTTCGGCAGGAAGCTTTCGCGTTCGGTCAGATAGGCTTCGACCGCGTCCCGTGCCGGTTCGCTCAAGGGCACCATGCGTTCCTTGCCGCCCTTACCGCGGACCAAGAGGAAGCGGCCGTCCCGGGTCAAGGCGTTCAAGGGCAGGCCGACCAGCTCCGAGACCCGGAGTCCGGTGGCGTAGAGGATTTCGAGGAGCGCCACCAGGCGCAGGCCGTCGGCACCGCCGCGCCCGCCCGCCGTCTCGAGCAGGCGGTCGACTTCGTCCTCGCTCAGGTACTTCGGGAGCGCGCGGCCCTGCTTGGGGCTGTCGATGGCCGCCGAAGGATCGTCATCGCGGATACGTTCGGCGAACAAGAAACGGAAGAACTGACGAAGCGCCGAGAGCCGCCTCGCCGTCGTACTCGCCGCCATACCGGCCCCCGACAGGCTTTTCAGGTATTCCCGGATCTGCTGGGTGCTGGCGTCTTCGACGGCGCGGTTGCGGCGACCGACGAAAGCAGCGAAGTCCTCTAGGTCGCGGCGATAGGATTCGAGGGTGTTTTGGGCCGCACCCCGTTCGGCGGCCATCATGTCGAGGAAGGTTTCGGCGTGAACCGACATTCGGCCGCCAGCGTTTACCCGCGTACCGCCCGGGCCCTTCATACACCCGCCGCAAGCAGCGATTCGAGGGCCAGTTGCCGGGCTTCCTTTTCCAGGCCGACGGCCCGGAGCGCTTCGAGAACGCCTTTGAGCACGAACGGTCCGACCCGGTCGCTGCCGCGTTCTCCGATGACGTGCAGCGCCAGCAGGATCGCTTCGCCGGTGCGTACATTGCCGGATACCGGTTCAGCGAGGGGAGCCGCGGTGACGATACTGGTGAACTCCGATCCGGTGGCGGCAACGGACATCGTTTGAAAGGTCTCGGCCGGCGCCGCGCCGGCGAGGGGTTCGTCACTGGCACTGGGCTCCGCCGCGTCTGCCTCGGAGAGGGCCAGCAACCGTCGCCACAAGCCGGGATCGGGCAAGGTCACGGCAGTGCGCGGACCGGTCCCGACGAGGGGTTCCCAGTTCTCCCGTCCGACGTCGACGCCGAAGGCTTCGAGCACGCTGTAAAGGTGGACGGCGCGATCGCGGGCACCGTCTTCCCTCTCGACCGCCCGCCACCAGGCGCCCAGGAACTCGGCCGGTTCCTTTTCCGGGTCCGCCTGCGAGAACCAGACGACCGGTTGCAGGCGGGCGACGGCATCGGCATGGGCCGGATTGATCAGGGCCTGTCCGCTCAGCAAATCGGTCCACGGCCGGGCGCGGTCGTCGTTGCCGGCGGCGATGAAGGCGCGGATCGCCTCCGGCGCGAACCACAGGAGGTCGCTCGACGGCGGAATCCGCCGCAACACCGGCTGGAAGATCTTGGCCATGGAACCGTAGCGCCCTTCCTCCCTCGCCAGGTCGAAGGCACGTTGCACGGCCTCGGCTTGGGCCACGGGCAGGGTCTGCACCAACGCCGCGTGGTAAAGAAGCGCGCGGACCATGGGTCCGAACTCGACCTCGGCCCGGCTCAACGGATTGGCCAGGTCGGCTTCCGAAAAATCGACGCTCGTATAGAGCTGACGCAGGATCTCGATCGGTAGGGCCCCGGATGCATCGGCCCGTTCCGCCGCCTCCAGGCGCATGGCCTTGGACGCGTTGGGGCTCGTCGCGATGGTATTCAACACGGCCGGCTGTTTGGCGGCCAGTGCATCGCCGGGCAGGCCGACCTTGGCGATCCGGGCCATGGCCATGAGCAAGGGGTCGGGTGCCGGCAGGCTTTTCAGTTCGATTTCCGCACCCGCCGTCAAGGCGTCGGCCAAAAGCAGGTAGGTGTCGTCGGCCTCGCCCAGTTCCCGCATCAGGGAAACACTGAGCGCCGCTTTGTCGCGCTCGCCGTCGATGACTTGGCAAATGACGAAGACTTTCTGCCAATAGGCGGTCGGCCGGATCGGCATCTCACGCCTGGCCAGATTGCATGCCCGTGCATGGTCGCCGGCCAGCAAGCGCAAATCGCTCTCGGCCTCGAGAAGCGCGCCCGTCCGGGCCTGTGTCGGCAGCGCATTCAAGAGCTGTTCGGCGCCCCGGAGGTTGCTCATGGCGACCAACAGGCGGACACGTTTTTCGATCAGGCTGCCATCCGCCCGATCGCTGCCTTCCGGTACCCGCGCCGGACTGAGCAGCAATCGGCTGAGCAGCTCGCGAAGAACCGGCGACGGCGCCGTGATCGGCAATTCGGCCAATAACTTATCGACCAGCGGCCGAGCCGTTCCTTTCCACAATCCGGTTCCCAAGGCACCGCTCTCGGAGGTCAGGACACCGGCTTCGTCCGCGTTGATCGCCTGAAGGGAGTCCACTTGCACGCCGGTGCCGCGAACGGACCTTTCGACCGGACCGGTCTTCCCCTCTTCCCTTTGCAGCGCCGGTGCCGCCAACAACCGGGCCGGCGCCGGGGCGGCGACCGTCGGAACCGGTTGTTCAGCCGCTTTCGGCGGCGGCGCCAGGCGCACCGGACCGGGAGGCGCACTCTGCTGGGCGGCCAATCCGCCGGGTGTTGCCAGGCCGATCAAAATCGCCAAGGCGACACCGCGAAGGCCTGCCCGGCACCGCGGGCCGTTAGCGCGGGAAACGGTCATCGGGTAGTTCTTTCTCAATTTTTTTAACAGGAGCCGGGATATCCCACATGGCGAGGAATACACCACCACCGAGCACGAGTACGGCGACGGCGGCCAAAACAAGCCTGGAGAATTTTTTCATTCCGCGTCCATGACATAAGGGACAATAATCGACCGCGCCCGACAGCCGATTGTGTTGATGGTAGTTTTCGACTATGGCATTTTTTCGACAGTGTAAAGACCATCATGTTTACCGCAAAGCCCCGTTTTATGCTGTTGCGACAGCGGTCGACTTGACGGACGTTCCGGCCACTTCGGCGGCCGCCACCGGACAAGGCGACAACAAAACGACATGAATACCGACACCCACACGCCGCCCCAACGCTCGATCGTCTTGATCGGCCTCATGGGTGCCGGAAAATCGTCGATTGGACGGCGCCTGGCTAAGAGCCTCGGCATGGCGTTCTACGATGCCGATCACGAAATCGAGGCGGCCGCCGGCTGTTCCGTCGCCGAAATATTCGAGGTCTACGGCGAACCCGCCTTTCGCGATGTGGAGGAAAAGGTGATCAACCGTCTGCTCAATGACGAACCCTGCGTACTGGCAACGGGTGGCGGCGCCTATATGAACCCGCGCACCCGCCAGCACATCGCCGTCAAAGGCGTGTCCGTTTGGCTGCGCGCCAGCCTCGACGTGTTGTTCGAACGGACCGGGCGGCGCAAGGGACGGCCGCTGCTCGACAATTCGGACCGCCGCGAGACCCTGTCGAGACTGATCGACGAGCGCTATCCGGTCTATGAAGGCGCGGACATCGTCATCGAGACTGGTTCCGAAGGGATCGAGGTGACCACGGCCCGCGTGCTCGACGCCCTGAGCGAAGCGACACCGGCCGGTACCGAGGCGGCGGCGCCATGTTAAACGGCGGAAGTGATATCTCGGTCCTCGAACTCGACCTCGCGGAACGGAGCTACGACATCGTTGTCGGCGATGGGTTGATCGATGGGGCCGGCGAGCGGATAGCGCCTTTTCTCTCCCATCCAAGCGTCGTTGTGATTACCGACGAGAACGTCGAAAAACAGTGGCTCAAACCATTTGAACACTCGTTGTCAAAGGCCGGCATCGCGTTTCGCTCGATCGTGCTCCCGACCGGCGAATCAACCAAGTGCTTTTCGCAATTCGAACGTCTGGTCGAAGACCTGCTTGCCGGCGGGATCGACCGCAAGACCTGCCTGATTGCCCTTGGCGGCGGCGTCATCGGTGACATTACCGGTTTCGCGGCCGCGGTGACCTTGCGGGGCCTCGACTTCATCCAGGTGCCGACGACGCTGCTGGCCCAGGTCGACAGTTCCGTTGGCGGCAAGACAGGGATCAATACCGCACACGGCAAGAACCTGGTCGGCGCTTTTTACCAACCGCGCCTCGTCCTCGCCGATACGCAGACCCTTGACACCCTACCCATACGTGAGTTGTTGGCCGGTTACGCGGAGGTGGTGAAGTACGGGCTCATCGACGACGCGCCCTTCTTCGAGTGGTGCGAAACCGACGGCCGACGGTTGATCGACGGTGACGCGCAAGCGCGGCGTTATGCCGTCCATCACTGTTGCGCCGCCAAGGCGCGTATCGTCGCCGAGGATGAACGGGAGACCGGGGTCAGGGCGCTGCTCAACCTCGGTCACACCTTCGGTCACGCCCTGGAGGCGGAGACCGGCTACGGCGATCGGCTGCTCCATGGTGAAGCGGTTGCCATCGGGACCCTGATGGCTTTCGACCTGTCCCATCGTATGGAGCTCTGCAGTGGCCAGGATACAGGCCGCGTCGCGGCCCACTTCGAGGCGGCGGGTCTGAAAACGGGCCTGAAGGGTATTGCCGACGGCAAATGGTCTCCCGAGCGGCTGGTCGGCCACATGAGCAAGGACAAGAAAGTCGAGGCCGGAACCATCGCCTTCATCCTAACCCGCGGCATCGGCCAGGCCTTTATCACGCGTGACGTCGATCTTGAAGAGGTGAAAAAGGTTCTTGCCGATGCCCTCGATATTTAGTCGCTGGTCGGTCCTTCAAGGGCCGGCCGTTCTTAACCACGTCCGAAGATCAAACGGATTCCCGCCATGTTGATCACATTGACCGTCATCACCTTCCTTCTCGCAATGTCCGCCTTCTTTTCCGGTTCGGAAACGGCGCTAACCGCGGCCTCACGCCCGCTGATGCACCAGCTCGAGCAGAACGGTGATCCCCGGGCGGCCCGCGTCAATCAGTTGTTCGCACGCAAGGACCGGCTGATCGGCACCATCCTTCTCGGAAACAATCTGGTCAACATCCTGGCTTCGGCCTTGGCGACCAGTGTCCTGATCTCGCTTTTCGGGGAAGCCGGCGTCGCCTATGCGACCCTGGGGATGACGATTCTGGTCCTGATTTTCGCCGAGATTCTCCCCAAGACCTACGCCATCCACAACGCCAACAAGGCCGCCCTTCATATATCGCCGGTGATCAATGCCTTCGTAATCGTCCTCACGCCGTTGACGGCGACCATGGAGAAGATCGTCAGTGGGCTGTTGCGGATTTTCGGGGCCAGGAAGGGCGGCGAACTGTTGTCGAGCGACGAGGAACTGCGGGGCGCCATCGACCTTCACAATGGCGAGGACGAGGCGGTCCGCCACGAACGCGCCATGCTGCGCAGTGTCCTCGATCTCGACGAGGTGCAGGTCGCGGAAATCATGACCCACCGGATGAACGTCATCGCCGTCGACGTCGATCAACCGGTCGACCTTTCGATCGAACAGATCCTGGCCAGTCCGTTCACGCGGATCCCCTTGTGGCGGGGCTCGCCGGACAATATCGTCGGCGTCTTACACGCCAAGGCGTTGCTCCAGGAAATCCGCTCGCGCGGCAGCGACATCGGCGGGCTCGACCTGACGACACTGGCAACCGAACCCTGGTTCATCCCGGAGCAGACCCTCTTGCTCGATCAACTGGAGGTGTTTCGCAAACGGCGCGAACACTTCGCCCTGGTCGTTGACGAATACGGCAGCCTGATGGGCATTGTCACCCTCGAGGATATTCTTGAGGAAATCGTCGGCGACATCGATGATGAACATGACGTTGCTTTCGACGGCGTCCGCATCGAACCGGAGGGCGGCTTCGTCATCGATGGCACCGTCACCATTCGCGACTTGAACCGCGAATACGAGTGGGATTTGCCCGACGAGGAGGCGTCAACCGTCGCTGGCCTCATCCTGCACGAAGCGCGGCGCATCCCGAAGGTGGGACAACGGTTCAAGTTCTTCGGGTTTCAGTTCGAAATCCTCGAGCGACAACACCATCAGATCACATCGGTCCGCATAACACCACCTGACGCCGACGACGACTGGACAATAACCTGATTGTCACCGATGCCGCGGGTGCCTGGTGGGTGCCCGCGTTTCGCGACGGTCGGGGCGGGTTATCAACGCGGGTTTTGCCGGGTCCCCGTCTCCATCATCGGGTTCCGTCATTTCCCTCTTGCGCCCACCCCCCTTGCTTGACCTACAATCACAGCGAGGGGTTTGGAACTGGGAAGGACTGATCATGCAGCGGAAAATCGTTCCCGACGTCGTCGAACGCAAGAAAGTCACTTCGGTCGTGACCGGCGATTCGGTCATAAGTGCCGCAAAACTTATGGCAGAAAAACACATCGCGGCTCTGGTCGTCGTCGACGCGGACGGGAACTTGATCGGCATTTTGACGGAGCGCGACCTCACCCAGCGCGTCCTCGCGGAAGGTCTTGATCCGAATGAAATCACGGTCGGCGAGGTGATGACCGACAACCCGGATACCCTGTCCGCCGACGATTCCGCCCGCGACGCATTGGAATTGATGCAGTCCAGGAAATACCGGCACCTTCCGGTCACCGAGGACGGCAAATGTATCGCTGTCGTATCCATCCGTGACCTCTATGCCACGGTGAAATCGGCGCTCGAAGAGGATATCCGCGAAACCGAGGCCTTCGTCTTCGGCGACCGTTACGGCGCTTAACCGCTCTACAGCCAACGACTCCTTTCGGTACGGCCTTTGTCCGGTCCACGCCGGTTTTCGGATTGTGATTAAGACAACCTTAAATCACTAACACGAATAATTGCTATCGCACCCGACCCAGGCCCCGTCGCGACCGCCGCAGCGTCTCGCCGGGGCTTCGGTCGGGTATTAACAGATACCGGTCCCATAAATGCCCGAAGACCAAACCGCACATTCCAAGCTCGGCGCCGAACTCGCCGGCATCGCTGCCGCTCAAAAGGCCCGAATTCTCGAGGTCGCCCTGAACGCCATCGACCAAGGTTTCGTCGTTTGGGACGAGAATGATTGCATGATCATCTGCAACGACCGGTTTTGCGAATTCTGGAACTATCCAAAGGACATCGCCAAGCCGGGCGTTCGGGCAATCGAGCTTCTCCGTTACGATGCGGCGCGTGGCGAGCACGGAAACGGCGATTTGGAAGACGTCGCGCAGGCCCGGGACCGCACCGCCCGCGACCACCACGAAAAGGGAACCGACGAACAATACGTCACCAGCGAAGGGCGGTTTCTATTGATCCGGCGGTATACGGTTCCCGAACTGGGCACGGTATCGACCTTCACCGACATCACGGATCTGAAAAAGGCGGAAGACGCCCTCAAGGAGAACGAGAAACGCCTGGAGGAACAGGTGGCGATTCTGAGCGATCGTGAGGAGAAGTTGGAGGCACAGAAGTCCGTTCTCATCGATCTCGCCCGCGACCTCGAACGGGCACGCAATGAATCGGATTTGTTAAACTCCCAGAAGGACAAGTTCTTCTCGATCATCGCCCATGACCTGATGGGACCGTTCAACTTGGTCTTGGGATATTCGGACCTGTTGGCACAACACGTCGAAGAATTCGACAAGGAGACCGTAAGAAGCTCCGCTGAAACCATCCGCGAGTCCGGTCATCGGCTGTCCGAACTTCTCGAAAACCTGCTGAGTTGGTCCCGCCACCAGATGGGTCGCGTCCATTTCGAGCCGCAGCCGACTGACCTCAACGCGATCGTCGAGCGAAACCTCGATTTGTTCCGGCCGTTGGCCGAGCATAAGGCGATCCGCCTGGTCGACGACTGCACGCCGGCGGTCCTGGCCCGTGTCGACCACAACATGGTCGACATGATCGTCCGCAACCTGATCAACAACGCCATCAAGTTCACTGAGCGCAACGGCCAGGTAACCGTCGATATGGAGCTGCGCCGGGACTTCGTGGCGCTCAGCGTCGCCGATACCGGTATCGGCGTTCCGGCGGACAAGATCTCCAAGTTGTTCCTGATCGAAGAAAAAACATCGACCACGGGCACCGCAGGCGAGACCGGTACCGGCCTCGGGCTTCAGTTGTGCAAGGAATTCGTCGAGTGCCAGGGCGGCCAAATATCGGTCTCGAGCACCGAAGGAGAAGGATCGCTCTTTACGGTGACGTTTCCCCTGGCGACAGGGTCGACGGACGATCACTGACATAAACCGTGCCGGTGAACGTCGACATTGTCTTGCCGTCGCGGCTCACATCAACACGGTAGACGGCCGTACTGCGGCCGCGTGAAACCTCCTCGGCGGTGGCGACGAGACTGTCACCCGCCTTGACGCCGCGGACATAGGCGATATGGGCATCGATGCCGATCGATGCGTGTTCGCGGGAATTGGCGGCCAGTCCAAAAGCCATGTCGGCCAAGGAGAACACTGCACCGCCGTGGGCGTAACCCATGAAATTCAGGTGTTCCGCCACGATATCCATTTCGACCACGGCCCGGCCCGGCCCGAACTCGACGAGGCGGAAGCCCATGTGACGGGCAAAAGGATCATTGCCCAGCAAGCGGTCGACATCGGAAAAACTGGTCATGCGGCGATCAGGGGCCGTCCGAAACCGAGTTCGCGGCGCAGGCACGCGCAAATCTCGCCATGCGTAACGTCAGCGGCGGCGGCATCGACGACGGCCGCAAACACGTTCACCCGCTCATCGCCAGCGGCCCTTGCCAGTTCACTCAGGGCCTTGTCGACCGCGGTCTGCGAGCGATCGGCCTTGAAGTGCTTGAATTGGGCGATTTGGTCTTCCATCAACGTCGGATCCGGGCGTTCCAACGGAGCCGTCGCGAATTCCTCGCCCCCCTCCGTATAGGCGTTGACACCGACCACAGTCTGGTCGCCGGTATCGATCCGCTCCTGAAAACGCATCGCCGAGTCACCGATCATCCGCTGCACGAGGCCGGTCTCGACGGCCCGGTACATGCCACCCGCCTCGTCGACGCGCTGGATGACCTCGAGGATCTTCTCTTCCATCTGATCAGTCAGGGTTTCCAAATAATAGGAACCGCCCAGCGGATCGATGACATCGTCTAGGTGCGCCTCCTCGCGAAGGATGTTCTGCGTCGCAACCGCGATCCGCGCCGCCGCCTCTGTCGGAGTGGACAGCACCTCGTCAAAGGCATCGGTGTGCATGGACTGCAGGCCGCCGAATATGCCGGCCATGGCCTGCACGGCAACCCGTGCGATGTTGTTGAGCGGTTTCTGGCGGGTCAGATCGACACCTGAGGTCTGGGCGTGGAACTTGAAGCGCCAGGACCGCGCGTCCTTGGCGCCCAGGCGTTCGCGTGCAATTCGCGCCCAGATGCGCCGCCCGGCCCGGAGCTTGGCGATCTCCTCGAAGAAACTGATCGACAGATCGAAAAAGAAGGTGACCCGGGGCAGAAACTCGTCCGGGGCCATGCAGTCCTCGGCGAATTGGATGGCCGTCGATAGCGTGAACCCCATCGCTTCGGCCGGTGTCGCGCCGGCCTGCTGCATGTGCTGTCCGACGACGGAAACCGGGTTCCACTTCCCGAGCCGTTCGTTGGCGAACAGCACATGATCAGTGAGCACGCGGCGCGATCCCTCGAGCGCCAGGCGGAAGAACATGTGGTTGGCGACGAAATGTGAGATGTAGTCGCTTTGATTGGAGGTCCCCGAGATCGCCGACCACGGCACGCTGCGGCGGTCGGCGACAGCAAGCAGGAACGCCAGCAGGGTGAATGGCAGCGGATCGTTGAGCGCGACGGACATGCGTTCGATGGGAACCCCCTCGAGGCAGCGGGCCATGTCGTCGACGGAATTGATCGTCGTCCCGCAGGTACCGAGCAGGACCGGGTCGACCTCGTCGACATCGAAACCGCGGTAGACAGAATTGCAAGGGATCATGCTGAGTGCCGTCGCCCCTTCCTTGATGATGTCGCGCATGCGCTCGTTGTATTCCTGCGGTGTCGCCAGGCCGATCAGTTGCCGCTGCGACCAGGGCCGCCCCCGGTGCATACTCGGATAGATACCGCGGGTCGCCGGCAGTTGGCCGGGGAATCCGAGGCTTTCCAGGTAACTGTCGGATGAACTGTCGGCCGGCGTGTAGATCGGTTTGATCTCGATACCGGATCGATTGAGACGGCGGTCGTCGTCGGGAACCTGCGCACCATATTCGTCGGCCCAGCGGGCTTCTGCGGCAGCAAAGGTCGGGTCCTCTTTCGGATTTGCGTTCCTGTCCATCCTCTCCTCCTTAAGCCGATACCCGCGACCCGGCCGATATCAAATCGGCGATTCCATCGACAATTTCCTCGCGGCCGGCGCCGGGGTGGAATACGCGTCCGACGCCGGCCCGCAACAGGTCGGCCTCGTCCTCGGCCGGCACGATGCCGCCGACGATCACGGCGACGTCCTGCATGTCCGCCTCGGCAAGCGCCGCCATCAGTTTGGGGACCAAGAGATGATCGGTGGCCAGAGAGCTGACACCGATGGCGTCGACGTCCTCTTCCAAGGCCTGGGTGACGACGTCTTCGATCGCTTGCCAAGGCGCCGTATAGATCACTTCCATGCCGGCGTCGCGCAGAAACCCGGCGACCAGCCGCGAGCCGCGATCATGGCCGTCGAGGCCAATCTTGGTGACCATCACCTTGGGCCTCCGCCCGAGACGTTGAACCAGGTCCCCGACCCGGGTATCGGTCGTCGTCTCCGTCATGTCTGATCGATCCCCTTCCTGATCAATTGAAGGAATCCGGTGGCAATCTCGGCCGGCGTGTCGCCGTTCGGCCGGTACCACGTAGGCGTCCAGTTGAGGGCTCCCATCACCATCATTCTGAGTTGGCGGCGAGATGTGGCGCCATCGACCGGCAAGGCATCGATCAAAACCCGGAAAATGCTCTCGTATCGATCTCGAAGGCGGACCAGGTTATCGCGCATATCGGGGTTTCCCGCCGGCAACTCCCTGATCACGACACGGGCGTAGTCGCCGCCGGCCAGAAGGACATCAAGATGAGCGGCCATGGCGTTTTCCAGGCGTTGCCACGGATCGGGAGCGGTCTCGATTGCGTTTTCGACCGCCGACGAAATGCGCCGGATTCCCTCGTCGTGTACGGCGATGAAAAGATCGGTTTTCGATTCGAAATGATAATAGAGGGAACCGGCCTTCATGCCGGCATCACCGGCGATTTCGCGCATGGAAGCGCCGTCGAACCCTTGGGCACGGAACCGGCGCGCGGCCGCGTCGAGCACGAGACCGAGGCGGCTGTCGCGTCGCGGCTTTTCCAATTGCGCAGCAGCGGTCGGCATTTCGTCCCTCAAACCTAACTAACGGTCGTTAGGTTAATACCATCCACTGTCGACCCGATCAACCGGAATCCGATCGCAAGAAGGCCAACGCCAGTAATCTTTCCTTGCACGGCCAGGCGGAACCATCATCTTTGAAGCGCGTCTTCACCGACAGGGACGAGGAAAATGCCGCTTTCGAAACCCGATGCCCGGCGCCACGTACACACCCGGGACATCCAGTGCCTAGGCTATGAACGCGAAGACGGCCTGTGGGATATCGAAGGCAGTATCCGGGATTCGAAGACCTACTCCTTCGACAACATCGACCGGGGCGGCGTCGCCGCCGGCGAGGCCATCCACCATATGCTGGTGCGCCTGACGATCGACGCCGAGATGACGGTCGTCGCCATCGAGGTCGCCATGGATTCGGTCCCCTACTCGCTGTGCGGCGACATCACGCCGTCGTTCCAACAATTGAAGGGATTGAAGATCGGCGCCGGCTGGCGCCGCGCGGTGATGGAGAAAATCGGCGGACTAGCGGGGTGCACCCACGTTCGCGACCTGTTGATCGGCCCGGTTGCCGTAACCGCCTACCAGACGATCATTCCCAAACGAAGCCGCAAACAGGACGCCGAAGGCGGGCCGAAGCGGCGCCCACCGGTGATCGGCACCTGTCACGCCTATGACCCGTCAGGTTCGATCGTCCAACGCCGTTGGCCGCAGTTCTTCGTCGATCCCTCCGGCCATTCCACGGGCGATCCCACTGGTGACCAGAACACCGGTGACGATGGCTAGAATCGATACGACCGTACGTCCGTGGCCGTCACTCAATCGAACGGCGCCGCTTCCACCAACACCGAATCGGCCAGGCCGGCCGGCAGTGTTGCCGACCACTTCGACGTGGCCTCTCGGTAATAGGAAACGATAAACGACCGCACAGCCGAGGTTCGGCTGCCGCCGTTTTTTCTCTGGTCGATCATCGTGCATAGGTCATGCAGGGTCACGCCTTCAGCGCTGCAGATATCGTCGAGCGCTTCCCAGCTGGCCCTTTCCAGGCGAATACTGGTCCGTCTGCCGTCGACCGTAATGTTCTTGCTTATCAAAAGTACCTCCAGCTTTTGCTGATCCATCGTCCACCCGGAAGCTCCGACCAAGACACGAGCAGGAGCCACCCGTTCCCGGGCTGACGATCACATCTAGAATTTGACCTGTATCAATCATAGCAAATGGTGTCCGGAACCCCAAATACTTGTCATGGATCAAACTTACCGGAATCTGACATGGCCGGAAAAAACCGATGCCGACGACCCCATGCGGATCAATCGCGCCCTTGCTTCGCCGCCTCGCCTGCGCATAGTTAATATCATGTCGACGGAACCCCACAGCGACCTTCTCAGTCGATACCGCCACGAAGCGGGGGCGGCTGAAAACCGTTGCGCCTGGCCCGGCTGCGACTGCGCGGGCGAACACAAGGCGCCGAAGTCGCCGACCCAACTCAACGAGTTCCAGTGGTTCTGTCTCGAGCATGCCCGCGAGTTCAACAAGTCGTGGAACTACTACGACGGCATGTCCGATGAGGAAGTCGAGGCCGACGTTAGGCGCGACACGGTCTGGAACCGCCCGACCTGGCCCCTCGGGAACAATCCGAGCGCAACGGAGAGCCAAGGGTTCCAGACCTACAATTTCGCGGACCCCTTCGGTTTCTTTGAAGAGGGCTTGGGAGAAGGCCCTTCCGGGGCACCGTCGGATCAAAGCCTGGGCGCGGAGCAGCGGCGCGCCGCCGCGGTGCTCGGTATCGATCCGCCGATCACCCTCGACAACATCAAGGGCCGTTATAAGGAACTGGTCAAACGCCACCACCCAGACGCGGTCGGAAACGGAGAAGGGTCGGACGAACGGATCAAGGAGATCAATCACGCCTACGGCGTCCTGATTGCCTTTATCGAAGGTTGAGGCAATAGATTGTTTCCTTGACTGACTAGGCAATAGCCCCTACCTCATAGGCGTTTTTCGCCAGCCCGCCCAGAGACGACGCCAGGGTCGATTGGCCGGCCGCTTTTCATATCAGACCGGATACAGTCAGATGACGATACAAGCCGATACCGCTGAACCACTGGCCGTTCGCGAGCCCGATATTTCCGTGTCGGTGCGCCAGGTGTTCGGGATCGACAACGATCTCGAAGTTCCCGCGTTCAGCGAGGCCGAAGAGCACGTGCCCGAGATCGACGATGCCTACCGGTTCGACCATGACACGACCATGGCGATCCTGGCCGGTTTCGCCCACAACCGGCGCGTGGTGATCCAGGGCTACCACGGCACCGGCAAGTCGACCCATATCGAACAGGTGGCGGCACGCCTCAATTGGCCATGCATCCGGGTCAATCTCGACAGCCACATCAGCCGGATCGACATGGTCGGCAAGGATGCCATCGTGCTTAAGGACGGCAAGCAGGTCACCGAATTCCGTGAGGGGATCCTGCCATGGGCCCTGCAGAACCCGACCGCCCTGGTGTTCGACGAATACGACGCCGGTCGCCCTGACGTCATGTTCGTTATCCAGCGCGTTCTCGAGGTCGAGGGCAAGCTGACGCTCCTCGACCAAAACCGGGTCATCCGGCCGAACCCCTATTTCCGCCTGTTCGCCACTACCAACACCATCGGCCTTGGCGACACGACCGGGCTTTATCACGGCACCCAGCAGATCAACCAGGGCCAGATGGACCGCTGGAACATCGTCGCCACCCTGAACTACCTGCCGCACGACGCCGAAAAAGACATCGTTCTGGCCAAAACGCCGGACTACAACACGGTCGAAGGCGAAGAGACCATCTCGGCGATGATCGAACTCGCCGAACTGACCCGGACCGGTTTCATGAACGGGGACATCTCAACGGTCATGTCGCCGAGGACGGTCATTACCTGGGCCGAAAACGCGATGATCTTCGGCGACGTCGCCTTCGCCTTCCGGGTCACCTTCCTCAACAAGTGCGACGAGCTGGAACGGCCCGTTGTCGCAGAATTCTATCAGCGCTGCATGGGCGAGGAACTTCCGGATTCTGCGGCCAACACCGTCATCCAGTAACCTCGGCGGCGCCGGACCGGCGCGACGCCGGGAAACAACGGGAGTAGGGTCGAATGAGCGCGGAGGATCGGAACGAACTGGTCAAACGCGCCACTGCGACAACGCTGAAGGCGCTGGCCGGATACCAACCGCAGGAAATCACCGTCAACTATTCGCCGGGCGCGGCATCGGTGACCGGCAGCACGGTACAACTGCCGGCCCCGACCGGCCCCCTTGACGGCCCCTCGGTGAAAAAGCTCAGGGGTGTTTCCGACGCCCTCGGTCTGCGTATCCGCTACCACGACGATTCCGTTCATGCGGCGCATGTGCCGCGAGGACCCGAGGCCCGCGCCGTCTACGAAGCTCTCGAACAGGTCCGTTGTGAGTCCCTCGGTGCCAACCGCATGGCCGGGGTCAACAGCAACCTGAAGGCGCTTCTCGACGAACGCTGCCGGGCCCGCGGCTACGGCGGCGTCACCGAGAAGAACGAAACCATGCTGCCCGATGCCGTTGGTCTGCTCGTTCGCGAAAAGATGACCGGTCAGCCGGTGCCGGAGAGCGCCGCCAAGCTGATGGACATTTGGCGCCGCGATATCGAAGCCAAGATCGGCGACAAGATGAACCTTCTCGACGGTTGTGCCGCCGACCAGGACGCCTTCGCCGACCTGGTGACGGAGATGATCGCCGCCCTCGATCTGATCGAAGACGACCAACAGCCTCTCGATTCCGAGGACGACGACAGCGACGAGGACACCGCCGATCAGGACGGCGAGGACACGCCGGATAGCACCGACTCCCAAATGACCGAGGACGGCACCATGTCGGGCATGCGGGGTGACGACGACATGGGCGATATGAGCGAGGACATGGAGGGCGCCGAGGACGACATGATGCTTGGCGAAGGCGAGGAAGAACCCGCCGGCCCGAGCCTCTGGGACGACCCGAGACTGCGGAACGCCCCCGACGACGGCCGCCGCTACCGTCTCTACACCACCGAATACGACGAAGTCATCGACGCCGAGGAACTATGCGCCGCCGACGAACTGACCCGGTTGCGCCACCAGTTGGATCAGCAGTTGTCGCATCTGCAAGGCGTCGTCTCACGGCTCGCCAATCGCCTGCAACGCCGCCTGCTCGCCAAACAGACCCGGTCCTGGGTCTTCGACCTCGAAGAAGGCTTGCTCGATGCCGGGCGTTTGGCCCGGGTCGTCGTCGATCCGGTCCACCCCCTTTCGTTCAAGCGCGAAACCGATACGGATTTCCGCGACACCGTGGTCACGCTGCTGATCGACAACTCGGGCTCCATGCGTGGTCGGCCGATCACGGTGGCCGCCATGAGCGCCGACATCTTGGCCCGAACGCTCGAGCGCTGCGGGGTCAAGGTCGAGATTCTGGGCTTCACGACACGGTCCTGGAAAGGCGGTTCGGCCCGCGAACATTGGGTCGGTGCCGGCAAACCGAAAAACCCGGGCCGCCTCAACGATCTCCGCCATATCGTCTACAAGGGTGCCGATACGCCGTGGCGGCGCGCCCGCAAGAATCTGGGATTGATGCTGCGCGAAGGCCTCCTAAAGGAGAACATCGACGGCGAGGCCCTGGCCTGGGCGCATCAGCGATTGTTGGCGCGCCACGAGCAACGACGCATTCTGATGGTCATATCGGACGGCGCGCCGGTCGACGACGCGACGCTGTCGGCCAATCCGGGTAATTACTTGGAGCGCCACCTCCGCGACATGATCGACTTCATTGAGACCCGTTCCGACGTCGAGGTGACCGCCATCGGGATTGGCCATGACGTTACCCGGTACTATCGGCGCGCCGTGACGCTGATCGATGCTGAGGAACTGGGCGGCACGATGATGAACGCGCTTGCCGAACTCTTCGACGAAGAAACGGTCCGCACGCCGCTCCGTCGGCGCGCCTGAACGGCCCCCTAGTTCGCCTCCGGCACCACGCGGCCCGGCGGGAAGACCAAGGTCACCTGCGTGCCCTCACCGACCCGGCTGTCGAGCTCCAACCGGCCGCCGTGCAGCTCCATCAACGACTTGCATAACGGCAGCCCGAGGCCGGTCCCTTCCTTTCCGCGCGTCATCATGTCGGTGACCTGTCCAAACGGTTTCAGCACGGTATCCAAATCCTCGGCCGCGATGCCGATGCCGTCGTCAGCGACACGAACCATTACGCCTTGCGGCTCTTCTTCCAGAACGATGTCGACGTTTCCACTGGGTTCGGAAAACTTGATTGCGTTGGTCAGTACGTTGAGCAGGATCTGTTTGACCCGGACATGATCGGCGAAGACCTTGGGGAAGGTCTCCGGCAGTTTGGCGACGACGGCGACGGAAGCCCGGCTCGCGCGCTCGCGGACCATTTCCATGGACTCGCGTACCACATCGGAGAGGTCGACCTCCTCCTCGAACAATTCCTGGGCCCCGGCTTCGACCTTGGAAAGATCGAGGATGTCGTTGATCAAACGCAGGAGATGGGTTCCGGAACCGTGAATATCCGCCGCATACTGGACGTATTCCTGCTTTCCCAAACCGCCGAACATTTGCTCCTTCATCACTTCCGAAAAGCCGATGATGGCGTTCAGCGGTGTGCGGAGTTCGTGGCTCATGTTGGCGAGGAACTGGCTCTTCAATCGATCGGCGGCCTCGGCCTTGTCCTTCAACGCATAGAAGTCCTCGGCTAGCTCGACCATGGTCATAGCCTCCTCCTCGAGCCGCGCCCGCTGCATCTCGGCATCCAGAAGGAACTTGTCCTTTTGCTCCTCCATCTGCTTGCGCGTCGTGATGTCGCGCACGACCCAGGTAAAGGTCTGGCCGCGGCGGTTTTCCAGGCGGCGGCCGACGAACTCGGCGAGAACGACTTCGTCGTTTCCACGTTCGATATAGGTTTCGCGCATCAAACCATCGGTATCGGCCGTTTGACCGTCGGTCAGCGCGGATGCGAGATCGGGTACGAGATCGACGATTGACGTGCCCAGAACCTGGTCCGCCGTCTCGCTGAAAATCTGCTCGGCAGCGGGATTGAACGTCGTAATCAATCGATCTTCATCGATGGTGACGATGCCGTCCGCGACCGTGGCAATGATCTGGTTCAGTTTCTGCTCGCGATCGCGCAGGATCTTGGTGGCCCGCATGTGGCCCGATATGTCATGAAGTTCGACCAGATATTCCGATACGGTTCCGGTTCCTTCGTTCCGCCGATGGACCCAGAGTATGGCGTCGACGATGGCGCCGGACGCGGTTTCGAGTTTGAGGGGAAATCCCTCCGTCTCGTCGGCAAGGAGGGCGAAATCACCATCCGAAAGTCCCGCGTATTCATGAGTGAAGTATTCGGTGATCCTGGTGCCAATGAGGTCGTCCTTGGGGGCACCGAATAGTTTTTCACCGGCCGCGTTTATGTCTGTGATGCGGGTTTCCTCGCAGGAGGCGAGCACATGTTTAAGGGAATCGAAGTAATCCGTGAACGGATCGGGGCGATCGGTTCGGGATAAGTGACGATCCATATTTCCGGTTTTCCCAAGCTCTAAAATCCCGTGCCCCCAGACAGATTTTATGGCACCCATTGAAAATAGCAATTGCTTCGCCCAAGAGAGGAATTTCCAATTGGCGAGACAACCCCTTGGTTACATGCCATGGTTCGACGGCACGATTTGACGTCGCCGCTTGCGTTCGATGATTTACGGAAGAAACGTGTCACAGGTTCGACACCCTGACGCCTCCTGCATCTGGGCAAATGCGCTTCGATGGGTCGGTTTCTCGGTCCTGCTGACCGCTTCGGAAATCGGTCCGGCCCATGCGTCGACCGCACCGATCATCACCGAACACCGGGGTATACAGATGGAGGCGATGCCCAACGGCGTGGCCGCCGGCCCGGTCGCAGATTCGACGCATCGGGTTGCCCCCGAAGAGGCGCTGGCCCGCTTACGGGAAGCGCTCGACAGGATCTACGACGGCTCACCCCTGAGCGCATCGAAAATCGACCTGCTGAAACACAACGGCCGGGTCGTCATGATCTACGACCCGGCCTTCCCCAAGGAGCGCCTGGCATCGGTCACCATCGCCGCGTTTTTTCCCGACTACTACCAACACCAGGGCAAAATGAAGGATTTCATCGTCGTCGGCCGTTATGGGATCAAATGGCCACGCGACAACCTTGCCGCGATCATCGTTCACGAACTGGTCGGCCACGGACTTCAGCACCTGCGGGGACGCACCGGCCGTGACCGCAAAATCGATCGGGAGTGTGAAGCCCGCCTGTACGAAGAAGCCGCCTACCAGGATTTTCGGCTGCCCCGTGCGACACCCCAGATGATTCGCTTCCGCAAGGACATGGAACGCAACTGGTGCGCCGATTTCCGCCTGTTCATGCGCCGCCAGAATCCGCAGTCGATGGCGTTATGGAACTTTGGCACGCCGAAGGTCCCGGAACTCCTCGCCGTATTTGAGGATTATCTGGCGCATCTCCGAGCCTCCGGCGAGGCCGCGCGTGCCGTTTCCGCTTCGGCCGAGAAACGGCACCGGGAGTTTCTCGCATTCGCCAGAGAGGCCGAACGCACCAAGGAACCGGGCCAGCTATTCGTCGTCGGCAAGAAATACCTTCACGGTGTCGGCGTCGACAAGGACATCGACCGGGCCCGCGACTGGTTCCGAAAATCGGCGAAAACAGGATATACGCCGGCGCAGCAGGCCTTGGGCGAGATGGCGGAAATGGGCGTCGGCGAACCACCGAATATGATGAACGCGTTCTTCTGGTACGAACTCGCCGCCCGGCACGGCTCCGAGAGGGCCAAAGGCCGGGCCGATCGGCTCGAGCCGCGGCTGTCGCCCCGTCAGCGCAGCGACGCCCTCGGCCGGGTCGCCCGTTGGTTGGCCGACACCGGAAAGTAATTCGAACGAGAGAAGCGCTCGCCCAAGCCCTGTTGATCCTTTTCCGACAGGGCCCAAGATGTTAGGCAATGACCATGTTGAAAACGCTTTCCACTTTGGCCGCGGTGCTCGCCGTCTTTTCCGGCACCGCGCTGGCGGGCGAGATCAAACCCGTCTTCATCGGTGAATCGGAACGCGCCTTCTCCCGCCCACACGACGTCGCCATCGCGCCGACGGGTCTCTATCTCGTTGTCGCCGATCTCGGCAACGATGCCGTCAAGGTTCTCGATCCCGGCCGCCTGAAAGTGCTGGCCGCCTTCGGACAGGGCGAGCTTTCGAGCCCGCACGACGTGGCGTTCGGCAAGGACGAGCGCCTCTACGTGGCCGACACCGGCAACGACCGCATCATGGTCTATACCTTCAAGGGCGTCTTCCGCGACGGAAGCGCCAACGCCGAACACATCGAAACCTACACCCAGGGCATCGTCACCCCGGAAGGCGTCGCCGAGGGCAGCAACGGCCGGGTCTACGTCGCCAATACGGGCGCCGGCTCCATCGTCGCCCTTGAAGCCGGACGCGTCATCAAGACGGTCGAAGCGGCCGGCGGCACCCCCCTCGCCCGCCCCCACGACATCCACGTCGGCCCCGAGGACCGGGTATATCTCGCCGGTTCCGGCAACCACCGGGTCCTCGTTTTTGACCGCGACCTCAACCTGCTCAGCGAACTGAAAAAGCCGGATTACGCCTTCAACGAACCGAAATACGTGGCGACGGATGAGGACGGCACCTTGTTCCTGGCCGACGAATACAATCACCAGATCAAGATCTTCGATGCCGATTTCCGTCAGGTCGGCACCATTGGCAGCGGCACGCGGGGCGATGGCCCGGATGGCCTCAACGGTCCCGAGGGCGTCGACGTGGCCGGACGGTATTTGTGGATCTCGGACACCCACAACCACCGGATCATGCTGTTCAAGACCCGGTAGGCGAAACACCTGTAACCAACGAAAAAGGCCCGCCGGAAGCGGGCCCCTCGTAAGCGCTGGAAGCCGCTGTCAGGCGGCTTGCGCGGCGACCGCTTTCTTGACGCGCTTCTTGAGGCGCCGGAACTCCGGCGTCAGGTCGGCGTCCAGCGTATCGAGCAGAAAGGCGTCGAGGCCGCCCTTGTGTTCGACCGTGCGCAGGGCCGAAGCCGATAGGCGCAACCGCACCATGGTGCCCAGCGCCTCGCTCATCAGCGACGTCTTCTGCAGGTTCGGCAGGAACCGCCTGCGGGTCTTGTTGTGGGCGTGGGACACGTTGTTGCCGGTCAGTACGCCCTTGCCGGTGAGATCACAACGTCTCGACATGGCTCTTATCCTTTTGAAAACAGTGCCGGGGCGCACATCAGGTGCGCCCCGAGGTGGCCGGTTTTTAGGCCACACGGGCCCTTGCGTCAAGGGAATAAGAGGGATGCCGGAGCGAGCCGATAACCGGTCATCTTAGCCGCGTAACATGGGGTCGCCGGTTTCTTCAGTTCCTCCACGTACGCACCGCCAAGCGACCCCCGACGGCGTTCCGCCTTACCCCGGAATGCACGCCCCAGAATCTCATTGGTCAGCCCGGCGACGACCCGATGGTGGCATTTTTCGAAAAAATTCTGTCCGAGATTCCGCAATGGAGCCATTTTGGCTAACATGAGGGTCTAAGCAGGGGCAAAGCAGGGATTAAGCAGGGGCTAATCTGGGAACAACTTGGAAACGATCAGGTGAGGTGATCCCATGTCCAAGAAGTACCCAATAATAGCGGTTATCGGTTCGTCCGGGGCCGGGACCAGCACTGTCAAGGAGGCGCTGCAGCACATCTTTAAGTTTGTCGGCGCGCGTGCCGCGGACATCGAAGGCGACAGTTTTCACCGCTATGACCGCGCGGAGATGAAGGCTGAACGGAAAAAGGCCAAGAAATCCGGACGTAACTTGAGCCATTTCGGGCCCGAGGGAAATCTGTTCGACAAAAAGTTCGAGGTCTTTCGCCAATATGGTGAAACGGGGACTGGAACCCGCCGTCACTATATCCACAACGAGGAAGAAGCGGTTTTGTATGGTGGCCCCCTTGGGACCTTCACCGACTGGGAGCCGCTTCCGGAAAACACGGACCTATTGTTCTATGAAGGATTACACGGCGGCGTTGTCACCAAAGAATACAACATGGCCAAGGAAGTCGACCTACTCGTCGGGGTCTGCCCGACGATCAATCTCGAGTGGGTACAGAAGGTTAATCGCGACATGGCCGAAAGGGGATACAAACAAGATGAGGTGATGGATACGATCCACCGGCGCATGTACGACTACATGCACTACATCGTACCGCAGTTCTCTGAAACGCATATCAATTGGACACCTCGAAAAACTCTAACCTTTGGCGGCGTGACGCCGGAGTTGGCATCGGGCGGCCTGCCTTGTCGGCCTTTCAGGCCGGTTTTCCGGTTTTTGATGTCGGTTTCGGGTGTTTCGGAGCGGGTTTTCCTCTATCCGGGCGCACTTCGGGCGTTGAGCCAGACGAGGCGCTTCATATTGTAGGCCAGGTTGACCATGCCGA
>Ga0209144_1000036_pt1 | contig 25593 bp, 21 predicted proteins | sample WorMettrBAHAMAS1_FD_187392 | JGI IMG/M metagenome (GOLD analysis project Ga0209144, IMG submission 187392) | Marine gutless worms symbiont microbial communities from Max Planck institute for Marine Microbiology, Germany - Inanidrilus... | ecosystem: Host-associated > Annelida > Digestive system...
GCCGAAGGCTCGCCAAGGATTACGAAAACCTCAACCGCATCGCCCTGGCCTTCATCCGCCTCGCCTTCATAAGGCTCTTGCTGCGGAGGATAACACGATACTGCGTTTACTCATGAACTTTCCGGACGGACACTTAGTGTCCGCCGGGCCGAAGGCCTCGCCACCCAGGGCCGGTCGCCGCGCCGCGTGTTGACCGACTCGACCCTGACCGTACCGTCGCCCAGCCACACCGCGTGGGCACTACCGCGCCACAGATCGAACCGGTCGATGACCACCGCCGCGCCGCACCGCCCCGGCACCGGCTCCGGACTGACGACGATATCGGCGAGCCGACAATCTTCGGCAAGCGCCTCGGGTCGACGCACGAGGGCGACGACGCGTCCCTCGGCCCGATAGACACAGCCGAGAGAATCGCATGTCAGTCGGCCGCCGGCGCCCTCTCCGTGCCGCGGCCAGGGCGAAGCGTCGCCTTCCTGTCCCGCCCGCCGCGGCCAGACATCTCTTGCAAACGGCGCCGCCCGCAGCGACGAAACCGCCAACGTATCCGACTCGGTTCGCACGGCCATCAGCTTGCCGTTCGCATCGACCAGCACATCCGGGGGAACAGTCAGGAGCACGCTCGCGGCACCGGCGGCGATGCCAGCCGTTCCCCACAGGCGCCATCGGCGCACCCACAGAGTCATCCAGAGTCCGCCGGCGGCGATTGCCACCAGTCCCCACGTCGGCATCGCCGGCAAGGCGGCGACGGCCCCGGGCCATGACGCCACAGTCTCGGCGACGCCGATGACCAAGCCGACGCCCCAGCCCATCGGTACCAAGGCCAAAGCTTCGAGGCCGAACGGCATCAGCAGGAATGCTCCCACGGCCCACGGCATGATCCAGAGCGCCGTCACCAGCACAGCGACAAGGTTGGCGGCCAGCCCGTACTCGACGAAGCGGTTGAAGTGGAATACCGCGAATGGTGCCGTCGCGAGGCCGGCAATCGCCGTCGTCGCCGCAACGCCCGCGAGGTAAATACCGGCGCGGCGCGGCCACGACCGCGATTCGGCCGGTTCTTTGCGGCGCATGCGGACCACCTCATAGACGGCGACAAGAGCGACGACGGCGGCGAAAGAAAGCTGGAAACTTGCGCTCAGAAGGCTTTCTGGCTGGATCAGCAAGACGACGACTGCCGCCCACGCGACGACGCGCATCGATATGCCGCGACGGTCCACAAGCACCGCCAGGAGGACGAGGCCGATCATCAGAAAGGCCCGCTGGCTGGGCACCGTCGCCCCGGTCAGCAGAGCATACCCGAGGGCATCTGCGATGGCCGCAGCCGTCGCCCACTTCTTGATCGGCTGGCGAAGGGCGACGAGCGGGATCAGGGCCAGTCCTGCGCGCACGCCGACGAACAACACGCCCGCCACCAGGCCGATGTGAAGTCCGGAGATGGCCAGCAGATGCGCCAGCCCGGAGTCGCGGATCGCCGCCATCACGGATTCAGGAATCGCGCCCCGCTCACCGGTCATCAAGGCCGCGGTGACAGCGCCGACAGCATCCGGCAGGTGATCACGGACCCGCTCGGCGATGCCCTGGCGCAGCCGTGACAGCCGGAGCGCCCCTCCGTCGAGCCCCTCGCCACGGCCACGGACGGTGATCTCCGCTTTTCCAACGGCGAAGCCGACACCTCCCAGCCCGTCGAAATAGGCTTGGCGCTGGAAATCGAAGGCTCCCGGGGCCGCAGGCGGTGGCGGTGGCGCAATGATGGCTCGGACCCTCAGCCAGTCGCCCGGCCAGCCATTCGGGGACTCCCCCCGCAGACGCACGCGGACCCGCTCGGGGTGCGATCGGGCCCGACACCGGCAATCCGGACCTTCTCCAAGGTGACCCGGTTGCCGTCCGGCAACGTCTCAACCCGCACAATGCGGCCGACCAATGTCGTCGGGCCGATCCTCTTCTCGAGCACCGGTGCAGCGACAATCATCGTCCGCACCTGGGCAATGGTGAACCCGAGGGCGACGGTCGCCGCTGTCGCGGACAAAATCCAAAAGATGCTACGATATCGACCGATGGTGCGGCGGAAAGACGCGGCGACGACGGCGCACACCGCGAGGACCGACAAACCAAGCCACGCCGGCGGCTCCGACGGCAATCCGAAGTAAACGCCAATGCCCACGCCAATGCCTACGGGAATTCATAGCGCCCACCGGTCCCGTTCGGCCGCGGCCTCGGATGCGAGACGACGGATCACGTTTCCGGCGGCCGTGCGCAGACCGACCATCACTGTCCAAACATCTCGCATCACCAGCACGTAGCCTCCGAAGGCACGGAATCTCCCAGCCAAGAGCCTACAGGCATGGATCGAACGGAGTCAGGCCTTTCGGGAACGGGTCGCTGCTGACCAGGTCCATCGAGACGATCTCGATGTCAATGAACGGTGCCGGCAAGGGCCACGGCGGTACCGGATTGGGATCCAGTTCCGTGCCGAAATCGAAGGTCGGATGGGAAAACCGGACAACGGCGTCGCCCGTGGCTGTCACCCGTCGGCGGATGTGCTAAACCCCTGCCGATGACCGTCGTGACCCGTTTCGCCCCTTCGCCCACTGGATTCCTGCACATCGGCGGTGCCCGTACGGCGCTGTTCAACTGGCTTTACGCTCGTCACCATGGCGGCACGCTCCTGCTGCGCATCGAGGATACGGACCGCGCCCGCTCGACCGACGAGGCGGTCGAGGCCATCTACGACGGCCTCCGCTGGCTTGGGCTGGATTGGGACGGAGACGCGGTGTCGCAGTTCGCCCGGGCGGGGCGCCATGCCGAGGCCGCGCGGCGGCTGCTCGATGAAGGCAAGGCCTACCGCTGCTACGCCTCGCCCGAGGAGCTGGCGGAGATGCGGGAAAAGGCCCGGGCGAAGGGCACGGCGGCGCTCTACGATGGGCGCTGGCGCGACCGCGATCCCGCCGAGGCGCCGCCCGGCGTCGATCCGGTGATCCGGCTCAAGGCGCCATGCACCGGCGAGACGCGGATCGACGACCGGGTGCAGGGATCGGTGACGGTGGCCAACGATCAGCTCGACGACATGGTCCTGTTGCGCGCCGACGGCACGCCGACCTACATGCTGGCCGTGGTCGTCGACGACCACGACATGGGCGTCACCCACGTCATTCGCGGCGACGACCACCTGACCAACGCCTTTCGCCAAACTCAGCTCTACCGGGCGCTGGGCTGGGAGCCGCCGGCCTTCGCCCACATCCCGCTGATCCACGGCACCGACGGCGCCAAGCTGTCCAAACGCCACGGTGCCCTGGGCGTCGGCGCCTACCGCGACCAAGGGCTGCTGCCGGAGGCGGTGTGCAACTACCTGCTACGCCTCGGCTGGAGCCACGGCGACGAAGAGATCATCAGCCGCGAGCAGGCAATCGCCTGGTTCGACCTCGACGGCGTCGGCCGTTCGCCGGCCCGGTTCGACCCGGCACGGCTCGAAAACCTCAACGGACACTACATTCGCGCTGCCGATAACACCCGGCTGGCGGCGGCGGTCGCGGAAGCGATCGCGACGAACGGGGGCAAGACGCCGTCGGAGACAGCCGTCACCCGCATATCCCGCGGCATGCCGGGCCTCAAGCAACGCGCGAAAACAATCGTTCAACTTGCTGATAACGCAAAAATTTATGCGGCAGACGGCCCTCCGAAACTGGACGCCAAAGCGGTATCGCTGCTGGATGCGGATTCCCGGCGACATATGGCCCGTTTGAAGGCTATTCTGGAGACAACAAAAACGTGGAACGCAGAGACATTGGAGGCAGCGGTCAGGGACTACGTCGACGGCGCCGAACCCGCAGGGTTGAAGCTCAAGGCCGTTGCCCAGCCGCTTCGCGCGGCGTTGACCGGCTCGACGGTCTCGCCGCCGGTCTTCGAGGTCATGGACGTTCTCGGACGGGAAGAAACGCTCTGCCGCCTCGGCGCCGTTGCCGCCGGAAAAGAGTGATGATCGGTCCGGCCCTGTCCGGACGGTGACCAAGGAAGGGATGACCATTCATGAGCGACAGTGCCATCGCCGCCGAAGCAGGAAAACGGACGGTAACCGTCACCGACAACGCCACCGGCCGCCAGTTCGATTTGCCCGTCATCAATGGCACGGTCGGCCCCGACGTGGTCGACGTGCGCACGCTCTATAACGAAACCGGGTATTTCACCTTCGATCCCGGCTTCACCTCGACGGGGAGCTGCGAGTCAACGATCACCTACGTCGACGGCGACGAAGGGATACTGCTCTACCGCGGATACCCGATCCAGGAGCTGGCCGAACATTCCGATTTCATGGAGGTGTGCTACCTGCTGCTCTACAGCGACCTGCCGACCGCCGAGCAGAAGCGCAAGTTCGAGACAGACATCACCTACCACACGATGCTGCACGAACAGATGAACAAGTTCTATGACGGCTTCCGCCGGGACTCCCATCCGATGGCGGTGATGGTGGGGGTCGTCGGCGCGCTCTCGGCCTTCTACCACGACAGCACCGACATCACCAATCCGCGCCACCGCATGGTCGCCTCGTACCGGATGATCGCCAAGATGCCGACGATCGCCGCGTGGGCCTACAAGTACGCCATCGGCCAGCCGTTCGTTTATCCGCGGAACGATCTGAAGTACGCCGAGAACTTCCTGCAGATGATGTACGCGACGCCGTGCGAGCCGTTCCAGCTCAATCCCGTGCTCGCCCGTGCGCTCGACCGCATCCTCATCCTCCACGCCGATCACGAGCAGAACGCGTCGACGTCCACCGTTCGCCTCGCGGGCTCCAGTGGCGCCAACCCGTTCGCCTGCATCTCCGCCGGTATCGCCTCACTTTGGGGGCCGGCCCACGGCGGCGCCAACGAGGCGGTGCTCAACATGCTCGAGGAGATCGGCGACGTCGACCGCATCCCCGAATACGTCAAGCGGGCGAAGGACAAGGACGATCCGTTCCGGCTGATGGGCTTCGGCCACCGGGTCTACAAGAACTACGATCCTCGCGCCAAGATCATGCAGAAGACCTGCCACGAGGTGCTCGACGATCTCGGCCTCCAGGACGAGCCTTTGCTCGGGGTTGCCATGGAGTTGGAGCGCATCGCGCTGGACGACGAGTTCTTCGTCGAAAAGAAGCTCTATCCCAACGTCGACTTCTATTCGGGCATCATCTTCCGCGCTATGGGCATCCCGACCTCGATGTTCACCGTGCTGTTCGCTGTCGCCCGGACCGTCGGATGGGTGGCGCAGTGGAACGAGATGATCGAGGACCCAACGCAGAAGATCGGGCGCCCGCGCCAGCTCTATACCGGCGCGACCGAACGCGAGTTCAAGCAGCTGGCGACGCGCTCCTAGGCGTAGCGCTGGCGATCACATCAAGGACGACATCCGCGGCGCGGCGGCTCGGAGCCGCGTCGTCGAGCCCGAGGGCGGCGAGCGCCTCCGCCGCACCGGCCGCCTGAGTCGCTCGGACCCGCGGATCATCCAGCAACGAAGTCACCGCCGCCGCGAGGTGGTCGGACCGGCAGTCGTCGAGCAATAGCTCCGGCATCACCGGCCGGTCGAGCACCAGGTTGACCAGGCTCACGTAACGCACCCGGACCAAGCGGCGGGCGAGCCAGCCGGTGAGTGGATGCATCCGGTAGGCAATCACCGCCGGGGTCCTGACCATGGCCAGCTCAAGGGCGACGGTTCCCGAGGCCGCCAAAGCAAGGTCGGCGGCGGCGAAGGCATCGAACTTCTCGTCGTCGCCAGTGACCACGCGGGCCCGAACCGGCCACCTTGCAGTTGCAGCGCCGACCTCTGCCGCAAGACCCTCGACCGACGGCAGAACGACCTCGACATCCGGTCGGGTCTTGGCCACCAGGGCAACGGTCTCGGCGAACACCGGCAATAGGCGCGAGACTTCACCCTGACGGCTCCCCGGCAAGAGGCACAGCAGGGGCGCATCGTCGCCGATATCGTGACGGCGGCGAAACGCCGGACCGTCACCATCTGCGGCGCCGCTTTCCAACACCGGATGGCCGACAAAGGTACACGCCAGCCCCTCCGCCTCGAAGTAGGGTGGCTCGAACGGCAGCAGCGCAATGAGGTGATCGAGGAAGCCGGCGATCTTGCGGGCCCTCCCCGGCCGCCACGCCCACACCGAGGGGGCCACGTAGTGGATCAGGGGGATCCCGCTACCGGCCAGCCGCCGGGCGACGCGGAACGAGAACCCTGGAGAATCGATGGTGACGACGACGTCCGGGCGCCGTGCCCGCGCCGCGTCCACCGTCTCGTCAATTCGCCGCAGCAGGCGCGGCACGTGGGGCAAAACTTCGGCGAGCCCCATGAGGCTGAGCTCGCTCATCGGAAACAGGCTGTCGAGGCCCTCCGCCGCCATGCCCGCGCCACCGATGCCGGCGAACCGTACGTCCCCTCCTCGTGCCTCCTTGAGCGCCGACATCAGCCGCGCGCCCAGGGCATCGCCCGACGGTTCTCCCGCGACGAGAAAGATGGTGGGGCCACCGGAACCGGCGTCGTCGATCACGCGGCCCCGCCCCGGACCGGAACACCGATAACGAACAGACCGGCGGCATCGGCGGCGCGGACCAGTTCGTCCTGAGCGAGCACCAATGCGCCACCGGCTTCGACCGCGATGCCGGCGAGTCCGGCCTCGGCAGCGGCGCACACCGTTTCCGGACCGATGCAGGGAAGATCAGCACGCGCCTCCTGGCCGGGCTTGCTGACCTTGACCAGAACGCCGCCCGGGCCCTCGCGGCGAAGCGCACCGGCACGACCGATCATGGCGTCGGTTCCCTCGATCGCCTCCACAGCCAGCACCAGCCCCTTCTGGACAACGGCCGCCTGCCCGACGTCCAGTCCGCCGATACCGCGGGCCACTTCGACACCGCGTTCGATATCCTGGACCGCTTGCCCGTCCGGCTGAACCGAGCCGTAGACGCCGGCAGTCGCCAAGAGTCCGGGTAGCAGACTCTCGGTGCCGACGACGCGGAATCCTTCGCTGGCCTCAAGCTCGCGGATCACCGCGCCGAGCATGCCGTCGTCACCGAGGGCCTTGTTGCCGGCACGGGCCAGGAACTTTGCAGTCCACAGGTCGGGTTTCAGTTCGGAGAGCGACGGCCGGCGGACGTCGCCGGCGAAAACCAGTTCCTCGACGCCCTCCTCGCGGAGCAGTTTCAGCGCCTTTCCGCCGGCGCCGATGCGCAGCCAGGCATGGGGAACGTCGTCGAACCCGCCCGGTTCCGCGTGGCCTTCCAGGGCGATGACGAACACCTCGCGCCCAGCGTCCTGGCAGCCACGGACAATGCGTCCCGGCAGCGACCCGCCGCCAGCGATGACTCCCAGCTTAGGCGGCATGCTCCAGGGACGGTTGGCAGATCGGCCGCGACGAATCGGCGCGGATGAAATCGACGATCTCCATGACCGGCTCGGTGTCGTGGAAGAGCTCGGCAACGTCGGCGAGCCGTTCGTTCATCGTGCCTTCCTGGGCGAACAGCAACCGATAGGCATTGCGCAGGGAATGGATGGTCTCGCGCGAGAAGTTGCGGCGCTTGAGCCCGACGATGTTGAGGCCTTGCAGACGCGCCCGGTTGCCGATCACCGAACCATATGGAATTACGTCGTTTTCGATGCCGCTCATCCCGCCGACCATGGCGTGACGACCGATCCATGTGAACTGATGCGCCGCCGAGAGCCCGCCAATGATCGCCCACTCGTCGATCTGGACGTGCCCGGCCAGGGTGGCGTTGTTGACGAGGATGACATGGTCGCCGATCAGACAGTCGTGGGCGACATGGGATCCGACCATGAACAGGCAGTTGTTGCCGATGCGGGTGACCATGCCGCCGCCTTCGGTCCCCGGATTCAGCGTTACGTGCTCGCGGACGATGGTGTTGCAGCCGATTTCGAGGCGCGACGGCTCGCCCCGGTACTTCAGGTCCTGGGGCGGCAGCCCGACGGCGGCAAAGGGGTATACCCGCGAATTGGCGCCGATGGACGTGCGCCCGGAGACGACGACGTGGGACTCCAGCGCCACGCCGTGCCCCAACTCGACCTCCGGCCCCACCACGCAGTAGGGACCGATCTGCACACCGTCTCCGAGGACGGCACCATCCTCAACGATCGCCGTTGGATGGATCGAACCCATTCAGTCGCCCCTGATCATCGCCGCGTAGATGGCTTCGGCGACCAGCACTCCTTCGACCCGGGCCTCGCCCCGGAACTTCCAGACGTTGCCGCGATGGCGCTGTTTCTCGACATGGATCCGGACCGTATCGCCTGGCACCACAGGCTTGCGGAAGCGGGCCGAGTCGACGGTCATGAAATAGACCAGCCGCCCCTCGTTATCCGGTCCGAGCGTCTCGACCACGAGCACCGCCGCCGTCTGTGCCATGGCCTCGATGATCAGTACCCCGGGCATCACCGGCTCCAAGGGGAAATGTCCCTGGAAATACGGTTCGTTGATCGAGACGTTCTTGACCCCGGTCGCACGGACCCCAGGAACGACGTCGACCACACGATCGATCATCAGCATCGGATAGCGATGCGGAATCATCTGTTGGATACGGTCGATCTCGATCGTCGTGCCGACCGCGGGCGCGCCTTCGTCCATCGGTCAGTCCTCTCCCCTGCCCCGCGCCAACCGTCCGAGGGCGGCGATCTGCCGCCAGTACTGCTTCGCCCGCATGGCCGGATAACCGAACACGGTCTCGCCCGGATCGACGTCGCGCATCACGCCGCTTTGCGCCCCGACACGGGCGCCATCACCAATGGTGAGATGGCCGCTGAGGCCCGCCTGCCCCCCCATCATGACGAAATCACCGATCATCGTGCTGCCCGATATCCCGACCTGGGCGACGACGATGCAGCCGCGCCCGATGCGCACGTTATGGCCGATCTGGACCAGATTATCAATTTTGCTTCCGGCGCCGATGACCGTATCCGGGCCGGCGCCGCGATCGATGGTCGAATTGGCACCGATCTCGACATCGTCCTCGATGACGACACGACCCAACTGGGGAACCTTGAGATGCCCCTCAGCGCGCGGCGCGAATCCGAATCCGTCCTGACCGATTCGCGCGCCGGCGTGAATAACGACCCCATTACCGACCAGACAGCAGGTCAACGATGCTCCAGGCCCGACCGAGCAATCGTCACCGATGACGACGGCGTCCCCGATGACCACATTGGCGCCGATCCGGCACCGGTCACCGATCTCCGCTCCGGCGCCAATCACGGCGCCCGCTTCGATCCGGCATCCCTCACCGACATGCGCGCTTGGATCAACATGGGCCGCCGCGTCGATCCGGACCTCCGGTTTCGGCGCCGGATAAAACGCCTGGGCAACGCGGGCATAGGCGCAGTAGGGCTCGTCGCTGAGCAGCAAGGCCATGCCTTGCGGTGCGCGTTCGGCCATGTCGGGATGCACCAGGCAGGCTCCCGCCCGGCTGTCGGAAAACTGGTCAGCGTAGCGGCGATTGTCGAGGAACGAGACATGTTCGGGGCCGGCCGCATCCAGCGGCGCGACGTCTCGGAACGGGCCGGCGGAACCGGCATCGCCAGCCACGCGCGCACCCGCAATCTCCGCCAACTGCTCGAGGGTGAACGGCCCCTCGACGGCGAAGAAACGCGGGTCCGCCATGACCTATTGGCCTGGAGTCGCGAGGGTCACCAACGGCAGCTCCTGGTCGAGCCTCTGCAGCACAATGTTGGTGATCTCCAAAGGCTTGGCGACGAGAATGGCCTGCTCCTTCGAGAGGATCAGAGTCAGCCCGTTTTCGTTGGCGACGGTCGTGACGACGCGGTTCAATGCCGTCTGGACCTGACGCATGGCGTCGGCCTGGACAACATTCAGTGAGCGCTTGCGCTTCTCGACCTTTCCGCGCGCGGCGATCAGCCGCTGCTCGAACTTCCGCCGTTCCTCCGCATAGGCTTCCGGCGAGATGATCGTGCGCTTGCGCGCCAGCTCGCTCTCGGCGTTGCGGATCGCCAGGTCTTCCCGCTCGGTTTCTTCGCGATAGGCGTCGACGTAGGCCCGCATCTGCGTCTGCACGTCCTTGACCGACGCGGCGTTGCTGAGGATGTACTTGATGTCGATGATGGCGATCTTGACGGCGATCTCCTCAGCCGTGGCCGCCGCCGGCCGCAGGACGCAAGCCGCCAGCGCCACCATGAAGACCACACCTACCCATCGCATCCTGGCCATTCGTCAAAACCTTGCCCCGAAGTTGATCCTGATGGCCTCGGTCTGGTCGAAGCCTTCCTTCAACACGGGAAAACCGAAATCGACGCCGATCGGACCGAAAGGCGAAGCCCACGAAACTCCGGCACCGATGGCTGCTCGCAGCGATCCCGTATCGGCAACTTCCGGTCCCGTGTCCGAAAGCTGCCCGGAACTGCCGATGTCGGTAAAGACCTTGCCGCGGATCGCCAGTTCAGCCGGCAACCCCAGCGGGAACGAAAGCTCCGCCGTGCCAGTATAGGACCATTCACCGCCGAGCGCGTCTTCGGTCGTGGTGTCCCGCGGCCCGACGCCATCGGTGGCAAAACCGCGAAGATCGTCCCCGCCAATGAAGAAGCGGTCGAGCAACCGGACATCTTCGCCGAGGCCGACGATATACCCCGCGGAGCCAACGAACGCCAGCACCCATTGGTCGGCGATGGGGAAATACTGGCCGACGCTGAGGGTATTGCGCATGTAGCTGACGTCCCCGCCCAGGCCGGCCATGTCGGTCGTCAGACGACTGAAGAACCCTTCGGTCGGCACAATCCGGCTGTCGCGTGCGTCGTACTCGACGGTGTGGGAAACCTTCGACAAAATATCCTCGCCCTCGGCAGCCTTGACGAAGCGCGACGCATTGTCGGGAACATCCGTGATCTCCGATTGACGCAACGTGTAGCGCCAAGACTGGCTGATCTCCTCGGTGATCGGATAGCCAGCGCGTAGCGCACCGCCTGTGCTCTTGGTGTCGAACGAACTTTCATCCTGTCGGTCGGTGGACACGCGGAACAGGTCGAAGCCGGCGCGGATTTCGCGATCGAGGAAGTACGGTTCGGTGAAGCCGAGATCGATCTGGCTTTGACGTTCGCCGACGAGAAGATTGAGCCGCAGGTCCTGGCCGCGCCCGAGCAGGTTTCTCTCGCGGATGCCGATATCGCCGAGGACGCCGCTGGACGTGGAGAAGCCGGCGCCTACCGACAACGAGCCCGTCGACTTCTCCTCGACCTCGACCTTGATCACCGCCTTGTCCGGAGCACTGCCGGGGATTCGTTCGATGTCGACCCGCTCGAAGAAGTCGAGATCGCTAACACGCTGGCGCGACCGGCGAAGGCGCGCGGCATTGAAGGCGTCGCCTTCGACAAGGCGGAATTCCCGCCGAATGACCTTGTCGAGGGTGCGCACGTTGCCGACGATGTCGATCCGCTCGACGAATACCCTGGGGCCCTCATTGATTTCGAACGTGATGTCGATTTCGCGGGCCTCGCGGTTCCGGTCGATGCGCGGCCGGACATCGACGAAGGCGTACCCCAGAACGCCGACAGCATCGCTCAAGCCATCGATGGTCGTCTCGACCTTGTCGGCGTCGTACCACTCGCCCTGTTCGACTTCGATGGCCTCGTCCAGGGATTCGGGATCGAGATCGCGGAGCGTCGTTTCAATGTCGACATTCCCGAACCGGTAGCGCTTACCTTCCTCAACCGTGAAAGTGATGAAGAAGTTCTCACGGTCGGGAGTGAGTTCGGCGAGCGCCGATTCGACCCGAAAGTCGGCGTAACCCTCGGAGAGATAGAACCGGCGCAACAATTCCCGATCCAGGGTCAGGCGATCAGGATCGTAGGTGTCGTCGGCGGTCAGGAACCGCCACCACGCCGATTCCGTCGTGCGGATAACCTCGCGGAGGCGGGAATCGCTATATGCCGTGTTGCCGATGAACCGGATCCGGCTGATGTCGGTTCGCCGGCCTTCGCTGATCTCGAAAACCAAGTTGATGCGGTTCTGCTCCAGTTGGATGACTTTCGGATCGACGGTAGCGGCGAACCGCCCGGAGCGGCGATAGAGCGTAAGGATCCGTTTGACGTCATTCTGCGCCTTGGTCCGCGTGTAGATGACGCGGGGACGCAGGGACACTTCGGCGGTCAACGTCTCGTCGTCGATTCGCTGATTGCCCTCGAACGCGATGCGGTTGATCACCGGGTTTTCGACGACCGTGACGACCAAGTTGTCGCTGGCGCGCCGGATCGCCACGTCGGCGAACAGGCCGGTGGCGAACAGGCTCTTGAGGGACCGGTCAATACGCCCGGGATCGAAGGGGTCTCCTTCCTGGACAAGCAGGTAGGACCGCACCGTGTCGGCCTCGACCCGTTGCGTGCCTTCGACGATGATGCCGCGGACGATGCCCGAGGTCTGCGCGGAAAGCTGCGTCGGGACCGAAGCGTAGGCCGCAACGAACGCAATCGCCCAGCCGACGACCAAGAACACAAACCGATGCCGCAAGTAACCCCCCGGACCGAAGAGGTCAGGATACGAGTTGACGGAAAAACTCGAAAACCTTGAGGTTCACCAAGTCGTTCCATGTCGCCAAGATCATCAGCAGCAATACCAGAATCAACCCGAATCGAAAACCGTATTCCTGGGCACGTACTCCCAGCGGTTTCCCACGCACTGCCTCGAACAAGTAAAAAACCAAATGGCCCCCGTCCAACATCGGAATCGGAAACAAGTTGATCAGCCCAAGATTCACCGACAGCGCGGCCATGAAGAAGATCAGGTTGACTGCACCTCCCTGTGCCATATCCCCCGAAATCTGCGCGATTCGGAGCGGCCCGCCCAATTCCTCGGTGGTGCGGGAGCCGACGATGATCTGTCCGAGCGCGGTCATGATCTGTCCGATCAGACCGAACGTGCGCTCGACCGCAGCACCGCCCGCTGCCAGCGGACTTATCCGCTCGTAACCGATCTGCTCCGGGTCGGGCCGCACGCCAAGGCGGCCGATTCGCTGGGTCACGCCGTCGTCGCCGACCTCTTCCGTGCCTTCGGGAATGGCGATCAGGTCGACCGTCCGACCCTCACGTGTGACGACGAAGGCCAGTTCCGTTTCAGGCCGTGCGCGAACGTAGAGCCGCAGATCCTCGAACCACACGATGGGTTCGCCATCGATGCTGTCGATGCGGTCGCCGACCTGGAAACCGGCTGCAGCGCCCGGTGACTCCTCCATCACGGTGCCCACACCAGCCAGCGGCGCCGGCGTTCCGACGGTTCCGAACATCGCCGCCAACAACAGAATCGCAAACACGAAGTTGGCGATCGGCCCGGCGGCGGCGATGGCCGCACGCTGTCCGAGCCGCTTGTGATGGAACGAGACGGCGCGATCCTTGTCCGACATTGCCGAATCGTCGGCATCCGGATCGAAATCGTGCTCGCCGAACATCTTCACGTAGCCACCGAGGGGGATCCAGCTGATCTTCCATCGCGTACCGGCGCGATCGGTCCAGCCATAAACCTCCGGCCCGAAACCGACCGAAAACACTTCGACTCGAACGCCGTTCCGCCGCGCCACCCAGTAGTGACCGAGCTCGTGCACGAACACGAGGACGGTCAGCGTGACCAGGAAAACGACGACGTAGTACCAAGTGAAGCTAAGGAACTCCATGGCGGCGGGTCCGTTGTCGTATCAGGTAGCGTGAACGCGTGCAGGTGCGCGCGTCGAGATCAGCCCCATTGCCGTCTCCCTTGCCTCGCCGTCGGCGTCGCCAACATCGTCGAGCGTGTCGAGAGCGCGTTCCGGAACGCGCGACAACGTCTCTTCGACGATGCCGGTGATGTCGAGGAAACCGACGTCGCCGGCAAGGAAGCTATGGACCGCGACCTCGTTGGCGGCGTTGAGCACCGTCGGCGCCGAACCGCCAGCGCGCAAGGCCTCGCGCGCCAGACGCAGGGCGGGGAACCGGGAGTCGTCGGGGGCTTCGAAGGTCAGTTCGCCGAGGTCGGAGAAATTCAACCGCGGCGACGGTGCCGCCATCCGGCTCGGCCAACCGAGCGCGTAGGCGATGGGCGTACGCATGTCGGGAGTGCCCATCTGGGCGAGAACGGAACCGTCAACGTAGGCAACCATGCTGTGGATCACGGACTGCGGGTGAACGACGATCTCGATCCGCTCTTCAGGCACCGGAAACAGGTGGAATGCCTCGATGAGTTCAAGGCCCTTGTTCATCATTGTCGCCGAGTCCACGGAGATCTTCGCTCCCATGTCCCAGTTAGGGTGGGCAACCGCCTGCTCCGGCGTGACCGACGCCATCGCCGCCCGCTCCAGGGTGCGGAAAGGCCCTCCGGAGGCCGTCAGCACGATGGACTCGACCTTGTCGGCGTTATCGAAGTCGAACACCTGATAGATGGCGCTGTGTTCGGAATCGACCGGCACAACCGTCGCACCACAGCGCATGACCTCGCTGACCATGACGTCGCCCGCGGACACAAGGCATTCCTTGTTGGCGAGGCCGATGATGGCACCGCGCCGGACCGCGGCCAGAGTCGGCTCCAGGCCTGCCGCTCCGACGATCGCCGCCATGACCCACTCCGTCGGCTGGTTGGCAGCGGCGATGATGGCCTCGGGGCCGGCGGCGACATCGATACCGGTACCGGCGAGCGCGTCTTTCAGTTCGCCGTAGCATCCGGGATCGGCGACCACAGCAAGGCGCGGCCGCAGCCGTCGCGCCTGCTCGGCAAGCAGGACAACGTTGCGGTTGCCGGTCAAGGCTTCGACGGAGAAGGCATCGGGCTGACGATCGATGAGATCGACAGTGTTGCAACCCACCGAGCCGGTGGACCCTAGGATCGTCACACTGCGCCGCGCCGCCTCGGCGACGGGCTGAGGTCCGATTACAGCCATGCCAGTATACTGCCCCCGCCGACGGCGCCGATCAATGCCGTCACCATGACCACCACCAACAGGGCGTCCACCCGGTCGAGAAGGCCGCCATGCCCAGGAATCAAAGCGCCGGCATCCTTGACCCCGAAGTGGCGCTTCACCCACGATTCGGCAAGGTCGCCCACCTGCGCCGTGGCGCCAAGCGCGGCGCTGGCCGCCGCCAACCGAATGGGCGAATCGACCGCGACCGGGCCAGACGCCGCGACCCCGACGAGGCCCGCGCACAACACGGCGCCGAAGAACCCGGCCCAGGTCTTGTTGGGGCTCAACACCGGAGCCAAGCGCGGACCGCGGATCAATCGGCCGAAGACATAGCCGCCGATATCCGACGCCCACACCAACCCGAGGAGCCAGAGGACGGTGGCGAGCCCGGTCTCCGAATCGGCACGCAACCACATGAAGGCGACACACGGCAGGCCGAGGTAGAACGTCCCGGCGGCGAGCCAGACGCGGGCGGTGCCCCGTGAGACCACGGCAACGATGGCGGCCCCGGCCGCCATCGCCAATAGGCCGATGACCGGCCGGTCGAATGCCATTCCTGCGACGGCGGCGAGTAGGGCAGCGATCATCACCCCCCTGGGGACGGTCGCGCCTTCGCCCTCCCCCGCACACATCCGACACCACTCCCACGCGAGCACGACGGCAACCACAGCGACAAGAAGATCGGTGGCAGGAGGACCGACGACGACGGCACCGATGACCAGTATGGCAAGCACCACTGCCGAAACCACACGCGTAGCCAGCACCCGACCTTTGCTTTTCGCCTCGGAACCTGTCCGCGAGAACGCCATCGGGCCTCAACGCCGTGAGCTGCTTGGATTGTCAGGCGCCCGTCGCGCCATAGCGCCGTTCGCGGCCGTGGAATTTCCTGAGCGCGTCGGCGAAGTCTTCGTGAGCGAAGTCCGGCCACAGGACATCGATGAACACCAGTTCGGCGTAGGCCAGTTGCCACAGCAGGAAGTTGCTGATCCGCTTCTCGCCGCTGGTCCGGATGAGGACGTCGGGATCGGGGATTCCCGCCGTATAAAGCGAATCGGCGAACATCGCCTCGTCGATGGATGCCGGATCGATGCGGCCCGCCGCGGCGTCGGCGGCGAGACGGCGGGCGGTTTCGACGATTTCCGCACGTCCGCCATAGCTGAGCGCGATTGTCAGTGTCAGACGTGTATTGGTCCGCGTCTGATCCTCGGCGACGTCGATCAGCTTGGCGATGTCGTCATCGAGACGCGAGATCTCTCCGATTACACGCAGGCGAACGCCGTGCTTGTGCAGATAGTTGATCTCGGTCTTGAGGTAGTAGCGCAGCAACCCCATGAGGTCGGCGATCTCGGATGACGGCCGCTTCCAGTTTTCGGACGAGAACCCGAACAGCGTCAGATACTGCACACCGAGCTGCACGGCGCTTTCGACGGCTATCTTTACCGATTCCGCGCCCCGTTTGTGACCGGCCGTGCGCGGCAAGCCGCGCGCCCGCGCCCAACGGCCGTTGCCATCCATGATGATGGCAACGTGGGTCGGCGGCGGCGGTGGCGGCTCTTGGTGGAGGGGCTGCGGCTTCATGGCGTCAGACCTGCATGATCTCCGCTTCCTTTTTGGCCAGGACTTCGTCCAACTTCTTGATATAGAGGTCGGTCAACTCCTGCACTTCCCCGGCCAAGTCGCGTTGCCGGTCCTGCGAGATCTCTCCGTCCTTCTCGTACTTCTTGAGATCGTCCATGGCGTGGCGGCGGACGTTGCGCACGGCGACCCGCGCTTCCTCGGCGTAGCGCCCCGCAACCTTCGTCAGTTCCACGCGACGTTCCTCGGTGAGCGCTGGGATCGGCACCCGAACCAGCTGCCCGTCGGTCGACGGATTGAGGCCGAGGTCGGATTCGCGGATCGCCTTCTCCACCGCCTTGATCACGCCCTTATCCCAGACTTGCACGGTCAGCAGGCGCGGCTCGGGAACACCGATCGTGCCAACCTGCGTCATCGGCATCTGCGCGCCGTATGCATCGACCATCAGCGGCTCCAACAGGCTGGTTGATACGCGCCCTGTGCGCAAGCCCGCGAACTCCCTCTGCAAGACCTCGACGGCGCCTTCCATGCGCCTGCCGATATCCTTCTCAAACGCGTCAAAATCGACCTCGCCCAACGTCTCCCCCCGTTCAGCTAATGATCGTGAACATGCCGGAGCCGGTGACGACCGCGGCAAATGCTCCCGGATTGTGGATGGAAAACACCACAATGGGAACCGCGTTGTCGCGCGCCAGCGCCACGGCGGACGCATCCATTACCCGCAAATCCCTGGACAGCACTTCCTGGTAGCCGAGGCGATCGTAACGCTCGGCGGAAGCGTCCGTCTTGGGATCGGCACTGTACACGCCGTCAACCTGCGTTCCTTTCAACAGAGCCTGGCACCCCATTTCGACGGCTCGAAGAGCTGCCGCCGTATCGGTGGTGAAAAAAGGATTGCCGGTGCCGGCGGCGAAGATGACGACCCGCCCCTTTTCCATGTGGCGAACCGCGCGGCGGCGGATATAGGGCTCGCATACGGTCTGCATGGGAATCGCCGACTGAACACGGGTATCGACGCCGGCGCGTTCGAGTGCGCTCTGCATAGCCAGCGCGTTCATCACCGTTGCCAGCATGCCGATGTAGTCGGCGCTCGTCCGCTCGATGCTGGAGGCGGCGGCGGAGACGCCACGAAAGATGTTGCCACCGCCGATGACCAGGCAGACCTCGACGCCCATCTCGTGGACGGTTTTGACCTCGACGGCGATGCGTTCGACCGTTGCAGCATCGAGACCATAGCCCCGATCGCCCATCAGTGCCTCGCCGGAGAGCTTCAACAGCACGCGGCCGTATTCGGGGGTTGAAGCCATTGCACGCTCCGTCCGTCTCCGTGGCCGCCGACCGCTGGTATCGACCGCACGTCCTGCCGGGATGCACGGGTTGCGGGGCGTCCTCGGCGAAGGTGGTCGGCGATTCTACAACAACCGGCCGAACCGGTGTCGAGCAAACTCAGGCCCGTGTCTAACCGCCTGCGGTATTGGCCACTTCGGCGGCGAAGTCCTCGGTCTTCTTCTCGATACCCTCGCCCAGGGCATAGCGTACGAAGCCCGTCACCGTGACCGGCACTCCGGCATCCTTGGCCGCTGCTTCGGTGACCTTGCCGACGCTGCTTTCGCCGTCGATGACGTACGTCTGCTCCAAAAGGCAGACCTCTTCGTAGTACTTGCGAAGCCGGCCTTCGACCATCTTGGCAATGATGTCTTCAGGTTTGCCCGAAGCACGGGCCCGCTCGGCGAGGATATCGCGTTCACGGTCGAGCGCACTGGCATCGACATCGTCGCGCGAGACCGCCTGTGGGTTCGCCGCCGCCACATGCATGGCCAGGTTCTTGGCCAGCGGCGCGAGGGCCGCCGGATCGGCGGTCGATTCCAGGGCGACGAGCACGCCGATCTTGCCGAGGCCCGGTGCCTGGGCGCTGTGTACGTAGGCCCCCAACGCACCGCTGCCGACCGAGATCGAGTCGGTCCGCCGCAGACTCATGTTTTCACCGATCGTCGCGACCAAGTGGGTGAGTTCATCGGCGACCGAGCGCCCGCTGCCGGGGTAGTCCTGCCCGGCCAGGGTGTCGGCATTGCCGCCGGCTCTGATCGCCAGTCCGGCGACGGCCGAGACGAAACCTTGGAAGGTTTCGTTGCGGGCGACGAAATCGGTTTCTGCGTTGACCTCGACGACGGCGCCTTGGGTCCCATCAACGGCGACGCCGATCAGGCCCTCGGCCGCAATGCGCCCGGCCTTCTTGGCCGCCGCCGCGAGACCCTTCTTGCGCAGCCAGTCGACGGCACTCTCCATGTCGCCGCCGGTCTCGACCAGCGCCTTCTTGCAGTCCATCATTCCGGCGCCGGTTTTGTCGCGCAGCTCCTTGACCAGCGCGGCAGAGATTTCAGCCATCTTAATCCTCTTTACTGAGAACGTGATTTAACACGTTGATAGAAGTTATTTATCCAACCCTCGGATGCCGCGAGCTCAAGCCTTTTCGGTAGCCTCCTCGACGGCTGGTTCGGCCTCGGCCGCAGCGGCCGGCTCAACCTCCGGTGCGGGCTCGTCCGCCGGCGCCGCAGCCTCCTCGGGGGCCGCTTCGGCGGCATCTTCCGGCGCCACGTCGGGCGCAGGCTCGCCACCCTCGGCGTCACCCGCCTGCGCGGGCGCGGCGTCGACTTCACCGCCAGCGGCTTCCGACTCCGCTGCCGCTTCGGGGCTCTCCGCCTCGTCAGGCAGTGTCTCGGCCGGCGCTTCGTCGGCCGCACCGAGGTCGACACCGGCGGCGCTCATCTCCTCCTGGATGCCGTCGAGGACAGCGTCCGCCACCAGGTCGCAATAGAGGATGATCGCCCTCAAAGCGTCGTCGTTGCCCGGGATCGGATGATCGATACCGGTGGGATCGCTGTTGGAATCGGTCACCGCGACGACCGGGATGTTCAGCTTCTTGGCCTCGGCGATGGCGATGTCTTCCTTGTTGGTGTCGATGACGAACAGAACGTCGGGAAGCCCGCCCATCTCCTTGATGCCGCCGAGGGCGCGCTCGAGCTTGTCGCGCTCGCGGGTCAGCCGCAGGGTCTCTTTCTTGGTCAGCCCCACTGCTTCCGCAGGAAGCTGTTCATCAAGATCGCGCAACCGCTTGATAGAATTGGAAATTGTCCGCCAGTTGGTCATCATCCCGCCGAGCCAACGGTGATTGACGTAGTACTGACCGCACCGCTTCCCGGCTTCGGCGATCTTGGCGCTCGCCTGACGTTTGGTGCCGACGAACAGCACGCGGCCACCGGCTGCGACGATGTCGCGGACGGCGAGCAAACTCTGGTGCAGAAGCGGCACCGTCTGTTCCAGATCGATGATGTGGATACCGTTGCGGACCCCGAACAGGTAGGGCTCCATCCTCGGGTTCCAGCGGCGGGTGTTGTGTCCGAAGTGAACGCCAGCTTCCAGAAGCTGGCGCATGGTGAACGTTGGCAGCGCCATGGCAGTCCGTCCTTTTCCGGTTCAGCCTCTGCGGGATTGCCCGAAAAACCTTCGGGCACCGGAACGATTCCGCCGCGCACTGGCGACAAAACCGCATTCCCGCGTGTGATGTGGGGGGTGGTGTACCGTCCCGCCGGCCTTCGTGGCAAGGGAAAAGACCGTGAACGGCAGATTACCTACGTTTCTCGGACGTCGAGAACGCCGGGAATCATCCTCAGCCTGAGCAGCATTCCGGGATTGACCGCGTACCGTCCGGGAAGGCCGATCTCGACCTCTTCGGCGTCGTCGAGGATCGAGACCAGGCGGATCTCTCCGCTGCCGCCGCGTTCGCCCGCCAGGACGGAGCGTAGTGCGTCCAGTGGCCCCGTCGAGTCGATGACGATGGCGAGCTGGGAGACGGCGCGCGCCGCAACCGCCTCCAGCGGCTCGATCAACTGCGCGGTCAAGCGGGCGGACTCCCCTTCGAACTGGACGGTGGCCTTGACGTAGAGAGACGTGCCGACCTCGAGGAGATCCCGCGCCGACGCCAGCAGTTCCGAGAACACGGTCAACTCGTACATGCCCGAAGCATCGGACAGCTGCACGAAGGCATAACGATTCCCCTTGCCCGACGTGCGTTCGCGCTTGGCAATGACCGTGCCCGCAAGAACGAATGGCCCCGACCGCCCTTGTGACAGCAAATCGGCGTAAGGCGTCACCCGCAGGCGTTCGAGGCTGCGGGTGTAGGCGTCGAGGGGATGGGCCGAGAGATAGAAGCCGATGGCGGCGAACTCCTCGCCGAGCCGTTCCATGGGCGGCCAATCGGCGGTCTCGGGCAGTTGCAGCGCCGGGGTCGAGGACGCCGCACGTCCGCCACCCGCGAACAGTCCCATCTGACCACTAGCCTGGTCATCCGCGGCGGCACTGGCGTGGCGCAGCAACACTTCGGCGCCGTCGAACAGGCGCTTGCGGTTGGTCTCCAGGCCGTCGAAGGCACCGGCGCGGATCAGGTTCTCCAATTGGCGCCTGTTGATCTGGCGCGTATCCATCCGCCGGGCGAAATCGAGGAGATCGGTGAACAGGCCGTTCTCGGCGCGCTCCCGGACCAGCGCCCGCATCGCCGCCTCGCCAACGTTCTTGATCGCGGCCAGGGCGTAGCGGATGGCGCCCGCGCCCTCGCCCGTGCTCTCAACCGAGAACGCCGCGTCCGAGACGTTGATATCGGGCGGCAGCAGCGGGATACCGACGCGCATGAGCTCCTGGCGGAAGGTGTTCAGCTTGTCGGTGTTGTTGAGGTCGAGGGTCATCGACGCGGCCATGAACTCGACCGGGTGGTTGGCCTTCAGATACGCCGTCTGGTAGGCGATCAGCGCATAGGCCGCGGCGTGGGACTTGTTGAACCCGTAGCCGGCGAACTTGTTGACGAGATCGAAGATCTGCGAGGCCTTGGCGTCCGGCACGCCGCGCGCTGTGGCGCCTTCGACGAAGGCCTGGCGCTGGGCGTCCATCTCCGATTGGATCTTCTTGCCCATGGCGCGGCGCAGGATGTCGGCCGATCCCAGCGAGTAGCCGGACAGCTCCTGGGCGATCTGCATCACCTGCTCCTGGTAGATCATGATGCCGTGGGTCTCGCTGAGGATGCCCTCCAGGGTCGGGTAGAGGTAGTCCGGCAATTCCTCGCCGTGCTTGCGGCGGATGTAGCTGGGGATGTTGTCCATCGGCCCCGGCCGGTAGAGGGCGACGACGGCGATGATGTCCTCGAAGCTGTCGGGCCGGAGCTTGCGGAGCGCATCGCGCATGCCGGCACTTTCCAGCTGGAACACGCCGACGGCGTCGCCCTGGCCGAGCATGGCGAACGTCGCCACGTCGTCGAGCGGCAGGTTGGAGAGGTCGATGGTCTCGCCGGTGCGCTCGCGCACAAGCTCGACGGCGTTGGCCAAAACAGTGAGTGTTTTCAGGCCGAGGAAGTCGAACTTCACCAGGCCGGCGGACTCGACCCATTTCATGTTGAAACCGGTGACCGGCATGTCCGACCGCGGATCGTGGTAGAGCGGGATCAGTTCGTCCAGCGGGCGGTCGCCGATGACCACGCCGGCGGCATGGGTCGAGGCGTGGCGGTACAAACCTTCGAGCCGGCGGGCGATCTCGATCAGCCGGGCGACGGTCTCGTCTTCGTCGGCCATCGCCTTCAGTTGTGGTTCGGCGGCGATGGCCTGGTCGAGTGTCACCGGCTTCGCCGGGTTGAACGGCACCAGCTTGCAGATCTTGTCGACGTAGCCATAGGGCATGCCGAGGACCCGGCCGACATCGCGCAGCACCGCCCGGGCCTGAAGCTTCCCGAAGGTGATGATCTGGGCGACCTTGTCGCGGCCGTATTCCTCCTGGACGTGTTGGATCACCTCGTCGCGGCGGTCCTGGCAGAAGTCGATGTCGAAGTCGGGCATCGACACCCGCTCGGGATTGAGGAAGCGTTCGAACAGCAGCCCGAAGCGCAGCGGGTCGAGATCGGTGATGGTCAGCGCCCAGGCGACGACGGAACCGGCCCCGGAGCCGCGACCCGGCCCGACCGGGATGCCGTGCTCCTTGGCCCAGCGGATGAACTCGGCGACGATGAGGAAATAGCCGGCAAAGCCCATCTGCACGACCACGCCTAGCTCGTAGTCGAGCCGCTCGCGGTAGGGCCGCGCCGCCACCTCTCGTTCGTCGCCCCCCATTTCCGCGGTCAGCACCTGGGCTTCCAGCCGCTTCTCCAGGCCCTCCCGCGCCTGGGCGCGCAGCGCCTCCTCCTCGGTCTCGGCGCCGGTGTCGTAGGGCGGCAGGATCGGCTTCACGGACTCGATCACGAACGCGCAGCGCCGGGCGATGGCCACGGTGTTGTCGACGGCGTCGGGAACGTCCGAGAACAGCGCCCGCATCTCGGCGGCACTCTTGAAGGAGTGCTCGGGCGTCAGCCTCCGCCGGTCGGCATCGGCAATGTGGGTGCCCTCGGCAATGCAGATCAGCGCGTCGTGGGCCTCGTACATGTCCGGGGTCGAAAAGAACGCCTCGTTGGTGGCAACCAGGGGAAGGTCGTGACGGTCGGCAAGCTCGATCAGGGACGCCTCGGTCTGCGCCTCGACGGCGAGGCCATGGCGCATCAGCTCGACATACAGCCGGCCCGGAAACGCCTCGGCGAGACGCAGCAGCACCGCCTCGGCGGCATCGGCCTGGCCGGCGGCGAGCAGCCGCCCCACCGGCCCCGCCGGCCCGCCGGTCAGCGCCAGCAGTCCGCCGGTGTTTTCGGAAAGGCGGTCGAGGGACACCCGCGGATCGCCCGCCTCACCGCTCTCCAGATGGGCCGAGGCGAGCAGCGCCAAAAGATTTCGATACCCGTCCTCGTCCTGGACCAGCAGCACGATCTGGTCTGTCGCCGAACGCATCTGCGGGCGGCCCGCGCCGTTGGCGCCGACGCCGACGCCGTCCTCGCGCAGCACCGAGAGCTGGCAGCCGATGATCGGCTGCACCCCCGCCCCGGCGAGGGCCGCCGAAAACTCCATGCCGCCGAACAGGTTGTTGGTGTCGGTGATCGCCACCGCCGGCATCCGCTGGTCGCGGCAGAGATCCGCCAACTCCTTGACCCGGATGGCCCCCTCGGCCAGCGAATAGGCGGTGTGTACGCGGAGGTGGACGAAGTCGGCGTGGGGCATGGTGAGAGCATTTCACACCGTGCCCACAGGTGCCACCGCGTCAGAGGGCGAAGCCGTTCTCTTTTCCACAGGAACGGCAGGTTACCCACATCATTTCAGGCCTGAACTGATGTGTCCTTGGGGCGCATGCGCTCGTCGAAGGCATCGAGGGTCGGCATCGGCATGGGGGACTCGTCCATCAGCGATGCCAGCCGCGCCTGATATTGGCCGAGGATTGCCGCTCGTTCAACAGCGGTGAGATAGGGGATGTGGTAGCCGAGGAACGGCCGCAACACGTCCATTCCGATGTAGGCGAGCGTGCCGCGCAGGATCGGACTCAGAAGCGCTTCGATCTCTCCGTGAACGGCTTCGGGACCGAACATGTGCTCCCGTCCGCCGAGCGTGCAGACGACCAGAACTTTTTTTCCCTGAAGCCCGCCACGATCATAGAAGCGCTTGCCGCCGTAGCAGACGCCGGACACCAGCACCCGGTCGATCCATCCTTTGAGTATGGCCGGGACCGAGAACCAGAAAATCGGGAAGCTGAGGATCAGCAGGTCGGCCGCGAGCAGCTTCTCCAGCTCTCCTCGGATGTCGGGCGCAACCGATCCGGTGTCCCAGCCGTGGCGCTGTTCCAGCGCATAGACGAGGTAGTCGGAGTTCTTGCGGGACCCGAAATCCGCTCCCGACGCGACCGGGTTCCAGTTCATCGCATAGAGGTCGGAGACGACGACCTCATGCCCTTGTGAGACCGGCGTTTCGTGCGCTGTGTCCCTGAGTGCGGCGGTGAACGAGGCCGGCTCGGGGTGCGCATGGACGATCAGGATGTTCATCAACCTTTCCCTTCTTGCTCATGGAATCTCGACGACAACTGCGCCAGCGCGGCCACCGGCCTCGACCGCCTCGTGGGCGGCGGCGCAGTCTTCGAGCGGGAACCGCGCCTGGACGGGAACATCAAGGCGGCCGGCGGCCAACTCGGCGTTGACGCAGTCGATCGCGCGTTGCCGCCGCTCCTCGTCCAGAATGTAGACCAGCACAAATTCCAGGTTCACCGCCTTGAACATCAGCGGGTAGAACGGCAGCGCTGGGCGCAGGTCCCGCGCCGAGCCGTAGGCCGCGATTCGTCCACCCTCGCGGATCGTCGATGCGATCGTTTCGACGTTGGCGCCGAACTCGACCTCGACAACGCGGTCGATCGGACGGCCACGGTTGGCATCGAGGATTCGTGCCAGCAAGTCGCCATCCCGATAGTCCAGAACAGCGTCGGCCCCGGCGCTGCGTGCGCGCTCCATCGCGTCGTCGCCATGCGCCGTTGCGATCACCCGGGCACCGGCTGTGCGGGCGAGCTGAACGGCCAAACGCCCGACGGTGCCAGCGCCGCCACTGACCAGCACCGACCGCCCCTCCACGGGTCCATCTCCCAGGACGCAATGGCAGGCCGTAAGGGCGGGTATGCCGAGGGACGCGCCGACATCGAACGGTACGCCGTCCGGTAGCGCCACCGCCTGGGCGGACGGCAGCGCCACGAACTCAGCCGCAGTCCCCGAGGGACGCTGCCACCGCGCATTCCAGAGCCAGGCCCGCTCGCCGACGCGCGCGGGATCGACGTCCGTCCCGACCGCTTCGATGATGCCGGCTCCGTCGCTGTGCGGGATGACCATGGGGAACGGCATTGTGCTCCGCCCCCGCGTGCCGGCGCGCTCTTTGACATCGGCTGGATTGACCCCGGAGACGTAGACGCGGACGAGAACCTCGCCGGCCTGAGGCGCCAGCGTATCTAGAGCACTTTTCGACCTGACAGAATCGTCAGGGATTCCCAATCGGTTGGAATTGTGATTCAAGCTGCGGGCTGGTGAAGGAGGCCAGCCTGCATGACGCAACCTCTTTCAGATGGCTTGCGCCGCCGGGTGGTGGCGGCGGTGGATGGTGGGATGTCGCGACGGGCGGCGGCGAAGCGGTTTGGGATCGCCGTCTCGACAGCGATCAAGTGGGTCCAGGCATGGTGCCGGACGGGCAGCTAC
>Ga0209144_1000041_pt1 | contig 24911 bp, 30 predicted proteins | sample WorMettrBAHAMAS1_FD_187392 | JGI IMG/M metagenome (GOLD analysis project Ga0209144, IMG submission 187392) | Marine gutless worms symbiont microbial communities from Max Planck institute for Marine Microbiology, Germany - Inanidrilus... | ecosystem: Host-associated > Annelida > Digestive system...
TCGTAGAAGAACTTGCCCTGGTCGTCCGACAACCGCCCCATCATCGTTCCGCCCTCCACCGAATCACTCGGGAAACGGAATCACGATCTCAGAAACCGATCAACAGGGGTTTATCAACAGTATCCCTCTTTGACCGCCTTCATAAGATCGCCCACGCGGTCCGCGTAGCGCATGTCTTTGTTTAATGACGAAGTCCTCCTCGAGGCGGCGGATCGTCAAAACATTATGATCGATTTGAGACGCCAGTTTCTCGAGCCGACCGAATACCTTCTCCGCTTCCAAAGCGCTTCTCAACTGCAAGTCAGCCGTATAATTGGTCGCTGCAAATATCGCTAGGGTCGCGATCCCCAGTGCGACCAGCGCGCCGATGCGGAATTTGACGCTGAAGTTTCCGAGTAAACGCGATGTTGTTTTATGCTCGACGTTCATCCTTCATGCTCCTTGGTCAGGATGGTTTTTCACGGCCCGTTCAACTCGATACCTTGCGGTGTTGACCCGAAGCGCCGACGCCCTCGATGCTCTCGCGCAATACGGCCCGGTCGAACAGACGGTCCACATCGAGGATTGCCGCCATACGGTCTTTGGCGGTAGCGAAGCCGCTCAAATACGCCTGGTCGACCATCAAATGCACATCGGGAACGGGTCGGATGTCTTTGGCCTTGATCGACAGGATTTGCGAGACGGCGTCGGCGAGGATGCCGATCAGTTTGTCGTCGACATTGACGATGATGATCACATGGGTCGGAGTCACCGCCGTCAATCCGATACCGAAGCGGCAACGCAGGTCGAACACGGGAAGAATGCTGCCACGCAGGTTCATCACACCACGTACGTATTCCCGCGTGTTGGGCAGTTGGGTAACCCCTGTCCAGGCGATGATCTCGCGAACCGCCAGGATGTCGATGCCGTATTCCTCGTCCTCGATGCGGAATGTGATGAACTGAAGATCACGATCGCCCGCGATCGCCACGTCCGAACGGCCAATGGTCGCCGGTAGGCTGGGAGCGCCCGGATCCTCGGCGTATTTGTCGCTCAAAGCGTCACCTCATTTTCAGCAGTGGGAGAAACAGTGGCCGTGTCGTGGAGGCCACGGACCGGGGCGATCATGCCTTCCAGCCCGTCGACGTCGAAGATCAACGCCACCCCACCGTCGCCGAGGATGGTGGCCGCCGATACACCCTCAATCCTCAGGAAATTCTCCTCCAGGCTCTTGATGACGACTTGGCGCTGCCCGACAAGTTCATCGACGATCAGGCCAAGGACAAGGCCGGTGCCGGTTTCCACAAAGACGACCAGGCCTTTGCTGGGGTCGATTACGCCTTCGGTCACACCGAACAGGGACGCCAGCGCCACCAGGGGAACATATTGGCCGCGGTGTTCGAGGAACTCGGCCTGGTCCATCACGGACTGCAACTCATCGGCGGTCGGGCGCAGGCTCTCGATGATGCTGGCGAGCGGCAGGATGTACTTTTCCCGGCCGACGCGGACGATCATGCCGTCCATGACGGCGAGGGTCAGAGGCAGATTGAGCACGAAGCGCGCACTCTCGCCTGGAACCGAATGGGCCGTCACGCGTCCGCCCAGGTCCTGGATGCTGCGCCGGACCACGTCCATACCGACGCCGCGCCCGGAGACGTCGGTTACCTCTTGCGCGGTCGAAAATCCGGGTGCAAAGATCAGGTCGTCGATGTCTTCCGGTCGCAGGTCCGCATTGGTGGCAACGACGCCCCGTTCTTTCGCGATCGCCAGGACCCGTTCACGATTGATGCCGGCACCATCATCGGCCACCTCGATGACGATGCGACCACTACGCTGGTCCGCGGAAAGGATAATCTCCGCTTCCTCGTTCTTGCCGGTCGACGCCCGTTTCACCGGCAACTCGATGCCGTGGTCGAGGGAATTGCGGATCATATGGGTCAACGGGTCGGCAAGCAGTTCGATGATCGTCTTGTCGACTTCCGTCTCCTCGCCACGCAGGGTCAGTTTTACCTTCTTGTCCAGCTTTCGAGACAGCTCGCGGACCAGACGCGGCATTCGCGAAAACACGGTCTTCACGGGCTGCATGCGCACGGCCATGACCGATCCTTGAAGGTCGCGCATATGGGAGCTCATGGTTTCCATACCGCGGTGGAGTTTTTCGGAACTGGATTCGCCCTCGCCACCCATATTCTGCTCGAGCATGGCTTGGGTTATCACAAGCTCGCCGACCATGTTGACCAAAGTGTCGATACGATCCAGGTCGACGCGGACAGACGAGATGCGCTGGACCGGTGAGGCCGGAGCCGCCGGTGCGGCGAGGACAACGGGAGCTGCAGGTGAGTCATCAGCCGACGTCGGTTTCGTTTCTTTTGCAGGCACCGGCGGCGGTGGGGCCGGACGCGGTTTCCTCTCCGGTTTGGCGCGGGGCGGTTCCGCCACGGTTTCCTCGTCTATGGTCTGGGTCGGCTGCCCTTCGGCCGGCGTCTCTTCGATGCGCAGGGCGCAGGCGTCCTGGACGAACTCGAAGACCTCAGCAACTCGCTCAGGCGTGGCCGAGGTGGTTAGTTCGAAGCTCCAGACCAGATAGGATTCGAGGGGATTCATCTTCGTCAACGGCGGCAGAAAACGGTCGTCGACCGTCGTCTTCAAACTGCCCTGTGTCTTCAACTCGCGAACGATCAACAGGGGATCGTTGGCCGATTCGAACAGACGCGCCGTGGGCTTGAACTTGATCGAGTAAGTCTTGGGATCGGCCGGGGGTTGGGAACCATCCTTCGATTCCTCGGCTAAGTGTGGCTGGCCTTCCTCCGCCGGGCCTTCCGTCGCCACCGAGGGATCTGACACGTTATCGGACAACGCCTCGAGCGAAGCGATCACGGTGCGGAGTCGCTTAGCGACCGCCTTTTTCCCCGATTTGACGCGATCGACGATATCGCTGAGGACGTCGCGGCTCTCGACCAAAAGATCGATGTTGCTCTCGTCCACCACGACGTCCTTGGAGCGCATGAGATCGAGCGCCGCTTCCATGGCGTGGCTGACCTTAACGATGTCATCGAAATTGAAAGCCCCGGCTCCGCCCTTGATTGAATGCACCGAACGGAACAGTTCGTTCAGGGTTTCCTCTTGGGCGGGTGCATCCGATTGGCCCAGTTTTCCCAGGAGCTCCTCGATATCGGTCAGCCGTTCCGCGCATTCGTCAAAGAACGTGGCGCGGAACTTTTCGATCTGACTGGAGGGCTTCTTGCGTGCGGTCATCTATTCTTTACGTCTTCTTAGAGGCAGACTTTCTTCGCGGTTTCAACCAACGTGTCAGGATCGAACGGTTTCTGCAGCCAACCGGTGGCGCCGGCGGTCTTAGCATCCGCCTTGATGTCACCGCCGGTTTCCGTCGTCAGACAGAGGATCGGCACGAAAGTGTTGTTTACTGTGCACCTGACTTTGCGGGTCAATTCGATGCCGTTCAGTTTCGGCATGTTAATGTCAGTGATGATTAAATCGACGACGTTGTCCTCGAGAATCCTCAGGGCGTCGGCACCGTTCTCGGCCTCGAGCACACGGAACCCGGCATTGGCCAGCGTGTAGCTGACCATGTCGCGCATGGTAACCGAATCGTCCACAATCAAGACACGTCGACCCAAGGTTGTCTCCCGGCTGTTGGGCCAATCGTACCCTGTTCACATTGCAAGGATTTAAGCCGAGTTATGAATGGGCGTTACAAGGTGTGAATGGACGTTGCCGGTCATCCGGCGGCGAGAATTCGTTCAAAGACCGAAAACGACGTCAGAGCTCGAACGTGGTCCAAAGATTTCGCCAGGCCCTCTGGCGCCAACCCTCCGCTTCGCGGGCCTTGTTCTCGAGGGTTTTTTCCAGAATCTGGAATTGGCGGGAGAGTTCGGTGATCGTTCTATTCAGGTCGGCGATTTCCCGGGATTTCGAGCGAAGCTGACTCTGCAGCCTTTCGACTTGATGTTCGAGCCGTTGCTTCGTCGTGGGGTCGATCGATGGAGCCGTTGCCGACGTTCTTCGGTCACCGGCGTCCATCCTCCCGCCGCGTTCTTTTTCGGGGGTCCCGGAAACGGACAACAGGCGGCGCAAGGCGTGAACGGCAGCGAGGGCTTCGCCGTCGTTGTCCGAACCGACGTAGGCTAGGACTTTGGCGACCTTTTCGCCGTTGATGGCGTCGATGTTCGAGTGCGAACGGATTTCCCAAGGCTCCCCTGTTTGGTCTAACGTTGTCGCAAATTTTGTTGAAAGAAGCGTTAAGAGCTCTCCAATACCGCGGGAGGGACAATAGGTGAGTTATGACCCAAGACGAGAAACCGACAGCGATGATCGTCGACGACGCCCCGTCGTTCCGCACCCTGGCGCGGACCATGCTGTCGTCGATCGGTTTCGATGTTGTCGCCGAGGCCGAGAACGGAGAAGAGGCGGTCAGATTATACCGCGATACCTGGCCGCATTTCGTTCTTCTCGACATCCACATGCCGGGCGGCACGGACGGTGTCGACGCTCTTCAGCTGATCATGGAGATGGACCCGGAAGCGATCGTCGTCATGTTGACGTCATCGGGCAGCAACCACACCTACGATGATTGCATCTACCGCGGCGCCAAGGGGTTCATCAAGAAGGACCAGGAGATTCCCGATCTGCAGCACGAAATCCACGTGGTTTCGTATAATCTGTTGAGCGGGCAATAAGCCATTAAAGTGCCTCCAGTAAACCCACGTATGTCGAGCTCAATGGGCTAGGCCTTTTGTCTGAGATAGCAAGAGACTTCCGACCGCAGCTTTGCCGTCAGCTCCCGAAGCCACATCCGGTATGACCCGACCACTGAATAGATAATCAACCGAGCTCTCGTGACGACGGCTATGCGCATACCGCGACGTGTTTTTTCGACTCCGCTCCCATCGGGTTTTCGTGGGTAACACCAACCCTTTTGGGTGTGTATCTCGGGGCGATGTTGTTGGTCAAAGGAATACCATCGTATTTATAAGGTTTAACCTTGTACCCATCTTTCATTCACGGAAACGATGAATCGCCCGAATAGACTCGCATTTGTTTGAGTAAACCCAAACCGGCGCCTGAACGGCTTTGACGGAGGGCGAGTCATGGATTTTCGGACGAATGAGGCTGAAAGCCTGCGAGTGGAGAATGTTGCGAGACAATCCGCGGGCACGGGCGTTTCACACGTGATCTTCCCCGCCGGCACATCGCCGATCGATCCTGAAGGTTTCGCATCGGGCACACCATCCGTCATTGACCGCCAAGCGTTCGGCGGCATGCCGGACTCGGATCATGCGATCGGGTCCGCCCTATCGGCAATGGTCATTGACTTGAGCGGCACCCGAAAGGGCCCCCAAGACGTTCAATGTGGATATCCGGCGCCCCAGTCGAGAGGACTTCGATTGTGATTAGCGTTGATGACTGCGGCCCTAATGGCACGGGTAAGTCCGGACCACGGGGCGAAGAAATTCAAGGGTTGCCATCATGGGTGAACACGATGCCCAACCAAAATTATGAACCTTTGAACGTGGAGCCCGAAGAGATTCCGATTGAGTCCATCGACCTTGCCGACGTCAGATCTTTCGTGGCCTATTGGAACGCCCTCAAAAGAGAACGCTTCGCTGCACCTTGGAAGAGATTCGACTTGATGGCCCTCGATGCCGAATCCGTGCCCCGCGTCGTCGTCGTCGATGTTCTTACGGATCCGGTACGATTCAAGTACCGTTTTTGGGGCACGGCAAATACCAACACCAAGGGAATCGACATGACGGGAAAGTCGCTTGACGATTTCCCGCTCGTACGCCGCACCGTGGCTTGGGCGGAATACAACCGCGTCGTAGCGGAAAGGCGGTCCATCGCGTTCAAGGACAAGCTCGTCCTTCCGGAGACTTCCGGGACTCCCTTGAGGTTCAAGGCAGCATTCGACCAGATCATGGTTCGTCTTCCTTTGTCGAGTGATGGCAAAACGGTCGACCACATCGTGTCGCTTGCCTGTTGGGAGAAGAGCCCACGAGACTGACTGCTTTGGATGGAGGTCGACAAGAAGCCGTTCAATTACGATATCGGAATTGTCGGTCGCGAGACCGACGAGGGACCCTCACGGATTGTCGAGTTGCCCGAGGGTGTGGTGCGCTATAGCTAACCTGCATAGGGCTCGGCCGAACTCTGCCATTAGGAATTTCGCCATGAACCAACCGTCCGGATTTTTGACTTCCGCAACCGTCGATCAACTCATGGAAATCCTCTCACCGATCGGCACCAGTGCGGCCGTTTTCGAACGGGAAGACAATGCCTTTCGGACCCTTGCCGCCAATTTGAAATTTCTTGAGATGATCGGCAATGAAACGTTCAAGGAAGAGATGTTTCCATGTTCTCTCGCCTATCTGTTTCCTCGATACGCGCAGCGACAGTTCACCGAGTGTTTGGTCAAAATCCACTCGGATCCTCGCGCGATCGATGCCGAGTTTCCGTTTGACAGGTCCGGCGAGACCCATTGGTGGCGGTGTTCGTTCGCTCCCATATTTGACCCGGCTGGATCGATCGACCGGGTGTTTTGCACGGGCATCGACATTACGGAAAAACACCGCCTTCGACTGGCGCTCGATACGTCGCGATCGATGCTGCAAGCGGTCGTCGAAAACGCCTACGACGGTATCCTTGTTTGCAATCGCCAAGGCATGATCAAAAGCGCAAATGAAGCGGCACTGGGTATATTCGGCTACGAGCAGGACGAACTGGTTGAACAACCACTCAACATCCTGCTTCCCGAGGAAATACGAGAGAAGCACAATGCCTTTCTCGAGTCTTTCGCCGCATCGCCGATACAGGCGAGAATCATGCAGGAACGCGCGCAGGTGCATGGCATGCGGAAAGACGGTTCCATTTTTCCCGCCGAAGTATCAATCTCGAAGACTCAAGCCTCTACCGGATTGGAATTCACGGCAATCATAAGAGATGAAACGGAAAAGCTCGATCTGATCGATCAACTGCGAGTCGAGGCAACGACCGATTATCTGACCGGTCTGCACAACCGACGCAGTTTCATCAAGCGGCTTGAAGAGGAGATCTCTCGTTCCAATCGGTACGACAGACCCTTGTCTGTGGCGGTGATCGATGTCGACGACTTCAAGATGATCAATGACACCAGAGGCCACGAAGTGGGGGACAAGGTCTTGGTCGCACTTGGCGATCTGTTCCAGGACAAATGCCGAGACCATGACATTTGCGGGCGAATAGGCGGCGAGGAGTTTTGTGTTTTGATGCCCGAAACGGCTCTCGAAAAAGCGTCGGAAAGTGCAGAACGACTCCGTAAGTCGGTCGAAGAGTGTATGACTGTTGATGAGCTTCGCTTTACGGCCAGTTTTGGTGTCGCGACCTTTCAAAATACGGAGGTAAGTACCCAAATCCTCTCCCGCGCTGATGAGAAGCTTTACGAGGCGAAAGCCCAGGGAAAGAACCGTGTGGTCGCCTGAAGGCACTGGAGTTTAGACCATTGCGTCAAGCCGATTCCGCCATAGGGACACGGCCGCCCATAACCGGACCTCGTAATCCCATCCATCCAGGAAGGCGGATGGACCGTTCCGCTATTGCCGCCATCGATTTCAACGAAGCGGGGAAAAGGCAGGACATGCCTGTTCTGCCTTCCCCAGGTATCAGACGTCGACCTATTCGGAAATGTCGAGGGCATCGTCGACCTCGACGCCCAGATACTTAACCGTGATTTCGATCTTCGTATGACCGAGCAGAATCTGTACCGCTCGCAGGTTCCCCGTTCGTCAATGGATAAACGTGGCCTTGGTTCGCCTCAGCGAATGGGTGCCATATCTCGAAGCGTCGAGACCGATGCTCGAAACCCAATCGGATACCAGGCGCGCGTATTGCCGGGTCGGTAGACCGAGATGCGGTGCCCTTCGTCCTGTGAACAGGTAATCCGCCCGGCTCTTGTCCTTGGACCGCAGATTGTCGTCGATGGCTTGGCGCGTTTGCCCAGTGATTTCGAACGTCACCGGCCGGCTGGTCTTCATTTGGCGGATCGTCGCTCGTTCGACCGCATAGCCGTTCGGTGCCACGTCCTCGACCTTCAGGGCGACGGCGTCGCAGGCGCGAAGCTTGCTGTCGATGGCCAGATTAGACATGGCCAGGTCGCGGACCTTTTTGGCCAGTTGCAACCGCGTGCGGATGGCCCAGACCTGTCTCGCCTGCAGGGGTGGCTTTTGCCCGATGATCTTTCCCTTGTTCAACGGCACGTATTCGCTATGTGCTCTCTTAACGTTTTGGTTCTGCGCTTTCGTAAAGAAATGCATGATCCTTCTCTCGGGTTGGATGTTGCGAGAAAGAACAGCATGACTCTGTTCGGGCAAATCCGGTTAAACCGCCGCGTCGATCACCACATTCGAAATGATATCCATCTTGAGACCTTCAAACCGCAGAAGGGATATCCCGACTGGTGTTTCGGTAACGATTAGCCCCAAGAACACTACACCTGCCGAGTCCGTTTCAAGGCAACAGCGGTATACAGAACTACCGCATTTTGATCTCGCCATCACGATCACCCAGATTCCGGAATGGCGGGACAACCGTCGGACCGCAGGTTACGCCTTGCCGACCGTCAGGCAGGTTAGGGTTCGTCGCCGCGACAACCGCCGCAACCGTCCTCGCGCGGTTCGACGTCGAGCACGTCGCCGCGCCGGTTGAGGCTGACGCGACAGCAGCGCAACAGCGATTCCTTCAGTTTGCGGCGCCCCCGTTGGACGCGCGACTTCATGCCGGAGGGGCTGAGGCCCAGTCGTTCCGCCGCCGCCATTTGGCTCAGGCCCCCGATGTCGGTCATCATCAGGGCCTCGCCATAGGGCGCGGGCAGGGCCTCGATCATGGGCACCAGGCAATCGGCCAGGGCCGCCGCCTCGTCGCCGGTCGCAGCGTCCGGCGCCAGCAATCCGGTTTCCGCCTGGGCCGCATCGAGCAACCGCCGCTCCGCCGCGCGGCGGCGATAATGATCGGTTACAGCGTTGGCGGCGACCCGGTAGACCCAGGCCATCGGCGTTTCGGCGGCCGCGACCTTGTCTTTCGAGCGGACCAGTTTCTCGAGGATGTCGCCGAGGACGTCGTCGGCCGCCGGGCCGTCGACCCGGCGCCCGACGTAGGTCCGGAGTTTGTTCTCGAAGGTGGCCCAGGCGCCGTCGGTCAGGGGTTCAGCCATATCCGCCGCCGTAACCGTCGCCCGGGTCGCCGGGTCCGTCCGGCTCGTTCAGCAGCACACGGCCTCCTCGCCGCCGCAGCATTCGGGCGCGTCGTCGTTGATGACATACCATTCCCAACTGAGGTCGCTGTCTTCCGCGGTCCAGACCTTGTCCTGGCCGGCGTGACAGCAGACGGTGTCCAACTGCACCTCTTTCAGGATACCGGCTTTCTCGAACCGGCGGCTGGTTTTTTTCGATGGTCTCGGACCCGAACATCTCGACGCCGATGTGGTTGAGATGCTGGACCGCGTCGGGGTTCTCGAACAGGACCAGTTTCAGGGGCGGTTCGGCGATGGCGAAATTGGCATAACCGTCGCGGACCTTGTGGGGTTCGGTATCGAACATCTTGGTGTAATGGTCGACGGCCGTCTCTAGGTCGTCGACGTTAAGGGCCAGTTGCAGGCGCATGGTGTCCTCCTTTTCCGGTGCTCTGCGGGTGTTTTCGTCTTCTTTGACGCGAAGGACGGCAAAAGGACGCAGGTTTTGGAACGAGCCGGACGAGGCCAGCCCGCGCTTCCCGCGCACGGCCGGGAATGCTAGGCTATCCGCCAGAGGGGGACGGATTAACCGCGACGGCGGATCGAGGACCATGGAAAGACCGAACAACCGCCCCGAGGACGACGGCGTCGTCCATCTGGCCCAGGAACGCAAGCGCCGCGACGCCGAACAGAGGCGCCGCGAGAAGGACCGGAAACGCGTCGAGAAGGCACACCGCGCCGCCATGGACGGCAAGGGCCTGAACAGGAACGTGCTGATCGGCTCGCTGGTGCCGATCGTCCTGATCCTGCTGATCCTGTTCCAGGATTACCTGATGGCGCTGTTCCGCTAGGCCGCCGCCATGGAGGAACGCGACCCCCTGAACCCGTCGGTTGATCCGCCCGGTGAGCCGTCCGAAACCGCCATCGCCCGCACCGATCCGGTCGAGGAGGCCTTCGAGGACGAGGCGCCGGCCGACTGGAAGGACCTGGTCAAGCCGCTGATCCTCAACCCCTATTTCATCGGCTTCGTGGCGGTATTGGTTTTCGTGCTGACCCGGTTCTGGTGAGGGCCGTGGCCAATCCTGCTGAAGAACGGAAAGGCGCCGAGTGGACGAAGGAGGAATACCTCGCCCACCTCGCGAAAGAACAGCGTCGCGTGGATGCAGAGACGATGCTCGGGGAAACTAGGAAACGAAGCGGCCTCGGCGATTTCCTGGAACCCGACAATCGCACGCCTTGGATCCGTGTGGTCAAGGCGCTGTTCAACCCTTTCGCTTTGCTGCCGGTCGGTCTTATCCTGCTGGCACTGTGGTGGTGAGCATTGCCGCCGCGTCGGGGGATGGACATGTCCGACTACAGGAAACCGGCCCATTGGGCCGACCCCCGGAACAAGCTGTTTCCGCATCAGGTTGGCTTCACCTGCCCGCCGCAGGATTTCGACGCCGCGCCCAGTGATTTCCTGCGGATCGCACCGGACACCGTCGGTGTCCACGGCCGCATGCTGCACGTGCCCGGCTACCGCCACCAATTGGACCAACGCAAGGCCAACTTCGATCTCCTTGAGGAATTCGTCCACTGCATGGCCGACAACGGCGCCGATGTCTGCGGCCAGGTCGGCTCCAACTGGGTCCATGCCAGCGGCCTCGGGGTCGAGGGCATCCGCCGCCACTGCGCCATGCTGAGCGAGCGCTACGAGACCCCCTTCCACATGGCCGGTTACGCCCTGATCGAGGCCCTCAGGGAGATGAACGTCGAGGCCGTGGCGGTCAACGCCGTCTACCACCGGCCCGACTGGTGGCGGGGCGCCGTCGGTTTCCTGAAGGAGGCCGGGTTCGCCGTGCTGTGGGCCGGCAACTTCGTCGACCAGGGCTGGTCCGAGACGCAAGAGGAGGTCGATGCCTGCATCTGGTGCTTCGACGGGGACTTGGCCGAGAAATCCTTCCGCTACGTGGCTGAGCAAGCGCCAGCGGCCGATGCCGTATTGTCGCTCGGCATGTGCAACTTCCGCCGGCCAAGCGACGGCCTCGCCCAGCGCCCGGTGTCCCTCGAGGTCGGTCTCGAGACCCTACTCAGCAAACCGCTGGTCACCCACGACAACGCGCTCTACTGGCGCCTCTTCAAGACCCTCGGCCTGGCGCCGGTGACCAAGCAGGGCCGGCTGCTGTCGTCCCTGGCGAAGGCGGGGTAAGGCCATGCACAAGATCATTGCACTGTGGGCGGTGCCGCGCTCGACCTCGACGGCCTTCGAGTGGATGGTCCGCCAGCGCGGCGACCTCGACTGCCTGCACGAGCCCTACGGCGAGGCCTGGTATCAGGGCGAGGAGCCCCTGTGGCCCAGGGTCACCCAGGACAGCCTGCGCACCCCGGGACTGACGCTGGAGAGCGTGCATGCCGACCTCCAGCACCGGGCCGGCCGCGGGCCCGTCTTCATCAAGGACTTCCCGCATTATGTGGATCACATGTGGGACGCCGAGATGACCGGGATGTTCGTCCACTCCTTCCTGATCCGCGACCCGGCCAAAACGATCACGTCCATTTACGACAAATGGCCCGACTTCCACGAGGACGAGGTCGGTTTTCCCGAGCAGCGGGCACTCTTCGACCGCATCGCCGATATCACCGGCGCGCCGCGGTCGGGCTCGATTTCATGGAGGCGGCGCTTTCCTGGGAGCCCGGCGCGCTCAACGTGGTCTTCGGCGTCCCCGACGAGGTCTCGCGCCAGGTCCTCGGCTCGCCGATCCCCAAGAAGATGTCGTTCACCGGCTCGATCCCGGTCGGCAAGCACCTCCAAAAGCTCGCCGCCGACACCCTCAAACGCTGCACCATGGAGCTCGGCGGCCATTCGCCGGTGTTCGTCTTCGACGACGCCGATATCGACAAGGCCCTCGACGTCACCTTCGGCTTCAAGTTCCGCAACGCCGGACAGGTCTGCATCTCGCCGACCCGGTTTTTCGTCCAGGACAAGGTCTACAAGTCCTTCGTCGAGGGCTTCACGGAACGGACCAAGGGCATCACCGTCGGCAACGGCCTGGACGATGGCGTCACCATGGGCCCCTTGATCGACGCCCGACGCCTGCCGGTGATGGAAGACTTCGTGTCGGATGCCCGCGACCACGGCGCCACCGTCACCACCGGTGGCGAGAGGGTCGGCAACCAGGGCTTCTTCTACGCCCCCACCGTACTCGCCGACGTGCCCGACGCGGCCCGCATCATGAGCGAGGAGCCCTTCGGTCCGGTAGCGCCGATGACGCCCTTCAACACCTTCGATGAAGTCGTCGAGCGGGCCAATTCCCTGCCGTTTGGTCTCGCGTCCTATGTCTTCACCTCCAACGGCGGCCAAGCGGCCAAGATCGAACGGGCCCTGGAGACCGGGCTGGTCGGCGTCAACCATCCCATGGTGGCGACCCCGGAGACGCCTTTCGGCGGCGTCAACGAGTCGGGCTACGGCTCGGAAGGCGGCATCGAGGGTTTGGATGCCTTCCTGCGCACCAAGTTCGTCACCGAGGTCAACGTCTAGCGCATGACCCTGAGGTGCGGCGCCGGCCGTGATGAACGGAACTCGTGCAGATAAGCCTGGGCCTGCCTCGGAAACCGGTCGATCAAGAGATCGAGCATGGCGTCGGCCTCGTCGAGCGGCGTCTCTTCGGCACCGGCGGCGATGCAGAGCGCCTGGGCGATAAGATCGTCGTGGTTCGGCGGTGACATGAGCTCGACCTCCTTATCCGGTGGGAGCAACCAGTTACCACGGTAACCGAACCATGTATGCGATCGATGTCTGGCGGACGAAAACCCTGTTAAGTTGTGTGAACGGCGCGTACCGCTAGGGCCGGCGTCGACGACCGGTCTTTCCGATCAAGGCTGCTGAAACAGGACGGCGATGGCGTTGTAACCCATGCGTTCGGCGTGCATCCGAGCCGTCAGGCCGTCCCGATCGGTGATCGAGACGTCGGCGCCGGCCGCGATCAGGGCGCCTGCCGTCGCCACATGGGCGGGACCGCCGTCGCCCAGGATCACCGCCTCGATCAATGCCGTCCAGCCCAGGTTGTTGACATGATCGAGCGGCGCCCCGGCCGCGATCAAAGTTCGGACGACCTCGGCGTGACCAAGGTGGGCGGCGGCGATCAATGCCGTGCCGTCGTAGCGGCTGGTGATGTTGCCCGGATCGGCGCCCAGGGAGAGCGCCAGGCGGACCATCCCGGGATCGTCGGCGACGGCGGCGATGGTGATGATGTCGTAGGCGTCGTTTTCGAGCGCGTTGACGTCGGCGCCGCTCTCAGCAAGGGCCCGGACGACGGCGTCGTGGGAGGCGAACGCGGCAACGTGCAAAGGGGTCCGCCCGGCCCGGTCCCGCACCTCCGGGTCGGCTCCCTCGGCGACGAGACGCCGCACCCCATCGGCCGCCTGCTGCTTGTCGGTAATGAAGACGGCCTGCACGCCATCCGCTTCCCCACGGAAGGCGAACGTTCTCGCCCGCAAAGCCACCAGCGCCGCGACGACGGCGCTTTCGCAAAAGCGGCCCGCCAGCTCACGGCCTATTTCGCCGGTGACCTGACGCGCTTCGACCTGCCGCTCCATATCACCGGTACGGATTTTCGCAGACGGGTGTGGAGCGAGCTGCAAACAATCCCTTACGGCGAGACGATCTCCTACGCGGCGCTGGCCAACCGCATCGGCCGGCCCCGGGCCTTCCGCGCCGTCGGAGCCGCCAACGGCGCCAACCCGCTGCCCATTGTCGTGCCCTGCCACCGGGTCATCGGCTCCGACGGATCCCTGACCGGGTTCGGCGGCGGCATCGAGGTGAAGCGATTTTTGCTGGGGCTCGAGGGGGTGGCTGTGGGGCACGGCTGAACGCCATTGACGGCCGATCGTCCAGGATGCAGGTTTGAGCCGGGAGACGACCGTCATGTGCCGAGCCCTGGTCTACCTGGGTCAACCCGTTCTCGTCGACGACCTGCTGTTCAAGCCGGACAGTTCGCTCGTCAAACAGTCCTTCATGCCGCAAAAGCTGGCCATGCTGAACCTGGCCGGATTCGGCATGATGGCCTGGGACGACCGCTCCTTCGATCCGACGAAACCCTTTTCCTATTCGTCGCCCGAACTGCCGGTGTTCGACCGCAACCTGAAGGCCATGGCCGAGAAGATCGAGGCCCACTGCCTGCTCGCCCATGTGCGCGGCGTGCAGTACTCGACCAAGGCGACCATATCGAACCAGAACACGCACCCGTTCTGTTTCCCCGGCTGCCGGCTGGCCATGGCCCACAACGGCGACCTCAACCGCATCGACGAGATGAAGCCCGACCTCTTGGAATTCATCGACCCGGCCATCGGCCGGCACATCAGCGGCACCACCGACAGCGAATGGATCTATGCGCTCCTGATGTCGCAGTTCGACGATCCCGCCGCCGATCAGGACGCGCAGGCGATCCGTGAAGCGGTCGAGGCGGTGCTCAAGATCCTGCAGCGCTTGCGCCGCAAGCACGGCATCGACGTCTCATCGTCGGCCAATCTGTTCATCGCCGACGGCAATACGCTCGCCGCCGTCCGCTTTTGTTTCGATTTCGGCCGCTTCCCGATCGCCAAGGGCCCGGGCGGCGTGCATGAGGCCAACCTGACCTATCTCAGCCTTTGGTACACATCGGGCCGCGAATTCGGCTTCCACGAGGACGAATGGAAGATGATCGGCGGCAGCGATTCGGCCGATTCCGTCATCGTTGCCTCGGAGCCGCTGACCCGCGACACCACGTCCTGGCTGGAGGTTCCCGAGTACTCCATGCTCCATGTGGACACCGTCGACGGTCGCCTGGAGAGCAATATCCATTACTTGAACCTCTAGGCGCCGGAGCAGCCAGGCCCATCGTCTGCCGGCCGCCTCAATCGGCCGCCAGGTTCTCGAGGATCTGTCGGTAGCCGGTGATGCGGGCCAGGTCGCTGTTGGTCCTGACCACGTTCTGCACCAGATTGGCGCCGACCGCCTTGAGGAAAGAGACCGACGTTCGCGAGGAGCCGGACCAAAGTTGGTCGAAACCGGCCTTGTCCAATTCGAGAAAGACGCCCGCGGAGCGGACCGTCGCCGTGGCGCCGGAGCGCCCGCCGTCGATCATGGCGTTGGGCCCGACCATGCGCCCGGGCCCGAGGACGCCGAGCTGGTATTGCCGGCCGTCGCTTCCTCACCGTCCGCCGCCGTGGTCAGGATTTCCCGGTTCGGGTTGCCGACGACCCGGGCGTTCAGAGCCCGCTGACGTTCGCACATGAGGCGCAGCATCTGGCGCATGATCTTGATGGCGAAGGGGGCGCGCTGGTCCAGCGCCCCGTTGAAGAAGGCGCGCTCCAGGAACAGGCCGGAAGCGTCGGAAGCCGCCGTCACCGTGGCCGACCGGGGAGACGGATCGATCAGCCCCAGTTCGCCCAGCATAGTGCCGGCGCCGAGCGCCGCGATGAAGGTCTCGCCGCCGCCCGGCATGCGGGTCGAGATGGTGACGTCTCCGGAATGGAGGAAATAGACACCGTCGGGCGTGGCGCCCTGGCTGATGATGGTGTCACCCTTCGCGGCTGCGAACGGTTTCATCCCCGGCGCCAGTTCGCCCCGTTCGCCCGCGTCGAGATCGGCGAACAGCGGAAAGGTCTCCGGTAGAAGGCTGTCGGTTTCCGCAACCATGACTATCGGAATACACTGGTCCCGGGACCTATCGCAATGGCGTTGTCGGGAGCACGGGGCGCCGCCGTCGGTTCCAAAGACCGCGCCGTTTGGCTACTATCGATGCCGGGTGGGGACCGGAACCGGAACCGGGGATCGCCCTTCGGTTCGGTAACCCGCCCCGCGTATTGCATAAAGCCGAAGATGGCGGGGACGACGGGGACAGCAGGCTATGGCGGCGGACGGTTTCTTTCTCACCCCGGCCGTTCTCACGAGCCTCGAAGAGGCCGTGGACATGCGGTGGTTCTACTACCTGGACCTGATCGGCACCTTCGCCTTCGCCGTCGCCGGTTTCCTCAAGGCCCACCAGCACAAGTACGACTACTTCGGCGCCCTGGTCCTCACCGCGCTTCCGGCGGTCGGCGGCGGTACGCTCCGCGACCTTCTCGTCGGCGGCGACCGCCACCCGCCCTTCATCTTCAACGATCCGACCTACCTCTACATCGTCTTCGGTGTCGTCATCGTCGGGTCCGTTCTGTCGAAAACCGTGTTGGCCTCCGGGCGCAAGAAGAAGCTGCTGCAACTCCTTTTGGACCTCTTCGACACGGTCGGTTTGGCCGCCTTTACGGTCATCGGCGTCAAGGTCGCCCTGGTCGCCCAGTTGGACTGGTTCTGGGCGCCGATCCTGGCCGCCATGACTTGCGCCGGCGGCGGTATCCTTAGCGACATCGTTCTGGCCAAGGAATCCGACGTCCTCAAGGGCGAGCTCTACGAGGAGGTCGCCGCCTTCGGCGGCCTGGTCCTGGTCGGACTCCTGTGGCTCGCCAACATCGTCGGGCACAGCTTCCTCTATATCGTCGGCTCGATCGCCCTCACCCTCGCCCTGGTCTTCGTGCTGCGCGTCGTCGTCATCCGGACCGGGCTGCGCAGCCCGGTTTTGGGGAATTGAGGAGGTTCTGCTGAACGCCGTGGGCGGCGCCAACCTGTTGCCCATCGACCTATCGAAACCCTTCGATTTTCTGGACAAAACACTCCGATCGCGCAAAGACAAAACGCGGGATAGTTTAGGTGCCCTGGTAATTTGCCGATCGAAGAACGGAAACGGCCCTCGTTGTGAACACCGATAGCGACACTGACGATACCGCCCTTTTCCAGTCGTTGGCGTCCGAAACCGATGACCCTCGGGCGCTTAATGAACTTGGGCGTCACTACTCCCAACAGAAAGACTGGGAAAAGGCTTCCCGTTGTTTCCGCCGTGCCATCCGGATCGATCCGAAATTCACCGGGGCTTGGGTGAATCTGGGCGCTACGTTACGTGCGCTCGGGAAGCTCGACGAGGCGTACCGATGTTATGAAAAGGCGAATGCCCTATCTCCTGACTCGGCCGACGTGCTGTCCAATTTCGGCAACTTGCTCATCGACATGTATCGCCCCCGGGAAGGCGTTGAGAAGCTGGAAACCGCGCACCGCCTAAAGCCCGAGAACGCCAAAATCTTGACCAATCTGGGTGCTGCCCTCCGTGCGTCCGGCGAACTCGATCGAGCCATCGAGCACCTTATTCGCGCCAACGCACTCAACCCTTTGGACCCGACCACGTACAACAACATGGGTACCGTTTGCGCGGAACAAGGACGTTTCCAGGCAGCCCGCGAGAACTTCGAAGCGGCCTTGTCGATCGACCCGGAATATGCGGCGGCCCATCTCAACCGGGGATACTTGCTTTTGTCGTTGGGGTCGTTCGGCGCTGGTTGGGCGGAGTATGCCTGGCGGTTCCGGACCGAGGTGTCCCCTATCGAACGAAGTCTGATCAACAGGTCTGGTTGGGACGGTTCGTCTTTGACGGGGCGGACCATTCTGGTGTGGCCGGAACAGGGTTTGGGCGATGAGATCATGTTCGCGACCTGCCTTCAGAATCTACTCGACGAGGGGAAACCTGAGCGGTGCCTCGTGGCGTGCGATCCTCGCTTGGTGCCGTTGTTCGAAAGGACTTATCCCTCAATCGAGTTCTTCCCGGTTGAGCGTCAGGAACACACCCAAGACGAATTGGTCACGCTGCCGTTTGATGTTCACGTGTCCATGGGAGGGCTGGTCGAACGGTATCGACGAAGTTTCTCGGATTTTCCGGACAACCCGATACGCCTGTTGCCAAATATCGGCAAAGTAGAGGACTGGTCTCAGCGACTCTCGACTCTCGACTCTCGGCAATGGCCTGAAGGTCGGAATAGCTTGGCGTGGTGGTGGACGTGTCAGCAAGCGCAGACGAAGGTTCACAAGCCTTTCCGATTGGTGCGATCTGTTGGCCGTCGAAGGCATTCATTGGGTCAACCTGCAGTACGACACCACGCCGTCCGAAATTTTGGAGTTCGAAGAGGTCTGCGGTTCGTCGTTACATCACTGGCCAGACCTTGATTTGCGTCGTGACATTGACGAGGTTGCAGCATTGGTCGCAAATCTCGACATCGTCATCCAGATGAGCAACGCCTCAGCCCATTTGGCCGGCGCCTTGGGGACAACGGTGTGGAACATCATCCCCTTTGCTGCGGACTGGCGTTGGTTCCAGGAACGGACGGACGCGCTTTGGTATCCGTCGATGCGTCTTTTCCGGCAGGAAAGACCAGCCGATTGGGGGAGTGTGCTGGATCAGGTGGCGGTGGCGCTGCGGGAACCGCTCAGGAGCCCTGCTGGACGACCGTGACGATCAATCCGGAGGAGTGACTCGATCCGCTGAATTAACGGGTATTCCCCATGGCGATCCCTAATCCGATCACCGCTACGAACGTGACAGCCTTTCATCGATGCGCTCTACGAGGCGGTCGCCGCCTCCGGCGCCAAACCGCCCGCTATCGCTTGGCGTATTGGCGGATCATGTGTCCGCCATCCACATCCAGAACCACGCCCGTCGTATAGGTGTTCGTCATCAGGAACAGTGCGGCTTCTGCGGCTTCATCGACGGTTCCGACACGGCCGAGTGGCAGCGATTCGCCCGTGGAGGCGTACATTCCCTCCCGGGCGCTGTCGTCCATATGCGAATAGGCGTCCGAGCGGGTCATGCCGGGCGACAGGCAATTGACGCGGAGGCGGGGCCCCAGTTCCAAGGCAAGGGCATAACACAGGCTCTCGACGGCACCATTGACCGCACCCAAACCGCTGCAATTGAGGCCCGGCCGTCTCGCCAGGACGCCGCTGAAAAAGGTGATCGAGCCGCCGTCCCGCATCTTCGGGAGCGCCGCCTTCACCGTCAGGTAGGGGCCGAAGAACTTGGCGTCGAACATGGCCCGAAGGGCGCCTTCTCCCAACTCGGAAAACGGCCCGTGAACGGCGCTCGATGCGCTGATGACGAGATGATCGATGTCCGGGAGGTGTGACGCCCAGGCGTCGATCGCGATCCTGTCGGTCATGTCGAGGCCGATCACGTCACATCGCGGAATGGTCTGCGCCGCTATCTCCAGCTTCTCGGTGTCGCGGCTTGAGATGACGACACTGGCACCGCGCTCGGCCACGGTCTCGGCGATGGCCTTGCCGATCCCGGATCCGCCGCCGCCGATGGCGACGGTTTTGCCGTCGAGATTAAACATGTCGATCCACCTCAGCGTGATCCGCTCAGCGAATGGGCTTCGCTTCCGGTTGGATGAAGTTGAAAATCGTGTGCGGGTCGCGGCCGGCGAACAGGAATTTGATGACCATCGCGGCCGCCGCTTCGAGTTGGTAGGCGTGCGCGTTGTCACCGAGCCGCAAGGGCGCCGCTCCGACGTCCGCGATAAGCTCCGAGATGATGCCGTCCGCGGCCTCGTCTGCCGTGTACAGGGTCACCATTTGGCGACCGTCGTAGGTCATGTCGGGGTCTTCCCAGACGGCGACTTGCGCCATGTTGAACGCCTTGCCGATATGCGCCCCGGGCACGGCCTCGGCAATCGCCTCGGTCAGCGAGCGGCCGTCGTCCCGGGTCGTCCGGAAGGTCTCGAGGCTGATCGGGTTGTTGATATCGATGACCACCTTGCCGGCGAAGGCCTGGGCGCCGCCGGCGTTGGCGATGCCGTCGAAGACGTCCTCCGAACGGGTCGCCAGCACGACAACGTCACCGAACGCGGTGGCTTCCGCGGCCGTGCCCGCCTCCGCAACGACCGCCGCGGCAACGCCGGCCGCTTTTTCGAGATCGCGCCCGGACAGCATGACCTGGTGTTTGGCGCTCCATTTCCCGGCCAGGGCTTTCGACATGCCGCCGGAGCCGATGATTCCGATCTTCATAACCACCTCGTTGAATTTGGCTTGAATTTGATGGTTCGAAGATAGGCCTTTATTATCTATAAATGAAATTTCTCTTTCGTATATGAGATATAAGGAAAATGGATATTAAACAAGGCGATCTCGGGCTGCTTTTGGCGCTCGACGCGTTATTGGACGAGGAAAGCGTGTCATTGGCCGCCAATCGCCTCGGCATCAGCCAGCCGGCCATGTCGGCGCAGCTGAAAAGGCTGCGCCATCTGTTCAACAATCCCTTGCTGACACCGTCCGGCCGCCGGTTGGTGGCGACATCGCGGGCGCTTTCACTTCAGGACGATCTCAAGCGGCATCTGCAGGACCTGGACGCCCTGGTCCGCGAAAACAACGCCTTCGACCCGTCGACGACGCGAAAGACATTCCGCGTCACCGGCACCGACTATGTTCATGCCGTTTTGGCCGCCAAGCTGGAGGCCCGGTTCAGGTCACGGGCGCCCAACGCCCGCCTGGCTCTGTTGTCGTTCGATCCGAAGACCCTATGGCCGGCCCTGGAAGACGATAAGACGGACATTGCCCTGGTGACGGGCATGGCGCTTCCGGATGCCAAGGCGCAATCGGCGATCGAAGAGGACTTCCGCGTCATTCAGCGCAAAGGCCATCCGCGCGGCAAAAGGAAAATGACCCTGAGTGCCTTCTGCGCCGCGCCGCATATCCTGGTGTCCCCCGAAGGCGGCGGGTTCGTCGGCGCCGCCGACAAGGTCCTTGCCGCCATGGGCCGCAGCCGCACCGTCACGGTCTCCCTTCCGAGTTTCCTGTTGGCACCGGCCCTCGTCGCCAGGTCCGACGCGTTGTGCCTTTTGCCGCGCCGGATCGCCGACCTCCATGCCGATGCCGTCGATGCCTTCGACCCTCCCTTCCCATCCCCGACGTTCAGGGTGGATATGCTCTGGCATCCACGCCGGCAGAACGACCCCGCCCATATCTGGTTTCGAGATGAGGTCAAGGCGCTGGCGAAACGCATCTAAAGCAGGCTTATCCGACAGGCGAAACCCGCCGCAGCGCCACGTAGGAATTTGAACCGTTGCGCCGAAATCGATGGTGTCCCTACCGGTTCACCGCGATCAGGCCCTGCGGTCGTCGTCACTTCATATTGACGCGAAAGATGAAACGGATGTATTGAAGACTTTGCCGAAGCGCTTTTCGCTTCGGTGCTCAAGTGGGCACGCAGTGAGGTTAATAGGTGTGTGCCGTCCGTTTGTTTTTACAGATAGGGCGGAGGCACCATGCACCACCACAGCAAGAACTCGACTCTCTTTACCCATGTCGGACCCGATGCGCGCGCACTTCGCGACGCGTTCGGCGCGTTCGCGACCGGCATTACCGTTACCACGACGCTGACCGACGCCGGCGAGCCCGTCGGCTTCACGGCGAATTCCTTCACCTCCGTGTCGCTGGACCCGGCCCTGGTGCTCGTCTGCATCGCCGAGAGCGCCCTCGGTTACCAGGCGTTTCGGACCGCCAGCCGGTTCTGCGTCAACGTTCTCGCCGATCACCAGAGAGAGGTTTCCAACACCTTCGCTTCCCGTGGAGCGGAAAAGTTCGCATCCGTCGCCTGGCGAAGCGGCGCAACGGGGGCGCCGGTCCTGTCGGATGTCGCCGCCTATTTCGATTGCGTTCCCCATCAGTGGGCGGATGCCGGCGACCATGGGATATTGATCGGCCGGGTCGTCGACTTCCAGGCACGCGATGCGGTGCCGCTTTGCTACCATCGGGGCCGCTACTCGTTCCTCGAAGCGCCTGGTTCGCTGCCTCAGACCGCAGGAGTCCAATCATGAAGTTCTCACTTTTCGTTCATATGGAACGCCTGACCGAAGACGAGGATCAGACCCGTCTCTACGATCAATTCCTGGAATTATGTGCGATGGCGAACGATGCCGGTTTCGAGACGATTTGGACCGGCGAGCACCATGGCATGGATTTCACCATCTCGCCGAACCCGTTCCTCTGCTTGGTCGATCTGGCCCGGCGCACCCGGAACGTGCGGCTCGGCACCGGCACCGTCGTCGCGCCGTTCTGGCATCCGATCAAATTGGCCGGCGAAGCGGCGATGGCCGACGTCCTGACCGGCGGCCGTCTGGACTTAGGAATCGCCCGCGGTGCCTACAGCTATGAATACGAACGCTTCGATCCCGATCTCGACGCGTGGTCGGCGGGCCAGGCGCTGCGCGAAATGGTACCGGCCCTGAAAGGACTGTGGCAGGGCGACTACGCCCACGCAGGCGATCGCTGGCAGTTCCCGATGACCACCTCGGCGCCGAAGCCGCGGCAAACGCCGCACCCGCCGATCTGGGTCGCGGCGCGCGACCCCAACAGCCATGAGTTCGCCGTCGCCAACGGCTGCAACGTCCAGGTGACGCCGCTTTGGCAGGACGACGGCGAGGTCGATGAGCTCATGAAACGCTTCAATGCCGCCTGCCTCAATCACCCCGACCTGCCGCGTCCGAAAATCATGCTGCTGCGCCACATGTACGTCGCCGACAGCGAGCGTGACGCCGATGTGGGGGCCGCCGAAATCAGCCGGTTCTACTGTCACTTCGGCGCCTGGTTCAAGAATGAGCGGCCGGTCTCGCAGGGCATCATCCAGCGCTTGAGCGACGATGAGATGTCCAAGATGGAGAAGTTCTCGCCGGCCAACATGCGGGCCAACAACGTCATCGGCACCCCGGACCAGGTGATCCGGCGCCTCAAGCACTACGAGGCCATGGGCTACGACCAATACAGTTATTGGATCGACAGCGGCATGAGCCATGAGCGGAAAAAGGCTTCCCTTCGCCGCTTCATCGACGAGGTCGTCCCCGCATTTGCCGCTGCGCCGGCGCTGGAGCGGGTGGTTTGACGGCACGGGGGAAACCGCGCCTGGTGTTCCTGCATGGCGTCGGGTTGGACGCCTCCATGTGGGAGAGCGTTGTCGCCGAACTCGGAGACGATTTCGCCTGTCTCGCCGTGACCCTGCCCGGGCACGGCGGGCGGGCGGCGATGCCGCCTGATGACATCGACGATTACGCGCATGACCTGGTGCGACAATTGCCGGACCTGTCGGCGGATCCCATGGGCCTCGTCGGGTTTTCCATGGGCGCCATGGTCGCCGCCGCGTTCACCGAGATCTATGCGGACAGGGTCGACAGACTGGTGTTGATGAATGCCGTTCACCGCCGCGACCGGGCCGCGCGCGACGCCGTGATGGCGCGCCTGGACCAATCGGCGGGGAACGGCCTCGGTGCGATCGCCGATGCCGCCGTCGCCCGCTGGTTCTCGAGCGCCTTCATTGAGGCCCATCCCGAGGCCGTCGAGGGGGTGAGGCGCGTCCTTTTGGCCAACGACCCCGGCGCCTATCAGCGGGCCTATGGCACCTTCGCCACGGCGGACGAAAAGACCGCGGCGCGCCTGCCCGGGATCCTGTGCCCGGTTCTGGCCGTGACCGGGGAAAACGACGTGAACTCGACACCGGAGATGAGCCGAAAGATTGCCGCCGCGGTCGCGGACGGCACATGCCGGATCCTCGAAGACCTGGCCCATGGCGCCCCCATCGAAGACCCGGGCCGCGTCGCCGAGGCCCTGAGAACGTTCATGGCAAGGGAACAAACCCATGTTTGACCCGAAACTCTATATCGACGGCGAGTTTTGCGACGCGGCGGGCGGTGACCGTTTCGCGTCGGTCGAACCGGCGACCGAGGAACGGTGGATCGATGTCCCGGAAGCCCGCGAGGCCGACGTCGACCGCGCGGTTGCGGCGGCCAAGCGCGCGCTTGCGACCGGGCACTGGGCGGCGATGACCGCAACGGAGCGCGGTCATCTGTTGCGGCGTCTCGGTGATCTCCTGAGCGCGCGCGCCGAAGAGTTCGCCGAAATCGAGACCCGCGACAGCGGAAAGGTCAATCACGAGACCGTGGCACAGGCCAGATACATGGCCGGGTACTATCACTACTACGGCGGCCTCGCCGACAAGATCGAAGGCACCGTGCCGCCCGTCGACAAGCCCGACATGGTCGCCATGACACTCCGCGAACCCATCGGTGTCGTCGCCGCGGTCGTGCCGTGGAATTCTCAGATCTTCCTGACCGCGACCAAGCTCGGCCCGGCCCTGGCGGCCGGCAACACCGTGGTCCTGAAATGTTCGGAAGACGCGCCGGCGACGTTGCTTAAGTTCGCCCAGTTGATCGACGCCGCCGGATTCCCGCCCGGCGTCGTCAATGTGATCTCCGGGTTCGGCCCGTCCTGCGGGCGGCGCCTGACGTCGCACCCGGACGTGGCGCGGGTCGCCTTCACCGGCGGCACCCATTCGGCAAGAGAAGTCGTCCGCAACACGGCGGAGAACTTCGCCGTGCTGTCCCTCGAGCTCGGCGGCAAGTCGCCGGTGATCGTGTTCGACGATGCCGATATGGAAAGCGCGCTCAACGGTGTCGTCGCCGGCATCTTCGCCGCGGCCGGCCAATCCTGTGTCGCCGGGTCGCGCCTGCTCGTGCAGCGGCCAGTCAGGGACGCCTTTCTCGAACGGCTGGCAACACGCGCGGCGGCGATCCGGATCGGCGACCCCCTTCGGCCCGAGACACAGATGGGCCCGCTCTGTACCGCCCGCCAACGCGATTACATCGAGGCCGCCATCGCCCGGACCGTCGCCGCCGGTGGCGAGGTGATAGCAGGCGGCACCCGCCCCGCGAGCCTTGACCGCGGCTGGACATCTCGAAAAACCTCCCCTTTGTCGCCGGTTTCTGATTCATTGAGGGAAATGGCCATGGGAGAGAGGAATGAAGGGTCAACTTGGGTTTTTCGATCTTGACGAACGCTACGCGCAGCTCAGTA
>Ga0209144_1000042_pt1 | contig 24871 bp, 20 predicted proteins | sample WorMettrBAHAMAS1_FD_187392 | JGI IMG/M metagenome (GOLD analysis project Ga0209144, IMG submission 187392) | Marine gutless worms symbiont microbial communities from Max Planck institute for Marine Microbiology, Germany - Inanidrilus... | ecosystem: Host-associated > Annelida > Digestive system...
GGCGCGGCTCATGCCGTCGTAGGCCGCGGCGAGGGCCAAAAGGCGGCGAACCTGACGCGCGTCGCGGCAGCTCCTGGCCAGGGCGCGAAGCGCGTCTCCATCATAGTCGCCTCGTAAGGCAAGGCAGGCGGGCATGGCGAATCTCCTTCGCCACCCTTGAATCACGGAAAACCTAAACAGAGCGTTACCAGAAAGTCAGAAATTCGTCCCGCTGGTATAAGGCCTCATTGGCGGAGGTGCGGCGCTGCGGCCGGCATGGCGGTTCTTGCCCTGCTGATCCCCTGGCTGGCGACCCGCGGAAGCAGGCCCGAGCCCGAGGACAGCGGCGGCGGATATTGAGGTCGGTTGCTCAGGCGCCGCCGGTCAGTGCCAGCCAGTCGTCCTCGCTCAGCGTGGTGACGCCGAGCTCGGCGGCCTTTTTCGCCTTGGAGCCGGCATCCGCGCCGACGACCACGTAGTCGGTCTTCTTCGACACCGAGCCGGCGACCTTGGCGCCCAGCGCCTCGGCCCGCGCCTTCGCCTCGCTCCGCGTCAGAGTCTCCAGGGTGCCGGTGAACACGACGGTCTTGCCGGCGACGGGTGAGTCGGCAACCTCCGGCGCTGCGAAATCCTCGACCGTCAGCTCGCCCACCAAATCGTCGAGGACCTCACGATTGTGGGGCTCGTCGAAGAACGCCACCAGGTCCTCGGCCATCGACGGGCCGATGCCGTCGATATTGACCAGATCGCGCCGGGCCTCCGCCTCCGGATCGGCCGCCGCCGTCATCGCCGCCCGCCAGTTCGTGAGTGAACCGTAGTGCCGGGCAAGCAGCCGCGCCGTCGCCTCGCCGACCTGGCGGATGCCGAGGGCATAGATGAACCGCTCCAACGGGATCGTCCGTTTGGCTTCGATGGCGGCGGCGAGGTTCTCGGCCGACTTTTCGCCCCAGCCTTCCCGCCCGGCGATTTGCGAGGTCCGCGCCGGCAGACGGAAGATGTCGGCAGGCGTGGCGATCAAACCGTCCTCGCGGAAGGCGACGATGTGCTTGGCGCCCAGCCCCTCAATGTCGAAGGCGTCGCGGGAGACGAAGTGCTTCAACCGCTCGACGGCCTGCGCCGGGCAAATGAGCCCTCCCGTGCAGCGGCGGACCGCCTCGCCCTCTTCGCGCACCGCGTGGCTGCCGCATTCGGGGCAGGCCTCGGGCATGCTGAACGGCGTCGAGCCCGCCGGCCTTTTGTCCGCCACCACCTCGACTACCTGGGGGATGACGTCGCCGGCCCGTTGGACGACGATGGCATCACCCACCCTGACATCCTTGCGGGCGATCTCGTCCTCGTTGTGGAGCGTCGCGCGGGAGACGACGCCGCCGCCGACCGTCACCGGCTCCAGTTCCGCGACGGGGGTCAGCGCGCCGGTGCGGCCGACCTGAATGCGGATGTCGCGGATGATGGTCGTCGCCTGCTCGGCGGCGAACTTGCGGGCGATGGCCCAGCGCGGCGCCCGGCTGACCTGGCCTAGGCGTTGCTGCCAGTCGAGCCGGTCGACCTTGTAGACGACGCCGTCGATGTCGTAGGGCAGTTCAGCGCGGCGGGCTTCGAGGTCGCGGTGGAACGCCCTCATGTCGTCGAGATCGCCGCACAGGCGGGCCAGCGGATTGACCGGGAAACCCCACGCCTTCAGCCGACCGATGACCCCGTGGTGGGTGTCGGCGACCGATTCGCTAACCTCGCCCCAGGCGTAGGCGAAGAAGCGCAGCGGCCGCGTCCGGGTGATCCCGGCGTCGAGCTGGCGCAGCGAGCCGGCGGCGGCGTTCCTGGGGTTGGCGAACACCTTGGCCCCGGCGGCCTCCTGGCGGGCGTTCATCTCAGCGAAGTCCGGCCGGGTCATGTAGACCTCGCCCCGCACTTCCAGCACCGCCGGTGCCGCCCCGATGCGGTCCGGCACGTCGTCGAGGGTACGCAGGTTGGCGGTGACGTTTTCGCCGGTGGCGCCGTCGCCGCGGGTCGCGCCGGTGACGAACGCGCTGTCTTCATAGCGCAGAGATACCGAAAGCCCGTCGATTTTCGGCTCGGCCATCATCGCTACCAGGATCGACGGGTCGTCCCGCAGCTCCTTGAGGAACCGCCTCACGCCATCGACGAACTCGGCGAGATCGTCGTCGGAAAAGGCGTTGCCCAGCGACAGCATCGGCCGCGCGTGGGTGACCTTGGCGAAGCCGCCGGCCGGCGCCGCGCCGACCCGCTTCGATGGGCTGTCATCGCGGACGAGAGCGGGGAAGCGCGCCTCGATGGCGTCATTGCGCCGGCGCAGCGTGTCATACGTGGCGTCGTCGATGATCGGCGCGTCGTCGCGGTGATAGGCCTTATCGTGCCGGGCGATCTCGTCCGCGAGCCGGGCGAGTTCGGCTGCTGCGTTCCGCTCGGTCAGCGCTTCGACGGGCTTGAGGTCGCCGCCGCTCATGCGGCGCCGCTTTTCAGCAGGCTGTCGGCTGCGGCGCGGGCCTCGTCGGTGACGCGAGCACCGGCCAGCATGCGGGCGATTTCCTCCTGGCGGCCGTCGGCGTCGAGGCTTTCCACACCGGTCCGCGCCGAGGCGTCGTCGGTAGCCTTGGTGACCCGCCAGTGCTGGTCGCCCCGCGCCGCCACCTGCGGCGAATGGGTCACCACCAGAACCTGGACGGCGGCTGCGAGGCGCGCCAGGCGCTCGCCCACGGCGGCAGCAACGGCACCGCCGATGCCGGCGTCGACCTCATCGAACACCAGCGTCGGCACCGGATCGGCGCCGACCAGCACGACCTTGAGCGCCAGCATGAACCGCGCCAGTTCGCCGCCCGAGGCGATGCGGGTCAGTGGCCCCGCCGGGGTGCCGGGATTGGTAGCGACCTCGAAGGCGACGCGGTCCCAGCCGGTTTCGCCCCAGCCGTCTTCGTCGGCCCGCTCGATCCGGGTGGCGAAGGTCGCCTTGCCGAGCTTCAGCGGCTCAAGTTCTTCGGCGACGGCAGGATCGAGGCGGCCGGCGGCTTCGACGCGGGCGGCGCTGAGCGCATCGGCGGCAACCACGTACCGCTCGCGGGCGGCGCGCTCTTCGGCGGCAAGCCGTTCGACGGCTGCGGCGCCGTCCTCCGCCGCCGCCAGACGGCGGTCGATGTCGTCCCGCAGAGCGGCCAGATCGTCGACCTCGCAGCCATGCTTGCGGGCCAGGGCGCGGAGCGCAAACAGCCGCTCCTCCATGCTCTCCAGGCGCGCCGGATCGAGGTCCATGTCGGCGGCGGCGCGTTCCAGCAGCGCCTGACCCTCGGCAGCTTCGGAAGCCGCCCGGTCGAGGGCGGCGATGGCCCTGTCGAGCCTTCCCTCCGCGGCGGCGGCAATCCGCTCGAGATGGCGCATGGCGGCACGGAGGCTTTCCTCGGCGCCGCGCCCGCCGCCGCTGCCCGTGAGCGCCTGCCCCGCCTCGTCCATGGCGGTGACCAGCTTCTCGGCGTTCATCATCAGGGTTCGCTGGGCGGCGAGGTCCGATTCTTCGCCCGGCAGCGGATCGATGGCGGCGAGCTCGTCGGCTGCGTGACGCAGGAACTCTTTGTCCCGGCGGGCGGCTACGGCTTCGTTGGCGGCGCGGATGCAGGCCTCACCCGCGGCGCGCCATTCCTTCCGCGCCACCGATACGACCTCGACGCGCGGTCCGAGCCCGCCGTAGGCGTCGAGCAGCCCACGATGGCTGGCCGGGTCGAGGAGACGCTGGCTATCGAACTGGCCGTGGACTTCGACCAGGGCGTCGCCGATCCGCCTCAGCAGGCTGACGCCCACCGGCTGATCGTTGACGAAAGCCCGCGAGCGGCCGTCGGCACCGAGAACCCGGCGAACGAGGATGCCCTCGCCGGTGTCCTCGATGCCGTGCTCGGCAAGGATCTCCGTGGCCGGATGCCCCGCGCCGGCTTCGAAGGTCGCGCTGACGGTCGCCCGATCGGCACCGGTACGGACCAGCCGGGCATCGCCGCGGGCACCGAGCGCCAGCCCTAGAGCATCGAGGAGAATGGACTTGCCTGCGCCGGTTTCGCCGGTGAGCGCGGTAAGCCCCGCCGGGAACTCCAGTTCCAGCCGGTCAATCAGCACGACGTCGCGGATGTCGAGCGCGGTCAGCATCCGAGCCGGCCGCTCACCACACCTTGTACCAGGGTTCCTCGCCCGGCCTCGGGCCGCCGGTCTCGACCAGCGCGTAGGCGTCCGCATACCACTCGCTGCCGGGGAAGTTGTGGCCGAGAACGGCGGCCATCTTCTGGGCTTCGTCGGTGATGCCAAGCGCGGTGTAGGCCTCGACCAGACGGAGCAGCGCCTCGGGAACGTGGGTCGTCGTGCCGTACCGGTCGATGACGATCTGAAAGCGGTTGATCGCCGCCAGATAGTGCCGCTGGTTCAGGTAGTACCGGCCGATCACCATCTGCTTGCCGGCCAGGTGATCGTTGGTCAGATCGAGCTTCAGCTTGGCGTCGCGGGAATACGCACTGTCCGGATAGCGGGTGATCAGTTCCTCGAAGGCTCGCCGGGCATCTTCGGTTTTCCGCTGGTCCCGGGCAACGTCGGAAATCTGCTCGTAGTGGCTGAGGCCCTTGAGGTAGTAGGCGTAGGCAACGTCGCTGTGGGCCGGATGGAGCTGGATGAAACGATCGAGCGCCGCAACGGCGTCTTCGTACTCGTTGGACTGGTAGTAGGCATGAGCCGCCATGAGCTGGGCACGGACCGCCCAGGGCGAATACGGATGCTGGCGTTCGACCTCGTCGAATCGATCCGCCGCCTGGTCGTACTCGCCAACTTCGAGGGCGTCGACGCCTTCGTTGTAGATCTCGGCGACGGGCCGCTCGACATAAGGTTCCTCATCATCGCCCGAGCATGCCGCTACCAGGGCGGCCAGACACAGCGTTGCGGCCATGGCGAGGCGGCGATGAACTCGGGGGATGGTCAGGAACCTGCGCATGGGCGTCGGCGGACGAGCGGACACAGTCGAATCGAACCGGCCGTGACTATATCACGACGCCGAAGTGTCGCGGCTGTTTTCTCTGATACGGAAGCGTCAGAGAGCGGCGGCGCCGGCCTCGGCGCTGGTCCGTCCGGGAACGACCTGGGGCTCCAGGTCGGACGCCCGCATCACGTCCCAGGTCCACGCCTCGGGGTTGTCGAACAGGGCCCGCAGCAGCCGGTTGTTCGCCTCGTGGCCGGAGCACACACCGTGGAAATAGCCGACCACCGGTGCACCCGCGAGGTACAGGTCGCCGATCGCATCCAGCGCCTTGTGGCGAACGAACTCGTCGTCGTAGCGCAGGCCATCCTCATTGAGGATCGTGTCGCCGCTGACGACGACGGCGTTGTCGAAGGATCCGCCGCGCGCCAGTCCGGCCGCGCGAAGCTGCTCGACCTCGTTGAGGAAGCCGAACGTGCGGGCCCGCGCCAACTCCTTCTTGAACGTGCCGTTGACCATGCCAAGACCAATGGACTGGCGAGCCACGGCGCCGCTGGCGAACTCGATCTCGAAATCGACCGAAAAGCCGACGCCCGGGGTCAGCGCCGCCGACCACTGGCCTTCAGCAATCGACACCGGCGCCCGCATGCGGATGACGCGGCGCGGGGCATCCTGCTCAACGATGCCGGCACACTCGACGAGGAACACGAACGGGGCGGAGCTGCCGTCCATGATCGGCACTTCCGGCCCGTTGACCTCGATCACCGCATTGTCGACGCCCGTGCCGGCCAACGCCGCCATCAGGTGTTCGACCGTACCGACGGTCACGCCATCCTCGTTTCCGAGGACCGTGCACATGCGCGTATCGACGACGCGGTCCCACGTCGCGGGAATTTCGGCACCGCCGCCGGCGATGTCGGTGCGGATGAAACGGATGCCGGAGTCGGCCTCAGCCGGTGCCAAGGTCATCAACACCTTGGCCCCCGAGTGCAACGCCACACCGGTACAATGAATGGGATTCTTCAGCGTCTTCTGACGGATGATCTTCCCAGCGTCGAAATCCAGTCGTGACCCGACGCTTTTTGCGAACGACCTCATGATTCCCCTTTACTCAGCCCCCACTGGCTTCGGATTTTCCCGTTCCAGGTCCGAAGCCTTATTGGCCCGATTACCCCCAGACTCATCCCCATACTAGGGCGTGCGTCCTAATCGGAGTGCTTCCGGAGGATACCTAACAGCATCCCCTGAAGCACACAAATCAACCTTTGTTACCGTTTGTTACGTCGAGTCAGACAGTTACGGTCAGTTTGCCTGACGCCGGAGGAACGCCGGAATGTCGAGCAGGTCGTCCTCGGTCTGCGATCCGGGCAGCCGTTCCTCGGTGGTGAGTCCGCCGAGCCGCTGCTGCGCTGGGGCCGCCGATTCGGCCTTCTCCGCCGGGCGCTCCTCGGTTTCGGGCTTGCCCGCCCCGATCGACCGCCCGGCACCGGTAACCCGCGCGAACAGGCTGGTTGCGCGAGATTTCGGCCGCTCGCCTTCGGAGTCCGTCGTCCGGGCGCCGTTGGCCAGCGCGGCGGCTGCAAACGGGTCCGGCTTGGACACTGGCGGCGGCGCCGTCCGCGCGGCCGGGGCCGGCGGAATGAAGGCGTCGCGGGCACCAAGCGACGGCATCGCCGGTGCCGCGGCCCGCGCCGGCCGGGCGGCCAACGGCGGGGCAAGATCCGGCTGCTTGGGAGCCTCGGGCTCGGCCGCAGCCGGTTCCTCGGTTGCCGTTTCGGCTTCGACGGCTGTCTCCGCCACCGGTTCCGCTGGCGCAGCCGGCTCGGCTGCTGGCGCTTCCTGCCTGGCGACGACCTGCTCGACCAGATGCAGCTTGGTCGGGATCGGCCGCGCGTCGGCGGCGGCATCCATGCCGGTCGCGACCACCGAGACCCGCATCTGGCCTTCCAGGGGGTCGTCGAAGGTCGAGCCGAAAATGATGTAGGCGTCGGAGTCCACCTCCGAACGGATGCGGTTAGCCGCCTCGTCGACCTCGAACAGGGTCATGTCGTTGCCGCCGGTGATGTTGATCAGCACGCCCCGGGCGCCCTTCATCGAAGCATCGTCCAGCAGCGGGTTGGAGATCGCCGCCTCGGCGGCGTCGAGCGCCCGGCGCTCGCCCTCGGCTTCGCCGGTGCCCATCATCGCCTTGCCCATCTCGCTCATCACCGCGCGGATGTCGGCGAAGTCGAGGTTGATCAGGCCCGGCATCACCATCAGGTCGGTGACGCCGCGGACGCCGGAATACAGCACGTCGTCGGCCATCTTGAAGGCATCGGCGAAGGTGGTGCGCTCGTTGGCGACGCGGAACAGGTTCTGGTTGGGGATGATGATCAGGGTGTCGACTAACTGCTCCAGATCCTCGATGCCGGCATCGGCAATGCGCATCCGATGGGCGCCTTCGAAATGGAACGGCTTGGTGACGACGCCGACGGTCAGGATGCCCTGCTCACGCGCAGCCCGGGCAATGACCGGTGCTGCACCGGTGCCCGTGCCGCCGCCCATGCCGGCGGCGATGAACGCCATATTAGAGCCGCGAAGCTGGTCGAGAATGTCTTCCAGCGCTTCCTCGGCGGCGACCCGGCCGACGTCCGGACGGGAACCGGCCCCCAGGCCCTGGGTGGCGGTGACGCCGAGCTGGATGCGGCGGTCCGCATGGGACTGGGTCAGCGCCTGGGCGTCGGTGTTGGCGACGACGAATTCGACGCCCTCCAGGTGCGACTGGATCATGTTGTTGACGGCGTTGCCCCCGGCACCACCGACACCGATGACGGTGATCCGGGGTTTTAGCTCCGGGGTCGGGTTGTTGGTCGGTATACTCAGGTTGATGGTCATGACAGCCTCCGCTTCGTTCATCTCTCAAGGTCGGTAAAGGTCAGGGTTCAAAAGTTCTCTCTTAGCCATTGGCCGATCCGCCCGAAGCGACCGACCGGTTCCTCACTGGGGCGGTAGGCCCCGAGGGGACCTTCCGCCGGATGTTGAAACGCGTATTGCAGGAGCCCGGCGCAGGTGGCGAACGCCGGACCGGCGGCGGCCTCGGCGAGCCCGTCGATGGGCCGCGGACGGGTCAGGTGAACCTGCTTGTCGAGGATCATGCCGGCGAGATCGGCGACGCCGAGGAGCTGGCTGGCGCCGCCGGTGAGCACGGTCTGCCGCCCGGCGACCTTGTCGAAGCCCGCTTCCTCGAGGCGGGCGCGGACCATCTCGAAGGTCTCCTCCAGCCTCGGCCGGATGATGCCGACCAGCATCGACCGCGGCACCTGGACCGGGTCGGCAAGTCCATCGTTGGCCATTGGCGGCACCTCGATGACCTGACGGTCGTCGGACGGCGACGGCAGGCAGTTGCCGAACAGGGTCTTCATGCGCTCGGCCTGCACGACCGGTGTCGCCAATCCGCGGGCAATGTCGTTGGTGACATGCTGGCCGCCGACCGGGACGCAGTCGGTGTGCACGAGTTCGCCATCGAAGAACACGGCGATGGATGTCGTCCCGCCGCCCATGTCGACGACCGTGACGCCAAGCGCCGTCTGGTCTTCGACGAGGCAGCCGAGCGCCGACGCGTACGGCCCCGCGACCCGGCCAACGACGTCGAGATGGCAGCGGGTGACGCAGGTGGCGAGGTTGCGGGTCGGTCCGGCGGCGGTGCTGATCAGATGCACGCTGGCGCCCAGCCGGTCGCCGCACATGCCGCGCGGATCGCGCACGCCGCGGTGACCGTCGATGCTGTAGCCGACGGGAATGGCATGCACCAGCTCGTGCCCCTCGGGCACGTCGTCGGCCGCGGCGGCGGAGTCCAGGATACGGCGCAGGTCGGAATCGTTGATGGCGTGTCCAGCGACAGCGACCTCGTAGGCGATCAGCCGCGACCGCGGCGACCCGCCCGAGAGGTTGACGACCACCTGGCGCACGGTTTCCCCGGCCATCTGCTCGGCGGCCTCGACCGTCGCCCGGATCGCCGCTTCGGCGGCTTCCATGTCGACGACGACACCGCCGCGCACGCCGCGGGACACCTGGTGGCCGATGCCGATAACCCGCGGCGGACGGGCGCCCCCGGGACGGGCGACGAAACACGACACCTTGGTGGTGCCGACGTCGAGCGCGGCAACAAGGTTGCCGCGGACCCTGGGCTGGACTGTGTTCCCGATGATACTCATGTCGCCGCGTTAGTCTTCCATACTCATGTGTCTCTTTGCCGTCTCATGTGTCCCGACCCGAAGAGTTCCGGGCTCCTCCGGAACGCGGCGCCTTGCGGACGATCAGCCGGTCGGGAAACCGCAGATCGAGCACCTGTACGTCGCGCTCCAGGACGCTGTGGGTTCGCTGGTAGTCGGCAAGCCGCGCCCAGGCTGCGGCCGCGTCTTCCTCCGGCAGGCGCACATCGATGCCGCTGGAAAGACGCAGGTTCCAGCGACGGCCGCCGATCCGCGTCGCCGCCCGCACCAGGGGACGGAGGTCCGGCTGCGTGGCCAACACGTCGATCAGCGCCGCCGCGTGGGCCGGCGCATCGTCGCCGATGATGACGACGAGGTCGCTGAACCGCTCCAGCTCCTGGCGCCGGATGACGGTTCCCTCATCATCGATGAGCGCAAAGCGGCCCTGGCGCTGCCACAGCGCCACGGGGCGCCGCTCGTCGACCCGCAGTACCACCGTGTCGGGAAACAGCCGTTCCACCGTCGCCTCGCGCACCCACGGCAGGGTCATCAGCTTGTCCCGCGCGGCGTGGATATCGAGGCCGAAGATCGGCGCACCACGCTCCAGGCCGACTGCGTCCAGCAGGTGATCGCGGGGCGTGCGGCGGCGGCCGACGACATAGATCTCCTCGACCCTGAAGCCGAGATCGGCGGTCCCGGCGAGCAACGCCGATTCCGCTTCGGCGACCGACCGCCCGATCCAGCCACGGTCCCACGCCAGCCAACCCCCGCCGGCAACGATGGCCAGGACCAGCGCGGCCCCGACGCCAATGGCGATCCGCCTACGGCGCCAAAGCGGCACGCGCTTGCGGGCCGGGCCGCGCGCCGTTCCGGTGTCGGTTTTGCGTTCCTTGGCCGCAGTCATCCGTCGCACTCCGCGTTTTCGACCATCCAGGCCACGAGTTCGTTGAAGGGCACGCCGACGTGGGCCGCCTGTTCGGGGACCAGCGACGTCGGCGTCATTCCGGGTTGGGTGTTGACCTCGAGCATGTAGAGGCTGTCGCCGTCGTAGCGGAGGTCGGCACGGGTCACGCCCCGGCAGCCGAGCGCTTCGTGGGCGCGGAGCGACAGCCGCATCGCCTCGTCGGCAACGGCGCCGTCGATCTCGGCCGGAACCACGTGGATCGAGCCGCCGTCGGCGTACTTGGCGTCGTAGTCGTAGAAGCCGCGATGGGTGGTGATCTCGGTCACCGCCAGCGGACGATCGCCCATCACCACGACGGTCAGTTCGCGGTCGGGGATGAACTTCTCCACCATCACCTGGCGGCCGAAGGGCCAATCGGAGGGTCCCAGGGCCGGGGCGTTGTCGCCTTCGCGAACGATCCGCACACCGACGCTGGACCCCTCGTTGAGGGGCTTGACCACGTAGGGCCGGGGCATTACGTCGCCAGCGACAACATCTTCGCGGTTGACGATGAGGTGTTCGGCGACAGGGATTCCGGCGTCGGCGAAGAGCCGCTTGGCCATCGGCTTGTCCATGGCCAGCGCCGAGGCGAGCATTCCGGAGTGCGTATAGGGGATGTCGAGGATATTGAGCAGGCCCTGGATGCAGCCGTCCTCGCCGTAGCGCCCGTGCAGCGCATTGAACACCGCGTCCGGGCGCGGATAGAGACGCGTCAGCAAGGACCCGACGTCGCGCTGCACATCGATGGCGGTGACCCGGTAGCCGCTGTCCCGGAGCCCATTGGCGACGGCGGCTCCACTGACCAGCGACACTTCGCGTTCGGCGGACCAGCCGCCCATCAGCACGGCGACGTGGTGGCTCATGATCCGCCCTCCCCGAAACCGTGCCCGGCGGCGACGCCGACCCGGCGGATCTCCCACTCCAGGCGCACACCGGAGCTTTCGAACACCCGCTGGCGCACCGTTTCGCCGAGCAGTTCGAGATCGGCGGCGGTCGCGGATCCGGTGTTGACGAGGAAGTTGCAGTGTTTCTCGGACACCTGGGCGCCGCCTCGAACAAGACCGCGGCACCCGGCACGCTCGATCAGCTTCCAGGCCTTGTGGCCGGCGGGATTGGCGAAGGTGCTGCCGCCCGTCCGTGTGCGAATGGGCTGGGTGCGCGCCCGCTCGGTCTGGATCTTGGCCATGCGCCGGGCGATCCGCACCAGGTCCCCGCGCCGGCCGCGCAGGCGCGCCGAGACGAACAGCCAGTCCTCCGGCGCCGCGCACGTCCGGTAGCCGAACCCCATCTCGCGAAGACTGAGGTCGTGGACGGCGCCGCCGGGATCGAGCGCCCGGGCGGATTCGAGAACATCCTTGATCTCGGATCCGTAGGCGCCGGCGTTCATGCGCAGGGCACCGCCGATGGTGCCGGGAATCCCCGACAGGAACTCCAGCCCGGCAACGCCGGCATCGCGGGCGACGACGGCGACGTTGACGTCGAGGGCAGCGGCTCCGGCCTCGACCGTCGTTCCCTCGGCCTCGATGCCGGCGAAGGCCCGCCCCAGGCGGACGACGACCCCGGGAACACCACCGTCGCGGACGAGCAGGTTGGAGCCCACACCGATCACCGTCACCGGCACGTCGGCCGGTTTGGCGGCGAGGAACCCGGCCAGGTCCTCGGCATCCGCCGGCCGGAACAGCACCTCGGCCGAACCGCCGACCCGGAACCAGGTCGCCCGTCCCAGCGGCGCATCGACGAAATAACGTCCCCGCCCCACCGGCAGGCGGTCGATCAGCGACTCGGTCCTGCGCCTCGCCGCGATCATGCCGAAACCTCCGCGCCGCCGTAGCGGATGTGGCGCAAACCCTCAGGGAGATCGTGGGCCCAGCGGGTCACGGTGCCGGCGCCGAGGCAGACGACCACGTCGCCCGGACGGGCGAGGTCGTTGACGATCTCCGCGAGGTCCGCCGGGTCGGGCAGCGGCATCACCAGCCGATGGCCGCGGGCACGCAGGCCATTGATCAAGGCCCCATGGTCGACGCCCGGGATGGGATCTTCGCCGGCCGGATAGACGTCGGCGACGACGACCGCGTCCGCGTCGTTGAAGCACGAGCAGAAATCCTCGAACAGGTCGCGCAACCGCGTGTAGCGATGCGGCTGGACGACGGCGATGACCTGGCCGCGGGTAACGGTCCGCGCCGCTTCGAGGACAGCGGCGATTTCCACCGGATGGTGGCCGTAGTCGTCGATCACGGTGATGCCGTCGACCTCGCTGGTGCGGGTGAAGCGACGGTTGACCCCCTCGAACTCGGCGAGCGCGCGGCGCATGGCGGCCTCGTCGACCTCCATCTCCGAGGCGATGGCGACGGCGGCGAGCGCGTTCTGGACGTTGTGGTTGCCGAACATCGGCATCTGCAGGGACTCGAGGGTGTGCTGGTCCCCCGACTTGCGGTCGGTGATCACCGCGTCGAAGCGGGTGCCGTCGGCGCCTCCGGTGATGCCGACGGCGCGGACGTCGGCTTGTGGGCTGAGCCCATAGGTAACGACGCGGCGGTCCGAGACCCGCGGAATCAGCGCCTGCACCTCGGGATGGTCGATGCACAGCGCGGCAAAACCGTAGAACGGGATGTTGGCGACGAACGCGACGAAGGCGTCGCGCAGCGCATCGAAGGTGCCGTAGTGGTCCAGGTGCTCGGGGTCAATGTTGGTGACCACGGCGATGGTCGCCGGCAGCTTGAGGAAGGTGCCATCGGACTCGTCGGCCTCGGCGACCAACCACTCGCCGCCGCCGAGCCGGGCGTTGGAGCCCCAGGCGTTGATGATGCCGCCGTTGATGACCGTCGGGTCCATGCCGGCGCCGTCGAGCAACGCAGCGATGAGCGAGGTGGTCGTGGTCTTGCCGTGGGTGCCGCCGACGGCGATCGACCATTTCAGGCGCATCAGCTCACCGAGCATCTCGGCGCGGCGGACCACCGGCAGCAGCCGGCTCCGCGCCGCCATCACCTCGGGATTGTCCGGTTTGACCGCCGACGAAACGACGACGACCTGAGCCTCGCCGAGGTTCTCCGCGGCGTGGCCGGTGGCGACGCTGATGCCGAGATCACGGAGCCGACGGGTGTTGGCGTTGTCGCCGAGATCGCTGCCCTGCACCGAATAGCCGAGCGTGTGCAGCACCTCGGCGATGCCGCTCATGCCGATGCCGCCGATGCCGACGAAGTGGATGGTGCCGATGCTGAGCGGAAGCGCCCTCATGCCGCGCGCCTCTCTTCGGCGTCGCCGCCGCCGTTGGAGCCGATCAGCTCGAACACCATGTCGGCGAGGCGGGCCGCCGCCTCCGGACGGCCGGCGTCGCTGGCGCAGGCTGCCGCCCTTTCGAGGGTCGCCGGAAGGGCGAACAACGCCTCCAGCCGCGCCGCCAGGGTTTCGGCGGTGAACGCGTCCTGGGGCATCAGCCAGCCCGCGCCGGCTTCGTCGACGGCGTGGGCGTTGGCGCTCTGGTGGTCGTCGATGGCGAACGGGTACGGCACCAGGATCGCCGGACGGCCGACGGCGGTGAGCTCGGCGACGGTGGAGGCGCCGGCACGGGCGATGAGCAGGTGTGCGTCTGCCATCCTCGCGGGCACGTCATCGAAGAACGGCGCCAGATCGGCGGCGATCCCGGCGCGCTCATAGGCCGCGCGGGCACCTTCGAGGTCCTCGGGTCGGCATTGCTGGGCGATGGACAGCCGGCGGCGGAGCGACTCCGACAGCCGCCCCATGGCTTCCGGGATGATCTCGGAGAAGGCCCGCGCACCCTGGCTGCCGCCGAGCACGAAAAGGTTCACGGGGGCGCTTTCGTCCAAGGACGGATAGGGCCGCGACCGCGCGGCGGCGAAATCGGCCCGTACCGGCATGCCCGTGTGGACGACCCGGCCGACGGCTTCGGGTGGGATTCCTTCGGAGATGTCGAAGGAGGTGGCAATGTGCCCGACCCCCCGCGCCAGCAGGCGGTTGGCCCGCCCAAGGACGGCGTTCTGTTCGTGGAGCGCCGTGCGGTAGTTGCCCAGCGTCGCCGCCATCATCGTCGGCACCGACGCATAGCCGCCGAAGCCGATCACCACGCGGGGTGCCAGACGCGCCAGCAGCCGCCGCGCCTGCAATGTGCCGAGGCCGAGTTCGACGCCGCCGCGCATCCGCGCCGCCAGGCCCTTACCGGCGAGGCCGCCGGCCTGGACACGGTGGGTCTCGACGCCGGCCAGCGTGCCGCCGAGATCATCGCCGCGGCGGTCGGTCACCAGTGCCAGCCGGCAGCCGCGCGTGAGCAGTTCGGCGGCCAGCGCCTCGGCCGGGAACACGTGGCCTCCGGTACCACCGGCGGCGAGGACGACGAGCGGCGGAGCTCCTGTCATGGCGCCCTCCGTCCGTCGGGGCGCTCGCGGGTCAACGTCAGCACCATGCCCATGGTCCAGGCCAGCGCCAGCGTCGACGAACCGCCATAGGAGATGAACGGCAGCGTCATGCCCTTGGGCGGCATCAGGTGCAGGCTGGAGGCCATGTTGATCAGCACCTGGAAACCGAACAGCGCCAGCAACCCCCCGGCGGCGAGGACGACGAACAGGTCCTCGTCGTGCAGCGCGCGGGCGAACCCGCGCAGCACGACGAAACCGAACAGCGCCACCAGCACCAGACAGACGACGACGCCGAACTCCTCGCCAGCGACGGCGAGGATGAAGTCGGCATGGGCGTCCGGCAGCACCTCCTTGACCCGACCCTCGCCCGGGCCGCGGCCGAACAGTCCGCCGTTGCGGAATGCCTCCAACGCGCGGGCGACCTGGAAACCGCCGTCGGCCGAGGGATCGAGGAACCGGTCGACACGGCTCTGCACGTGATCGAAGGTGAAGTAGGCGCCGAAGCCGACGCCGATGAACACGAACCCAAGCGTCATCACCAGCACCAGCGGCAGGCCGGCGAGGAAGAACTGCACCGCCCACACGGCACCGACGAGCAAGGTCATGCCGACGTCCGGCTGCAACAGCAGCAGGCCGGCGACTAGCGCCGCCAACGCCGTCGCCAGGGCATTGCCGGGGAGGCGCTCGTCGAGGCGGCGTGTGGCGAACAGCCACGCGGCGACGACCACAAAGGCGGGCTTGAGGAATTCTGAGGGCTGCACCGACAGCCCGCCGACACGGATCCAGCGGGTCGCTCCTTTGATCTCGGCGCCGACCAGCGGTGTCACTGCGGTCAGCACCAGCGCGATGGCGAACCCGACGACGGCGGCGCGGCGCACACCCTTTGGAGACAGCAACGAGGTCGCCAACATCACCGCCACCGCCAGCGGCAAGTAAACGAATTGCCGGCGGGCGAAGTGAAAGGTGTCGAGGCCGATACGCTCGGCGACGGCGGGCGAGGCTGCGAGGGTCAGCACCATGCCGATGCCGGCGATCATCAGCACCGCGGCCAGAGTCCAGCGATCGACCGTCCACCACCAGCGCCCCAGCAGGCTTGTGTCGGTGCGGGCGAACGAGCTCATGCCATCGCCTCCACCAGCGCGCGGAAGGCGTCGCCTCGATCCTCGAAGTTGCGGAACTGGTCGAATGAGGCACAGGCCGGCGATAGCAGCACGACGGGGGCGGCGGCCTGTTCGGATTCGGCCCTAGCCCGGGCAGCGACCACCGCCGCATCCAGCGTAATGGAGCGTGTCAGCGGCACCCGGCCTTCGAGTTCGCGGGCGAAAGGCTCGGCCGCTTCGCCGATGAGAAAGGCGTGACGGACGCGATCGAGCCAGGGCGCGACGGGGTCGAGCCCGCCGTCCTTGGGCTGCCCGCCGGCAATCCAATAGATGGCGTCGTAGCAGGCCAATGCCCGCGCCGCGGCGTCGGCGTTGGTCGCCTTGCTGTCGTTGACGTAGGCGACGCCGTTGATGACGGCGATCCGCTCCTGGCGGTGGGCGAGTCCCGAAAAACCGAGGGTCGCATCGACGATGATGTCGGACTCGATACCGAGCGCGCGGGCGGCGGCGAAGGCAGCCGCCGCGTTCTGGGCATTGTGCTCTCCGGGAAGGGCGGCCGTTTCGGCCATGTCGAGGACCGCGACGTCAGACCCGTCGGTATCGTCCCGCAACGTCCCATTGCTGACGTAGACACCGCCGCGCACCGCTTCGCGTCCGGAGACGGCGATGACCCGCGCTGCATTGGCCGTGCGCAGGATCTCGCAAACCTTCCGCGACAACGGATCGTCGATGCCGACGACCGCCGTCGACCCGGGCCGCTGGCGTTTGAAGATCAACCGCTTCGCTGCGATATAGCCATCAATGCCGCCATGCCGGTCGAGATGGTCGGGGCTGATGTTGAGCAGAACGGCGACGTCGGGCGCCAGCGACGGCGTGAGTTCGAGCTGATAGGACGACATCTCCAGTGCGTAGATGCTGCCCGCACCCAGCGCAGCGAGTTCCAGCGCCGGCATTCCGAGGTTGCCGCCGACGGCGACGTTTCGGTCGGCGACACCGAGCACATGTCCGATCAAAGCCGTGGTCGTCGATTTGCCGTTGGTGCCGGTGACGGCAACGTAGGTCGCGTCCTGCTGCGCCCGGATGAGCAGTTCGACATCGCCGATGATCTCGCACCCTGCGGTGCGGGCGCGCTCGACCACCGGATGTGGCTTGGGATGGGTGTGGGGAATGCCGGGGCTCAGCACCAGCATCGTCGGCTGGCGCATGTCGCACAGATAGAGGTCGACGAGCGGGATGCTGGCCTGCCCAGCGACGGCCCGAACCTTGGCGTCGTCGTCCCACCCCCAGACGAGGATGCGGCTGCCCAGCAACGCCTTCGCGGCCGCCATGCCAGACCGTCCGAGGCCGAGAACGGCGACCGGTGCGGTGGAGAGCATCGCAATATCGATCATCGCCGCCCCCTCACCTGAGCTTCAGGGTCGAGAGCCCGGCCAAAGCCAGGATCGAGGCGATGATCCAGAAGCGGATGACGATGGTCGGCTCCGCCCACCCCTTCTTTTCGAAGTGGTGATGGAGAGGCGCCATGCGGAACACCCGCCGCCCGGTGAGCTTGAACGAGACGACCTGGACGATGACCGAGGTGGTTTCGACGACAAACAGGCCGCCGACGATGGTCAGCACCAGCTCGTGCTTGGTGATGACACTGATGGTGCCGAGCGCTCCGCCGAGCGACAGCGATCCGGTATCGCCCATGAACACGCGCGCCGGCGGCGCGTTGTACCAAAGGAACCCGAGGCCGCTGCCGACCAGTGCGCCGAGGAACACCGCCAGTTCGCCGCTGCCCGGGACGTAGTGCAGCTGCAGATAGTTGGAGAACACCGAGTTGCCGACGAGATAGGCGATCAGCGCAAACACGCCCGAGGCGATCATCACCGGCACGATGGCCAGCCCGTCGAGGCCGTCGGTGAGATTGACGGCATTGGACGAGCCGACGACGACCAGCACCGCGAGAATCACGAACGCCCAGCCCAGGTTGAGCAGGACGTTCTTGAAGAACGGTACCGCCAAGGTGTCCTGCAACGGCGCCGGCGTCAGTTCGGTGATCCAGATCGCCGCGGCGATGGCGATGATCACCTGCAGGACCAGCTTGATGCGTCCGGGGAGGCCACGGAAATCGCGGCACGTGACCTTGCGGAAATCGTCGAGAAATCCGATGGCGCCGTAGCCGACGGTGACGGCCAGCGCGACCCAGACGAAGCCGTTGGTGAGGTCCGCCCACAACAGCGTCGAAACGCTGACCGCGAGCAGGATCAGGAACCCGCCCATGGTCGGCGTGCCCTTCTTGCTCAACAGGTGGGTTTCGGGTCCGTCGTCGCGGATGGGCTGGCCGCCGTTCTGATACGACCGCAGCATGCGGATCAGCATCGGCGCAACCAGGAAGCTGACGATCAGCGCAGTGATGACCGCCCCGCCGGTCCGGAACGTGAGATACCTGAAGACGTTCAGGACGGCGAACTGATCGGCCAGCGGGAACAGAAGGTTGAACAGCATGCCCGCCCCCTAGTCCCCATTGACCGCGCGGGGGGCCGGGACGTCGCCGCCGTCGGAAAGCGCCAGCAAGGCGGCGACGACGAGGCCCATGCCGCTGCCGGCCGAACCCTTGACCGTGACCACGTCGCCGGCCCGTACCGCCGTCGTGACCAGCGGGACCAGGGTCGCGGAGTCACTGGCGTGCCCGCCGCGCACCGCCGACGGCAGGGCATCGAACAGTTGCGCCATCGACGGGCCGCAGGTGAAGACCAGATCGACACCATGGGCCTTCAACGGTTCGGCCAGCGCGGCATGCAGCGTCGGCGCGTCTTCTCCCAACTCCAGCATGTCGCCGAGCACGGCGATGCGCCGCCCCCCGGCGCCCGGATGAGCGAGGCCAAGGACCTCGAAGGCGGCGGCCATGGACACCGGGCTTGCGTTGTAACTGTCGTCGATGAGATCGAAACCGCCGTCGGCGAGGACCACGCGGTGGACGCGCCCGCGGCCCTTGGGCAGCGTGTATCCCGCCAGCGCTTTCGCGGCCCGTGCGATGTCGGCACCGGCGGCGGCGGCAGCAGCAAGGATGCAAAGGCCGTTCGAAACCCAGCGCGTTCCGGGCATCGGAATCTGGCAGTCGATGGTCTCGCCGCCGATCCGGACGCGGATGCGTGACCCGACGCCCTCGGGCGCGGAGACAAGCAAACGGACACCGGCATCGTCGTGGCGGCCGAACGAGAAAATGCGATCGATGCCGGCGGCTTCGGCACTGGCCGCCAGGCGCATGAAGTGCGGATTGTCGTGGTTGAGAACGGCGGCACCGCCGGGCTCCACGCTGGCGAAGATCTCGGCCTTGGCGTCGGCGATCGCCTCGACCGAGTCGAAATGGGCGGCGTGGACCCGCTCGACCGTCGTCACGACGGCGACATGGGGCCGCGCCATTCGGCTGAGCGGCGTGATCTCGCCCGGATGGTTCATGCCCATCTCGACGACGGCGTAAGCGGCGTCGCGGGGCGTGCGGGCGAGGCTCAGCGGCAGGCCCCAGTGGTTGTTCAGGCTGCCTTCGCTGGCGAACACGGTTGCCTGGCCGGCCAGTGCCGTGCGCAACGCCTCCTTGGTGCCGGTCTTGCCGACGCTGCCGGTGATGGCGATGACCCGCGCGGTTGTGCGACGCCGGGCAAACCGGCCCAGGTCTTCGAGGGCGCGCAGGGTGTCGTCAACGACCAGCAGCGGCGCGTCGGCGCCGACACCTTCCGGAACCCGCGACACCACCGCCGCTGCGGCACCGGCATCGAACGCCCGGGCGACGAAGTCGTGGCCGTCGTGGTTGGGGCCGGAGATGGCGACGAACAGGTCGCCAGGGGCCAGCGTCCGGGTATCAATGGAGACGCCGCCGGCCCGCCACGGCACCGGGCACCGGCCGCCGGTCGCGGTCTCGGCGTCCTCACGGGTCCAAAGCGATGCCGCAGACGACATCATACGCCGGACTCCCGGACCGCTGCGCGGACCTGTTCGGCATCATCGAACGGCCGCACCTCGTCGCCGACGATCTGGCCCTGCTCGTGGCCCTTGCCGGCAACGACGAGCACGTCGCCCGACCCGAGACCCCGGACGGCGGCGGCAATGGCCTCGGCGCGGTCGGCGATCTCGGTGGCGTCCGGGCAGGCGGCGAGGATCTCCCGGCGGATCGCCGCGGCGTTCTCGGTGCGCGGGTTGTCGTCGGTAACGATGACGGTGTCGGCGAGAGTGACGGCGATCCGGCCCATCTCGGGGCGCTTGCCGGCATCGCGGTCGCCGCCACAGCCGAACACCACGCCGAGACGGCCGGTGGCATTGGGCCGCAACGCCTTGAGCACGGCGGCGAGGGCATCGGGGGTGTGGGCGTAGTCGACGTAAACGGCGGCGCCGTTGCCAAGCGACGCCGCCCGTTCGACCCGACCCGGAACGCCTTGCAAGGTTTCCAGCGCGGCGAGCACGTACGCTACGGCCTCGCCGGTCGCAACGGCGAGGGCGGCGGCGCAGAGCGCATTGGACGCCTGGAATCCGCCGACCAGCGGCAGCGTCAGATCGGCCGCGAGATCGCCAACCGAAACGGAGAGCTGCTGTCCTTCGGCGGTCGGCTGAAGGCGGTCGACACGAACGTCCGAACCGGCGGCCCCGTAGGTCAGCACGCCAAGCCCGCGGGCATATGCGGCGGCAGCCATTTCGCCCGACGCGTCCGAGTCGGCATTGATCACGGCGACGCCATCGTCGGCGACGAGATCGGAGAACAGGCGCGCCTTGGCCGCGCGGTAGCTTTGCAGCGAACCGTGATAGTCGAGGTGGTCGCGGGTCAGGTTGGTGAAGGCGCCGGCGGCGATGCGCACGCCGTCGAGCCGGTACTGGTCGAGGCCGTGGCTGGAGGCCTCCATCGCCAAGCGCGTCACGCCGGCGTCGGCGAGCTCGGCAAGCACCGCGTGCAGGCCCGCCGGGTCCGGGGTGGTCAAGCTGCCGGGGTGATCGATGCCGGGTGCGGCAACGCCGAGGGTACCGAGGCTGGCGGTGGAACGACCCAGGTGGGTCCAGATTTGCCGAAGGAACCAGACCACTGAGGTCTTGCCGTTGGTGCCGGTGACGGCGGCGACGGTATCGGGCTGGCGTCTGTAAAAACGCGCCGCCATCAGGGCGAAGCGGCGGCGCGGGTTTTCGTCGGTGATCAGCGGTACGGCTTCGCGGTCCTCCCCGCCCCCGGCCGCCGGAGCCTCGGTTCCGGGCGGCGCCAGCACGGCGGCCGCGCCGCGGCCCACGGCGTCGGCGATGAACGCGCGGCCGTCGACCCGGCTGCCGGGGAGCGCGGCAAACAGGAAACCGGGCCGCACCTGGCGCGAGTCGCAGGTGAGCCCGGCAATGGTCGTTCCGGCAGCATCGGCATTCGGGATCACGGGTTCCGGCAGTCCTTCCAACAGGTCAATAAGACGCAAGGCGCCTCCCCCGGGCGTCGTCGATGGCTTCCTGGACGGCGACGAAGAAGGGCTTGCTCCGCCGCTCGATCGGCCGTCGAACCGGAGCGTCATCCCGGTCGATCCCCGTCGGCACGAGGCCCACCAGCGGCGCCATCCGCCGGACCACGCGGCCGACCACGGGTGCGGCGATCCAGCCGCCGGTGGCGTGATGGAGGGTCTCGGCGGTGCCCTTGGGTTCGTCGAAGACGGCGAGCACGACATAGCGCGGATCGTCAATGGGGAACGCGCCGACGAAGGATGCGACGACGGCACCATCGTGGTAGCGTCCGTCGACCAGCTTCTCGGCCGTTCCCGTCTTGCCGCCGACGCGGTAATCGGGAACCTCGGCCTTGCGGCCGGTGCCGCGGCGGACGACCAGGCGCATCAGCGTGCGTACCGCCTCGGACGACTCGGCGTTCAGCACCCGCGTGCCCGCCTGCTCATCGCCCTGGCCTGCCAACAGTGTCGCCGGACGCAGGATGCCGCCGCCTGCCACCGCCCCCACCGCCTGGGTGAGCTGCACCGGGCTCACCGCGACGCCATGACCGAAGGCCACGGTCATCGTCGTGACCTCGCGCCAGCGCTGCGGAACCAGCGGCGAGCCCACCTCGGGCAGTTCGATCGCCGCTGGCGTCAACAGGCCGAGCCGGCCGAGGTAGTCGCGCTGGGCCGCGCTGCCGACGTCGAGGGCCATCTTCGCGGCGCCGATGTTGGACGAGTGGATGACCACCTCGGGGACGGTGAGCCAGCGGGCCTCGGGACGGTGGTCGCGAATGGTGTAGCGAGCGACCCGCAACGGCTGGCGCGCGTCATAGCGGTCTTCGAGGGTCGCCGTGCCGCTGTCGATGGCCATCGCCGCGGTGAACAGCTTGAACGTCGAGCCCATTTCGTAGACGCCCATGGCCGCGCGGTTGAAGCGCGCGTCCGCAGGTGCCGTTGCCGGCGCGTTGGCGTCGAAATCGGGGAGCGAAACCATCGCCAGGACCTCGCCGGTGCGCACGTCGGCAACCACGCCGGCCGCCCCGATGGCCTGGAATTCCGAGACGGCGGCGGCCAGTTCCGCCCGCAAGAGGTCCTGGACGCGGATGTCGATGGCCAGACGAAGGTCCTCACCGGCGGCAAGTGTCTCGTCGAAGTTGCGTTCGACCCCGGCGATCCCCCGGCCGTCGATATCGGTGAAGCCGAGGACATGGGCCGCCGCGCGTCCGTGTGGATAGAGCCGGCGATTTTCGTGGACGAAACCGAGGCCGGGGATGCCGAGCTCGTTGACGGCGTACTGTTCGGTCGGTGTGAGGTTGCGGTGCAGCCACTCGAACCGCGACCGTTCGGTCAGCTTGGCGAGGATCCGCTGAGGATCGAGCTCTGGCAGCACGCCGGTCAGGCGGCGGGCGGCGTCCGCCGGATCGAGGATTTCGCTCGGATCGGCATAGAGCGACGCCGTCGGCAGGCTGGTGGCGAGCAGCACGCCGTTGCGATCGAGGATGTCGCCCCGGTTCGGGGTGCGGTCGGGCGTGGAGAGGGCGACATAGCCAGGATCGCCGGTCGGTCCGAAGACCGAAAGCTCGACTAGGCGCGCGGCGATGAGCATGAACGCCACGGCAAAGACGATGCCGGAGACCAGCACCCGGTTGCGGGCGGTTTCCAGCGCCCGGTGATGGACGCCGTCGAGCTTGACCGGAGAGGCTTGAGTGCGGCCGTTGCCGGTCGTCGGATGGATGCCGTTCTGGCTCATCTCTGGACCTCGTTAGGGTTTGGGATGGGAGGTGTCTGCTCCGCGTCCAGCTTCTGCGGGCGCGGCAGCAGGATGTCGATGTCGGCGGCGGTGCCGAGCTGGCCCGGCTCCACCGGCTGGATCTCCAGGTGGCGCTGGGCGAGACGGCGGAGCCGGTCGGGATCGGTCAGGTGGCTCCACTCGGCCCTCAGCACGTGGACGGCCTTGCGGTCCTCGGTGACGGTGCGGTTGAGCTCGTCGAGTTCACGTTCCAGGGACTGGACCTCGTACTTGACGAAGAACAGCACCAGCGCCAGGCCGACGGCGAGGACCAGACACAGCGCCGTCGTGTGCTTGAGGAGGTTTGCGCTGCCCATCACGTAGCCCTCCGGCCTTCGCCGCCGGGCCAGGGAGGGGCGGCGGTGCGCTCGGCGGACCGCAGCCGGGCCGAACGGGCGCGCGGGTTGGCGGCGACTTCGGCAACGGTAGGCTTTGTGGCGCCGCGGCGCAGCAGGCGGAAGCTGGGCTGGGACGCGGTGCTCGGCGCGTCGGGCTGGTGGCGCGACGGCCGGGGACCGGTGCCGGACCAGTCGCGCAGGAACGCCTTCACCTTGCGGTCCTCAAGGGAATGGAAGGCGACGACGCAGAGCCGCCCGCCGGGGCGCAGCACCCGTTCGGCGGCTTCGAGGCCGCGGTCCAGCTCGCCGAGCTCGTCGTTGACGTGGATGCGCAGCGCCTGGAAGGTGCGGGTCGCAGGATCGATGCCGTCGCGGGCGCCGGGAACGACGGCCCGAACGATGCCGGCGAGCTGAGACGTGGTGGTGATCGGGCCATCGGCGCGAGCCTGGACGACGGCGCGGGCGATGCGGCGAGCGGCACGGTCCTCGCCGAACGTTCGGATCAGCCGGGCGAGGTCCGCTTCGGCAACGGTGTTGACGACGTCGGCGGCGGTTTCGATGACGTCGTCGCCCATACGCATGTCAAGCGGGCCGTCGGCGCGGAACGAGAAGCCCCGCGCCGCGACGTCGAGCTGCATGGACGAGACACCGAGATCGAAGGCGACGCCGTCGACGGCATCGATCTCGGCGCCAGCGAGCAGCCCGACCAGGTCGCCGAAGCGGCCGCGGATCAGCCTGAGCCGGCCGGCATAGGCGCGGCAGAGGGCCTCGCCGCCAATCACCGCGGCAGGGTCGCGGTCGACGCCGATGACCGTGCAGGGGGCAGCATCGAGGAGCGCGCGGGCGTAGCCGCCAGCACCGAAGGTGGCATCCACGTAGACGGCACCTTCGCGCGGAGCGAGGGCATCGACCACCTCGGTGGCCATCACCGGCGTGTGTGCGCGGTCGTCGGCGCGGGGCGCGGCCATCAGGTGTCGTCCTCGCGGGGTCGGAGGCGCAGGGTGGCGCCCCGCGAGCGGGCGCGTTGGAAGGCCTGGCCGCGGTTGGCCTGGTAGGTCTCGGGGTTCCAGATCTGGAAACGGGCGCCGCGGCCGACGAAGAAGGCCTGGCCTTCGAGGCCGGCATGGTCGAGAAGTTCTCCCGGCAGCACGACACGGCCCTCGGGATCGAAGGGCAGCGGATGGGCGCTTTCGAGCAGCACGGACGCGAGGTCGTCCTGGTCGTCTGAGAACATGTCGAGGTCGTCGAGGCTTTCGGCGAGGCGGGTCATGAAGTCCTCACCGCAGACTTCGATGGCCGGCACCTTGAACAGCGGATAGGCGTAGAGGCCCGCGAACTCGGACCCGGCGGCCGCGAGCGCGTCTCGGAACGGCTTGGGCACCGACACCCGGCCCTTCCGGTCGATCTTGTTGACGTGCCTCCCGACCAACAAAGCCATTTCGGCCCCCGGCAAACCCCGATGCCCTGCCCCCGATCCCGGGCAGAGCACCAAGGACGATCCCTGCATCCCATCGACCCGCGCTGGCCAAATTTGGGATATCATGGGGTATGATGGACGTCAATGGGATAGTTTGGTCTTTCGCGGGTTAAGAAAGTCTTTCCGCAGCGCAACAAAGCGCCCGTAAATTCATTCGAAGGGTCATGCCTAGCTGAGTGGGTTTTTGCGAAGGTATCGTAGCAGGGTTTGGTATTTGTCGGTGTGTCGGTGGTTGTATCGCCATTCGGTTTCCTTGAGGTGCAGGTGGAAGGTGTGCTGAGGGAGGCCCTTGAACTTTGCCAGGC
>Ga0209144_1000043_pt1 | contig 24596 bp, 26 predicted proteins | sample WorMettrBAHAMAS1_FD_187392 | JGI IMG/M metagenome (GOLD analysis project Ga0209144, IMG submission 187392) | Marine gutless worms symbiont microbial communities from Max Planck institute for Marine Microbiology, Germany - Inanidrilus... | ecosystem: Host-associated > Annelida > Digestive system...
GGATCGGCAGATCCCATCAGGGCCAGCGGGCACAAAGCCCCGCACCAAAGGCCGGATACAAAACTGCAATCTGCCCCTGACCGTCACACCCAAATCGGTCCTTGCCTCCCGGGAGGCGTCCATACAAGGCGCCATGCATGCCTCCGAAATGAAGACCTTCAATTCCTACCTGCGCGACCACGGGATCATTTTCTGTTACAGCGGCTATATGACGGAAGAAGTCCTGGTCGGCGTCGGCAACGCCATCAAGACCAAACTCGCCATCGAGGACGTGGAACGCCAAAAGGTCAAACGGGTGTTCTCGATCTTCGTCGAGGCCGTACAGAATGTAATCCGCTATTCCGCCCACTACGAGGAGGGCGAACTGGACGACGGACCGGCCGAACTGCGTTACGGCGTGCTCACGGTCGGCGAGCAGGAGGGCCATCATTTCGTCGCCTGCGGCAACCTGATCCGCAACGAGGACGTGGCCAGGCTCGAAAAGTCGCTCGAACATATCCGCACCCTCGATCCCGATGGCCTGAAGACGCTCTACAAGGAGACGCTCCGCGGCGAGACGCCGGAAGGCAGCAAGGGCGCCGGCGTCGGCTTCATCGAGATCGCGCGCCGCGCCACCCACGGCTTCCAATTCAGCTTCGCCGAAGCCGACGACGACAGCAAATACTTCTCCATGCAGGCGTTCGTCTGACGGGTTCGGCGCCGGTAGGCGGGTTTGTACCGAATTGGCCCCCGATGCGGACACCCTGGACCGTGTGACAAGTTACCGGGCACGGCATCGTTCTCCACGGCTCTCTTGACCGGACTTTAGACGGGGCATTTAGTTTGTCCGTGGAACCATTCTGAGGCAGGAGTCCTGTCTCGGCTGGTTACGGATATTCACAGATGCCTTATTCGGGTGAAACAATTTACCGCTAGCCTTTAGCGAGTTTAAAAGCGGTTCTCGGTGGTCACGCACTCGACGTCGGGAAGCGCGCGGCTTGGTTCTTACGAAACCTCCGGAGACTTAATCAAACGGTCTGAACATGAAGAAATTAATCTCACTGCCGATCCTTCTGTGCCTGGTCCCCGGTCTCGCCCTTGCCGACCAGGACGTTACGTCGAAGCGCGTCGATACGCTCCCGCAAATCGACGGTCAAATTGACGAGAGTTGAAAAAACGCGCCGGTGACGGTAACCCGGGACCGGATTGCCAAAATCGATATCGAGTTACGGTCTGTCCACGACGGCAATACCGTGTATTTCCTGGTCCATTATCCCGACCCGACGGAGAGCCGTCGGCACAAGTATCTGGTGTGGAACGAGACATTGCAGTCCTATCGTTCGGGGCCGAGTCGGGAAGACAGTTTCGTTTTCAAATTTAGCATGGAGGCCCGCCCCGTCGACTTGACGATTTCAGGTGATGAGCCGTACAAGGCGGACATCTGGTATTGGAAGGCCAACCGCACCGATCCGGTCGGATTCGCGGATGACAAACACCACCTCTACGGCATCAGTACGCTGAAGAAATCCCAGATGGTGGTCAACCGCGACGGCAACCCCTTTTATCTGACCCGATTGAGCGATAACGGGCGGTCCGCCTATTCGTCACAAACCTACGAGAAGTTCGTCGAACAGGAAATGCCGCGTTACAAGAACCGCCAACCCGAAGGCAGCCGCGGTGATATCAGGGCCAAGGGGCGATGGGAAAACGGTTATTGGACCATCGAATTTGCCCGCAAGCTCGTAACCGGGCATTCGGACGACGTACAATTCGATCTCAATCAGAACTATGCGTTCGGTGTCTCGCGACACGAGATCGCCGGTAAACCGGTCAATCCCAAACTCGAACAACCCCTTTATGAAAGTGGCGAGATCGGCGAACGGTTGACGTTGATCTGGAAATAACGCCGTTCTTGGCGCCGGTCGACGCGATTTTCCATTCTCATCGCGGTCGGTTTTGCAGCGCTGTTCGCAGTAACCGTGACCGTTGCCGGCGTCGCCTATTTCAGTTTCGGCGAAACGATCTCGTCGTTGAAGAGAATGTCGGCGACGCTGGAGCCGACCCGCCGACGGTTGGATGAGCTCTACTTTTTGGTCACGCGGGCGGACTCGCGGCTTCGGCAGTTCACCAGTGCCGAATTCGTCCATCCCGCGGAACTGAGAAATGTATTCGGATTGTTTGATGACCATCTCCGTCGGCATGCCCGGATATTGGGCGACCTTGCGGATGGAATCCGGGATGATGTCGAGACCGTAATCGCGCGAAAAGCCGAGGCCCCGTCGCAAACGGCCGAGTGGGAAAGAGCGCGTTCCAATCTCGACAACCGATTGTCGCGCATTCGGACTGCATTGACCCGGGACCGTGGAGCATCTGGTCATTTGCCCAGGATCGACGCCATCCTGACCGTGCTCGATGAAGTGGAGACGTTGTTCCAGGAATATAGCGAGCAGCCGGATGTCACCCTTGAAGACATTGTTTCCCCCCTCAATCGTGCTCTGAGGCTCGTCAACCTGATGCGTGCGGAGATTATGGAAAATCCGTTCCTCCCGGTCGAGGACGAGCTCGCCGCACTCCAGTCGTCCCTGAGCCAGCTGAAAGGGGCGACGGTCCTTTTCGACGACGAGATTTCGCTTCTGGTGACGGGCGCCAATCTCCGGGAGATTTTCGAGACTGCGGACAGCGCGCGGAACTCTGCCGTCTCGACCTTGAACAGATTGCAGATTGCGGTCGAATACCAGATCCTGTTTTTGCAGCGCGACCAAATCGCCGAAGGCGATCGCCGGCAGGTCTGGTTCCTGGTCTTTATATCCGTCGCCGTTTTTACCGCCGCCTTCGCCGCATTGGTTCTGCACGCCGTTTTGTCGCGGCGGATCACCCGTTTGGTCGAAAGTACGCAAGAAATCGCCTACGGGAACTACCGGACGCGAATTTCCAGCGATGCCCATGATGAATTCGATCAAATTGCCGGTTCCGTCAACGTCATGGTCGACGAATTGGCAAACAAGATCGATGCTCTCGTCGATGCCCAAGCCGATGCCCGCAAGGCCAAGGACGAGGCCGACAATGCCAACCGCATGAAGTCGGCCTTTTTGGCCAACATGAGCCACGAGTTGCGGACCCCGCTCAACGTGATCATCGGGTTTTCAGGCGCCATCCGCTCGCAAATGTACGGGAAACTCGGCTCGCCGCGTTACGAGGAGTATGTCGAGGATATCGAATCGAGCGGTCGGCACTTGCTGAGGCTGATCAACAGTATCCTCGACCTTTCGAAGATCGAGGCCGGAAAAACGGATTTCGAAGACGAGGTGATCGACCTTTCCAACCTTTGTTTCGAAGCCGTGAAATCCGTTGAGGACCAGGCGACCCGTAAACAAATTCAGCTCGTGACGCGAATCAACCCCTCCCTGCCGAAACTCCAAGCAGACCGGACGGCGGTTCGCCAGATACTCCTGAACCTCCTGTCCAATTCCATTAAGTTCACGGAAGGAGGCGGTTTGGTCGAGATCGACATTACTCTTGAAGAGGAAGGGGGGCACCGTATCGCCATCGTCGATTCGGGCGTTGGCATTCCACCCAAGGACATCGAATTCGTGATGGCGCCGTTCGGTCAGTCGAGAACGGCGGCCAACCACTCCGAGGAAGGCACCGGCTTGGGGTTACCCATCACGCGGTCGCTCGTCGAGAATTTTGGTGGCAGGTTCAACCTCTATAGTGAACTGGGAAGCGGGACGAATGCGGTCGTCAACTTTCCTCCGGAGAGGGTCGTCCACGACGCCTAAGTGGCCGGACGCCCGGACCCGTTCGACACCGCCGTGCTCACGTTTCCGAAGGCTCGCCGAAGGTGACCTGGTCGGTGCCCTTGATGTGCCCGATCAGCCAGCCGTTCAGGTAGGTCCGGATGTTGTCGCGCAGCGTGATGCCGCCGGTGCCGCCGGTTCGGTAGGCCTGCTTGGAGGCGGTGAGCCATTCCTCGAACTCCCGGTGCTGGTGCTTGTGCGCATCCAGGCCGGCGGATCCCTTTTGCGCCATGAGGTCTTCTTCGAACCGGAAATGCTCGGCCACATAGAGGGTCAACTGGTCGAGAACGAACCCGACCTCCGCATCGTCATCGAGGGCGTTGATCAGGTCGACCAAACCCCGGTGCTGCTCATCGATGACCGGTTCGCCGACACGGAAACTGTCTTGCCATTCGATGGGCACCATCACGGAACTCCTCTGGTGGATCGACGGGTCATCCGACGGGCCTCAGCGTGAAGTCGAAGTCGACCATCTTGAAGGGGCGCTCCAGGTTCGCGTGGCGCGCCAGTTCCGCTTCGCTCGGTTCGCGGTCGAAGGGGATGGCCAAGCTTTCGCGCACCCCGAAGGTGGCGTCCTCGTCGATGTACTTGTCGAGCGTGTTGAAGACCTCGGTCACCAGTTCGCTATGGCCCTCGGCGCCGACGCGCACGTGCAGGTGCGCCGGCCGCCAGCAATGGCGCCCGGTAGCCCGCATGAACTCGCCGCCGGGGCCGTCGTCGGGCACCTCGTAGGCGATCGGCCGGATCGAGGAGAAACAATAGAACCCGCTGTCGTCCGTCCGCATGCGGCAGCGCAGGTTGTTGTCGTCCTGGCCCGGGTCGACGTTCGAATAGAGACCGTTCGCCGCGTTCTGCCAGACGTCGAGCACGGCGCCGGCGATGGGCGCGCCGCCGGTCGAGCGCACGGTGCCCTGGAAGACGACCCGGTCGCCCTCATTGTCGCCGACCAGATCGCCGCCGATCTCCAGGAACGGCGCGTCGGCCACATAGAAGGGGCCCAATACGCTGCGCTCCGAGGCGCCGGGCTCGGCGTTGCTGGCGATCGTGTCGACCAGCGACGAGACGCCGATCAGATCGGACAAGAGAACGAACTCGTTGCGCTTTTCGTCCGAGATGCCACCGGCGCGCAACAGGAAGTTCATGGCCGCCTCCCATTCCTCGTGGCTGAGGTCGACCTCCTTGACCCATTCGTGGGTCTTCTGGATGAAGGCGCCGAGGATCTCCTTGAGGCGCGGGTCGTCCGTGCCGTCGATGGACGCGATGACGGCGTCGGTGATGGTGTCGTAGGTGATGTTGCGCATGGGACGGCTCCTTCCCTCCCTCTCCTAGAGGAGCATCAAGCTCAGTTGCGGGAACATGATCAATGGGATCAGTACGAGCAGCATGGTGAGAGCGAACGGGAACGCGCCGATGAAGATATCGGCGAGCGATATGGACGGGTCATTGATGGTGCTCTTGATGGCGAAGCACGAGATGCCAAGCGGCGGCGTCAAAAGTCCGATCTCGGCGCCGACCACGGTGACGATCCCGAACCACACCAGGTCCAGGCCAAGCTCCTCGACGATCGGCAGGAACAGCGGCACCACGATCAGGATGATCGAGGCGGTGTCGAGGATGGTGCCGAGGAAGATCAGCATCACCACGTAAAGCGCCATGACCGCGACGAAACCCATGTCGAGGCCCTGCATCCATTCGCCGAACATGGTCGGCAGCGCCGCGACGCCGAGCATGCGGCTGTACATGGAGGCGGTGATGATCAGGAACAGGATGGCCGCCGTGATGTGGCCGGTCTCGGTGAGGACCTGCCAGAAGCTGCGCCAGGTGAGCGAGCGCTTGAGCAGAGCGATGATGATGGCGACGGCCGATCCCGCCGCGCCGGCCTCGACTGCCGTGACGACGCCGCCGTAGATGCCGCCCAGCACGACCAGGACCAGGGCGACCACCGGTGTCAGCTTAAAGACGATCCAGCCCAGGCCCCGCTCGTCGTCCTCGGACCCGGCGGCGGCCGTGTCGCCGCCGCCGACGAAGCCGGGCGTGGCGCGGGCCATGATCATGATCAGCACGATATAGGCGACGGCCAGGATGATGCCGGGGATGATGCCGGCGATGAACATGTGGCCGACCGACTGCTCGGTGACGATGGCGTAGACGATGAGCATGGCCGACGGCGGGATCAGCATGCCGAGCACCGACGAGCCGGCGACAACGCCGACGGCGAAGCGTGCGGTGTAGGCGTAGCGCCGCATTTCCGGCACCGAGATGCGGGTGAATACGGAAGCGGATGCGATCGAGGAGCCGGTGATGGCGACGAAGACGGCATTGGCGGCCACCGTGGCGATACCCAATCCGCCCCGGATCTTGCGAAAGATCACGTTGGCGACGTCGTAGACGTCCTTGCCGAGCCCGGCCTGGCCGACCAGCAGCCCCATCAGGGCGAACAACGGGATGGTGGCGAAGACCTGATCGGAGACGGCATCCGCCGTCGCCTGTGCGAGCAGGCTGACGGGCATGTTGATGTCTTCGCGGATGATCCAGACGCCGACGAAGGAGACTAGGCCCAAGGCCACCGGGATGTAGACGCCGGCGTAGATCAGCGAGACGATGACGATGATGGAGAGAACGCCGACTTCGATGCCGCCCATGGCCGGTTACCTTGCCTCCGACACCGACCGGCCGCCGGCGAGATACCGCCAGACGAAGACCAGGAACTGCAGCAGGGTGACGATGCAGCCGATGACGATGATCGTCTTCACCGGCCATAAGGGCGCCGTGAACACGCCTTCGTTACCGACGTAATAGTCGTGGCGGATCGAATCCATCAGCAACGGGATGCTGCCGTAGACGATGATGGCCATGAAGACGGCGCCCAGGAGATCGAAGGCCGCGCCCATGTAGCGGCCGACGCGGGGCCTGCGCATGGCGACCAGATTGAAGAAGCCGTCGGATCGGGTCAGGCGCCCACGCCGGGTGGCGTCAGCCAGTTGCAAAAAAACGATGCCGACCAGTGACAGTTCCACCATCTCGATGACGCCGTCGATGGGTGCGGCGAACAAAGTGCGCCCGAAGGCGTCGGCGTTGATCAGGACCATGAGGATGCAGATCCAGGCGGTGCCGAGCGCGTTCATGCCCGACACCAGCCAGTTGAAGGCGGAAATGAGAACGCCGCCCTTGGGCGGCGTTCCCGTCGCGGGGTTCCGTGAGAGAGGATCGGGCCCCGGCATTCGCCTTACTCTTTATCCCACTGGCGCACGATGGGCTGGCCAGCGGCGCGCATGGTGTCCATGTAAGACGTCAGGATGGCCTTGCCGGGGAGCCCCTTCTTCTCCAGGTCGGCGGCCCAGTCCTTGGCGACGTTGGGCATGGTGTTGGCCCATTTCATCCGGTCGTCGGCGCTCATCGTATTGATGGTGCCGCCCATCTTGACGAAGTCTTTGTAGGCCTTGGCCGACTTCTCGGCCGCCAGCTTGGAAACGTGATCGCGATAGGCGATGGCGGCGCCCTTAATGGCATCCTGCACTTCCTTCGGCAGCTTTTTCCAGCGGTCCGCGTTCATGGTGATCGCCTTCGAATTGGCGCTGCCAATGTCGGCCCGCAGCATATGCGGTGCCACTTCCGGCAGCTTGAAGGTGACGGCACCCTCCGCCCACAGCATGGCGCCGTCGACGACGCCGGTTTTCAGGTTGTTGTAGTACTTTACGGAGCTGCCGCCGACGCTGGCCGCGCCGAAGCCTTGCAGGTAGCGGAGGTTGAGGCCGGCGCCGTTGATCTTCTTGCCCTTGAAGTCGCCGAACGACGTGATCGGTTCCTTGGAGAAGATCTGGTAGTTGTCGAAGACGGCGAGGTTGGTCAGGTAGACCTGGTTGTACTTCTTCCAGGCGGCCTTGAATTCCGGGTGTTTGTCGACGAGCGTGTCGACGGTGCGCGCGATCAAGCCGGGGTCGCTGGTCACGAAGGGCGTGGCGTAGGCGACCATCTGCAGTGGCACCTTGTCGGCATGGAACACGGTGGTCACCACGCCGATGTCGCCGAGGCCGCTCTGCAGGCCCTGCAGGACCTTCTTCTTTTTCGTGATCTGGCCCGACCAGGCCTGGTTCCACTTGATCTTGTAGTTGCCGGTCTTGGCCAGCCGGTTGTCGATCTCGGGGATGAAGAAGTTGATGAACTCCTTCACCCAGAGCGTCTTCGGCGGATAGCCGTCGACGGCGGTCAGGTTGATGGTTTCGGTCGCCTTGGCTTGCGGCACCATAACGCTTACCGCGATGACCGCCGCTCCGGCGACGATGGGACGCAGTATCGATTTCCTGATGAGTGACATGATTTCAGCCCCCTGATCCTTGAACCCGGCGCGAAACGCGCATGACGGTTGCGGTCGTTAGTCTTGTTGGTATAAAAATATCAACAATATGGACGTCGTCAAATTATTTTCGATATTTTTTCGATATTCGGTAAATTTTAGAATTGATGGTGATAACGGCCTCGAAGGATAAAAACTGACCGATCGGTTCGGATTTGATAAGGATACGCAAACACATGGGGGACCACGTCCATGAGCATCGGTGACCGCCAGGAGGCCAATGGGGGCACGCTGGCCAGCGACGTCTACGGACGCTTGCGTCTCGACATCCTGCGCGGCGATTTGCCGCCGGGGGAAAAACTGCGGGCCGAGACCCTGCGCGACCGCTACAGCGTCGGCAACAGCCCGATCCGGGAGGCCTTGAACCGGCTGTCGTCGGACGGCCTGGTGGTGCGCGAGGACCAGAAGGGCTTCCACGTGGCCACGGTCAGCCGCTCGGAATTGGCGGAACTGGTGCGCACACGATGCTGGCTGGAGGAAATCGGATTGCGCCAGTCGATCGCCGGCGGCGGCACCGAATGGGAGGAAAACCTGGTTCTGGCTTTCCACAGGCTAAGCCGTGTTCCCCGGTCGTCGGATCAACGCACCTTTTCGGCCAACCCGGAATGGGAAACCCTGCACCGCGCCTTCCATATGGCCTTGATCGCCGCCTCCGGGTCGCGCTGGCTGGAAGGCTTCTGCAGCCAGCTCAACGACCAAGCCGACCGTTACCGCCAGTTCGCGGTGGCGGCCAGTTATCCGAAGCGCAACGAGTTGGACGAGCACCAGGGCATCTTCGAGGCCGCCATCGACGGTGACGCCGACGAGGCGGTCAAGCGCCTGCATGCGCACTACCAGCGCACGGCCGACATCATCCTGAATTCGGAGTCCGACCTTTTAGCGGATTAGGGCCCAGCCTCAGGGCCGGTTGATGGTCCAGACGTCGGTGACCTTGGAGCCGGCCTGGCGCAATACCTTGGAGACCGGACAAAAACGCGGCAGGTCGGTCTTGACCTTTTCGATCGACGCGTCGTCGGCGTCGGTCGTCGCTTCGATCAGCACCTGGATGTCGTCGAAAGGCTTGTCGATCTCTTCCTGCAGGGTGACGCCGCGCCGGTCGAACTGGGCGACGACGTCGATTTGGAATTCACTGAACTCGACGCCGTGCATGCGGGCCACCTTGTGGGCGATGACGTTGGTGCAGCCGGCCAGGGACGCCATCAGCGTTTCCGTCGGCGCCGGCCCCAGGTTGGTGCCGCCGCGTTCGACCGGCTCGTCGATGGTCAGCTCCGCATCGCGGACCAGGACATCGGTCCGCGCATGGGTCGGGCAGCTGCATTCCAGCTTCATGGTGACAACTGTTTTGGCCTTCGGTGTCGTCATCGGTTTTCTCCAACGGGAGCGGCCTTGAACCGCTCATAAAATCCGGCAGGCCTCGTCGAACGTCAGGCGCGGGAGGCGGCCGAACAAGGCATGTTCATCGCCGTATCCGACGTTGCACAGGAAGTTCGAGCGCACGCTGGTCCCGGCGAAGAAGGTTTCGTCGACGGCGGCGTTGTCGAAGCCGGACATGGGGCCGGTGTCCAGGCCCAAGGCCCGGGCGGCCATGATGAAGAATGCCCCTTGCAGGGAGCCGTTGCGGAAGGCGGCCGCCGCCGCCTTGTCCGGGTCGGCGGCGAACTTCTCTTTGTATTCGGGTTTGTGGGGGAACAGCTTGTCGAAGTTCTCGAAGTATCGGACATCGTAGCCGAGGACGGCGACCACCGGTGCGGCGACGGCCTTGGCCACGTTGCCGGGCGCCAGGGCCGGTATCAGGCGGGCCTTGGCGTCTTTCGAGCGCAGGAACAGGGTGCGGGTCGGTTGGCCGTTGTTGGCCGTCGGCGCGAAGCTGGCCAGGGCGTAGAGCTCGCGCAACTGCTCATCGGAAACCGGCCGCTCCTGCCAATCGTTGTGGGAGCGCGCGTTGCGGAACAGCAGGTCCAGGGAGTCGTCGTCGAGGCGCGACAGACGCCGCCGAATGTCGCGGATTTCCTGTCCGGCGTGACGGGCGGCCGTGTCCATTCAGGCCTCATCCTCGACCGGGTTGCTCAGCGTGCCGATTCCCTCGATCTCGACCTCGACCCGGTCGCCCGGCTGCATCCACACCGGCGGCGTGCGTGCATAACCGACGCCAGACGGCGTGCCGGTGGCCAGCAGGTCGCCGGGCTCCAGGGTCATGGCCTCGGTGATGACGACGAGCGCTTCGACGACCGGAAACACCATGTCGTCGGTGTTGGTGTCCTGCATCACCTGACCGTTGAGGCGGGTCTGCAAGCTGAGCCCTGTGGCACCGGGCGGTACCTCGTCGGCGCTGACGAACTCGGGCCCGAAGGCGCCGGTATGATCGAAGTTCTTGCCGATCGTCCATTGTGTGGTGCGGCGTTGGTAGTCACGCAGGGTGGCGTCGTTGAAGACCGCGTAGCCGGCGATGGCGTCCAGCGCCGTTTGACGGTCGGCACGGTGCACGGTCTTGCCGATAACGACCATCAACTCGCCCTCGAAGTCCAGTTTTTCGGACACCGGCGGCCGGATGATCGGCTTGCCGTCACCGACCAGCGACAGGCGCGAGCGCATGAAGATGTCGGGGAAGGCCGGCACTTCGGCGCCGCCTTCCTTGGCATGTTCCGCGTAGTTGCGCCCGATGCAGAGGATCTTCGGCGGATCGGGAACCGGCGGCAACAGGGCGAGACCGTCGAGGGGCAACCTCGCTTCGCCGTCGGCCGCCTCGGCGGCGCGTCCGGCCGCGGCCAGGGCCTCCGGACCGGCCGCCAGCAGGCCGCGCAGCGTGCCTGGCAGGTCCGGTGCGGCCACCGACAGATCGACCACCCGATCCTCGAGCCGGACACCGATGGCGCCCCCGCCGTTCTTCTCGTAGGCAACGATACGCATGTCTTGATCCCCCGTTTGCGGGCCGTTGTTATGGTTGCGGCATGGAAAACCGCAAAATGGCTATTGTCAACAATTTATCGAATATATTATGAATACGATATAAATTTCGATTTATTTTTCCGGCAACGGTAAAGTTCGATACCGGCCGGCGCATAAGGTGAGGTATCATTCGATGGCGGATTCAACCGTGTCCTGGGCCGACAAGGTCGCCGACGTACGCTCCAAGGGCGTGCTCGGCATGCAACTCTATGCGGTATTCACCGAACCGGCCGGCGATCTGCAGGCGGTGCACGACACCATGGGTCCGCACTTGGCCTACCAGAAGGAGCTGGAGAAGAAAGGCATCCTGTTCGCCGCCGGCCCCTTCGCCGATGACGACGAGACGGTGTGGAGTGGTGCCGGCATGGTCATCGTCCGTGCCGAAGATCTTGCCGCCGCCCATGCCATCGCCGCCGCCGATCCCATGCACCAGAGCGGCGCCCGCATCTTCCGGGTGCGGCCGTGGCTGCTCAACGAAGGATCGCTGAACCTGCGGATCACCTATTCCGAAGGCGGGCGGACGATCGCCTAGGTCGGTCAGGAATCGAGTCCGGTTGCCTCGCCGGGCACGCCATAGCCGGGCGCCCGGGGCGGATCGAGGGCGCGGGTCACGTAATCGTCGACCTGCGGACCATAGATCCGCCACAGGGCTGCAAGTCCCGCGACGGGGCAGCCTTCGGTCCAATCGACCCTGAGATCAGCGATCGGCCATTCCACCTCGCCGACCAGCTTGAGGCCGGCGGAATGGATGGGGCCGGCCTCGCCGCCGGCATCGACGGCGCTTTGCATGGCCGTGAGTAGACGGTCCGCCAATCGCCCTCGGGCATCCAAAAAGGCATCGACCATGGTCTGGGCGATGGTGTCGACGGCGAGCAGGTTGCCGCCACTGGCCACATCCGGGCCAGATGCTTCGCCGACCGTACCCAGCGCCTTGGTGCCGGTATGGATGGCCGCTCGGCCGGTGCCGTCGACGGCGATCAACTGCCGGTATTCCATATGGGGCGCTTCGGTGGCGACGGCTGCGACGGCGTCCCCGGCGCTGGCACCGGCGGCCATCAGGTCGAGCAGGCGTTCGCCCAACCGGGGGTCGGTGACGTTCTGCGACAGCACCGCCCCGACACGGGCCCGCGCGAAGGCGCAGCGCGCCGCCACGGCCGGTGACGACGAGGCGACGGCGACGCCAAACTGGCCGCTGTCCGGGCAGCGGGCGGCGATGGAAAAGGTCATGGGGCGCGTTCGTCCTTACCGTCGTTTTCACATTTGAGAAAGGCACTGTTTGAGCGTGATCGTCCGGCAGCGTGCAACCAAGTCGGCGGCCGCGGCTTATTCTTCCTCGCTGATCACCTTATCGAGCAGGGCGAGATTGTCTTTGGCGCCACCGGCGCCGCGATCATCGGCCAGGGTCCACCAGAAATAGGCACGCGTGTAATCCCGCGGCACGCCTTCGCCCGCATAGTGGATTTTGCCGATCAGAAGGGGTGCGGTCGCGTGTCCCTGCAAGGAGGCCTGGACGAGGTAGTTTTCGGCGGTTTCGGGGTCGGGCGCACTCCCCTTGCCGTTGTAAAAGGCCAACCCGGCGGCGTATTGGGCCAGCATATGTCCTTTTTCGGCGGCCTTCAGAAACCATCCCAGCGCTTCGATATCGTTTTGTTCGACGGCGATGCCTTCGCGGTAAAACAGCCCCATATCGTACTGGGCTCTCGGATCATCATTGACGGCGAGGAAACTAAGCATCTTCAGGGCTCGAGCGTAGTCGCCCCGCTTAAGCGCGTGGTGGCCGAGATGGTAAAAGTCACCGGCGACGGCGGGGGCGCCCGCCAACAGGCCCAAGGCAATCGCCAACGCCATCAACGTTCTTCGCATCGAAGGCTCCCTGAGGGACGGTGAACTGTCCCTGGCTTCATCATAAATCAACTTGGTTAGAAATAGGGAGCGATCGGTCGTGGACCACCCTTGGCCGGGCATTTCGCTCCAAAGCGCCTGCGAAAACGATGGTTCGACAAGCCGGCCGTTTATCCTGTCGCCAATCAAGAGCATCCCGTAGGCTGATCGTCGGACGAACCGAAAATATTCGATGGCGAGCAAAGGATCGGGACATGTCCGTTGAATCCATCAACACCCTTGTCGTCGGTGGCGGTCAGGCCGGTCTCGCCATGAGCGAGCATCTGAGCAACCGCGGCGTTCCTCATTTGGTGTTGGAGCGGGCCCGGATCGCCGAACGCTGGCGTTCGGAACGGTGGGACTCGCTGGTCGCCAACGGCCCCGCCTGGCACGACCGGTTTCCGGGCATGGAGTTTTCGGACGTCGAGCGGGACGCCTTCGCCCCAAAGGAAGCCGTCGCCGACTATTTCGTCGCTTACGCCGAGAGAATCGCCGCGCCTGTGCGCTGCGGCGTCGAGGTCACGGAAGTCCGCCGCAACGAAGGCCGGCCCGGTTTCCGGATCGCGACGTCCAAGGGCGTCATCGAGGCCCTGAACGTGGTCGCCGCCACTGGACCCTTCCAGCGCCCAGTGGTCCCGGCCCTCGTTCCCGAGGACTCGGGCGTCCTGCAGTTCCATTCCAGCGCCTACCGCAACCCGAACCAGGTGCCCGCGGGCGCTGTTCTGGTCGTCGGCGCCGGGTCGTCGGGGGTCCAGATCGCCGAGGAACTCCTCGATTCCGGCCGGCCCGTCTACCTCTCCGTCGGTCCCCACAACCGCCCGCCCAGACGCTATCGCGGGCTCGATTTCGTCTGGTGGCTGGGCGTTCTGGGCAAATGGGAGGCCCAGTTCGCCGAGCCCGGCAAGGAGCATGTGACGATTGCCGTAAGTGGTGCCGACGGCGGCCATACGGTCGATTTCCGCACCCTCGCCGCCAAGGGCATGACGCTGCTCGGCGTTACGGAAACTTATCAAGACGGCGTCCTGACCTTCGCGCCGGACCTCCGCGACAACATCGCCCGCGGCGACGCCGACTTCCTCTCGGTGCTGGACGAAGCGGACGCCTACGCCCTGCGCAACGGTCTCGACCTGCCCGACGACCCCGAGGCCCGCCGGATCGGTCTGGCACCGGACTGCGTGACCGATCCGATCCTCGAACTCGACCTCACCGAGGCCGCCGTCGCTGCCATTATCTGGGCGACGGGGTATGCGCTCGAATTCGGCTGGCTAAAGGTCGACGCCTTCGACGAGGAGGGGAAGCCGAGGCACCAGCGCGGCATCTCCAGCGAACCGGGGGTCTATTTCCTGGGCCTGCCCTGGCTGTCGCGCCGGGGATCGTCCTTCATCTGGGGTGTCTGGCACGATGCCAAATTCATCGCCGACCAGATCGCCATCCAACGCGACTACATGGGGCACTTCCGCGCGGCCCGGGGTGGGGTCGAAGGCGCTTGAGTTCAGTCAGCGCCGGTTGGGTTGCTTTGCCTCGATCGCCATGAGGGCGTGACTCGGGTGCAGCCAAAACCACTTAAACCAGTTATTTCAGATGGGTCGTAATCGCACACCAAAAAACAATCAACCCCGCCCGGGGGAGCGGGGTTGATCGCTTGATCGCCAACTCATGTCATTCTTGAGCAGCGGAGAATGGGATCAGGGTTTGATGTAGGTGTAACCCTGAGCCTGAAGGTGGGCGAGTTCGGCAACGCCAGAGGGAACGATATCTTCGTCGAAGACTTCGTAAAGCGTATCGGTACCGATCTTGCGACCCTTCAACGTGTTGGCGCAAACCTGGAAACTGACGGCTTGGCTTTTCAAGTTGACGACGGCCGTCTGCACCTTGCCCGGATTGTTGGCCGTTTGCAGCAGCCCGATGCCGTTGCCGTGAATGACGACCTTGAGGTCGAGGTTGTCGGCGCCGACGGCATTGATGTGGTTTTGGATGTTGCGCATGGCGCCCCTGTACGCCTTGTCATCCTTACCGCCCGGATAATTGATGTGATAGACCACTTTCTGCTTGGAATACCGCTCGCCAGCGTCGGCCACGGTGACGTTGGTCACCAACAGAACCAAGACCGCCAATGAAGCGAAAACCCATCCCAGTGAACGCATGATCTCCTCCCGTATTTACTAAAATCCATAAGCACCATCGCCCTGACGATGGTTAAGCCCGGGTCAGCTATACAACGGGGCCTTACCTGTGAGTATTGGGGAATCCCCTAACTCGGGTGAGTTTATTTTTCGGTCGCTTGGTTCGGATTGCCCAACGAATATTTCGTCGAATACTCAGTCTGAACGGCCTTGGTGACCAGATCGGCGAAAGACGTGGCGCCGATCTTATCCATAATATGAGCGCGGTGCGCCTCGACCGTCTTCTCGCTGATGCCGAGTTCCTGGGCGACGCGTCGGTTCGGCCGCCCGCCGAGGATTATGTCAAGGACCTGTCGCTCCCGGGGCGACAGGGTCGCGAAGCGTTGGCGCAGCTCCGCGTCGTGCGACAGCACCTCCAAGCGCCTCTCGCTCTCGATGAGCGCGCGTTCGACGACGTCGAGCAGTTCCTTATCCTCGAAGGGCTTTTCGACGAAATCGATGGCGCCCAGCTTCATCGCTTCGACCGCCATCTGGACGTCGCCGTGCGCGGTGATGACGACGACGGGAAGATGGGTTCCCCGGGCGGCGAGCGTCTCCAGGAGTTCGATACCGCTGATCCCGGGCATTCGGACGTCGGTGACGATGCAGCCGCTGCCGCCTGACGGCAGGTCGGCGATGTATTCATCGGCCCGCGCGTAACCCTTCGCCGGATGGTCGGCCGATTCCATCAGCCAACAGAGCGATTGGCGGACCGCTTCATCGTCGTCGATGACGAAGACCTCGGGCTTACGGATCATCGCTCGCCGTTCCCTCTTTAGCCGGAATTTCCACGGTCACGGCGAGGCCGCCGCCATCGGCTGTTTCCGCCCCGATCCGACCGCCGTGAGCCTCGGCGATGGAGCGGCAAATGGCGAGGCCGAGGCCGAGGCCTTCCGGTTTCGTTGTCCTGAACGGCTCCCACATGGCATCGATGCTGTTACGGACCAGATTGATGATCAGTTGTTCCAGTTCGATGAGATCACCGGACACGGGCGGCAGCCGTGGCGCTAGCGCGAGGTCGAGCGTGACGCCGGCTCGCCGGGCGTCGTATTCGAGGAAGGCCGCCGCTTCCCGGGCCGCCGTGTTGAGGTCGACCGGCTCGCGCTTGGGTTCGCGTTTTCGCATGTAGCCGCGGACCCGGGCGATAATCTGTCCGGCGCGCCCGGCCTGCTCGGTGATCCGTGCGAGCGCATCCTTGAGGTCGTCGGCGCCGCCGTTGCGCCGCTCCAGGCGCCGGATGCCACCGTCCGCGTAGTTGCGGATGGCGGCCAGCGGCTGGCGCAGTTCATGCGCCAAGCCCGACGTCATCTCGCCAATGACACTGATCCGGGACACATGCGCCAGCTCCGCCTCATGTTGGCGCACCCGTTCATCGGCTTGGTGCCGCTCGGTAATCTGGCGCTCGAGCTCGCGGTTGACGGCGGAAAGTTCCCGGGTCCGGCTCTGTACCAGATGCTCGGTGCGGATACCGTGTAGCAGGATGAGGACCAGCAGCACGCAGGCGAACAGCACCCATTCCCAATGGGTGGTCAGGATGTCCAATAAGCCGATCGGTTGGCGGGTGTAAGGCCCGATCTCGAGATCGCGGAACAGCTCGTGCACCGGCTGGTAATCGAGCGGCACCGTCCATCCGGAATAGCCGGCGGCCAGCATGGGTGCGCTGTAGGGCCCGAGTGTCAGGAGCGCGATGGCGATTTTCTCTGACAGCTCCGGCGACGTGTGCGGCATTTTGGCCAGAGGCCATTCCGGATAGAGCCGTGTGCTGAGCGCGACGCGAAGCCCGGATACGTCCTTAGCGTTGAGGATACGGAAGTCGTCCCGCTTGACGAGGCCTTCGTCGGCCATGGTTTCGATGACGTCGGTGCGCACGGTACCGGCGTCGATCCTTCCGTCGCCGACGGCGAGCACGATCTCGTCCTGCGGGAAGCCCATGAAGTCTATTCGGGACAAAGCCTTAAACGGGTCGATTCCGTTTGCCTTGAATTCCCGCCAGGCCATCTGGAATCCGCCGAAGGCGTTGCGGGACACGGCACCGAAGGACTGGCCCTCGAGATCCTCGAGCGAGCGGATATCGTCTCGGTCGGATCTCGTAAATATGACCGCGCCGAACATATTTCGTACGCCGCTGGAAAAGGCCTTCTTCAAGGTGGCGATGCGGCTGATGCCGTACTTCGCTTCGAGGATGACGTACTGGCCGGGGTTCGAAAAGACGTAATCGATATCGCCTTTTTCAGTCGCCTGCTCGAGCGCTTTCAGAGGTAACGGCACCACCTCGAAGCGGGTGCCGGGAATCTGTTCCGTCAAGTATTCGGCCGTCGGCGTCCACGAACGGATGACGTGCTCGGTGCCGCGGAAGGCAAGCACGCCGATGCGGATAAGGTGATCGTCGGCGCGGACCGCAGGCGCCGTCGCCATGCCCAAAAGGGCGATCAACAGAGATACCAATCCGCGCCGGGAAATTCGGGTCATCCCGATTCCTAACCGAATGACCGTACGTAAAAGAAGGGAAATCTGAAAATCACCCACGTTGGCGGGCGTTCTAAATCGCTGCGATCCGCTCCAGGCCGCCAGCCGGGCCGACCGCGACCTGGGTCGTCGGACCGTCGAACAGGCGTTCGGCGATGGCGCTGATAGCGTTCTCGTCGACGGCATCGATCTTGCCGACCGTTTCGTTCGCCGGGATCGGCCGGCCGAACAGCGAGATCTGGCGGGCCAGCTGTTCGCAACGTGACGACGTGCTCTCCAGCGACATCAGGATACTGGCCTTGAGCTGCGAGCGCGCCCGGTCGATCTCGTCCACGTCGATGGCGTCCTGGACCTTTTTGATTTCATCGACGATCAGTGGCACCAGGTCCTTGGCCTCGGACCGCCCGGTGCCGGCGTAGATGCCGATCAGCCCGCCGTCCGTGTAACACGACAGGAACGAGTAAATGGCGTAGACGAGGCCGCGCTTCTCGCGGATTTCCTGGAACAGCCTGGACGACATGCCGCCGCCGAACAGGGTCGAGAACACGGAGGCCGCGTAAAAGCCGTCGTCCATATAGGAAATCCCCTCGGTACCGAGCACCACGTGGACCTGTTCGAGATCGCGCTCGACGACGTGAAAACCACCCCGGTAATCGGCGCCCTCGCGGTCCGGTTCGCGGTGCTCGGGGAGTTCGGTGAAGGTGTTTTCGACCATGCGGACCAGTTCGTCGTGGTCGATCTTGCCGGCTGCGGCGACGACCATGCGCGGCGCCGAATAATGGGCCGCCATATAATCGAGCAGGACCGCGCGCTCGATGCGCCGGACCAAGTCGGCGGAGCCGAGGACCGGTCGGCCCATGGCCTGATCCGGGTAGGCGGTTTCCTGGAAATGGTCGAAGACGATGTCGTCCGGCGTATCGCGGGCCTGATGAATTTCCTGGATGATGACGGCGCGCTCGCGGTCGAGTTCTTCCGCCTCCATGGTCGAATGTTGCAGGATGTCGCCGATGAGATCGATCGCGAGGCCGGCGTCCTCCTTGAGGACCTTGGCGTAGTAGGCGGTCTGCTCGCGCGACGTATAGGCGTTGAGGTGGCCGCCGACGGCCTCGATCTCGGCGGCGATCCCATAGGCCGAGCGTCGCCGCGTGCCCTTGAAGGCCATGTGCTCCAGGAGATGCGAGATGCCGTTGATGTCCGGGTGCTCGTCCCGGGTCCCGGCGTCGACCCAAGCGCCGACGGAGACGGTCTCGACCGAAGCCATATGATCGCTGACGATGCGAAGACCGTTGCCAAGCGTCGTCACCTCGGCGGTCATGAAGCGAGGCTCCCGGCGCTCTCGCCCTCGAGGGTCCCGGCGATGAAGGCGCCGACGGTCTCCCGGTCGTTGGCCAGGATTTCGTAACGTTCCGGCCGCTCGAAGAGGTCGGCCAAGTGAGCGGGCAGGCCCGGCGCGACGCCGGCCGCCGCTTTCACCGCGTCCGGGAATTTCGCCGGATGGGCGGTCGCCAGCGCGATCATCGGCACGGACTGATCGCGGCGCAGGGCCCGGCCGGCGGCGATGCCGACGGCCGAATGGGGATCGATCAGCTCGCCGGTTTCGCGGTGCAGCTGCCCGATCACGGCCCGCGTCTGATCGTCGTCGAACCGCGCGCCGGAGAAGACGCTGGTCAAGTCGCGCAACAGGTCCTCGGCAATAGAGAACTGGCCGGCCGCCTGGAAATCCTCCATCAGGCTCCGCACCCAGGCGCCGTCGCCGTCGAGGATGTCGTGCAACAGGCGTTCGAAGTTGGACGAGATCTGGATGTCCATGCTCGGGCTGATGGTCGGCACCACCCCTTCCGTCTTCATGGTGCCGGTCTCGAAAAAGCGCGTCAGGATGTCGTTGCGGTTGGAGCCGACGACCAGCTGGTCGATTTGCAGCCCCATCTTGCGGGCCGCGTAACCGGCAAAGACGTTACCGAAGTTGCCGGTCGGCACGGCGAAGGAAACGGGCCTGTCCGGCGCACCCACCTTCACGGCGGCGAAAAAGTAGTAGACGATCTGCGCCACGATGCGGGCCCAGTTGATGGAATTGACGGCCGACAGCCGCCAGCGGTCACGGAACGCGATGTCGTTGAACAGCCCCTTCACCAGGCTCTGGCAGTCATCGAAGGTGCCTTCGAGCGCAATGCAATGGACGTTTGACGAGGCCACCGTCGTCATCTGCCGGCGCTGCACGTCGGACACCCGGCCGTTTGGATAGAGGATGAAGATGTCGATGGCGTCGCGATCCCGGCAAGCCTCGATGGCCGCAGACCCGGTGTCGCCCGAGGTGGCGCCGACGATGGTGACGCGCCGGCCGGAGCGATTGAGCACGAAATCGAAAAGCGGGCCCAGGAACTGCATGGCCTGGTCCTTGAAAGCCAACGTCGGCCCGTGGAAGAGCTCCATCAAGTACTCGTTGTCGCCGAGCTCCTTCAGGGGCGCCACATCCGGGTGGTCGAAATGGGAATAGGCGTCGGCGACGATGGCCTCCAACTCCGCATCGGTCATGCTGCCTTCGACGAAGGGCCGGATGACCCGCACCGCCGTTTCCGCATAGGACAGATCTTTCATCGCCGCGATGTCGGCCGCCGAGAACTGGGGCCAGGCCTCCGGCACGTAAAGCCCGCCGTCCCGCGCCAGCCCGGCCAGCAGCACCTCGTCGAAGGCGAGCTTCGGGGCCTGGTCTCGGGTGCTGACGTATTTTATGGGGCCGATCCTCTCGGGGCTTCGTTTTCGGGCGCTTTCCCGCGCCTCGCCTTTAACCACCTATACGCCCGCCGCCCGGGCGCGGCAAGGACGGGGGTGGAGAGCTGGATGCTCGAAACGTCTGGAAGAGGTGGTGCGTTAGCCGGCCCGATTTACTGGCTTCGAGCGAGTTTATGCATCAAACGCATCGTCTGAATGTTCTTGGCCCCGAGTTCTTCGGCTTTCTTCAGGTCTTCGGCAGCCCGGGCCATATCCCCTTTGAGTTCATAGGCCAAGCCCCGGCTCGCATAGTATTGGCCAAGGTCATCCCCGCCCCACCCGATGATCTGGGCGCAGGCGTCAATGATGGTATCGGGCCTCAATACCCGGGCCTTGGGATCACCCGGCATGGGTGGGAAGCAGGCTTTCATAGTCCGCATCAAATAACCGGGATCGGTCGGCATTTCTCCGGCCTGCGCGGCTAACGGGTTCATCGTCATCAAGATAGATACGAAAACAACTGCTCGCAGCACGATCAGTCCGTTGCGGCCTTTTCGGAGCCGAAGCCGAATCAACCGCCGCCCGCCTAGTTGACGACGATGCCGACGATGACCGCGACGATCAGGCCGATCATCGCATAGATCAGGCCCTGGTTGCGCGCCGCGATGGCGTCCAGTTGCGTCTTCAGGGTGCCGACCTCCTCGGTCTGGGCGTTGGCCACCCAGGCGGTGAGGTCGCTGCTCGAGACCACCCCGGCCAGCTTGCCGTTGTCGACCAGGGGCAGGTGGCGAATACGACGCTCGGTCACCGTCTTCATGGCCTCGTCGATGGTCGTCTTCGACGACACGGTATAGGGATCCGGGGTCATCACATCGGAAACCGGGGTCTGCTTGGGGTCGAGCCCCTTGAATACGACCCGGGTCACCACATCGCGCTCGGAGAAGATTCCCTCGATGGCGTCGCCCTCGCCGACCAGAAGGGCGCCGACCTTATGCTGTTCGGCGGCCTCGGAGACCGTGGTTCCCTTCGGCACCATATGGACGTTCTTGCCCTTGTAGGTGGTGATGACGCTCAATGGGTTCTGCATCGACTTGTTCCCTTGCTGTTCCGGTGGCCGCCCAATGGCTGATCATAGCGGTGTATGTCACAATACTGTAATACTTAGTTCGTACATCGGCGAAAACGCAACCGTTGAATGCCGGGATATGGCTCCAATCGCCGGGATTTGGTCCGACCGATCTGGTCGGCGACCCGCTTCCGTCAACCGGCCTGCGTCAGGTGGCGAGGAAACGTGATGGCGACGCAGGTTCCGGCACCGACTTCGCTCTCGATGGCGAGATCGCCGTCGTGGGCATCGACCAGTTTCTGGACGATCGACAGCCCCAGCCCCCGACCGTCTTGAGCGAGGGCCGGATTGGCGTGGAGTTGTGAAAACGGTTCGGTCACTTGGGACAGTCGCTCCGGGGGTATGCCGATACCCGTGTCTTCGACCACCAACCGAATCGCACCGTCGATCTCATCCGCGGCGATCTTGATCGTGCCATTGGCGTTCGTGTATTTCACCGCGTTCGACAGAAGGTTGAAGGCGATTTGTTTCAACGACCGTCTGTCGGCCAGGAGGTTCGGAAGTCCGTCGGCGACCTCGATGGTCACCTTTTCCCGCGCCACCCGTTCGATTTGTCTTACACATTCAACGACGAGGCGCCGGATCTCGACCGGCTGCAGATCCAACACCTTCCGTCCCGCCTCGATGGCCGAAATGTCCAGCGTGTCCTCGACCAGCGACAACATGTGCTGTCCCGTCGAAAAGATATCGTCGGCATACTCCTTGAGCTTTTCGTCGTCGACGGCCGTTACATGCTGGCTTCGCATGATGTCGCTGAAGCCGAGGATGGCGTCAGAGGTGTGCGGAATTCGTGGCTCATGGTGGCGAGAAACTCGGACTTGGCCTGACTGGCTTCCTCGAGCTTGACCACGGTGGCTTGCAGTTCCTCGTTGAGCGCGTGTAGTTCGTCCTGCGTCCTCCTTCTGCGCTCGACCTCGTCCTGCAGCCGCAGCGCTTTCGGGAACCAGATCAGGATACCGCTGGCGCCGGGCCCGTAAAAGGCCGCCGGCAGGACCCAATTCCAATAGGGCCGGCTCAACGCCGCCGACAGCCAACCGAAATCCGGGTGTTCGAGGTAATCGAAAAGGACTCCGAGCGAGATCCAAGCCGTTCCGATCAGGATCAGCCAAAGACCCAGGTCTTTCGGAATTCGACCCTTGGTCAGGATGACGAGCGAGAGGGGGATGATGGCGACGAAAACGAACGTCACGAGTTCGGGGTAAAAATAATCGGCGATCATTCCATGGAAACCCCTGATCCGGGCAAGCCGGCAACGATTGTGACGTCAATAGTATTACAAAACCTGACCGCCTTCATCCCAGGACGGTACCCCCATTGCTCCCTCGGTCTCGATACCCTTTTCAAAGATGCGGCTGATCAACCCGATTTGTACCCGCCGGTCCGGTCACATGGCGTAAAATAGACGGTCCGGCCGATCGGGTCCGGTCCGCCGGAACCATCCGGGCTCAGGCGGATTTCCCGCTGAGCCCAAGGTCAAGGGAGAAGGGACATGACCATCTACATCACCCAAGGCCGCTATCCGCATGACGCCCTCCGGGGAATGATCAGAAAACCGGAAGATCGGGCCGAGGCCGTGGCGGAGTTGGCCAAGGCCGTCGGCGGAAAACTCCTCGACTACTACGTCACCTTCGGTGACTACGATTTCCTGGTCGTCATCGAGGGCGGCAAGGGAAAGAGCGAAACCGACGTCATGGCGGCCCTGATGACAGCCGGCGCCTCCGGCGGTGTCACCGACCTCAAGACGACGGTCGCGGTCCGCTCGAAGGACGCTATGAAGGCCATGCGCACGGCGAAGAAAGTGATCGAGGGATTCAGGGCCGCCGGGCAGGCGGGTTAGTCGGCAACGAACCTTTCGGCCTGGACGCGGGGTCCGGCGTCCGATAGGCGGCGCCCAGCGCTTGCTTGCGTTTGTTGGGATACGACCTTTGGTCGTTTCCGGCTCTTGTAGTACGGTCACCTCGGAACGACATCGCGGCGGCTCTGCTGTGAATCAAAATTGAGCACCGATTGGCACGGGAGCGCGTAAACGTGCGCAATCTCAAACGGTTTTGGCCTTTATATTTGTTGTATTCCGGCGAAGCGCTTATGTACGTCTGGATTTGTTTCGTCGCGTATGTCCAAGTTTTCGGCGCTGACGCCTTTCCGTTCCTGGACGCCGATCTACGTTCTGAAATAGCGGAACTTGGTGCATGGTCGCACCTGTTGTTGGCTGCGCCCGTGATCTTCGGGTTCTTTTTTCGCCTCTATTTCATCAAAGGCCTTTGGATCGCCTATGCCTGGTTTCCGGCGATCCTCGGCGGTTCCGCTGGGGAGCTATGGCAGGGTGAGTGGATGGCGTGGTCCGGTAGCATTATTCACCCTGTGATCGTTACGGCCGTCCTCCTCCTGACGCGAGCGAGCCGCACCTATTTCATGGTTCGTAAACCAGGGTCTGAACGCCCGGAAGATGAGGGCGTCGGTCTCGAAGAGGTCTCTACTTCCGAAGCGTTTCTCCATCATCGATTGAAAAAGAGTCGTGAAGCGGTCCCGACACAATCAGACTATCGATACGGTCTTCTCCAGGGAATCTGGATCGGAATCGCATTGTTTATTTGGGGCCTCGTCCTTGCCTATCCGTTGGCTGCCGGCTTCGGATTTTGCCTGCTGCTGGCCTGTTTTCTCTTTCATCGGCGGTCGAGGGGCAGGAACCAGATTTTCTTTCGGAAACAACGATCCGAAGTGAAATAGTGGCTAGAGTCTTATTTCGTCATGACCGGGCTTAGACCTGATCATCCAGGGGGTAGACATGAGTCGCCAACAGAAAGGAGGCGTGGATGCCCGCGTCAAGCGCGGGCATGACGATCAGGGGCGCCTCATGGAGTGCTTCGTTACATTTCTACTCTGTTGGTTTTACTGCCTCCAAAAAGTGCGGTCCAATGAAGGAAGCATGACCCTCGGTGACCGATTGTTCCGTTTCATTCAAGCGGACACCTCGAAAAACTCTAACCTTTGGCGGCGTGACGCCGGAGTTGGCATCGGGCGGCCTGCCTTGTCGGCCTTTCGGGCCGGTTTTCCGGTTTTTGATGTCGGTTTCGGGTGTTTCGGAGCGGGTTTTCCTCTATCCGGGCGCACTTCGGGCGTTGAGCCAGACGAGGCGCTTCATATTGTAGGCCAGGTTGACCATGCCGATCTTGGTC
>Ga0209144_1000046_pt1 | contig 24433 bp, 23 predicted proteins | sample WorMettrBAHAMAS1_FD_187392 | JGI IMG/M metagenome (GOLD analysis project Ga0209144, IMG submission 187392) | Marine gutless worms symbiont microbial communities from Max Planck institute for Marine Microbiology, Germany - Inanidrilus... | ecosystem: Host-associated > Annelida > Digestive system...
GAAGCCGACATCCGCGCTTTCATCGACAGGCACAACGAAAACCCCAAGCCCTACAGATGGACGAAATCAGCCGACGAAATCCTCGCCGCCGTAAAACGCTTCTGCCAGAAAACAGAGAAAACTTTAGGCGTCGAACTTTAGATTCGGATGACTAGGCTGCGAGTTTGTCCAGTTCCGCGGTCAGCGCCTCGCCCATGGCGGAACACGACACGAGGGTCTTGCCGTCCTGCATGATGTCGCCGGTGCGTAGCCCTGAAGCGAGCACGTTGGAGACGGCGGTCTCCAGCATGTCGGCATCGTCGCCCATGTCGAAGCTGTAGCGCAGCATCATGGCGAAGCTGAGAATGGTGGCCAGCGGGTTGGCCTTGTCCTCGCCGGCGATATCCGGCGCCGAGCCGTGCACCGGTTCGTACATGGCCTTGCGACGGCCGCTCTCGTCGGCGCCGCCCAAGGATGCCGAGGGCAGCATGCCCAAGGAGCCGGTCAGCATGGCGGCGCAGTCAGAAAGGATGTCGCCGAACAGATTGTCGGTGACGATGACGTCGAACTGCTTGGGGTCGCGGACCAGTTGCATGGCGCAGTTGTCCGCGTACATGTGCTGAAGATCGATCCCGGGATAGTCCTGACCGACGGCCGTCGCCACCTGGCGCCACAGCACCCCCGTTTCCATGACGTTGGCTTTTTCGACGGAATGCAGTTTCCTGCCGCGTTTTTCCGCCAATTCGAAGGCGACCCGGCAGACGCGGTCGATCTCCGCTTCCGTGTAGCGCTGGCTGTCGACGGCCTCGCGGCGGCCGTCCGGTTTCTCGGTGATGCCGCGCGGCTCACCGAAATAAACGCCCGACGTCAATTCGCGGACGATCATGATGTCGAGGCCGGAGACCAGATCGAGTTTGAGGCTCGAGGCCTCGGACAGCGCCGGCAGGCAGGTCGCCGGCCTGAGATTGGCGAAGAGGTCCATCTCCTTTCTGAGCGCCAGAAGGCCCGCCTCCGGACGGTGCTGGCGCTCGACGGTGTCCCATTTCGGGCCGCCGACGGCGCCCAGCAACACCGCATCGACGTTCATGGCCTTGTCCAACGTTTCGTCGGCTAACGACGTGCCGTGGGCGTCGTAGGCGGCCCCGCCGACCAGATCCTCGTCGACATCGAAGCTGACGTGGCGGCGTTCGTCCATCCAGTCGATGACCCGGCGCACCTGACCCATGACTTCGGGGCCGATGCCGTCACCCGGCAGGAAAAGCAGTTTTTTGTTGGCGGCCATGGGAGTCCTCGCTGGCTGGATCGGTTGGAATAGGAAGCGGATTGTTTAGCCCTCCCGGTTCCGTTCGTCAAACGGGGTGGGCGAATGCAGTTCTCGCGTTACAATGAACCCAGCCGCCGGACGCAAGGGCCGGCCGTTCCTTTTCCCCGCCGCTGGCACAGAGGCCAGCCGTCGACGCAGAAAACGTGGAAACGGAGGGCGCAATGTCCTGGTTCGATCAACCGACTCCCGGCGAAGGGGAGTTGCTCGTCACCTTTTGCGATCTCACCCGTTATATGCACCACTGTAAGGAAACGCCCGATCGGGCCGTCCTCGAACAGATGGCAGGGTTCTTTTCGTTGACCGGTGCCATCATCGAGAAAGGCGGCGGCCTCTTGGTCAAGGCGATCGGTGACGCCGGCCTCGCGGCCTTCCCGGCGGATCACACGGATGCTGGTGTTCATACGCTGCTTTCCGTCCGCGATGAAGGAGAGGCCTGGCTCAAGGAGCGCGGGATCCCGTCGCGGATCATCTTCAAGTCGCATGTCGGCCCGGTCGCCTACGGGCCCGTCGGCGCACCGGGGCGCGAACGTTTCGACATCTACGGAAAGACGGTCAACACGGCGGCGCTCTTGGAATCGAAGGGCTTCGCCATGACCCCACAGGTGTTCCGCCGCCTTGCGCCGGAGACCCGCAAACTCTTCAAGAAACACACGCCACCAATCACCTATATCGCAGCGGACGATCGGCACTGAAGATCCATGACGAAAAAGGGAGCCGCGAAGGGCACCCCATCAATTCGATTGTGGTCGGCGGGTCAAAGCCACGGCTGGCTGGCCCGTTGCTCCGCTTCATAGGCGTCGATCTTGTCCGCCTTCTGCATGGTCAGGCCGACGTCGTCGAGGCCGTTCAAGAGGCAATGTTTCTTGAAGGCGTCGATCTCGAAGGCAACCGTACCGCCGTCGGGACCCTGGATCGTCTGCGCCTCCAGGTCGACGGTCAGCGTCGCGTTGGCGCCGCGCTCGGCGTCGTCCATGAGCTTGTCGAGATCCTCCTTGGCGACCTTGATCGGCAGGATGCCGTTCTTGAAGCAGTTGTTGTAGAAGATGTCGGCGAAGCTGGTCGAGATGACGCAGCGGATGCCGTAATCGAGGATCGCCCAGGGCGCGTGTTCGCGCGACGAGCCACAGCCGAAATTGTCGCCGGCGACCAGGATCTGCGCCTCACGGTAAGCCGGCTGGTTGAGCACGAAGTCCGGGTTCTCGGAGCCGTCCTCGTTGAAGCGCATCTCGTGGAACAGGTTGGCGCCGAGCCCCGTGCGCTTGATGGTCTTCAGGAACTGCTTGGGGATGATCATGTCGGTGTCGACGTTGATCATGTTCATGGGCGCCGCGACGCCGGTCAATGTGGTGAACTTTTCCATGGTCTCCCCCTGCCCTACAGGTCCCGCACGTCGGTCAGCCGCCCGGTAACAGCGGCCGCCGCGGCCATGGCCGGGCTGACCAGGTGGGTGCGGCCATTGTAGCCTTGGCGGCCCTTGAAGTTGCGGTTCGATGTCGAGGCGCAGCGTTGGCCCGGTTCCAGGCGGTCGTCGTTCATGGCCAGGCACATGGAACAACCGGGCTCACGCCACTCGAAACCGGCTTCCGTAAGGACGGCATCGAGGCCCTCCTCTTCCGCCTGGTCCTTGACAAGGCCGGAGCCAGGGACGACGAGGGCACGGACGCCGTCGGCGACCTTGCGGCCCTTGGCGACGTCGGCGGCGGCACGGATGTCTTCGATGCGGCCGTTGGTGCAGGACCCGATGAAGACCGTGTCGACGGCGACGTCCTGCATCGGTGTGCCGGGCTCGAGGCCCATGTAGTCGAGGGACGCACGCGCCGCGTCGCGCTTGCCTTCGTCGGCGAAACTGTCCGGGTCGGGGACGGTGCCGGTGATCGGCGCCACGTCCTCGGGCGAGGTCCCCCAGGTCACCTGCGGCACGATTTCCGAAACGTCGAGCGTCACTTCCTTGTCATAGGTCGCGCCCTCGTCAGACGGCAGGGTCTTCCAGAAGGCAACGGCCTGTTCCCAGGCGCCGCCCTTGGGCGCCATGGGGCGGCCCATCAGATATTCGAAGGTGGTCTCGTCGGGCGCCACCAATCCGGCCCGGGCGCCGCCCTCGATGGTCATGTTGCAGACCGTCATGCGCCCTTCCATGGTGAGCTCGTGGATCGCCTGGCCAGCGTACTCGATGACGTAGCCGGTGCCGCCGGCGGTGCCGATCTTTCCGATCAGGGCCAGGATCAGGTCCTTGGCCGTGCAGCCGGCCGGCAGGGCGCCCTCGACGGTGATGCGCATGTTCTTGAGGGGTGACTGCAGGAGAGTCTGCGTCGCCAGCACGTGTTCGACCTCGGAGGTGCCGATGCCGAAGGCGAGCGCCCCGAAGGCGCCGTGGGTCGCCGTGTGGGAATCACCGCAGACGATGGTGGTGCCGGGCAGCGTGAAGGCCTGTTCCGGGCCGATGATGTGAACCACGCCCTGGCGGATGTCGTTGATGTCGAATAACGGCACGCCGAAGTCGGCGCAGTTCTTCTGCAGGGCCTCGACCTGGATGCGGCTCTCCTCGTTTTCGATGGGGCCGCTACGGTCCTGGGTCGAGACGTTGTGATCGGGCACGGCCAGCGTCGCATCGGGGCGGCGGACCTGGCGGCCGCTGGTGCGCAGGCCCTCGAAGGCCTGCGGACTGGTCACTTCATGGACGAGATGGCGGTCGATGTACAAGAGGCAGGTGCCGTCCTCCTGGACGTCGACCAGATGGTTCTGCCAGATCTTGTCAAACAGGGTCTGTGGGCCCGACATGGTTCCTCCCAATCGATACGGCCAAACGAAGCGGGGTCCCGCGCCTTATGGATATTGGCGGCGGGTCGCGGTCTGTCCAGGGCCGGCGATAGAGCCGGCCCCGGTCAGAGGCTTATTCTTCGCCGCTGTCCTCTGTCGGCGCCGCTTCGGCTTTCGACTTTTTGCCCTTGCCGCCGGCCTTCTTGACCTCGGCGGCGACGCGCTTCTCTTCGGCCACGATCTTGGCCGCGAAACCGTCGGTCTTCTCGGCGATACGCGCCGACTTACCGGTGCGGCCACGCAGGTAGTAGAGCTTGGCCCGGCGGACATCACCGCGGCGCACCACGTCGATGCTATCGATGGCCGGTGAGTAGAGCGGGAAGACCCGTTCCACACCCTCGCCGTAACTCAGCTTGCGGACCGTGAAGGCCGAGTTGATCCCGGCATTCTTGCGGACGATGCAGACCCCCTCGAAAGCCTGGATACGCTCGCGTTCGCCCTCGACGACGCGGACATTGACACGCAGCGTGTCGCCCGGTGCGAAACTCGGCACCTTGCCGTCGGCTTCCAGCTTCTCGATCTGTTCCTGATCCAGTTGGTCGATCACGTTCATCTTTCTTTTCCTTCGTCCTACTTTCTCACACCCATCCGCCAGCCGGCGGCGGGGTCAATTCGTTTCTGCCGTCACCCGGCCCGTTTCTCGTAACGGCGCCATAGGTCGGGGCGCCGCTCCTTCGTAATCCTTTCCGCCTCGGCCTGACGCCAGGCGTTGATCTTCTCGTGGTGCCCGGAAACCAAAACCTCCGGCACCGGGCGGTCCCGCCAAACCTGGGGCCGCGTATAGTGGGGATATTCCAGCAATCCCCGTTCGAAACTCTCGTCGGCCAGACTTTCCTCACTGCCGACGATACCCGGCAACAGCCGCACACAGGCGTCGATCAGCGCCAGGGCCGCCGGCTCACCGCCCGACAGGACGAAATCGCCGAGGCTGATCTCTTCCAAGTCGTGAGCGTCCAGCACCCGTTGATCGAGGCCCTCGAACCGTCCGCAGAGCGCGACCACACCGGGGCCTTCGACCAGCTCGCGGACTCGGCCTTGATCGAGCGGGCGGCCGCGCGGGCTCAGGTAGACAAAGGGAAGGTTCTCGGTCTTTTCCCGGACCGACCCGATCGCTGCGTCGACGACATCGGGCCGCATCACCACCCCCGGACCGCCGCCGAAGGGCGCGTCGTCCACGGAGCGGTGTTTATCGCTCGCAAAGTCGCGAATGTCCACCGTTTCCAAAGACCACAGGCCGTCCGCCAGCCCCTGTCCGGCCAAGCTCACGCCGAGCGGTCCCGGAAACATCTCCGGAAACAGCGTCAGCACGCAGGCCCGCCAGGGGGTCGGTTTTTCGGCCAGTGGGTTCATTCCGGTCGTTTCCTAACTTCCCTTTGCTTCCTCGTCCGGCGGCTCCATCAAGCCTGGCGGCGGATCGATCACGACCTTGCCGCCCCGGATATCGACGACGGGAACCGCTTCCGCCGTAAACGGGACCAACAAGCCCCCCTTGATTTCGCCGACGACCTCCAGGAAATCGCCGGCCCCGAAATTCTGCACCGCCTCGATCCGTCCGAGGGCCGTACCGTCCACATCTTCCGCCGCCAGACCGATCAGGTCCCAGTGGTAGAACTCGTCCTCTTCTGCCTCCGGCAGCGCGTGGCGCGGCAAATATAGCTTCGTCCCTTTCAGACCCTCTGCTGCAGTGCGGTCGCCGATGCCGGCGACACGAACCACCACCTGGTCCTTGGCCCGCCCGACGATGCGGATCGAAAACCGCTTCTCGCCCTTCTCGTCGAACAGATCGCCGTAGCTGGCGATGGCTTCCGGGTCACCGGTGAAGCTTTTGATCCGGACATCGCCCTTGATGCCGCGGGCGCCGGAAATAACGCCGACACACACGAGACCCGGATCATCGCCATCACCCGCCATCGCCGGTCACCGAACCGGGGGTCAGCCCGCTTCCTTTTTCTCCTCGGCCGGCGCCTCCTCGGCGGCGGCTTCCTCAGCCGGAGCTTCCTCAGCGGCTGCTTCCTCAGCGGGAGCTTCCTCAGCCGGAGCTTCCTCTGCGGCTGCTTCCTCAGCCGGAGCTTCCTCAGCGGCTGCTTCCTCAGCGGGAGCTTCCTCAGCGGCTGCTTCCTCAGCGGGAGCTTCCTCAGCCGGAGCTTCTTCGGCGGCTGCTTCCTCAGCCGGAGCTTCTTCGGCCGGAGTCTCTTCCGCAGCGGCTTCCTCTGCCGGAGCCTCCTCTGCAGCGGCCTCCTCGGCCGGCGCTTCCTCAGCAGGCTGTTCAGCAGCGGGCTCTGCCGCGACTTCAGCAGCCTCCTTGGCCTTCTCTTCCTTCTCGGCCAGACGTTCCAGGGCCTTGGCTTTCGGCTTGTCCTTCTTGGTCTGGTTTTGCGGGATCGCCGGTTTTTCCATCGGGCCCGCATCACCTAGGAAGCGGGCGACGCGGTCGGTCGGCTTGACGCCGCATCCGAGCCAGTACTTGATCCGCTCCTCTTTCATGATGAGGCGTTCCGGGTGTTCCTTCGGCACCATCGGGTTGTAGGTGCCGACCCGTTCGATGAAGCGGCCGTCACGCGGGCTCCGCGAGTCGGCGATGACGATCCGGTAGAACGGGCGCTTCTTGGCGCCACCCCGGGATAAACGCATTTTCAAAGACATATCGGATTTCGATCCTTTCGTCGTTTCGATTTCATACTTAAGTTATCTTGCAATCAACGGAATCCGGGCGGCATGGGCGGCATCATGCCGGGCGGCAGACCGCCACCCCGCATCAGGCCTTTTTTGCCCATCTTTCCGGCTTTTTTCATCATCGTGCTCATCTGCTTGAACTGTTTGAGCACACGGTTCACCTCCGGCACCGAGGTGCCGGACCCGGCGGCGATGCGCCGCCGGCGCGAACCATTGAGAACCTTAGGATTGCGCCGTTCGGCCGGCGTCATCGACAGAATGATCGCCTCCTGGCGCGCGATCAGCTTGTCGTCGAGGTTGGCTTCGGCGATCTGGCTTTTCACCTTTTGCGCCCCGGGGAACATGCCGAGAAGACCCTCGAGGCTGCCCATTTTACGGATCTGGGAGAGCTGTTCGGCCATGTCTTCGAGCGTGAACTGGCCTTTCATCAGCTTCTTGGCCATACGCTCGGCGTCTTCCTGCTCGACCACCTCGGCCGCCTTTTCGACGAGGCCGACGACGTCGCCCATGCCGAGTATGGAACCGGCGATGCGGTCGGCCTGGAATCCTTCCAGGGCCTCGATCTTTTCGCCGGTGCCGAGGAACTTGATCGGAGCGCCGGTGACCGAGCGCATGGACAGCGCCGCACCGCCGCGCGCATCACCGTCGACACGGGTCAGCACGATACCGGTGACACCGACCTTCTCGTTGAATTCACGGGCCACGTTGACAGCGTCCTGGCCGGTCATGGCGTCGCTGACCAGCAACGTCTCGACCGGTTTGGCGACATCGCGAATCTGAGCCACCTCGGCCATCAGTTCTTGGTCGATATGCAGACGCCCGGCGGTGTCGAGGATGACCACGTCGGCGCCTTCGCGACGTCCGGTCTCCATGGCGCGCTTGGCGATGGCCACCGGCTGTTCGCCGAGCACCGGGGCCATGGTCTTGACACCGGTCTGGTCACCGAGCGTCAACAACTGCTGCTGGGCGGCCGGCCGATAGACGTCGAGCGACGCCATCATGACGGTTTTCTTTTCGCGCTTGGTGAGCCTGAGGCCCAGCTTGGCGCTGGTCGTCGTCTTACCGGAACCCTGCAGACCGACCACAAGGATAGCGACGGGGGGGTTGCCGCCGAGGTTGATTTCGGTGCCTTCCGTGCCGAGCATGGCAATCAGTTCGTCATGGACGACCTTGACCACCATCTGGCCCGGCGTCACCGAGCGGATCACGTCCTGGCCGACGGCCTTTTCCTTGACGGCAGCGATGAAGTCCTTGACCACCGGCAGGGCGACGTCGGCCTCCAAGAGCGCGACGCGCACCTCGCGCAACGCCTCCTCGACGTCCGTCTCCTTCAGCGCGCCGCGCTTCTTGAGTTTGTCGAAGATGCCGCTCAGGCGATCGGTCAGGTTGTCAAACATGCCATTCGGCCTCTATTTCCGGTCAAATCCGGCTCAACGTCAAAGGCGCCAGTGCGCGAAACTCGCGGACTGGCGGCGCCCCTCGGGGCGTAGGGTTTTCTCTTTCCCCTGAATTCGGGGCGCAATCTATTGATCCGACGGGGGTAAGTCAACCGGTTTGGCGCCGCCTTCGGCCACACTTGACGGTGCGGCGGAACCGGCGTCAACTCCGGTCATGAACGCGGATAAACCGGATTATGAAACCATCGACAGGGCGGTGCGTGCCGTCGGTTTGATCAACCGCGGCGGCTTCTTTCGGCGACCCGGTGACAAGTTGCCCGAGGGAACGCAGACCGTGGTCCTGATCGGCAATGCGGGCCCGGACATGTGGCAGCACTTTTCGCTCTCGCCGGAAGCATCGGACGCCAATCGGACCGATCCGCTGGATACCTGGACGCGGCGCGTCGTTAACGTCATAGCCGGGCGTTTCGGCTCGACACCCGTCTATCCTTTCGACGGCCCGCCCTTTCCGCCCTTCCAAACCTGGGCCATGCGTGCGGAGTTCCTATCCCAGTCCCCGGTGGGGCCCTTGATCCATCCGGAATACGGGCTCTGGCATGCCTACCGCGCAGCCTTGTGTTTTGCCGAAGAACTATCGTTGCCCACGCTTGTCGAGAACCCATCCCCCTGCAACGCGTGCGAGGAACAACCCTGCCTCACCGCCTGTCCGGCCGACGCCTTCCGGGACGGTGGCTACGACCTTGCCGCCTGCACCAGACACATCGCCGGCGAGGACCGGGCTGGATGCATGAGCGCAGGTTGCGCTGCCCGACGGGCCTGTCCGGTCGGTGTCGGTTATGCTCAAAAACCGGACCAGGCCCGTTTTCATATGGAGAAATTTCTGAAAAGCCACGCTTGAGGGGACTAGCGTGCTGGCGCCGGCCCCGCGAATTGAGTGGACTTCCCCCCTTTTGCGGCCATATTAAGGCCCGTTATGGATGCCATACCCTTCATAAAAATGCATGGGCTCGGCAACGACTTCGTCGTCGTCGATGACCGCGCAGCCGAATACGGCCTGGGCGCCGCCGAGGCACGCGTCATTGGCGACCGTCGCACCGGCATCGGTTTCGATCAGCTTTTGATCCTGGAGAAGCCGAGCAACGGACGGGCCGACGTCTTCATGCGCATCCGCAATCCGGACGGCAGCGAGGCCGAAGCCTGCGGCAACGGAACGCGCTGCGTCGCCGCCAAGGTCATGGAAGAGATCCGGAAAGACGAAGTGATCGTCGAGACCATCGCCGGTTTACTGCCGGCGCATATGGAGGCCGACGGCCGGTTCACCGTCGATATGGGCCCGGCCAACACCGATTGGGACGCGATCCCCCTCGCCCGGGAGACGGATACGTTGATGGTCGACGTCGGCGCGGGGCCGCTTCAGGGGGCCACCGCCGTCAACATAGGCAACCCCCATGTGGTCTTCTTCGTCGGCGACGCGGACGCGGTTGCGCTCGAAGAATTGGGGCCGCAATTGGAACACGACCCGATGTTCCCGGATCGGGCGAACATCGAAGTGGCGGCGATCACCGGCGAAAACCGCCTGCGTATGCGTGTCTGGGAACGCGGAGCCGGCATCACCCGGGCTTGCGGGTCCGGCGCTTGTGCGACCGCCGTCGCCGCCCATCGCCGTGGCCTTACGGACCGCCGCGTCGACGTCCGCCTAGACGGCGGTCTCTTGAGTATCGAATGGCGTGAGGCGGATGGGCATGTCCTGATGACCGGCCCCGTCGCCGTCAGCTTCTTCGGACAGATCGAGCGATCTCTGTTCACCGAAACCGAACGGAGCTGAACCGATGTCGGGCGCCGATATCATCACCCTCGGGTGTCGGCTCAATACATTCGAGTCGGAAATTATCCGCGATGCTTGTGCGCAGGCCGGCCTGGAAAATGCCGTCGTCGTCAACACGTGCACGGTGACCGCCGAGGCCGAACGCCAGGCCCGCCAGACCATCCGCCGGGCCCGGCGGGATAATCCCGGTGCCAAGTTGATCGTCACCGGCTGCGCCGCGCAAATAGACCCGGATCGGTTCGCCGCCATGGCGGAAGTCGACCACGTGTTCGGCAACGAGGAAAAGCTGAACAGGGAAACTTATGCGAATTTGGTCGACGGACCCGCCATCGCCGTTTCCGACATCATGGCGGTCCGCGAGACGGCACCGCACCTGGTATCCGGTTTCGACGGACGGACCCGGGCCTTCGTCCAGGTCCAGCAGGGCTGTGATCATCGCTGCACCTTCTGCATCATTCCTTTCGCCCGCGGCAACCACCGCTCGGTCGGAATGGGCGCCGTCACCGATCAGGTCCGGGCCTTGATCGACGGCGGCTACCGGGAAGTCGTGCTGACCGGCGTCGATATCAGTTCCTATGGCGCCGACCTCCCCGGTGCACCGCGGCTCGGCGATCTGGTTCGCCGATTGCTGGATTCGGTTCCCGAACTCGAGCGCCTGCGCTTGAGCTCGATCGATCCGGCCGCGGTCGACGACACATTGATCGAAACTCTTGGCGACGATCCCAGGCTGATGCCGCATGTCCACCTGAGCCTGCAGGCCATGGAGGACACCATCCTCAAACGTATGAAGCGCCGCCATTCGGTGACCGAAGTCATGCGTCTCGCCGACCGTCTTCGCCGTGCTCGGCCCGACGTCGTTTTCGGCGCCGATCTGATTGCCGGGTTCCCAACGGAGACGGATACGATGTTCGAGACGACGTTCGTCAATGTCCGAGACCTCGGCATTCCCCATCTCCACGTCTTCCCCTATTCGGAACGGCCCGGCACACCGGCGTCCCGCATGCCCAAGGTCGACAAGCGGATTCGCAAGGAGCGTGCGGCGCGCCTTCGGGCCCTCGGTGAAACGACCCTGTCACACTGTCTGCAAGAGCGGACCGGATCATCGGTCCGTGTGCTCGTCGAAAAACCGGGCATGGGCCTGAGCGAACATTTCCTTCCAGCGTCCCTCGACGGTCTGGCCGAGACCGGACAGATCGTTGCTGCCCGGGTCACGGGCAATGACAACGGCCGCTTGCTGGCGACGGTTTCTCCGTGAGCGACCAGGTGAAATCCGGCTGGCTGGGTCGGCTGAAGGCCGGTTTGGCGCGCTCCTCGCAGAAGATCACCAGCGGCATAACCGACGTCGTCACCAAGCGAAAGCTCGACGACGCGGCCCTCGAGGAGCTCGAGGAAATCCTGATCCAGGGCGACCTGGGTGTGGCAACGGCGGCCAGGCTTTCGGGGTCACTCGCCAAGACACGCTTCGACCAGGAGGTCGACCCGGACGAGGTCAAGGGCGCCTTGGCCGACGAGGTGGCGACGATCCTGGAACCGGTGGCCAAGCCGTTGATCGTCGATTCGACCAGGAAACCCCATGTGGTTCTCATTTGCGGCGTCAACGGCAGCGGCAAGACGACGACCATCGGCAAGCTCGCAAAACAGTTCCGCGACGAGGGGCGCAGCGTGCTGCTTGCCGCCGGCGACACGTTCCGGGCCGCCGCCATCGAACAACTGCAGATCTGGGGCGAACGCTCCGGTGTACCGGTGCTGGCCCGCGAGACCGGAGCCGATGCCGCCGGTCTCGCCTTCGACGCCCTGAAACAGGCGCAGGCGGAAAGCACCGACGTCCTGATGATCGATACCGCCGGGCGCCTTCAGAACCGCAAGGACCTGATGGCGGAACTCGAGAAGATCATCCGCGTATTGAAGAAACTCGACGAAACGGCACCGCACGACGTGCTGCTGGTCATGGATGCGACCATCGGGCAAAACGCCCACAGCCAGGTGGAGACCTTCAAGGACATGGTCGACGTGTCGGGACTGGTCCTGACCAAGCTCGATGGTTCGGCAAAGGGCGGCGTCGTCGTGGCGCTGGCCGACAAGTTCGGAATCCCTGTTCACGCGGTCGGTGTCGGTGAGGGTATCGACGATCTCAGGCCGTTCGAGGCCAGGGCCTTTGCCCGCTCGCTGATGGGCCTCGAGGCAATCGGCTGATTACTCCGCAAGCAGACTCCCTATTTTCCCGTTTTTGCCTGAAGTGCCGGCGGAGCGTAGAGTTTTTCGACCGCCGGTGACGGGCGGACGTTTCCTGTGTGCCGACGGGTGGATCACCACATGCCGTTACAACTGCACCTCGCTTTGCTGGTCCTGCTCGCCGCCGTAGTCCACGCATCCTGGAACGCGGTCGTCAAATCGTCAGGTGACCGCTTTTTGACCTTCACGATGATTGCCTTCACGGGAACCGTCGTTGGCGCCCTTGCCGCCTTCTTCGTGCCGCTTCCGGCGCCGCAGGTCTGGCCCTATCTAATCCTGTCGGCGGCCGTCCATAACGTCTATTACGTCACCTTGTTGTTGGGCTACCGCTATGGCGATCTCAGCGAAGTCTACCCCTTGGCCCGAGGGTCATCGCCGCTGATCGTGCTTGTGCTAGCCGCCATCTTCGCGGCCGAGGTCCCGCAGCCGATGGGGCTCGCCGGCGTCGCCTTGGTGTCGGCCGGCATCATCAGCCTGGCTTTCGCCGGCGGTCGCCTGACCCGGGCCCGGATGAGACCGATCGGGTTGGCTCTGACGACGGGGCTGTGCTGACCGCGTGCTATACGGTCGTCGATGGCCTCGGCATGCGGGCGTCGACAAGCCCCTGGCCCTATATCGTCTGGCTGAACCTTCTCGAGGGGATACCATTTGCAATATAGGCTGTCCTGTTCCGCGCCCGGGATCTCCCCGAGTTCCTCGCCGTACGCTGGAAATCGGGGGTCGCCGGCGGATGCCTCGCACTCCTCTCCTACGCACTCATCCTCTTTGCCTTGAGCCAGGGCGCCATGGCCCACGTATCGGCGCTCAGGGAAACCTCCGTCTTGTTCGCTGCGGTCATCGGTGCCGTTATCCTCAAAGAGGGTTTCGGCATCTATCGGATCGTTGCGGCAGGCATCATCGGTACCGGCGTCATCCTTATGCAGGTCGGCGGGTAGACGATGAGACCGAGCGTCGGGTCCTGGATCTATCTGGCTATAGCCGCGTTTGCGATCGCCAATGGCCTCTATCCCCAGGCTTGGCTGGAATACACGGCTTCGGCACTGATCGTTCTCTTTATTGCCATTGAATTCCGGTCGGTACCGATCAATCAGAAGATCGCCGGCCTGGTCCTCATCGGTGTCGGACTTTCGGCGGCCTTCGGTGTCGGCGGTGGCTGGTCCGTGGCGGTCGACGGTGTGGCGCGGTCCCAGAAGTTCCTGTTGCTGTTCTTCGCCGTGTCCTGGCTGCAGATCCCAGCGCGCGAAAGCCCCGCCCTGAAGGCCATCGGCCGCACGATCGTCTCGCAACCGCCGGGTCGCCGTTATCTGTTTCTGTCCACCGGCGTTCATTTGCTCGGCTCGACCCTCAATCTGGCCGGGCTCAGCCTGCTCACCGGAATGGTCGAACGCCAAACCGACCCGGCGCTCAAGCGGCGCCTGACATCGGCCCTGATGCAGGGATTCACCAGTGCTTCCGCCTGGTCTCCTTTTTATGTCAACATCGTGGTCATCCTGACGGTGATGCCGGACCTGACCTTATTCGCCGTCGTTCTTCCCGGACTCCTGACGGCGACCGGTATTCTCGCGAGTGGATACCTGTTCGACCGGATTACGCGAAAGCCGACGGACGGGTCGGTAGCGCGCCAACCGCCGGTGCCGCTGCCGAGGAACCGGCGCGGAGCATTGGTGTTCATCCCTCTTTCATTGGTTGGCCTCATCGTGACGCTCCATGAAGGGGTCGGCATATCCATCCCCGCCGCCCTCGGTACGGTCGCGCCGCTCTACGCCCTTGTCTGGTACGGCGTCATTAGCGGGAACGCCGCCAACTGGTTGCCGCGGTCGCACGACCTTGCGATGCGTGTGCTCGGGGTGTTGCCGACCATGCGGAGCGAAATCCTGGTCTTCGTCGGCGCTTATATCTTCGGTACGGGCATCGCCGGCATCATTCCGGGCGATCTGGTGGCCGGTTTCCTCGATCGGATGCTGCCGTGGATTGACCTTCGGCTCATCGTTCTGATTATCACGGTCAATCTCCTGGGCATGGCCGGCCTGCATCCGGTGGTGACTGTGATCCTCGCTGTCCAGGTCTTGCCTCCCGAGGTGATCGGATTGCGCGATTGGGTCTTCGCCGCGGCCTTGATGGCGACTTGGGGGTTGAGCACAACTGTCTCGCCCTATTCGGCGACCACCCTTTTCATGGCGCGGGTCAGCGGTGTTTCCAACTACACCATCGCCTGGCGCTGGAATCCACCGGCCATCTTCTTCGCGACATTGGTGGTTTGCACCTTGATCGTCAGCGTCCGCCATCTGACGCTATAGCGCTCATATATCGTGTGCCGCAGTTGAACCAGGGCATGTATCCAGGCGCAATTCCTCCATTGGCTTCTGCTTGTTTTGAATAGGGGATGACAATTAAGCCCGGATATAATAGATGTCTTATTGGATTAGGTAACGTATCCATTAATAACCTTACAGGGGGTTTTACAATGAGGAAGACATTTGTAGCGGCCGCCGTCTCGGCGGCCTTGGTTGTCGGCATGGGTGGACAAGAGGCCCAGGCCGAAAAAGTGAAGTGGAAAATGCCGTCCACCTTCCCGGGCAAGCTCATTCAGTTGGGCCAGGCCGGCAAAAGGCTCCAGAAGACCTTGAAAGAGGTTTCCGGCGGCGAAATCGAGATGAAGTTCTTCGAGCCTAAAGCCATCGTGCCGCCACTCGAGATTTTCGATGCCGTTTCCAGCGGTTCCGTCGACGCCGGCTGGTCGGTATCCGGCTACTGGCAGGGTAAGGAACCGGCCCTCGGCCTGTTCGCGGCCGTTCCCTTCGGCCCCGCCGCCGGTGAGTACCTGGCCTGGATGTGGTACGGCGGCGGCGAAGACATGATGAACGAGATTTACCACAAATATAATCTGCACTCGCTTGTCTGCGGCGTCATCGCGCCGGAAGCGTCCGGCTGGTTTCGCAAGGAGATCAAGGGCGTCGGCGACCTCAAGGGCCTGAAGATGCGGTTCTTCGGCCTCGGCGCCAAGGTCATGCAGAAACTCGGTGTCGAGACCCAGCTGCTGGCCGGCGGCGACATCTACCCGGCCCTCGAACGCGGCATCATCGATGCCACCGAGTTCTCGATGCCCGCCATCGACCTCAACCTCGGCTTCTACCAGATCGCCAAGCACTACTACTTCCCGGGCTGGCACCAGCAGTCGACCCTGCAGGAACTGCTCATGAACAAGGCGAAGTGGGATGCCCTGTCTGACAAACACAAGGCGATCATCACGACGGCCTGCAAGGCCAACGTCGCCAATCAATTTGCCGAGGGCGAAGCCATTCAGGGCAAGGCTTTGGCGACCCTCAAGTCGAAGGGCGTGAGCATCCACAAGCGGCCGTCGGATGTCATCGATACGCTGCGCAAGACGTGGATTGAAGTTGCCGCCGAGGAAGCTGCCAAGGACGCCAAGTTCAAGGAAGTCTGGGACAACTTGAACGCGTTCCGCAAGGAATACTCCCTATGGTCGGATCTCGGATACCTGAAATAGTTTGAATTCCGACCTTCCATTATGACTCCTGAGGGCTGTTCTCCGGCCCTCGGGATTTTTTCACTTTCAAGTAAATGTAATTGGTTGATTCTTTTATGGGCATAGTCCGCCCCGCAATGCAGAATGGCCGGCAATAAACAGGGAAAGCGCTCAAACGGGGAGGCTCAATGAACAATCCCGAATCGCGCGCTGGTGAACAATGGGAGCCGGACGGGCTCCTCAAGGTCAGCGCCGCCATCGATCGATTTCTGGAGATGGTCGCCCGTGTTGCCGCCTGGTTCGGCGTCATCATCGTCGTCACTGTCGTGTACGACGTCGTGACGCGGTACTTCGGTGTCCCTCGCGGCTTCGGCATCAACGCCACCGAGCTTCAGGAATCCGAATACTGGATGCACACCATCCTGTTTTCGTTCGTGATCGGGTACGCCTACACCCGTCAATCCCACGTTCGCATCGATCTCGTCCGCGAGCGGCTGCCGCAGAAATACAAGTTCCTGATCGAAATGATCGGCTGCGCGTTCTTCGTTCTGCCCTATTGCGTAATCGCCACCTATTACTTGTCGATCTATACCTATGCGTCGTTCGAATCCGGTGAATTCTCGAAATCGGTCATCGGGCTTCGCAACATTTGGATCCTCAAGTCCTTTCTGGTGTGTTTGTTCATTTTGCTGGCCTGCGCCGGCGTGTCGCAATTGATCAAGAGCACTATGGCTTTTTGGGGCGCCTGCCGGATGACCTCGCCAAGAAGACAGTCGGCGGGGACCTGTAAGAATGGAATTTTCCGAAGCGCTTCCGCTTTTGATGTTCGCGGCCCTGGCGCTGCTTCTGTTCTCCGGCTTCCCGGTCGCCTTCGTCTTGGGCGGCGTCGGTCTCGGCTTCGGCTTCATCGGCATCGCCACCGGCGGTTTTTCGATGATCCAATTCGGTGCGGTGCCGTCCAGGCTATTCGGCGGCATCGCCGAAAGCCTGATCCTGACCGCCATCCCCATGTTCATCCTCATGGGCACGGTGCTCGAACGATCGGGTGCCGCGAGAGACCTGCTCAATTGCCTGCAGGTTCTGCTCAAACGGATTCCAGGCGGCCTAGCGCTTTCGGTCACGTTGATGGGCACGATCATGGCGGCGACCACGGGCATCATCGGTGCCTCCGTCGTCATGATGACGCTGCTGTCGCTGCCGGTGATGATGGAGCGCCAGTACAACCGGGCGCTCGCCACCGGTACGATCGCCGCATCGGGGACGCTCGGCATTCTCATTCCGCCGTCGATCATGCTGGTCATCATGGCCGACCTCTTGGCCAAGTCCGTCGGCAATATGTTCATGGCCGCCGTCTTCCCCGGTCTCATTTTGTCGGGGCTCTATTTCGTCTATCTGATCATCCGCTGCATGAGCAATCCGTCGCTCGCCCCCATACCGAGCGGCGATTTCGGCCCGAAGACCTTAGGCGGCATCCTCAACATGGTGGTCCGCAGTTTCATTCCGCCCGTGTTCCTGATCTTTCTGGTCCTGGGTTCGATCCTCCTCGGCTGGGCGACTCCGACCGAGGCAGCCGGTGTCGGCGCGGCCGGTGCGATGCTCATCGCACTCATCAATTTCGTGGTGCTGCCGGCCCTCGGAATCAAGGAGGTCCACTTCGGCGGCGAGCTTTCCCATGGTGTCGAAGGCGAACACGATGATTTGACCGTCCATGACAACCTCAAGAGCTTCGGCAAGATGATGCGCGACGCGGTGATGAGCACGGCGCTGACCAACGCCATGATCTTCGGCATCTTCGTCGGCGCCACGATCTTCAGTTTCGTCTTCCGCTCCTTGGGCGGCGACGACATCGTCATCGAGTTCGTCGAGGCCCTCGGCCTCGGTTCCTGGGGCCTCTTGTTCCTGATCATGGGGATCGTCTTCCTGCTCGGCTTCTTCTTCGACTGGATCGAGATCACCCTGATCGTGCTGCCGGTGTTCACGCCGATCATCGAACTGCTCGATTTCGGCGCCCATGTGGATCAGTTCGAAGTGGTCTATTGGTTCGCCATCCTGATGGCCGTCAACCTGCAGACCAGTTTCTTGACGCCACCCTTCGGGTTCGCACTGTTCTATTTAAAGGCCGTGGCACCACCGGGGGTCAGACTGCAAGACATCTATCTGGGCATCATCCCATTCGTTCTACTGCAGCTTGTCGGCCTCGGTCTCGTCATGGCGTTCCCGGACATCGCTCTGTGGCTGCCCCGGACCATGCTGAACTGACGTGGGCACCGCCGCCGACGGGGCTACTTCGTGCTTTCCAGTGCTTCGGCGAGGTTCGCGGCAGCCGGTTCCTGGCCACGCGCATCGGCTTCATCCTTGAGGGCCTGCAACCCCGCCGCCAACCCGACGCCCCGTGAACCCCGCCCGACTTCAGCGAGAGCGCGGCACCGGGCGACGTGGAAATCGGCCCAGGGAACCGGTTCGGCCGAACACTCTTCGGTCAATCGCGCGGCAAAACCATCGACGGCGTCCCAATCCCCGAAGCGCAGCATCGCGCTCATTGCATCATGCAGGAACCAGATCGGGTTGTGGAACGGGCCGCGCTTTTCGAGTAACCTGATCCCCTCGTCCAGGCTATCCCGGGCGGCGATCTCATCCGCCACAGCCGCCAGCGAACCCAGCACCATCGGCCCTGTATAGACCATTCCGTCGCTTCGGCTCTCGCTGACGGCCTCACGTGCCATTTCGAGCGCCGCTTTTCGATCTCCCGTCGCGAAACGGACCTTGGCCAGAAAACAGAGATACATCGGAATATAGCGTTGAGCCCCCAGGTCACGGGCAATGGCGAGTCCCGCCTCAAGGCTTTCACCGGCTTCGCGCCAACGCCCCAATTCCATCAGCGGTTTGGCCAGGCAACTCCCGTTGGCGACCATTTCGACCCTTTTCATCCCGGCTTTCGCAGCCCGTTCGGCGGCTTGCGAACAATCGGCCACGGATTCTCCGAAGGCATTGAGATAGAACCGCATATGACCTCGAAGTGGCAAATTGGTGATTTCGAATTCGGCGTATCCTTTGTCGCGGCACAAACCGACACAACGATCGTAGTAGGACTCCGCGGATCGCAGCCGACCGCCTAGGAAGTTGCCGTCACCGAGGCCGCTCAGAGCCCGAGCCTCGTCTTCGGCCGACCCTGCCTTTTGCGCCAGTTCGGCCGCCTTGCCGTGCTCGGCCAAACATCCGTCGATATTGCCAAGAGGGAAATAGAGGTTGCCCCGGAGATAATGAATACGGATCCGCTCCTGGTCGAGACCACCATCCCGCGCCGTCGCTTCCGCGCGGTCGAGCAACCGCAAGGCTTTTTCCAGGCGGTCGACGATCCGCATGCTGGCAACGGCGGCGAGGAGAAGGGCCGTTTCTCCGGCAGGATCCAGCGGCGAGGTGTCCCTGGCATCGACGAGGTCCAGTGCCTTACCGAAATGTCCTATGGCTTCCGTATGGGCCCAGACCTGGGCCGCCGCCTTGCCGGCCATGATCCAATAGGGGATCGCCCGGTTTCCCTTTCCGGCCTCCGTCAGATGCCAGGCGACGGTTTCCGGTTCGGTGCGGCCGATATCCGGAAATTCCTCCTCCATGACATCCGCAATCCGCTCGTGCAATTGGCGGCGGCGGCGTTTGAGTAAGGATCGGTATGCGGTCTCCTGGATAAGTCCGTGCTTGAAACGGTATGTCGCGTTTTCCACGTAAACCAGGCCGGCGCCAACCAGAGCTTCCAACGCCCGATCGAGTCCGGCCGACGGTGCCTCAATTGTCGCGGCCAGAAGCTCGCGGTCGAAGACCCGACCGATGGCCGCCGCTATTTGCGCGACTTCCTTGGCCTCGCCGAGCCGGTCGAGGCGACCCATCAGGGAATCCTGAAGCGAGGTCGGGACGTGGTGGGCCGCAGCATCCTTCGCAAGTCCCGATTCCGAAACAGCTTTGGCCAATTCCTCGACAAACAGCGGGACGCCGCCTGAATTGTCGAGTAGGGCCTCGACCGTTTCCCGAGGAAGCCTCTCGGTGCCGACTATGCTGTCGATGATTCCGACACAATCGTGTCCCGGAAGCGCATTCAAGGCCATTCGTTCGTGGCATCCCTTTTCGGCGATGGATAACTCGTAGTCGGCCCGATGGGTAACGACCACAAGGACCCGCATGTTTGAAATTCGCTGCTGCAATCGCGTCATGAATTCGAACGTCGATGCGTCGAACCACTGTGCATCATCGGCAAGAATCAACAGCGGCAGCCGTTCGGCTAAGCCGCCGATGAGATCGATGAGGACGGATAGGGTTTTTTCCTTCCATTCCTGAGGCGTCAGGCCGCCAACAGTGATGTTCGAACCCTCGGACGTTCGGCCGAGCCCATGAAGGACGTTCGGCCAATCACTGGCACCGATACCGCGTGTGGCCAGCTCCCGCTCGATTGCGATCTCCCGAGAGCCGGGTTCGGCGCCTGGCTTCAACCCGAGTAGCCCGTCAATGAAGCCGGAGAGAGGCCGAAAACTGGTGTCCAGGAAGAACGGCGAGCCTTCGAAATATCCGAAGCCGTAGGCGCCTTCGCTCAAAGTCGAAGCGAGGAACCAGGCCAATCGGGATTTTCCGATACCCGGCTCTCCCGAAATGACGACGAAGCCACCACGGCCGGCCTCGGTTTCCTTCCACAGCTCGGCGAGACGGGCGCGTTCGGCGCTACGGTCAACGAAAATGCCGTCCATTGTTTCCAGGGATCGCGCCCTCGCCACTTCGCCACGTACGAGGTACGTCGGCACCGGCTCCGCAATCCCCTTCAGGTCCCACGTACCGAGAGAATCGAATGAGAAGGCACCTTCGACGAGGTTGCGCGTCTCTTCGCCGATGACCACCGTGTCGGCTTCCGCGATGCCCTGCAGCCTGGCAGCCAGGTTCGGCGCGTCACCGAGGACGGCATGCTCCTCCGACGCACCGCTTCCGATGATGTCGCCGACAACGACCCGTCCGGTTGCGACACCCAATCGGACTTGAAGAGGAATCCCTCCCGGGCCGTCCAGGGCTTGGACCGCGGCAATGATCTCGAGCGCACTTCTGACGGCGCGTTCGGCATCATTTTCATGGGCTTCGGGGTAACCGAAGTAGACCAGCAGTCCGTCGCCCATATATCGCGCAATGTATCCGCCGAACCGTTCGATAACCGTCGCGCAACACCCCTGGTAATCGGCGATGACATCGCGCAACTCTTCCGGATCCAAGGCCTGGGACAGGGCGGTCGAGCCCACTAGATCGCAGAACATGACGGTCAGTTGCCGTCGTTCCGCTTCCTTTTCCGGGCGTTGGGCCGGTTTCTGTTCGGCTGTTTTCTCTCCGAGGGGATTTCCGCACCCACCGCAGAACTTGCCGCCCCGCGCATTGGCAAATCCGCAGGACGGACACTCGACCGGCATCGGTTGCCCGCATTCGGAACAAAACCGATATCCGTCCGGGTTCTCCGATTCACAGGCCGGGCATTTCACGGAGCGGTCCCCCTCTGGGCTCACGCTTAAGAAAAGAGACTTCGGTAGCCGAACAAGCCGGCCGTACCACCCGTATGCAGGAAAACGACCGTATCCTGTGAACCGAAACGTCCGCTCCGGATCATGGCGATCAGTCCGGCCATGGCCTTGCCTGAGTATACGGGATCAAGGATCAAACCTTCCGTACACGCCGTCAAGGACAGGGCCTCGATCATGCCTTCGTTGGGTTGGCCATACCCAGGTGCGTAATAGGAACCATCGCAAACAACTTGATCCTGGTTCACCTCAAATTCGATCTCTGCCAGCTCGGCGGTTTTCCGTGTCAGATCCAAGACCAATTCTGCCTGTTCCTCTCCATCACGGCTGACCGTGATCCCGATGACAGGCACGTCACGGCCGGCGGCGGAAAACCCGGCCAATAGGCCAGATTGGGTGCCCTGGCTTCCGGTAGCGACGATTACGGCTGCAGGCTCGATTTCCATCTCCCGAAACTGCTCGGCCATTTCGAGGGCGCAAACGACATAACCCAAGGCGCCCACCGGCGAAGAACCACCGGCTGGGATGAAATAGGTCGCGACCCCACTGGCTGCGATCTCTGCGGCCAAGTCTTCACCAGCCCGGTTGAGGTCGTCACTCGGTGGCCTCTGGTGAATGTTCGCGCCGAACATACGGTCGAGGAGAATATCGCCGTTGTTGGCATAGTCATCGTCGCGCACGACCTCCCGTTCCAGCAACACTTCGCAGCCGAGCCCGAAGCGCGCGGCGGCGGCGGCCGTCTGGCGGACGTGGTTCGATTGGGTGGCACCAACGGTCACCAATGTTTCAGATTTTCGCCGAATGGCGTCGGCGACCAGAAACTCCAGTTTCCGAGTCTTGTTGCCGCCGGTTGCCAAACCGGTGCAATCATCGCGTTTGACCCATATCCGAGGGCCACCCAGTTCCCGGCTCAAGTTGTCGAGCGGTTCCAGCGGAGTGGGAAGGTGGGCGAACCTCAGGCGCGGTTGGTTGAGTTTACTCATGTTCACTTAGCCGTTACGGAAAAAACTGTTCCCCCCTAGTCGCGTTGCTATGATGCCATCCAGAGATCGCCGGAGGGAAGCCCGCACATGATCGATACTGGAGAAAAAGAAGTCGACCTCAGTTACATGCCGGCGGTCGAGCTACTCGATCTCTTCGAATGGCGTACCGTTTCACCGGTCGAGGTGACGAAAGCCGTTTTCGAGCGGATCGCTTCTGTCGAAGACGCCGTCAATGCATTTTCCCACCTCAATGAGGAAGCCGCCCTGGAAGCGGCGGATCAATCCGAGAAACGCTGGCTCGCCGGCGAGGCCCGCGGCCTCGTTGACGGAATCCCGGTGACCGTGAAGGACATCGTCTACTGCAAGGATTGGCCGATCCAGCGGGGCTCGAAGGCGATGCCGGACGACGTGCTCCCGGGAGAAGATTCCCCTGCAGTCGCACGCCTGCGGGAACACGGAGCCGTCATTATCGGGCGCACGGCGACACCGGAATTCGGCTGGAAGGGGGTTACCGACAGTCCGTTGAGCGGGGTCACACGAAATCCCTGGGACGTTTCGAAGACGCCAGGCGGTTCGTCGGGCGGTGCCGCCGCGGCGGCGGCGCTCGGCATGGGGGCACGGACGGCGGCGGTTCTGTCCGCATTCCCGCTGGTTTCACCGGCGTCTTCGGGTTCAAGCCGAGTTTCGGCCGGGTCCCCTTGTACCCGATCAGCGCATTCGGCACCCTCAGCCACATCGGACCGATAACCCGAACCGTAGCCGATGCCGGCCTGATGATGAACGTCATGATCGAGCCGGATTCCCGGGATGTTGCTTCACTCCCCTACGACCCGTGGGATTACACGGCCGGCCTTGAATTGGGCGTGCGCCATTTGACCATCGGTTTCAGCCCCGATCTCGGTTACGTCGATGTCGATAAAGAGGTCGCCGATCTCGTGGCGAGCGCCGTCAAAGTGTTTGAAGCGTTGGGTGCTACCGTGGAGGAAGCCGGACCCGGTTTCGAAAATCCGGGAGACTGTTTCAAGAAGCACTGGTACACGGGCGCCCGGCGTCTTGTCGAACAGTTCTCCGAGGCGGACCGCGCAACCATGGATCCGGAATTCCTTGAGATCGCGGCGGAAGCCGAGGCCTACACACTCGACGAATACCTGGACGCCGTCGACGAACGCAATGCTGTCACGGCCGCCATGAACCGGTTTCACGATCGCTTCGACTTGTTATTGACTCCGACCCTACCGATCCCGGCCTTCACCGCCGGAGAATCGGTGGCCGATGCCGTCAACCAGGAGCGGTGGGCCGATTGGACGCCCTTCACCTACCCGTTCAACCTGACCGGCCAACCGGCCTGCAGCGTGCCCTGCGGTCTTACGTCAGAAGGCCTTCCCGTCGGGTTACAGATCGTTGGCCCCCGTCATGCGGACCCGCTGGTGATGCGTGCGGCAGCCGCCTTTGAGAGCGCTAGGCCGTTCAAAATGCCCAATGCCCCGAAAGGCGGCTGAACGGCTCAAAGGTCCGGCTGGCGCTCCGTCCAGTCGTTTTCTTGCTCGTAGGCCCGACCGACCCGATACAGCGTCTTCTCGTCATAAGGCCGGCCGACCAACTGGAAGGACACCGGCAACCCACCGGTCGTAAAACCGCAAGGGATATTCAGGCCCGGCAGTCCAAGATAGTTCGTGGGTCGCGTGCAATGACCGATCCGCGTGATGATGTCGAGAAACCCGGAGTTGTCGGCAACGTCGGTCTCCTTGATTGTCGGTACCGGCATCATCATCACCGGTGTCAACATCACATCGGCTTTCGAGAAAACCGCATCGGCGAACGCATGCAACACCTGTGAGCGCATGTTGAGGGCCTGAATGTAGCGAGTTGCCGGCACCAGGAGACCGCTTAAAAATCGATTGCGGGTTTGGGACCCGTATTCATGGGCCCGTTCCTGGAACCAAGCTTGATGAATGGCGGCGCCCTCGCAGACCGTGATCAGGCTGGTAAGCGCATTGGTTGCGTCGATCGAAGGCGGCAAACGTACGGATACGATTTCCGAACCCGTCTTCTCTAGTCATCCGAATCTAAAGTTCGACGCATAAAGTTTTCTCTGTTTTCTGGCAGAAGCGTTTTACGGCGGCGAGGATTTCGTCGGCTGATTTCGTCCATCTGTAGGGCTTGGGGTTTTCGTTGTGCC
>Ga0209144_1000047_pt1 | contig 23907 bp, 26 predicted proteins | sample WorMettrBAHAMAS1_FD_187392 | JGI IMG/M metagenome (GOLD analysis project Ga0209144, IMG submission 187392) | Marine gutless worms symbiont microbial communities from Max Planck institute for Marine Microbiology, Germany - Inanidrilus... | ecosystem: Host-associated > Annelida > Digestive system...
ATAAAGCGCCTGCAGGACCAGAACCTTGAACATCAAAACCGGGTCATATGGCGGACGTCCGCCCTTGGCCCCGTCGCCGCGCTTTAGCGCCTTGTCCAGGCGGTAACGAAAGGCCTCGAAGTTAACCACTTCGGAAAGCCGCTCCAGCCGATCGCCCGACTTACTGAGCTGCGCGTAGCGTTCATCAAGATCGAAAAATCCAAGTTGACCCTTCATTCCACTCTCCCGGGACCGATTCCGTCAGTGAATCAGAAACCGGCGACAAAGGGGAGGTTTTTCGAGGTGTCCAGCTACAAACCTCAATTAAGACGACTAAGAAACGTCATCATCCCCCGTTTCCACCGTAATCCGCACCCGCCCCCCGGCGGCATGGGCGGCCGCCATGATGGTATGAAGCGTCACGCCGGTGTCGTTCTCGTCGAGCAGGCGGTTGACCTGGCTCCGCGACGTCCCCATGGCGGCGGCGATCTCGGTTTTCGATTTGCCGGAGCGTTCGATCATGGCCGCCATGGACCGCGCCAGGACCCGCTTGGCGGCTTCTTCCGTCACTTCTTCGAGCAATCCGTCCCGTTCGAGGAAGTCGTCGAAGGATGAGCCGAGGGCTGGATTCTTCATGTCACCATCATCCGTGTTTACTCTGTTGCGCCTTATAGTCCTTCCACCGGGCCTCGGCGGTATCGATGTCCTTTTTCGGCGTCTTCTGCGTCTTTTTCATGAAGCCGTGCAGCAGGACCATGATCTCTCCGTCGACATTGAACAGCACCCGGTAAATCCGGCCGCCGGACAGGCTGGAGCGGACCTCCCAAAGGCCTCCGACCTTGCGGCAGAGCGGCATACCGATGGGCCAGGCGAATTCCACATCCTTGACGTCGGTTCCGACGGCCCGCCGGTCGCCCCGGTCGAGCTTCATTAGCGCGTCGCGGACCGGTTCGGACCCGTTCGGCGAGCGATAGAAGAAGGCCCGCAGGGTCTTTCGCTTGTTGTCCGCCGCCATGGCCAAACGTATCAAAAATAATACACCACATCAACAGGAATGTATCAAAAATGATACAGCAGGCGACTACGAAATCAGTGCCGCGACCGCTAACCACGTCCCCCGCCGGCCCCCTCAAAAAAGCGAGGCGATGGTGTCGATCACCTCCTGGTCGTCCCATTCCAGGGCGCCGCTTTTGGCGTAGCGGATGGTGCCGGTCCTGTCGATCAGGAAGGTCGACGGGTAGGCATAGACCTTCCAGGCTTTCGACACCTCTCCGTTGCGGTCCATCAGGATGGGAAAACCGGGCTCCAGCTTCAGGCGTTTGAGAAAGGACCGGACGCGCCCGGCCGGTTCCTTGATGTCGACGGAGAGCAGCTGGAAATCCTTGCCGCGCATCTTTTCGACGAGGTTGTTGAGAGAAGGGATTTCCTTGATGCAGGGCCCGCACCAGGTGGCCCAGAAATTGACCAGGACGACCCGGCCCTTGTAGGCGGTCAGGTCATAGGGCCGGCCGTCGATATCCGCGAGCGTCAGGGCCGGCGGGACCGGGTCGCCGACGAAGGGGTGCAGGGACCGGGCATCCGGCTTCGCGGCGGTCCCTACGGTTTTCTTACCTTCCAGGGGGCCCGCCTTTTCGGGCTGAACGGCGGCGGCCAGGAAATCGACGGCCTGGCTAAATAGGCGGCCCATCTCGGCGCGCATGGCGAGGTCATCTTCGCTCAGGTTTTCCCTGGGCCGCGCGTGGAAACCGGCGACGACGTTTTCCATGGTTACCTGTTTGATGACCGCGCCGCCTCTCTTTAGCTGCCGCGCCACCTGGTCGCGGCGCAGGAACTTGGTGGCGAATTCCGGCTGCAGGATGAACACCGGTTTGTTGACGGCCCGGGCGACCGGCAGATAGGCCGCGTCCTCGCCGATTTCCACGGCGCCGTCGATCAGGTGGGGGTGCAGGAAAATGTAGCCCCGAAAGCTGTGGTCCCGGGGATGTTCCAGCTGCCACTTGCGGCCGGCGCGGAGCGCCAGTATGGCGCCGCGATTGACGGCGCCGAGGACGATCCGCTCATATCCCCGCTCCCTGGCCGCCCGCATGAGCTGGTAGATGTCCCCGGGATCGAAGCCGTCGAGGCTGGACCGCCCCGGCGCTGCCATGTAGGTGCCGTGGAGATCCACGGCCCACAGGTCGAAGCCGGCCCGCGCGATATGCGTTGCGCTTTCGGCCATTTCCGGGCTGGCGCCGCGCTCGGAATGGATCCAGATGATCAGCGTGCGGCTGCCGCCTTCGAAGGCGGTGACGATCAGGTCCGTCCCCGAGGGCAGGCTGATTTCCGTCTTCTCGGAGGCTTTCGCGTCGAGAGCGAGAAGCAGGATGATGACGAGAGCGAACAGGGTTTTGGTCACGGCGGGGGCAAGCCTGCTGTCGGAAAACCGGGGTGCGTCGGGATTATAGGGGCCGGTAGCGGAGATGTCAGGTGGCGGTCCTTAGGTCGGAAACCTGCGGGGAGTAAGCCGAATTCGAACCGGCGGTGTCTTCCTCCGTAACCCCTTCGAGCAATCCGTCCTTGCGGTCCTTGGGAGTCCTCATCCCAGCCACTGATAGGTTTCCGCCTCGTAGGCCGGGCACTTTTGGCAGCCGTCGCAGTCCTGTTCCTCGTCGAGGCGCCGGACCCGGCCTTTGTTTATAAGCAGCGCCATCATGGCGCGGATGGCCTCCGGGTCGGACTGGAAACGAATGACCAGGTCCTTGACCGGCACCGTCCGGTGTTCGGCCATGTAGTGCTTGAGTTCGGTGACCAACATGTCAGCCGGCCTCCGCCGGGACGGCAGTGGGTTCATGGCGGCCCTTGAGGCGCATGGCGTAGATGAAGACGGCCAAAACAAGATTGAGCCCGGCGACCCAGGCGATCGACGTCATCGGGTGGTCGCCGAGGCGGGCCAGCTGGTAGACGCTGATGGACACATAGAAGGCGACGCCGGTCGTCCATAGCGCCGCGAAGGTGGTCCAGCGCGGCCCGGTCTCGCGGTTGACGGCACCGAGGGCGGCGACGCAGGGGACGTAGAGCAGGATGAAGAGCAGATAGGCCATGGCGCCGGCGGTGCCGTCGAAACGCTGCTGCATGGAACCGAAGGTGGCCAGCGACACCTCCTGGTCGGCCGCCGCCTGGTCGAGGCCGTCGGACTGGACGATGGAGAAACCCAAGGGGTCGGCGACGAGGTCGCGGAGACTGGAGAGGTTCTCCGGGATGGTGGCGACGGCTTCACTGAGCGCCGCCGTCAGGCTGAACGCCTCGTCTCCGGATGTCTCTTCACCACCGTTGCCGTTACCATTGTCGTTCTGGGCATCGATGCTGGAATAGAGCGCATCGAGGGTGCCGACCACCGCCTCCTTGGCGAAGATGCCGGTGAAGATGCCGACCGTCGCCGGCCAGTTGTCCTCGGTGATGCCCATGGGCGTGAACACGGGCACGATGGAGCGCCCGATGGCGCTCAGCACCGACTTGTCGCTGTCCTCGTTGCCGAAGGACCCGTCGGTGCCGATGGAATTGAGAACGCTGAGGACGGCGACGACGACGACGATGATCTTGCCGGCGCCGAAGAGGAAACTCTTGAGCCGCGTCCAGGCGTTGATCAGGACGTCGCGCGGCCGCGGGATATGGTAGGCCGGCAGCTCCATGATGAAGGGGTTGGTCTCGCCGCGCAGAACCGTGAAGCGGAGGATCAGCCCGGTCGCCATGGCCACCGCGATGCCGATGAAATAGAGCGCGAAGACGATGTTCTGGCCGCCGACCGGGAAGAAGGCAGCGGCGAACAGCGCGTAGACGGCGAGCCTCGCCCCGCAGGACATGAAGGGCGCCATCATCACCGTCATGATGCGGTCGCGCTCCTGCTCGAGCGTCCGCGTCGCCATGATCGCCGGCACGTTGCAGCCGAAACCGACGATCAGCGGTACGAAGGATTTCCCCGGCAAACCAACGGCCCGCATCAGGCGGTCCATGAGGAAGGCGGCGCGGGCCATGTAGCCGGAGTCCTCGAGCAGCGACAAGAAGAGATAGAGAAAGCCGATGATCGGGATGAAGGTGGCGACCACCTGGATGCCGCCGCCGATGCCGTCGGCGACGACGACGCGTGTCCAGTCCGGTAATCCGATCGCCGTCATCACCGTACCCAAGCCGTCGACGAAGACGGCGGCGGCGGCGAGGTCGAAGACATCGATGAAGGCGCCGCCGAGATTGATGGTGAACATGAACATCAGGTACATGAGGCCGATGAAGATGATCGGACCGGCCCAGCCGTTGAGCACCACCTTGTCGATGACGTCGGAGGTCTTGCGCCGCACTTCGCCGGTCCGCTGGGCGGCGAGGCCGGCGATGCGGTTGGCAAAGGTGAAGCGGCCGTCGGCGATCAGGATGTCGACGTCCTCGCCGAGCTCCGCTTCCAGCTCCTTGGTGACGGCGGCGAGTTCGTCCCGACCGGTGCCGTCGATCAGCGACAGGGCCAGGTCGTCGCCCTCGAGAAGCCGCGCGACCAGCCAACGGGCCGGCGTGCCGTCGGCGTCGGCGGGCCCTGAGAAAACCGGTTCCAGTCGGGATATCGCCTTTTCGACGGCGTGTCCGTAGTCGACGGACTGGGTGGGCACGGCCCGGGTCTCCGCAATCTCGCGGATCCGCCCCTTGAGCTCTTCGATCCCGGCACCCCGCGCCGCCGCCATGGGCACGACCGGACAGCCGAGCCTGTCGGAAAGGGCCGCCGCATCGACCTCGATGCCGTCCTTCTTGGCCGTGTCCATCATGTTGAGGGCGACGATCATCGGCACGCCCATCTCCAGGAGCTGGGCGGTCAGGTAGAGATTGCGCTCGAGATTGCCGGCATCGACGATGTCGATGATGATGTCGGCCTCGCCCGAGTGGATGAAGTCGCGGGCCAATTTCTCGTCCAAGGATTCACTGCCCGGCAGCGCGCCCAAGGTATAGACGCCGGGCAGGTCGACGACACAGACCGAGAGGTCTTGGTCGCGGTAGCGGCCCTCCAGGCGGTCGACGGTGACGCCGGGCCAGTTGCCGACCTTCTGTCGCGCCCCGGTGAGGCCGTTGAAGAGCGTCGATTTGCCGCAGTTGGGGTTGCCGGCGATGGCGATGGTCAGGTCCTTCATGGGGCGGCGGTCCCCGGGCTCGCGCCCTTCTCCGGCCTGACGATGCTGACCATTACTTTCTGGGCCATGCCGGCGCCGAGCGCGATGCGCACCGAACCCCGCGAGACGACGGCCGCACCCCTGTGGCCGCGCTGTACCACGTTGACCACGGATCCGACCGGGACGCCGAGTTCCATCAGTTTCTGGTTGAGGCCCTTGCCCGCCTTGACGCCGATGATCTTCAGGGTCTCGCCCAGCCCGGCCAGGGCCAGGGGAAAGGCATGGCCGTTCTGCTTGTCGTTCACGTTCATCGGTACGGTTTCCGTCGCCTTATTATATTCGGAAAATTACAATTAATATTGCAATTCATTCTTAATAATTACCCATAATATATTTTTGGTTTCGGGAGTCAAGCACCGATTCTTCGCAGGTGCGGAAAAGATTTGGCCGGCTCGCCGCAAAGCTTCCAGGGCGGTCGTTCGTCGAGGGCGACCTTCGGCCGGAACCAGCCTCGAGATAACGACGATTGCGGGCTCTCGTAGGCCCCAGGGAATTTTCCCGTCATCATCCCGATGATCCGGCTGCCGGCGGCGGCGCCACCGAAAGAGAAAAGTGACGGAACCACGCCGATCCGTCGCGCGGGCGGCCGGCGTCGGTGGCGGAACCCATGAGCGGGAGACCTCGAATGACAAGACAGAGCGGAGCTTTGTTACGAAGATTGGGGAAAAATTTCTGAGTCGGCCACAAGGGTGGGGTCGTCAGGTCAATAGCGTTCCCAATGTTGGGCTCAGCCGCTGCCGGGTAGAATGATTGTCGCCGTCGTGCCTTCGCCGAGAACGCTCTCGAAACGGAAGGTGCCGCCGAGGCTCTCCGTCAGCTTCTTTGTCAACGGCAAACCGAGTCCGCTACCGCGATGGTCCTTGCCTTCGGAACTTCGAATCTGGCCAAAGGGTTCCAGAACCGTTCGTATCTGATCCGGGGTCAACCCCTCCCCCGTGTCGCGCACTTCGATCGCGACCTCTGAGTCGCTGCAGCGATAGATCCGGCAGGTCACGTTTCCCGCGGCCGGCGTGAACTTGACGGCGTTGCTAAGCAGGTTCATCAGCATCTGGCGCAGTATCCACCGGTCCGAACGGACCTGCGGCAGGCCCCCGGTGTCGTCGAGGGCCAGCGCAATGGATTTCTCCGCTGCGATCTGGCGTACATAATTCATGGCCTCTTCGGCGATTTCGAACGTACCGAACGTGGAGTACTCGTAAGCCATCTCGCCGGCCTCGATCTTTTCAAGGTCGAGCAGGTCATCGACGACGGCGAGGCCGTGGTCGCCGGCGGACCGAATATCCTGAGCGTACTCGACGTACTTCTTGTTGTTTATGGTGCCGAACGATTCCCTACTGATGATGTCGGCGAATCCGACGATGGCGTTCAAAGGTGTGCGAAGTTCGTGGGTGACGTTTCGCAGGAACTCCGATTTCGCCCGATTGGCGGCGTCGGCTTTGGCCTGGGCGGCGGCGAGCAGGCCCATCAGCCGGTTGCCGCGGCGCATGAACGAAATCGCCGTTGCCATCATGACCAGGAAGGCGACCAAAACACCGGCGATCATCGCCGGTAGAATCTTGAACCCGGGCAGTTCGGGCTGCCATACGAAATACCGATCGTCGAGGCCTGGGTAGAGCCGAACCGGCATTCCGGCTTGCCACGTTTCCGGCGCCGCATCGGCGATTTTCAAGCCCGGCAACATAAAATTGGAAGCGATGGCCGAAAGAGCCTCCTGATCGATGGCTTCGACGAATGCCATCACGTGGTCGGTGCTGGTATCGCTCCCGCCATCGTAGGTCGTCATGCGGACCGCCACGGCCAAGAAATAGGCCCCATCGGCAGCGACGATCCCGGCCGTGGGAACGGGAGCCGTGTCGTCTTCCGTCGCACGCGCATCGCGGATCAAGGCCGCCATCGGTTCGCCGAATGGCGCGATACCGTTGCCCTCGATCTGTTCGTTCTCAACGATGCTGACGACCGAAGCGTTTTGCGCGTCGACGACATAGACGCCATGAACGCCGAGTGTCTCGAAGATATAGGCGTCGAACGTGTTGGCGATCCATGAGGGATCGTAGCCTTTGACCAGATTGGCAACGGCCTCGTCCCAGTACCCGTATTCCTGGGTCAGCGTGGACAGCCGGTTGAGGCGGTTGGAAACGGCCGCTTCGAACACCTGCTCGGACGACTGTATGGCGTTGCGGTTCAGCGTCACCGACAACAGTCCGGCAAGCACCAGTATGCCGGCGAAGCTGAAGGCGAACAGTATCCAGAATGGGCGCGACAGTTCGCTTAAGGTGGCTCGATCAACGGGCTCGCGTGTTTCCATCGCCGCTGGTTCCAACTCGCATACAATGGCGGATTTTAGCGCTTCGACACCGAGAAAGCGAACGGAGCGATGAATTTGGGGTGGAAAACCTCACAATACCATTCTATTTCCGCGTTTTTCCGCTTCTCGGCGATGCCCGCTAACGCCTTGTCGTCAGGCGACCTGACGAGGCGCTGCCGGCGATCCAATGTAATAACCGAGGTTAGCCAACAACGGGCCTTTGGCGATATCATTCGGCCGGCCTTCGGCCGACGGGTGGGGCACATAAAGGAGGCGAATCTCATGGAAGAACCGGAAACGCAGAGCGGCCTCAATCTCTTCGCCGGCGAGGTCGCCCTGGTCACGGGCAGCGCGTCGAACATCGGGCGCGGCCTCGCCATCGGGCTGGCCGCGGAAGGAGCGGAGGTGCTGCTGGCCGACATCGATGCCGAGCGCAACGCAGAGACGGCGGCGGCGATCCGCGACGGCGGCGGGACGTGCCGGGAACTGACCGTCGATCTTTCGCTCCCGGACGGCTGGCGCGACCTGCTGCCGACCATCGAGGAACGCCTGCCGGCCATCTTCGTCCATTCCGCCTGTCCGCCGCGCCATGAAGCGGATACGCCCCGCCAAATCGATGAAGACACCTTCGACGCCATGGTCAACGTGGGCCTGCGCTCGGCCTTCCTGCTCGGGCGCGAGTTGGGCCGGCGCATGGTCGACGGTGGGGTGGAAGGCCGGATGCTCTACATCACCTCGCTTCATGCCGGCACGCCGCGCAACCTGCCGCACTATTCGGCCTCGAAGGCGGCGATGACCATGGTCATGCAGGAACTGGCCCGCGACCTGGCGCCCCACGGCATCCGGGTCAACGCCATCGCACCCGGCGCCCTGCCCGGCGGCGGCAACACCAACGTCACCGACGAATTCGCCGCCATGATCCCCATGGGCCGGGTCGGGCGCGCAACCGACCTGGTCGGGCCGGCCATGGCCCTGCTGTCGAACCGGTTCTCGGGCTATGTCACCGGCACCACCCTGCCGGTGGACGGCGGGCTGGCGATGTATAACTGGATTCCCTATGCCGAGGACTAGGCGGCGCCGGGTCGTCCTCGCCGTCCTGAGTGCGGTCGTCGTTACGGCGAGTGCCGAGGCGCGGGCGGATGGCACGCTGGACGCCGCCCGAACCGAGGTCGGCCGCGCGCTGGAGCTCGTCTGTCCCGGCGGTTTGGGCGCCGGCGACACCCTGGCCGGGCGCCTCGGGTACGCGTTCCTGGAAGCGGATACGGGCGCGGGAACCTCCGCCCGGCGCCGGCGCGCCGTGGTCAGCGATCCCCACGGTGGACGTTTGACTCTGACGGAGCGCTGGCGCGGCGAGAGGCTCGACTTCGTCGAACTGCGCTTGCAGGTCCCCGTCGCCGGCGCGTTGCGGCCGGTCCTGATGGTGCGAACGGGCGGCGACTGTGTGCCGATGACGGCGCGGGCGCTCGAATACGACGAGGCGGGGAAACCGGCCCGCCTGCTCGACCTGGATGCGGGCCTGCAAGCCGATGGCCCGCCCGTCGAGCTCAATCCGGCGGTGCCGCCGGGGACCGATTTCGGCGGCGTGCGGGTCGGGCAGATCGACAGCGGGGTGAATTACCGCTTGGATGAGATTTCGGCACGCCTGGCCCGCGACAAAGACGAGCAGAGCCTCGGTTGGGACTATTGGGACGACGATCCCCGCCCCTTCGACATGAGCCCGGTGCCGAACCCGTTCTTCCCGCTGCACCACGGCACGGCGGTGGCCAGCGTCCTGCTCCGCGAAGCACCGGCGGCGAGCCTGGTCCCCTACCGCTATCCGCGGCCCCACATGGGGCGCATGGCGGAGCTCATTGAAGCGGCGGCGGCGGCCGGTGTCACCATCATGGCCGTGCCCATGGGCAGCCGCCGGGCGGGTGAGTGAGACGCGTTCCTGGAGGCGGCCGTGCGTCACGGGGACATGCTGTTCATCGTCTCAGCCGGCGACGACGGCCTCGACATCGACGCCGAGCCCCTCTACCCGGCGGCCTTCGGGCTGCCCAACATGATCGTGGTGACCTCGTCCGACGATTTCGGCCGTCTCGCCGAAGGGGCCAACCGGGGGTGGGCAGCATCCATGTGATGGCGCCGGGGGAACGGGTCGCGGTGACCGATCACCGGGGTGCCGCCGGCAAGGCGTCGGGCTCCAGTTTCGCGGTGCCGCGTGTGGCCGCCCTGGCAGCACGGCTCAAGGCCAAGAAACCGTCGTGGACGGCGGCCGAACTGAAGGCCGCCATCCTGGCCCGCGCCGTACCGCCCCTGATGCGGGGCCGGCCGGTGGTCAGCGCCGGATGGTTGTCGAACCCGGCCGCCGATTGAGGGAATAGATCAACGCGTTCGCGGCCGGGGTTGCGGTTTGGGCGGCGGGTTGTCGACGAAGCGCCGGGCCGTCGGCGCCATCTGCGGGTTGACGGCCTCGATGCGCTCAAGCGCACGCCGGGCCAGGGCCTCGTCGCCGCCCCAGACGCCGGCCTGGATGGCCAGGCGCAGAACCTGAACGTCCTCGATGCCGCCGTCCATGAGCCAGCGAAGATGCGATACGGCGCCTTCGTGGCGTCGGGCCAGCGCCAGGCTGACGGCGAGGCCGATGCGGGCGTTGACGGCGTGGGGGTCTTCTTCGAGCGCCTCTTCGAAAAGGGCGACGGACGCCTCGGCGCGCCCCTTGCGGCCGAGCGTCTGGGCGGCGAGATCGAGCAGTTGTCGGTTGCCGCTGCGCCGACACGACGTCGTCAGCGCCTTGGCCGGCTGGTCTTCCATGCGCCGGGCCCGCTGGCGCCGGAGGTCCTCCAAAAGGGTCACGCAGACCCGGACGGCGGCGCCGGTTTCGGCGCTGGCGGCGGCGTGTTCGTCGCCGGTAGCCGCCCGCAGGGTCTCCAGGGCCGTCGCCGGAATGGCCTCGAAACGACCCTCGCCACCCGACGTCACGATGCCGACCCACCGGCCGTCGCCATCGAGCAGTGCGCCACCGCTGGTGCCGGGCTGGCTGTAGGCGCTGTGGTGGATGCGGGCCAGGGGAAAACCGTCTGCCGGCGCGAATAGCAGGGCGCCCGGCGCATAGACCGTGGCTTCGCGGGTTCGCACATCGGTGCCGACCGTGTGCAACAGCTTGTCCGCACGAAGCGCCTCGGGCTTCAGCACCGGGCCTGCGGGTAGATCGGGGACGCGCAGCAGAACGAGATCGCCGGTGTAGCCGCTGGGCAGGACTTCGGCGGTCAGGGCCTTTCCGTCGGCGGTGAAGACCCGGGCCGTCCCGGCGTCGGCAACGGAGTGACGCGTGGTGACCAGCATGTCGGCGCTGACCCGGACGGCGCTGGCCAGGGGATCGAAGGCGGATATGCGGAAGACGGAACCGCGGGCGGCGCAGACGGCTTTTTCATAGTTACAGACGTCCTCGGCGGCGGCCTTTGATGAGGGATTCCAGAGCAGTGCCGCCAGGACAATCGATAGGGCGATTCCCCATGAAAGGAAGGACAGCCGCCGCGTCCAGGGCCGGATGAGGGGAAAGGCACGGCCGGTTTTCCTGTCGTCCGCGTTCATCGATCCGAAATCCACGTGTAACCGGAAACCAATATTGATACTCATTAAAAAAAACTAGCCCTCAATGTTTACGGTTTCCAGAGTCAAACATCGTTCGTTCACGGGCGCCGAAAGGCTCGGCGGTCGCATTTGGTCAGGGAATTGGCGGTCCGGCGTATTAAGCTTCGGGAGATTGTCGTTTCAAGTTGCCCGCTTTGGGGGTAAGGGGACTCCCATGAACCGGTTGACCTTCATTCCGTATCTCGTGGCCGCCCTATTTTTGGCGGCCTGCGGGAGCTTCGATAAGGACCGACCCGGCTCGGTATTTCGGGATTGTCCCGAATGTCCGGAGATGGTGGTGATCCCCAAGGGGATTTTCGGATGGGTGACCTGAGCGGCGACGGTCGCTACGACGAATTGCCGGTCCATCGCGTGCATATCGGGTATCGCCTTGCCGTGGGCAGGTTTGAGGTGACCAATGAAGAATGGAATGCCTGTGTCGCCGTGAGAGGCTGTTTAACATACGTCGCCGACGACGGTTTCCTCCGCGAAAAACATCCCGTTGTCAATGTGAGTTGGAACAACGCGCAGGCGTACCCGCGCTGGCTGAGTGCCAGGACAGGAAAGAAATACCGTTTGTTGAGCGAGTCCGAGTGGGAATACGCCGCCAGGGGTGACACGGGCACGAAATACCATTTCGGGGATCGACTGGAAGATTTTCACGCCAACTATAAAAAAACTGTTCAATCGAACAACTCCCGTGGGGAATTATCAACCCAATGCCTTCGGCCTCTATGACATGCACGGAAATGCCTTCGAATGGACGCAAGACTGTTATCAAGACAGTTACAACGGCGTACCCACAAACGGTACCGCGAACAAGGGACCTAATCCCTGCCGACGCGTTGTCCGAGGTGGGGATTGGGGCACCAGCGCGGATGCCGTCCGCGCCGCCCGCCGCATCGGCTTCGATCCCAATTACCGGTTTAACGGCAGCGGCTTTCGGGTCGCCCGCCGCCTGCCCTAGTACCAGCTAAACGGAGATGGCGTTTCGCACAACGCCCGTCCCTTACTGCGCCGCCCGTTCCACATCGCCTTCCGGGCGCAAGGCCGCGTCCAGGCTCTCGACGGCGGCCATGACGCCGCCTTGCCCGTGCGGGATACCGAGGATGCGGAGCGCCGCCTCGACGCTGCCGAGCGCGCCCAGCACCATGGGTTCGTTGACGTGGCCCATATGGCCGATGCGGAAGGCCTTGCCGCCCATGCGCCCGAGGCCGAAGCCCAGCGAAACGTTGAAGCGCTCGCGGCAAAAATCGTGCAGCGCCTTGGTCTCCACGGTCTCGTCGACGAGGATGGTGCTGGTGCCGTTGGCGGCGTCGGCCTGATCGAGGGCGTTGAGCTCCAGCGCCCCGCCCTCGGCCCAGACGTTGATGGCGGCGCGCACGGCGGAGGCCAGGCGGTGGTGGCGCTCGAAGGCGTTCTCCAGGCCCTCCTCGGAGATCATGTCGATGGCCTCGCGCAGCCCGTAGATCATGTTGACCGGCCCGGTGCCGCAGTACCAGGTGTAGTGGATCTTGCCGCGCCGCGCCCGCCAGTCCCAGTAGTTCCTGGGCAGGTCCGAGGTCTCGCCGATCTTCCTGGCCTTTTCGCTGGCCGCCGTGAAGCTGAGGCCCGGCGCCATCATGATCCCCTTCTGGGCGGCGGCGACGCAGACGTCGACGTTCCACTCGTCCATGCGGAGATCCGTGGTGACCAGGGACGCGATGCAGTCGACCATCAAGAGTGCCGGGTGGCCGGCGGCGTCCATGGCCTGCCTGACGGCGGCGACGTCGCTGGTGATGCCGGTGGCGGTGTCGGTGTGGACCATGAGCACGGCCTTGATGGCGTGCCCGCTGTCGGCGCGCAGCTTCTCCTCGACCTCGTTGGGGTCGATGGCGTGGCGCCAGTCGTTCTCCAGATAGACGCTGTTAAGCCCCAGGCTCTCGGCCATGGCCGACCAGGACAGCGAGAACTGCCCGGTCTCCGGCACCAGCACGGTGTCGCCTTTGGAGAGCGTATTCGAGAGCGCCGCTTCCCAGGCACCATGGCCGTTGGCGGCGTAGATGAAGACCTCGTTGGTGGTCTTGAACAGCGCCTTGATGTCGTCGTGGACGCCATAGGACAACTCCAGGAAATCCGGCCCGGCGTATTCCATAGCCGGCTGGCTCATGGCGTTCTGGACGCGCACGGGGATGTTGGTCGGTCCCGGCGTCATCAGGAAGTTCCAGCCGCTGCGGAAGGTCATGGGTGTTCTCCGGTTTCGATGGCGCGGAGCGCGGCTTCGCCGAACTCCCTGGTCGTCGCCTTACCCCCGAGATCGCCCGTATGGCAAGCGGAATCCGCAAGCGTCGCCTCGACCGCCGCATCGAGCAGCCGCGATGCTTCGGTAAATTCCTCGCGCCCGCTGCGCGCCCCAGCCAGTCGAGCAGCATGGCGACCGACAACATCAAGGCCGTCGGGTTGGCGATGCCGCGCCCGGCGATGTCCGGCGCCGACCCGTGGGCGGCCTGGGCGATACCGTGATCGTCGCTGGTATTGATCGACGGTCCTAACCCGAGACCGCCGGACAGTTCGGCCGCCTCGTCGGAGAGAATATCGCCGTACATGTTGCTGGTCAGGACCACGTCGAAATCGCCGCCGCGGCGGATCAGATGCGCGGTCATGGCGTCGACGATGATATCCTCGACGGCGACGTCGGGATAATCGGCAGCAACGTCGCGGGCCACCGACAGAAAGAGGCCGTCGGTCATCTTCAGCACATTGGCCTTGTGGACCACGGTCACCTTCTTGCGACGGCGCATGGCGAGATCGAAGGCGGCCCGCGCAATGCGATCGGAGCCGGCACGCGAGATCTTGCGCACGCTCAAGGCGATGTCCTCCGACGGCATGAACTCGCCGGATCCCTGGAACATGTTGCGGTCCGCGTAGAAGCCTTCCGTGTTCTCACGGGCGACGACCAGGTCCATGCCGGGAACCACCGAGGGCACGCCCGGACGCGACCGGCTCGGGTGCATGTTGGCGTAGAGGTCGAGGGCCTTGCGCAGGCCGCCGGAGGGATTGACTCCACCGTCTTCGGCCGGCGGATAGCTGAAAGTGTCGACCGGCCCGAGGATGACCCCGTCCGACGCCCTCGCCGCCTCGATCACGGCCTCGGGCAGGGCACTGTCGCCACGGTCCAGCGCCGCGAAGCCGATGTCGCGGTCTTCCAGATCAAGTTTGAGACCGAACCGGCGGTCGAGCACCTCGAGGGCGGCCACCGTCGGCGCCATGATTTCCGGCCCGATGCCGTCACCCGTCAAAACAAGCAGCTTCAATTTGATCCTCCGTTATCGCCGATCATGTGAAGGACCGGAACCGCGCCGTTCCGTCCCGCTCGATCTGCCCGACCAGGTCAACCTCCCAGGTCAGGTACTCGCGCATGCCGTCCGCGTTGCCTTCATCGAGATCATAGGGCTTGTACCAGCGGTCCTCCGGTTCGTCGGCCATGTGGGTGAAGCCCTCTTCCAGCGCATACCCGGCCGCCACCCAGGCGTCGGTGCCGCCGTCGAGAACCTTGACGGCGCGGCCGGACGCCGCCGCCTCATCCGCCGCCAGCCGGGCCAGGAGGCCGTGTTTCGACGTCAGCACCAGCAGCGTCGCCTGCGGCAGCTTTGACAGGTTTTGCGGCAGGCGCGAGCGGATGGTGAACCAAGCGCCGGGGATGTGACCCTTGCGATAGGCGAGGCTGCCGGCCAGATCGCAGACCATCGCCTCGCCGGCCTTCAGGGCGGCCTTAAGTTCGGCTGCCGACATGGTCACGCAGACGGTATCGTCGATGCCGAGGACCGGCGGCCGCCAGGGCCCGGTTTCCCGGTCGCCGGGAACGCTCGAGCCATCGAGGACGTAGACATCGTCCCAGCCCATCTGGATCAGCCAGGACGCACTCATCGTTGCCCGCACACCATCGTCGTCGGTGAGGACCAGCCGGGCGCCGCGGACACCGACATACTCGTCGGTCGCCTGCACCAGTTGCCCGCCGGGCGCCGGTTTGGCGCCGGGGAGATGCCCGGCCCGGTATTCCTCGGGGCTGCGCACGTCGAGCAGATAGGTGCTCCGCGCCGCATCGTCGCGCCATGCCTGATAGGTGTCCCAATCGACCGGGCGCACACCGAACCGCGCCGCCACGGCTTCGGCCCGGCCCCTGGCCGCAGCCAATCCGCTGTCGCTGTTTTCCGCGTAGGCCCGCTCGCATCCCTGCTCCAGATCGAAGCCGGCCAGATGCCAGCCCATGGTGCCGTTCTCCAGCGCCACCACGCGGTTGGGGATACCGGCGTTGATCAGGGACTGGGCGCCGATGATGCTGCGCGTGCGCCCGGCGCAGTTGACGACGATGGTGGTGTCAGGGGCGGGGGCGAGATCGTGGACGCGATAGACCAGTTCGGCGCCGGGCACGTCGATGCCGCCCGGGATGTTCATCTTGCGGAATTCCTTCATGGGGCGGCTGTCGAGGATGACCAGGTCGTCGCCGCGTTCCTTCAGGGCGTTGAGCTCTTCCGCCTTGATGTGCGGCGTGCCGTGGACCGTTTCGACGAATTCGCCGAAGGCCTTGCTCGGCACGTTGACGCCGGAAAAGAGCTCGTAGCCGGCGTCGCGCCAGACCTCGATGCCGCCTTGCAAATAGGCGATGTCCGAATATCCGAAACGATCCAGCTTCTCCGCGGCCTTAGCGATCAAGCCATCGTCTTCGGCTCCCGCACAAAGGACGATGGGTACAGTGGTTCTCGGAACCATCGAGACGATCCGCAATTCCAGACGGCTGAGCGGCAGCGACACCGCATAGAGCAGATGGGCGCGGCTGAAGACGCCGGTCTCGCGGACGTCGAGCAGGGCCAGTTCGCCGCCGCTAACGATCCGTTGGTGCAGGTCTACAGGCGAAAGGGGCTTCGGCAATTCCGCTCCCATCAGGCCGACAGCGCCTTGATGTTCTGGGTCGCCGGAAACACGGCATAGGTGCCGAGCTCGCGGTTGTACATGACCCGCTCGTGCAGCTGCTCGAGGGCGAGGCCGTACATGTGGAGATGGACGGTCTGTGTGTCACCGGTGACATGGATCGAGTGGATGTCGTCTGGCATCAGGGTGACGCCGCTGCCGTGCCGCACCGTCTCCTCGCCGATGACACCGACCGTTCCCTCGCCGTCGACCGAGCCGTCGTCCGTGCGCTCGTAGAAGACGTTATGCTCGTCGCCGTGCACGCCGACGATGACCGCCCAGGTCGTGTGGTTGTGCGGCGCCACGCCCTTGCCCGGCAGGGCCGCCGAGGCGTAAAGAGCGAAGCGGTTATCGGCGTCTTCCGACAGGCGATAGATGACGGAATTGCCGTCGCTGGCGCTATCGATGGGAAACAGCGCCTTCTGGCCGGCAAGCTCCAGGAGAACATCCTTGATCTTCCCGAGGGTGCCCGGGTTGACGCCGTCCGTTTCCTCGATGGCGCGGATCCTGTCGACGGCGGCGGCGACGGCCCGATCGCGGTCTGCGGCGATGGTCATGGTGGTTCCTCCCTTAAGCACCGGTGAAATGTAATCTCGCCGATGGTTCGTTCCAAGCCCCGGCAGCGGTCATGCGGCCCCCTGCCGGCGCAGGCGGTTCGGGTTTCGCATCATGAAGGCGAACGGAATGCAGATGACGATGACGGCGGCCAGCAACCGGAAATCGCTGATGTAGGCCAGGAGATCGGCCTGTCCGACGACAACCTTGTTGAGCGCCGCCAGGCCGGAGGGATCCGTCGGGTCCCAGACCGGCGGCACTTGCATATGGCCGAACAGCGGCGAGAACGGATTGACGAACTCGCTCAAGCGCGCGTGGTTGGCCTGCGAAGCGTTGACCCAGTAGCTCGACAACAGCGCGATGCCGAGGCTGCGCCCGAGGTTGTTGAGAAGCGAATAGAAGGCGGTGCCGACATCGCGCTGCGCCGCGGCCATGGTCGAGAAGGCGACGGTGTTGACGGGCACGATGAGGCTGGCGAATCCGACGCCCTGCAGCAGGCTGACGGCAACGATGTGCGAGACGACCATGTCCTCGGTGAAGTTCGAGAACTCCCACATGGTGGCGGCCGAGACGAGCATGCCGAAGACGATGACCTTGCGCGGGTCGATGCGCCGGATCAGGCGGCCGACGACGAATGCGCCGATCATGGCGCCGAAACCGCGCGGCGCCATCACCAGGCCGCTCTCGATGAGCGGATAGCCGCCGACGTTCTGGACGAAGGGCGGCACCAGGATGAGGCTGCCGAAGAGCATGGCCCCGAACAGGACCCGGAGCGCCATCCCGAAAACATAGTTGCGGTCGCGGAAGAGGACCGGGTCGCGGACGTCAACGAGTTGACGATGAAGACCCAGAGGGCGGCGATAAAGATGCCGGTGAGCACGATGATCGTCGTCGAATCGTACCAGTCGAGCCGGGTGCCGCGGTCGAGCACGAACTGCAACGCCGCGACGGCGATGGCCAGCATGGAATAGCCGAAGTAGTTGAACGTACGCTTTTGGCGGATGCCCGGCCTCGGCACCAGCAGCGCGATCATGATGAAGGCGACGACGCCGACCGGAATGTTGAGGTAGAAGGCCCAGCGCCAGCTGAAGTATTCGGTGATGTAGCCACCCAGCGTCGGTCCGATGATCGGTCCGAACATGATACCGACCCCCCACCAGCTCATGGCGATGGAGAAATCCTCGCGCCGGTAGGTCGACAACAGGGAGGATTGGGAGAGCGGAATGAGGGCGGCGCCGAGCATGCCCTGCAGGAAGCGGTAGATGAGAATTTCGGTCAGGCTCTCCGAGGTGCCGGAGAGCAGCGAGAACACCATGAACCCGGCAATGGTGAACAAGAGCAGCGGTTTTCGCCCGAAGATGCCGCTGAGCGCCCCCCAGAACGGGGTCATCACGGCGACCGCGATCAAATAGGACGTCAGCACCCAGGCCATCTGGTCCTGGGAGGCCGACAGCGAGCCCTGCATCTGTTTCAAGGCGATGCTGAGGATGGAACTGTCGAGCACCTGCAGCAGCGGCGCCAGGATCAGGGCAATGGTAACCAGCGTCAGCCGGAGGCCTTGCGGCCGGTCTTCGCTGATGTCGGCCATCACATGAAATCACGAAACCAAGTCAATGCCGCCTTGCCGAGGTCGGCGAGCTTGCGCTGGTGTTCCGTATCGATTTCGACGACCACACTCATGCCGGCGCGTAACTTCGGATCACCGTCCGACGCATCGAGTTCGAGGCGCACCGGCAGGCGCTGCACGACCTTGACCCAATTCCCCGACGTGTTCTGCGGCGGCAAGAGCGCGAATTCGGCGCCGGTCGCCGGGCTGATGCTTGCCACCGTCGCCGTCTTCTCCAGGTCCGGATAGGTATCGACGCGCACCGTCGCCCGTTGCCCGACGTGCACCCGGGTCAGGTCCGTTTCCTTGAAGTTGGCCTGGACCCACACCGATCCCGTACCGACCAGGCTGAAAACGGCGTCCCCGGCCTCGATATACTCGCCGATCTGCAGATCGAAATTGGTGACGATACCCGGCACCGGCGCCGTCACCTCGGTCCAGGCGAGCTCCAGGGCGGCGCGGTCGCGTTCGGCCCGGGCTTTCCCGACCCGCGGGTGGTCATCGATGGCGCCCGTCGCCGTACCGCCGAGATCGGCCAGGGTGCGGGCGATGTCCTGGCGCACGGCGCTGACCCGGTCCCGCGTGTTGCGCAGGTCCTTTTCCGCCGCGTCCAGGTTCTGCTCGGCCGAGAAGCCCTTGGTCGTCAGCGCCTTCTGACGATCGAACTGGCGTTGGTAGAATTCGATATCGCCCTTGACGCGTCTCAACTCGGCCTGCTTCTGGCGATATAGGGCGCGAAGCGCCTGGATCTCGTGGCGCGTGGCGGCAAGGGCCGCATCCGCTTGTTTCAGCGCAATCTCAAAAGGCTCGCGTTCGATGCGGACCATGAGGCGGCCGCGGTCGACAGGCTGGTTGTCGGCGACCAGAACCTCGACGACGCGTCCTGAAACGTCGGCGCTGACGGCGATCTTCTCGGACTTGATGTAGGCGTTGTCGGTCTTGGCGTAGCGGCCGCCCTTCAGGTAGAGCACCAAGCCGCCGCCGATGACGGCACCCGGTCCGATAAGGGAAAGCAGCGAGATTGCGATGACACGCCGCCAGCCGTTGCGCCGCCGTGGCCTCTGAGGCGTTTCCATTTCGGGCGCCGTGTTCTCACTCATCGTCGCCGCATCCATTCGGTGCCAAGATCAAGTTGGATTTGACGGTGAGCAGATGGTCGATGAGGCGTTCGCGATCTTCGGGCGGGATGCCGGCCAGGGCCTCCTCCCGCGTTTTCTCGGCAAGTACCCGCATGCGGTCGAGAACCGGTTGCACCTCCTCTTTCAGGTGCAGCCGCCAGGCCCGGCGGTCCTTGGGGTCGGGCCGCCGTTCGACCCATCCCTTCTCCTCCAGGCGGTCGATGTGCCGGGCCAGGGTCATCGATTCGACCTCGAGGATTTCGGCCAGCGCCTTCTGGTTGATGCCTTCACGGCGCCGGAGCTGGGCGAGAACCCGCCATTGGGCCCGGGTCAGGTCGAGGGTCTTGGCGCGACGGTCGAAGCGCTTGCGCATGAGGCGCGACACATCCCCCAGTAGAAAACCGAGGCTGCGTTTCAAGTGGTACTCTTCGTTGTCCATCGGCTAAATATAGTAAGTCTGCTTATTATATGCCAGTTGATTAAAAGCCCAAAAGCCGGATTCCGGTGGAAAGAAGGACCAACGAAGATGCCGATCGTGAACCCGATCAACTATGAGGACGCCTCCGAGGCGGTGCGTGCCGTCTTCGACGACATCAAAGAGACGCGCGGCGTCCCCGACGTGAACAATTTCTGGAAGTGCCTGGCCAACGACCCGGTCACGCTGAAGCGCACCTGGGAGAGCCTCAAGGAGATCATGGGCCCGGGCGCCCTGGATCCGCTGGTCAAGGAAATGGTCTACGTCGCCGTCAGCATCACCAACAACTGCGAATACTGCATCCGCAGCCACACGGCGGCGGCCCGCGGCAAGGGTATGACCGACGAGATGCTCAATGAATTGATCGCGGTGGTCGGCATGGCCAACGAGACCAACCGACTGGTCAACGGCTATCAGGTGGAGGTCGACGAGGCCTTCAAATGACCTTGGCGCCCCTTAAAGTCGCCAGCCGCTCGTTGTCGTAACCGATCCCTTTGAGAATCTCCTCCGTATCCGCACCCAGCTTGGGAGCCGGGTTGGCCGGCGTTTCGGCGCCGCCGGATTTCACGGGCGAGTTGAGGATGCGGTAGGTCCCGTAGCCCTCCAGGTCGACGCTCTGGATGCGGTCGCTGTCGGTGACGAAGGGGTTCTCAAGCGCCTCGCGGACGTTGTAGATGGGTGCGGCCGGCACGATGCCGGCGAAGATCTCCAGCCACTCGGCGGTGGTCTTGGCGCTCAAGGCGTCGTCCAACAACTCCTGGATTACCGGACGGTTCTCGAGCCGGTTCTTGAAGCGCAGGAAGCGCGGGTCGTCTGACCACTCGGGCCGGCCGAGCACGTCACATAAGACCGGCCAGAACTTCTCCTTGTTGCACATCAGGTAGATCCAGCCGTCCTTCGTCGTGTAGAGCTGGCACGGCGTCAACGACGGATGGGCCGAGCGTTCGAGGCGATCCTGGACGTGACCCTCGTTGAGGTACCAGATGGCCGGGTAGGCCAGGTTGCAGAGCGCGATGTCAAAGAGGCTGACATCCATGTCCCTGCCCTCGCCCGTGGCCCGGGCCCCGGTCAGTCCGGCCAGCAGCGCATAGGCGAGACCGAGACCGGTCATCTGATCGACCACGGAGAGACCCATGCGCGTCGGCGGGCCGCCGGGCTCGCCTGTCAGCGCGAAGTAGCCGGCTTCCGCCTGCATCAGGTAATCGAAGCCGGGCCAGGCCGTACGCGGCCCATCGCGTCCGTAGGCCGACAGATGGGCGCAGACGATAGCCGGGTTGAAGCCCTTCAGGGCCTCGTAGGTGAGCCCCAGCTTCTCCGGCACATCACCGCGCAAGTTGGAAGCGACCGCATCGGCCGATTTGACGAGGTCGTGGAAGACGGCTTGGCCCTGGTCTTTCGAGAGATCGAGGCCGAGGCTCAGTTTGTTGCGGTTGTAGGCATGGAAGAACTCGGAGTCTTCTTCCGTGAAGAAGTAGGGCCCGACGTCGCGGGCGAAGTCGCCACCCGTGTTGGGATTCTCGATCTTGATGACCTCGGCCCCCTGGTCGGCCAGGAACAGCGTGCCGAAGGGACCGGCGCCGTATTGCTCGACGGCGAGCACGCGGACACCGGTGAGGGGGAGCGGCTTGTCGGTCACGGCGGTTCATCCCCCATCCTGTCCTTCCCCCACAAGGGGGGAAGGGACTCCCGACGCGACGCCCAGACTCCATCCCCTCCCCCCTCGTGGGGGAGGGTTAGGGTGGGGGGCTTATCAACCAATAAGACGCCCATCACACCGGATTCCGATCGACCAATTGCTTCGCGATGATGATGCGCTGCAGCTCGTTGGTGCCCTCGCCGATGGCCAGCAAGGGCGCGTCCCGGTAATAGCGTTCGATGTTGTATTCCTTGGAATAGCCGTAGGCGCCGTGGATACGCATGGCCTCCATAGCATTCTCGACCGCCGCCTCGGTGGCGAAGAGCTTGGCCATGCCGGCTTCGAGATCGCAACGCCGGCCTTCGTCGTAGGCCCGGGCCGCCTTGTCGACCAGCAGGCGCGCCGCTTCCGTACGGGTCGCCATGTCGGCCAGCTTGATCTGAATCGCCTGGTGCTGGCAGATGGGCTTGCCGAAGGTCTTGCGGGTCTGGGCATAGGCCAGGCTCTCGTCGAGGCAGGCCTGGGCCAGGCCGACGCCGCGCGCCGCCACGTTGATGCGCCCCAATTCCAAACCGTTGAGGATTTGCTGTAGTCCCCTGCCCTCCTCGCCGCCGATCAGATTTTCGGCGGGCACGCGGACGCCGTCGAAGACGAGCTCCGCCGTATCGATGCTGCGATAGCCCAGCTTGTTGAGTTTGCTGCCTTCATAGCCGGCCTCCTTCTCGACCAGGAACAGGCTCATGCCACGGTGCGCCGGCTCGGCGTCCGGATCGGTCTTGGCCAGCACCGCCAGGACGCCGCCCTCGAGGGAATTCGTGATCCACATCTTGGTGCCAGTGATGACGTAATCGCTTCCTTCCCGCGTGGCCCGGGTGCGGATGGCCTGCAGGTCCGTGCCGCAGTCCGGTTCGGTGAGGGCGATGCCGCCTCTGAGTTCTCCCGAGGCGAAGCGGGGCAGGTAGGCGTTCTTCATGGCGTCCGAGCCGAAGCGCTCGACGGCGGCGGCCATGATCAGGTGCGAGTTGAAGATGCCGGAGACGGCCATCCACACGCCCGATACCTTCTCGACGATCTTGGCGTAGGTCGTCGCCGTGAGCCCGAGGCCGCCGTAGTTGGGAGAGATGGTGGCGCCGTAGAGGCCGAGATCGGCCAGCTTGTCGGCGATCTCGCGGGGGTATTCGTCCTTGGCTTCCAGCTCGTGGGCATGGGGCCGGACGTCGCGTTCCAGGAACTTTTCGACGCTCTCCAGGATCAGCGCCTCCTCCTCGGAAGGTGTTATATTGACCGGGTAGTCAGTCATATTCAGTATTCCGCCTTGTCGTCGACGGCGTGTCCGCGTTTGGGGATCAACATGCTGCGCTCGAACGAGATCACCTCGGTGCCGTCCTGGTTTTTGCCCGTGGTCTTTACAGTGACGATGCCCTGGGTCGGCCGCGACTGGCTCTCGCGGACGCCCAACACCTCACTTTCCGCATAGAGCGTATCGCCGTTGAAAACCGGCGCCGGCATCTTGACCTTGTCCCAGCCGAGGTTGGCGATGGTCTTCTGGGAGATGTCGGAAACGCTCATGCCGGCGACAATGGAAAGGGTCAGGCAGGAGTTGACGAGTGGTCTTCCGAACTCGCTCTTGGCCGCATATTCGGCATCGAAGTGGAGCGGGTGCTGGTTCATGGTCAGAAGCGTGAACCAGGTGTTGTCGCTCTCGGAGATGGTGCGGCCCGGGCGGTGCTCGTAGACGTCACCGACCTGAAAGTCCTCCAGATACCGCCCATAGGATTCGCGGTAGCGGTTCGGTCCCACTTCCTTCGCTTCGGCGACCATGGTTTTGCCCCTCCCTAACAAACCCGGAAGGCTCACGATTCCACAGTTACGCCACGACGAAAAGAGAGAATGGCGTCCCTTAGAGCACCACGTCCCGATGCTCCCGCACCCGGGAGTGATGGTCGAAGTCGGGCGCAATGCTCCAGGCCAGCATCAGGTGGACAGTTCGCCCCGGCGACAGGTCGATCTGGAAATCGTCGCCACTCCGGAGCGGCAGGCTGAAAGTCAACCAGGTTTCGTTGCCCGATCGGCCGCCGGCGACATCGGCCAGACCCGAAACGCCGCCGAACGACCCGACCTCGGCGTGATCGGGGACCCGGGCGATATGCACTTCCGCGTGGGCCCTCCCGTTCACCACGCGGCCGATGACGAACCGCGTGCCGCGCAGTTTCCGCTGGTCGTTGAAACCGACGGCCAGCCAGCCGGTCGTTGCGGCGCTCAAGCGGCCATGAAGACGCCCCGCCTTGTGGGACCAGGTGAAGGAAATCCCGTCTGCCTCGACGGTCCGCGACGAACTCCCGGCCGCAGCCGAGGACGCCACCGTTCCCCCGATATCGTTGATAAACTCGTCCGAAAGAGTGTTTTGGGCGTCCGCTTCTATTAAGAGCGGACGTTTATTCGCCGCCACTGGCAGATGCTGCGGCGGTTTTTGGCTTTGGTTGGCGGTTTC